>JACCDQ011110440.1_pt1 | contig 35562 bp, 46 predicted proteins | sample 7446031 | NCBI WGS metagenome assembly JACCDQ01 (sample SAMN15323442, study PRJNA562643) | freshwater metagenome | isolation source: river surface water | place: USA:Blue River Watershed | collected 2017-08-17 | reverse complement strand
TGCGTCATACTACTCACTGCATCATACTACTCACCGCATCATACTGTGCTGCATCATACTGTGCTGCGTCATACTACTCACTGCATCATACTACTCACCGCATCATACTGTGCTGCATCATACTGTGCTGCGTCATACTACTCACTGCATCATACTGTGCTGCATCATACTGTACTGCATCATACTGTGCTGCGTCATACTACTCACTGCATCATACTGTGCTGCGTCATACTACTCACTGCATCATACTGTGCTGCGTCATACTGTATCACAACAGCGCGATACCAAAAAAGTCCCAGAGATTGTTATAGCAGTTCTATCTTTCTGCTAGGACATCGGCTACTAGTCTTTAGCACTTTCTTCGGAATGGAAACTCGGAAACACTATGGTCATCGTAGTAGATGAGTACAGCACATGCTACTAATCGCTGAGTTATCTATGTCCGTAGCGCTTTTTGATCTTGGTCAGATGATTCAGATACGGTTTGCTTAATCTGCTTGAGCACTATTTCCCACAATGAGTCCAACTTTAGGGGCTGGTCATCAAGTAGATACTTGTTGATTTGGTCAATGTTCAGCTGCTTTTCCTCTACAAACTTGCTCAAAGTCACTGCACTGAAGTCTTCATCTGAACGGTCTTTTTCCCGTTGCGGTATTATTCCGTCAAGTGCTGCTGCTAGTGCAGACATAGCAGTATAGTGCATATTCTGATTCGGATAGTTAGCGAACTGTCGCAGTGTTTCCTAATATTCCTTTGTCTTCGTCTCATCCTGTAGCGCGTTTTGCAGCTAGAGCTTGTCTACAATGTCTCTAGTGGTCTTTAGCGGTCTAGAAGTGCGGCCGAAGTATTCTTTCTAGTAGAGCCACAGAGTATATGTCCCGTTTTAGTCTTATTGTTCTCTCTCAAAGCGATATAGTCTGAGCAACGGCAACAGCACTTATAAGTACTGATATTATGGTTCTTTTGCATAGTGAATCGCTGTTTATTCTATACTCTACTATGTCAGAACAGTATCAGTGTCTAGTATAGTGCTATCAATGAATGCACTTATGATGCCTTTTTCTTTGTTTTTCCTAATACCGTAGTAGTCCACCGCATTCAGAGCACTTCTATAAAACTATGCATCATTGTTGCTCCATGGATACTCCAGTTCCGTTTGATCATCCCAGAAAGAGCTTCTGTAACTCGTGCTGCCGAATGGTGGCTTCTTACCGATGAGCAATCCGTACAGAATTTCATCAAGCTGTTTCATGCGCGGTCCGCTTCCTGGAACTATGAGATCAGCAAAGAATAATGGATGCAAGAGCTTGACTCCGATGAGATTCAGGTATGCGTGGAAGTACTTACTGTCGCTGTAATAGAGTATAGTCAGTGTCATTTTTTGCTTCTCGGTGACGCTGTGCTACTACTACTACTACTACTGTTACTATGTTTGATCTATCTGGTTAGTAACGGTGTTGCCATATTCCTAGTAGCAACTCCGATTGCGACACTATGGATAGAGAGTTGCAAAGTCTTTACCCAGTCTTGCATCCATCACATCCATTGCATTCATTGCCGGGATCACTATACCGTCACCAGTTATATGGTTATTGATGAACAGTGTTGTATGGTTGGGCACATTCACCAGTATGATGTCTCGTTGCAGCATTTAGACTTACTGCTCGGAGACAGTGTTTTTCGTCTGATCTGAGTTTATCATGATCTGGCATCCTCGTGCTCCTTTATCGGGCTGGTAAACGTCAAGTCTTATAGAGCTGCTAGTTATTGAGAACTTGTTATTGTAGCCATCCATCGGTGTCTCAATGTCCAAGGAGAGACACTCAGTGTTCCGCCAGCAGAATACGTTGAGGAATACATTATACCCGATATCGGAGACTAATGTTCCGCTGAAACTGAACAAGTCATTCACTGGCTACATTGACCCGATATTGAAGTTCTTAATGGAAAACAGCCCGGATCCATTTGCTTCATTTTTGGAATAGTCTTCCCAGAGTTTCATGTAGTTACGAGGAACATTCATGGTCACTTTGAGTTTCCCATCAACAATGATTCCCAACTATGGAACTGCTGATGCCATTAGTGTTCTCGGATAGATGAACTGCAACGGAATTGATACGAAACTACGCAGTAGCGATAGTGCCAGTACTATGACATTGATGCCGTTGACATATGCATTCAGCTGATAACTGAGACTTGATGGGGTTTTGTAATGTAATGTGGTCTATGATATGGCAATGGGGAACAGTTCCTTCATCCACTTAATGAGTGCACCAGGTCTGTATGAATCGTGCTCTTCTTTCTCGGCAAAGTTAAGGACGATTAGTCGCTCCACATCTATGATCAGTTTCACGAACTAGTTCTCATTTCCATCTAGGAATCGTTCAATACGGTCCAGCAGAACATCAGCAGCACTCATCAACGCTGCATAACACTGTCCATTACCAGCAGCCTGAAGTAGCAGTTATAGTGATAGTGCGTTTTCCGCACAGATACCGACCTCGTTATGTGATTGCAGCACAAAGTGGTCCTTTGCGAGCTTCCTTATAGAGTCAAGAACAAGTGTTTAGCCTTTCAGAATCCGCAAATCACTAGTATCAGTGACCACATTAGCAGATGTAGCAATGAAGCGCTATACATCCTTGGAGTTGATGCCATCAGTTACACTTTTATAGACTTTTAAGTGCTCTCTGAATCTTTCTGATTGTGTTTCAGCACTGATGACTGGGGTCACGATATGAGCATCCTTATCCAAGTCTTGTACTAGTGTGAGCAGCTACTGCATGTAACTCAATGATTCATGATAGTTGCTAGTAGTTATCTTCTATTCGCCGACTTTCTCCAGCATTGCATCTAGAACTTTATCCCCATCTATCTCTCCGTTAGTGACAAACGGGGACCAAAGGAGATCCGCATATGATAGTTCTGCCGCATCGTCTCTGAGATATACTGAGAAATTCATCAGTGACCGCAATCCGAGCTGCTCTAGTTCAATCAGTTTTTACCTGCTCGCGAAAGCAATGTTGCTGTAGATATCATAGTTTTTCTCAGTGATTCCCTCGTAGAGGGGTTTAGCAAATGCGCGACCGGCTGGCAACATTCTCTTGTCCATACTAAGGTTATCAATGACCCAGAAGTCCTTTCTACTGTCGCGACTTCTTTTGCAGAGGAGAAGCGAGTATAGTGCACCGATTAGTGCTATAAAGGCAAGTACTATCAGCATTACTGTTACGTGTGTCATCATGTCTTATGTGTTTTTAGCATGTCAAAGACTATGGCATCTTGATATCGCCGCCGCATGAGACAGAGAGAAAGGAAAAAAGAAAACGGTATCGGTATCGGTATCGGTATCGGTATCATGCTACTATCTCCTTGAAGACAACGTGACCGCGTTACGGATTAAACTCTAGCTAGTCTGCAACGGAACCACGCTTAGAACTGGCCATTGTGGAGACCGGTGCACGATGCAGCTCATAAGCAAGAATAGACACATATTTTTTCAATGTATTGAGGTTGCGCACTATGAGCTTTTTACCGTGACAGTATGCTTGCTTCTAGTTGGCCATGCAGGATACTATGATATTGTCGTAGCGCTGGAGATCATACTAGTCTTTCTGCTCAAACTCCAGTGAGTCCATGATGAGTTTCTCTATCTCACCCTACTCTAGTTCTATCAGTTTCTCATTCGTGATGCCCTTAGCACGCATCTGATCTATCGCATTGAACTTGATCGCCGAGTATTCATTCTGCTCTAGTAGTCCCTGCCGAAGAGTCTTTTACTGCTCCGGATCATTGATCTGCTAGTATGATTTCCCCTCTCGTTCATGTGCTCTCATATGCATCAGTAGATGATTCATAGTATAGAGGTCGTAGGAAATGTTCACGCTAACAGTGTTCTCATCACGTGGTATCTGCAGCATGCTAAGATGGACCGGCTGACAGTAGAAGACCAGATCAAACTGAACGAAACCGATGACCTGATCGTCGCGCTGAATGATCTTTGTCACTAGTCCTCCAGTTCCAGTAGTCAGCTCCGATAGTGTTGTTGAAAGCACTGATAGAGTATGGTTATCCAGTGTCACTTTAGATGCGTCAAACGGGGACTGATTGAAGCTGATGGGAACACTAGATTCATACTGTTTCTAGAGATGTGACCGCGGTTCTATCTCAAACGGTACATAGATGTTACTATTGTTGTCCTCGTGGCGCAGCAGCATACCGAAACAGTTATCATCAGCGTTGAAGTATATAGTGACGATATAGTATCCCCTTTCCTTGATGAAGTAGTCATACATGAAGTCATGAGAATATATCTTGGTAAAGTTGCTCTTGTTGAGCTTTAGTGTCCCGATGGGGAAGTACTTCGGTGTCTTCTCGCGCTACATCTGAATCTCATGCTCCAGATCTATGGAAGCATAGAACTTCTCTGGACTGACACGTAGTATCGGATTGTAGCCCATATCGGACTTCAGTATTATTCCCTTGTTCACGAGAGACAATCCGAGAGTCGTAATGTCCCCCTCCACTGATAAGATGAGCAGATCAATGCCGAGAACATAGGGCATGATATAGACTAGATCATTGGTATAGATGTCCACGTTGTTGTTGTGACTAGTAGTAGCAGTAGACGAGATAGAGCGGAAGAAGTTCATCACTGAAGACATGAATGTCCTATTCTCTGCCACTGTTGTGCTCTTTCGCATCATATAGTAGGACTCACTGCGACGGAGGAAGTCAAAGACATCAAGACCAGAGATCTCAACGCATGAGTAGAAGAGACCGACTTGATGACCCTATATATCTTGCTCCACTCCAAGAAGATATGCTTGCTCCCCAATGATGAACTATAGTGTCTACGGCAGCAGTGCTAGACGGTTCGGTTTGATCTGGTGATAGTTCTTGATCACGTAGCGGCCGTGCTTCTCTTTTCGCGTCTGAAGAAAGACTCCAGTGGTTTCACATATCTTGTTCTTGTGCTTCGTCACCTCGGATGGAAACTTCTTCTTACAGCAGGGGAAACAGCGGTTATCAGCTTGCTTACCAGTGATCTGGTAGAAGTATGGAGTCTCTGAATGATGAGCACAAGAGAGATAGTAGGGAGTCTTTTCCGATGTATGCTTCATCACTCCGACCATCTGCTTCGTTTTTTCGTTGCCAAAGAGTCCATCATACTCTTCCTATGTGATGAGCTTGGGCTGCCGATGTGATGCACAAGTTCTCGGATATGTGTGCTCCGGTCCTTTCACATGGCGGAACAGATCAGGATCATACTCCATGATTCCCTATGATATATCGTTGCGAGTCTTGGTCCGCTTGCCTTCACGGAGAAACTCGCTATAAGCGAAAATGTGACCCAGCATAGAGATAACTAACTTGAAAAAGCTGCCCTAAACACTCATGATCTCGCACTAGAATCGTCCCTATATGCGGGAGAACTTCACTCTGATTCCGTCGTTGGATACTCTCTGAATGAGGAACAGATCTGGAACTTAGCTCGTGAGATCTTTGACGAGATCCATGGAGCGGAACGGTATCATGACTTATGTCTCTTTCTGCGTCGTCGCTTTGAAGCTGGAATAGAACGTGATCTGTGTCTTTTGGAGTTCCAGAGTGCCGCCAGTTACCGGGAGCTTAATATCGTAAGCACGCAACAGTCCATCTATCATGTTGAACTCTCTCTCATACTGTTACCGGTGTTATGCTATCTTTTTCACTAGCTGATCCACGTCTACTACATCTTTAGTATCCTATGCATACTTCTTCACTGAGACTGATGCGTCAGGGTAGATATAGATCACGTATTCCTCGTTGATCACGATGTTCAGTGCCTTGATATCGTACATGATCTTCTCATCGCTGAGTACTACTGATGGTACTCCTTTACGTGTCTTATGGAGCTGATACATGTTGTTCTCCACTTCAAAGAACAGTACTATGTGGTTGATTGTCTCAGCCTGATTGATATCAATGCGGTCAAAGAGATCTCGCAAGTCTATATCTGCTTCTGCTTCTCCTCCTGCATTGACTCTCGCTGGGTGATGCACGAAGATGTAGCCCAGCTGAGCAGAGAAACTTTGACGCATATAGGATGACTCTTTCAAGAAGTGGAACTCTTGTCTCAGGATACGGGGTAAGTCTTCGTTATCAAAGAATTCACCCTGTTCTTCTCCATAAGGGACACCATATGCGAATGCTTTCAGCTACTCTTAAGTGGTAAAAGTGTAGGGCACCAAGAGATTGTAATGAATAGTATCAATGACATTGAGATTCTCTATCTCCACTTGCAGCCGATTAGTACTCAGTATCAGATCGGAAAGAGTATACATACAGACTGTGACAGAGCCGTCCTCACTCTCAGCACCGTAAAGATTAGAGTACTCGTTCTCTATTCGCACTATATTGTTCACGAGAAAGTCGTTGCGCAGTGTCTTGTCCTCTTTCACTCTGATACTCTGCAGTGGAGTACTATAGTCATCGCTAAACAGTGGTCGCGGATCAAAGGAGACAGTCTCATGGTTTCGTTCAAACTGTGGCACGAAGACATTCTGCTCGTCTTTCTGGAAAAAAAGCACCTATAGACGTGGGTCTACTTTGGTGATGTAGTATAGCTTGTTACGCAGATTGTACATGTTGTCCAGCATAGAGAATGCTATGTCTTTGTTCTGCGTTGAAGAGAGCAGTTGCTGATTCCCTGCTGAAGTGTGAGTATAGTACTAACACAGTGTCTCACGCAGTATTGTACCGTTTTTTTTCAGTCGCTTAATGCGGATCACGTTCCTTTACATTCGCGTTTCATAGTGTGACAGTTTTTACCCTGCGTAAAGGTCAGGCCGTGCAAATGGAGCTTTATATATTCATCATGGTAGCACTGGTGATCCTGGGACTAGTTCTGACTCTGGGATACTTCGTGAAGCGAGACATGGATGCAAAAGAGTAGAAAAGAATCAGAGAAGAGCCGAGAATACAGATACTGGAGAAGCACATAGAAGCATTCTTACTGCAGCTCGCAAAAGATCATCCTAAGCTCAAACAGTGTGACTGCGGGTAGCCAAAGGGGACACTATCACGCTACGATTTCGTATCAAAGATAATGCGGAACATCGGCACCGGATCTCTCAAGTTCACGATGAATAAGAGTGCATACACTATAGATGAGAAACACATGGTGCTCTCTTATAGATTCAATGGAGAGCAAGTTCCATTCCCGATCATGATGTTCGTCTTTTTACACGAGCTAGCTCATATCGGTTCCATAGCAGACAGTCACGAAGACATATTCTGGTATGACTTCAAGTGGTTACTACTCCGAGCAGAAAAACAGTTCAATGTGGATTTCAGTGCTCTAAGTGGTCTCTCTTATGGGAACATCAGTGTCGGGAACACGTTAGTGCGTGATAGTCGCGTGTTAAAAATCAGTGATATACCGTCGCTGCGAAACATCACGATAGAAGATGATTGCTAATCATGCCACCTAAATCCCAACTATGACCCCGATGAATCACGTTATGGATTAGTGCAGCAAAAAGAGTCTCAACGAGCAGCAGTAAGCATATGTGACCTTTACAACGAGATCTCACACTTCGCTAAGAGCTGTAGCCGGATCGGGAAAGACGAGATGTCTCGTTGAACGAGCTCGCCACATTGCAGAGACGATGCCTGCTGCTCTGATCATCTGTATCACTTTTACACGTCATGCTGCTCAATAGATGCGTGAACGGTTCAGTAATGAGCACTATGTAACGGTGAGGACTATTGATGCACTGGCGAAACAGACCGTGGATGAATATCTTACAGGAACTACTGCTCCAGCAGTGAGTGCAACTCAGCAGCGATAACCGTTTCCATAGTAGTATGCACTACTGTTCCGCTAGCTGATAGCACAGTAAGAACTCTTTGATACGGTGTTTCGTCGCGGTAGAACTCGGACAGATCAAGAAGTAGTACTCTTCGTGGATGAGTTTCAAGACGTGAACGAGATATAGTATGACATAGTGAGACTGTTTCAGGCTAACGGTGCGTGGATCAACATTATCGGTGACGAGATGTAGTCCATCTATGGATTCCGTGGTTCCAGTGCTGACTATATGCTGAATGCTGAGCGAGATCTCGGTACGGCACTGTTCCGTATAGATGTGAACTATCGTTGCAGTAATCCGATCATCAGTCTCGCTAACGAAGTGCTGCACTCTGCTGGGAAAGACTATAGCATGAGTGGATTAGATACTCCCGGTAGTGTGCACTATGGATCATTTGATACTAATATGCAGCCGACGGACCATACTAGTTGCACAGAAGTGACGGAACTGTAATGGACTAGCAGCATGATAAGAACTCTGCTTGAGAATCCAGAAGTGTAGCCCGGTGACATCGCATTGCTCTTCCGAGCAGTATCACCGTATCGGGACTTCATCTATCAGTTAGAGTAACTATTGCTGCAATCGCGTATCGCGGTGAACATGTAGATATCCTCATCGGATCAGTCTGGCTCACGTGATGCATTCATCTGCAGTGATAGAATCAATGTAATGTCCATACATCAGTCCAAGGGTCTAGAATGGAAGTATGTGTTCATTCTTTGCAACTCTAGCTGGATACCGAGCTCCATTACTAGTGACGAAGACTACAGACTACTCTATGTCGCCGTTACTCGTGCTCGTAACGGACTGTTCATTACTGCTACAAAACGAGCAATGTCTAGCAAAGGCTGGTGCTATTTCGCATCACCACTACTACTACCACTCTAACACAAGTTCCACATTCCATTCCGTATCAAGGAGTAAGCTAGTGCTCCTAGTAGTGTCAGCACTGTCTCCAGCACTGTCTCCAGCACTGTCTCCAGCACTGTCTCCAGCACTGTCTCCAGCACTGTCTCCAGCAGTATGAAAAAGAGGCGGATCACGAGCATTACAGAAATAGTGACCAGTGTTTGCAGCGGTGTGGATTATAGTAGTGCTGAGTGCAGCAGTATGCTAGACGGACTCTAAGTATCATATAGTACTCACGAGATCAATGGAGAACAGTAGTAGCGCCGTGCTAATCATCACGAGATTGCGAAAGATGGAACTTTCACCATCGCTTCACTAGTGTTACAGCGTTACATCTAGAAGAAGCTCACTAATACTGTTGCGGTGTTTGGACCGCTATTGATACTAGTACTACCTAGATAGTGCTACTATATGTCGGAGAGAATGGGGGACATTATATCCTAGTTCAGTCGTGATATCATTGCTCTACACAATACTCTGATGGGATACCACATAGAGCAGATCTCAGATAGAATCATTCGTGGTAATAGCAGTATCATCTTTGAGAAGAGTTTGCCCTATCCCGTCGCTAATGCTTACAGTTCCGTGATCCGCGCTCTTCTACTATAGCGTCGTGATGTCTGCTCTGCCGAGTTCATCACCGTCGCAGGGAATCAGTCACGTATCGTCGGATCATTACTGCTACTACTGCATCAGTAGTATGGTCGCAACATCATCAGTAATGATAGCCGGTTTCAGATCAACGGACCGCTATTGTCTCGGGATTACCACTCAGCTGCGGAGAAGTATCTCTAGCATGAATCAGAATAGTCCAAGGAGATAACACTGATGATCATGGAAGCGGTGCAGTAGTCTGAAGTGCTGCATGGTAGATCACGGTTCCAAGTATTATACTTCGCCGGTAGTGCTTATCCAGCTCTATAATACTATATCCATCAGTAGATTCCGATAGCGGACCGCATTGTAGAGTATATTTAGAGTCAGAGTAGCGCTGATGCACTGTTCTGCTCCGAGTATTGTATTGGTGACAATGAGCTTGATATCGGTGGCCGAGCTGATATAGTAAGACTTACTGCTGCCCGAGTTGACCATGTGATAGAACTGAAGCACACCGTGGATTCATTCTGTAACGCCGAATGGATACTGCAAACACTACTCTACTCGTGGTTCATCAGCCATCATGTGGGAGAAAAAACAATGATACCGGCAAGCATTATCAACATCAGAACCGGAACAGTCTATACTCTCTAGATACCGGATACTCTTAGTGACCGAATCAGAGCACTGCTTGCTACTCTAATACCGACCCAAGAGTAGTGATACCGTCTCCGGCACTGGTAGCAAGCTGATCAGCATAATCATTGTATCGGCAGAGTAGCTAGATCTCTTGGGGCATATCATCTGTGATCTTCATATGTCCTCTAATGTGACAGAATGTGACGGAACTCGTAGTAGAATCGGCAATAGAGCTCACCACACTGAGTAACAGTGTAACTAGATCAGCATTACTTTTTTCATGAAGGATACCGCATGCTACCCATTATCTACCCCATTCAGTTGCGATCTTAGTCACATATAGTGAATCAGTATATAGTATGATGGATAACGGTGCCGTTGTCTGCTTCTGATAGTGACTCTGATACTGGCAACACTGTAACAGTGCTAGTATAGTTGCCATGAGTTCAGCTCTCTGATTCGTAAATCTACAGTTCCTCACTAGTGGACACTATTGACGATACTGCAAGTTCCATGCCGTAATGATTGCTTCCTCTATAGTTACATGGTCTATGGAGCAGTCAGGTAGCTCTTTACGTGGATAATATATACCGATACCACCTGTAGCATCCACTTTTCCATTACCAGAACAAGCACCGTCAGTGAACACTATGAGAGTACTGTCTGCAGATAACTACTGCTCTATAGGGTGGTAGTTTTGTGACTTTTTCATTAGTCCTCTCTCAAGGAATCAAAGATTTAACAACACTGATGGAGACCACAGCTGACTCAACCGATTCAATACTACCGCTAGTCATATACATCTGCGACGATGATATCTAGAGACTCTATAGTGCTCACTACTACTACTCGTAACAGTTCCCGATGGCGGAACTACACTGTGTCCCTAAGTATCACGGTTTTGGATTGATCGTCGGACCGCCTGACAAGATGCATCAGAAGTGCTATCAATACTAGATCATTGCCGATACTGTTCCCAAAGATCTTGACTAGTTCTAACTGTTACTCTCTCTGTTCACTGCTTGCAAGTAGTAGCTCGGTAACGGTAACGGTAAGCAAGTCCATATAGCAGTAGTAGTACCGAGTTCCGGTCGTCACATGAAGTCATATAGAGCTGATTCATATGACGGACCAGCATTTATCTGCTTGTCACCAAAGTCTCAATCCGCGTTTCAGAAGAGTCTATTCCCCATTACTGATCTCTCATTCGGATCATTGACTGCAGCACTATCACGTCACAGTGACACCGATAGTAACACCGTCACTACTGAGACAGCACTGTTACCTTGCCGGCTACTCAAACAAGTTCCAAAGCATTCATACTATAGAGTGGTTGATATTGGTCACTACTTACCAGCAAAGACTTACTATGTGGTCTGCATTGCTAAAGACGATGCAACTGCTAGTCCCCAGATCATAGTAGCGTCGGGACCACTATAGCACTATCTGATGAATGCGTCGGTGGACCATGTTCGTGGTCGGCAACTCAGTGTTCTAGACTGCACGAGACAAAAAAATGGCGGTATCATTAGACTGGCCCGCATAGAGTGATGAGCATAGAGTGATGCAATGAATGATGCGTTGAGTATAGAGTGATGCGTTGAATGATGAGTATAGAGTGATGCAATGAATGATGCGCTAATACGGTACTATCCGTTACTATCACATTTTTTGCATCATCTAACGGCTAAACGGTCCTAACAACTACTACAAAGATCAGCACTAATGGATTCACTGAGGACAACACTGACCATATAGTATCATTATTAGCATGATGTATAGATATAACAGCACATAACACATACTTTCACCATCAAGACGATGATTAATACTGAACAGTTGGTGGTAACGGGATAAGCACTAGCAAAACTATTCCCAGCACTACATGAGTCTTTTGAATTCATAACGGAAGCGGATCAATAAGTCACACTACTGGAGAGCAACAATGATATCTGCATGGAACTGCTGTCTGATGTCATTAGAGCAGTCAGCACTGGTCACTTAGGTGAACTTGTTGCCATCAGAAACAGATATGATGAAGATATACATAGAGTGGTGCACCGTATAGCTGACGAAACGGAACGCTACTTATACTTCTTGAATTCTCTTAATCCTTACTTGAGCTGCAGCATCATTCAGGACACAATACTCGGAGCAGTATAGAGCAAGCTAGATGATCTATCTTTGATGTCGCGAGTAATACTATCATCGTTACGTGGGAGGATACTACCGCCGCAGTCTAATGATGTCAGTGTCGCTACTACTAATGATGCCGGTGCCGGTGATATCGTAATGATGGAAAAAAATGATACTGAATGATGCGGTGATTCACTTTCATTAGAGTTTAGTGCCGCCATAGTAGTGATATCCGTACTTCTACTGTATCATCGTATCATTGATACTCTCAGGTGATATAGTCATAGTATCAGAATTGATAGTATGAACTCGCACCAGAATGCGACCATACTTATCTTTTTGGAACTGATCGGGTTTAGTGCCCGGTATCCGTTCCGCATAGATGACCTTATCCAGTATCAGTCCTGATAAGAAGTCACGTGCTTTTTTCGCATTGCTGATGATGTTTTCGCGGTCGGGGACTTTGAGTGGCGGTTTCATCTCGGGAGCATCGTATCCATACATCCTGATCTAGAATGATGCCAGAGCGAGAGCACCGCAGTTCTCATGAACACAAGTGCCACGATTAGCGGGAATAGCTGCTTGAACTGTGAAAGTATCACCATCATATACTTCAGTCACTTTGCAGTAGAATGACCCTGGCAGTCCATTATTATGCGCCGGGATACCGTCATAAGTCTCAAGATACTTGTATGTGGAGAGGTTGCACGTCTTTTCCATTGGTTACACTAGGGACTCTAGTGGGCATCAATTGATAAAAACATGTGCTGCTCACTGGGTAGTATTGTGCTGCTCACTGGGTAGTATTGTGCTGCTCACTGGGTAGTATTGTGCTGCTCACTGGGTAGTATTGTAGAAGACCGAAAAGAAGGGGCCCACCCACCCTATGTGTGATATACTCCTGGTCCATAATCACACCCTATGCCCTCCTTCCCCGCAATGGATACTGTATAGACTGCTGCGCGTTAAGCAATCTACAGTACCGCTGTCTGTAATAGACTGTTGCGGTCGCCCTTGATTCGTTCATGCACACTTAGTGCAATCAAGGACTGTCAGTTGCTCAGGCTGACTGATTCAAGTTCCCTGTTCAGATGGGATTCATTGAGCTGCTCATGTTACCAGTAATGGCTGGGTTGCACTAGTTACTGGATTTGAAAGGCTGAGCTAGCCTTGATCGGTTATTCAGACCGATGACTGTACCGTGCCGTGTCGTACCGTGCCGTGGAGGACTTACTCAGTTGTTCAGACCGATGACTGTACCGTGATTCTCTTATTGCATTTCGTTTGCTAGTGTTCAGCATGGTGACGAGATCCAGAGTACTGCTCCGTTCTGTTCGGTTGTACTGCTCTGTTCTGTTCGGATTTGGGCTAGATTGCTGCCCAGAGTTCATCGCGAGCTTAGAAGAGCTCTAGTTCAGCGTTGTTAGCTTTCAGCTGCATACATTTGGGTGCATCGTGGATCATATCGTGCAGCACCGTTATACGCTTGTGAAGCTTGTCCATCAACACTGTTACTCCTTGTTCTCTTGGGAGTTTGATGATTTCCGTTACAGTTATCTTGAATACTCTAGCTATCCCGACGCAGTCCGTGCTCCAAAGATCGTCAATGATCTTCTGTAGGAGATTGAACGGTACTACGCGTAACGGGAAGAGCTGGACTATGTTCCGACACACTGAAGTCAAGTAGTCTCTCGCCTTGATCTGGTCTTCACCCTTCTAGAGTTATGAGCTGCATGACATGAAGAGCTCCTGTAACTCTGAGAGAATGAATTGCCTGAGTTGAGATCTGCCCACTTTAGGTAGCTCGTCAAGTGCCTCCCTCTTCTGAATCAGCTCACGTTCATACTTGATAAGTGCATATGTGACATCAGCGAATCCGGCAGCATTCTCCTTGATCTGGGTCACTATAGCATCTCCGACCATATTGATGTCTCCTGCGTTAATGCGCTCCTTGAATCTTTCAATGAACTTAGTAGTGTTGCCGTGACCTGCGCTATCACCACCATCAATGCATTTCATTGATTGATCCCAACCGCTACAGAGTGCATTAGACATGATCTTGACGTCCTTACTAGCACCAGTTCTACCATTAATGAACGTTGCTCTTCTGACACCGAGAGTTTTGAACATTGTAGTCACTGCAGGGTCATCCATTGAGATCGGAGCTCTTTCTGATTGCTCTTCCGTAGTGATCTCTTGTCTGTTCTCGCTTATCTCGCTTATCTTGCTTATCTTGGACATTGTAGGGGCTGCTCTGATGTGGTATCCACGGTTCCATGATTTCTCTTCTTCTTTGGTCTCGTGTGCTTACCGTGTGGACTCATCAAAGAACCAAGTATCCTCTCGGAATTTCTTGATCTCTTCTGGCATCTGTAGCTGATCAGGGGTCATGTTATTGCGAATAGCACGCATCTCTTCAATGCTATAGCGGAGTCGCGGTTGTTATACCGTTGCGACTTTTGCCATTTGGATGCATTAAGAGTGACCCTTGAAACTCTTCTAGAAAGTAGTAGTGTTTTACATAGCTTTTTAGTGAAAGTGTTGAGACAGTTTTGGAATAATACCCATATGTGGACCGTATCGCGTGTTATAAAAAATGCATGTAGTATCTACTCAAGACTTTGCAGTGGTGACCACATAGTGACCATATAATGAACCAATATTTATCATTTTTGATTCGGTTTCAGTGTGGAAACAACGATGAAAGTCCTCACAACAATAGTATCAATGATGATGTATCTCACTATTGTGTCTACCAAAGCGGAACAGTATACTGGCAGCTCAGTATTACAGTATGGTGGAATCGGATTTGGATAGTGCTCGCGCTACATCAAGTCAGTCCCCTATGATACTCACATGAGTAGGGAATCACCGCATCATATAAAGTTCATTGATCCGCTACTTGCTGGAGTCTATACTACGGTGCAGTCATGGTCACCCATATCTATATCACCGCTGCAGTGTATTGATACTAATCGTTACCTCGCGAATACTTGGCGTTACAGTTAAGCAGCATATGAGGAAGAATTCGGTCCTAACTCGGGACCGCTACATAAGAGCATGTTATACTATAACAACACTAGTAACACTGAAGTGCAATACTATTGCATTGATGGTGATGATCTGCTGCAGCTGATTGAGTATGTTGCGAACTTGTTCTAGGTGACCATGGTAGATATGTCTCGTCTAACCGGTATTCTCACTATGGTCCATATTAGTACTCTACTGGTGACGGCTAGCTCCTCACTGACGAATCAGGTGATACAAGCTATATAGACCGCGATAGAGACTAGCAACATCAGTATATCATTGCTTGATATGTATGAGCTAGATGAGCTAGATGAGCTGAATGCTAATAGTTGCCGCTATAAAGTGACATAGTGGTGATACTGTATAGCGGTGATACTGTATAGCGGTGATACTGCATAGTGGCGGCACTGCATAGTGATCAAGATCTTTTTTTCGTTGAACTTGGCAAGGCGGGTAACAGTCATGATCATAGCAATAGAAGGGATAGACCGTGCCGGTAAGACCACACTCTGTCAGAAACTCTAAAAGATAGATCCTGATGCTATATGTATTCATTTCCCAGTAGTGCGACCCGTCGGTTTCATTGGGTAAGACTATTAAGACCGTTGTTACCAAGATTTCCTCAATCAGCAGTAACGATTGTTAGCACTGCTTGCTGCCGGCAAGACAGTAATATTGGACCGCTATATAGGGTCATATCTTGCTTACTCTTAAGCATAAGGACTAGAGACTAAACCGGTGGAACAACTCGTATAACCTAATGTAACGATACTGCTAGATGTCCCCGCCGGTATCACAAGAACACGAAAAGACTTCGGTAGTGACCACTTAGAGAAACATGAACTGCAGATGGCCGTTAGACGAGCTTTCATAAGAGGAAAAAAGAGATGGAGCAACCTAACAGTACTGCACTGAATTGGGGAGTTATAAACTGTCACTGTTTTTGTCCGTCACTATCCGCCTCTGCCTCTACCTCTACCTCTTCCCATACTCATGTCACCTCTTCCTCTTCCTTTACCCATACTCATGTCACCTCTTCCTCTACCTCTACCGCTACTCATACCGCTACTCATACTCGCCTCATCATTGGCAGCAGTATCAGACTTGTCCAGTGAGTCTAAGTAGTTTTGCGTCACGAACTTGTTTGAGTTATACATGACCACACCGACAGCGTTGACTATGATGGGACTACGCATATATCCTAGTGCTGTATGCTTGCCATCTCTGCTCACGTATTTACCAGTACCGTACTACTTGGAACATATGAGTAGCCCTTACTTGACGAGGAAATCGTTTATCGTGAATAGTGTGTGATTCACATTGTAGACTATAGTTTCAGTTTCCGCTATGGATGCTTTACCGTACTACTATTATGCGTCGTATAGCTTCAGCTCATCGTGACACACATTCAGCAGCGCAACTATACCATGTGTTTTCTCTCGTTTCATGAGTTCTTCAACTAGTAGTGAGTATGCTTGCAGTGCTGCTCCTGATTCCGCTGCAAAGATATCACGCATCATCTTATGAGCTGTATCGCTGGGAACTAGATGATACTATGACCCCAATAAGACGGAGTTACCAGCTCTAAACAAGGATAATGCAGCGGTTTCACACTGTTTCTCTGTTAGTCCTCTCCCAGCACCAGATAGAGCAGCGACTAAGTTCCCGCTACAGCTCTCTAAGAACTTCTACCGCAGTATTGAATCTCTCTTCTTCTGCTTAGTTCTCTCGGGGAAGCGGCACTTCAGCTCTTCATTAACTAGCTTATCATACTGCTCAAGCACTTGAGGTAGTAGTTTGTCGGGTACTTTGCTAGCTTCATCTACGAAGTATTGAGCAGCGTCAGTTGCTCTTTTTTCCTTTTCGGTATCATCCACACCGCGACGAATATAGTCACCCAATACTTCAAACAACCGCTTCGGCTCTTGTTTCTTACTAGCAATATCATCAATCACATGCTTATGGAAGACATGAGCTCTACCATCTTGCACCCCGATTTCCCTATCACTATCGGAATCATCATCGTAGTCTTGCCACGAGTTACGTAATGGTTGTTTGGTCTCTTCCATTGTTTCGCATTCTTCAGAAGCGCTATGAAATGCGAAATCATGCTATCATAGATACAAAAAAAGATATCGGATCATGACCTGGATCACTCACGTAACTCATTAATGCGTCCACGCTCATCTGCATTCTGAGTACTGGTGTCATCAGACTAGTTTTCTTCTCCTTACGGTGCAGCATTACTAGTGTTAAGAAACGAACCGACGGCATGCTACTTGTTCTCGGTTTTCTACCGTCTCTGTTTCATTACCCAAAAGATGAACGCGATGACCCCTATAAAGACTACAATCAGCACTATGATGCCATATTTCGTATCATCTGATGCACGCTATTCTGACCTCATTACTGGTCTAATGATGGATGGTTGTTACTACTACTGTGCCGTTATGAATGTCGCCGCAGTAGGGTCACCGATGTTATGTGGTTGTATCTTATCGTTTTGATACTCGGGTTAGAGACGAGCAGTATCCATTTCACAATACGGAGACAAAAAGTTGAAGTTCATTCTTTGTAAAGCACTTGTCTCATCGGTACAGCACAGAGACTATAGACATCACTACTGCTTCCTTTTTTTCATAGTTGAGACGACTACTGCTGCTATTCCTAGCATGATACCGACTCCTAACAGCAACCACTGCTTCATAGTTATCCCTTCAGGTCCTGGAAAGATAAGTAAACTGATCGCTACTGAGATAGTGATCACTGCTGCGAAAGCTAGAATCGTCCCGGAACCACTAGTATCACGCTGATGTGTTTTCGGTGTTTTCAGTGCCGTTTCTCCGTCCATTTCCTGAAACGAAAAAGAGAATTGCTGCATTATCGTGGTCTGCTGTTCAGAATCTGATCATATCTTCCCGAATACCAACCAGAGCATAACTATTAGCAGCCCTATTGTTAACTCTACCGCTGTTACTCTTACTCTGACTCTTACTCTCAGTAGAACTAGCACAGATGAAACTGATGAGAGCGACGAATACTATGATATATAGCACAGTCATGCAGCCAGTGCTACCATTTCTGCATCGTCCATTACGCGATATGCTGTTCTTATCTGTATCATCACCTATGATCACCGGTTCAAGCTTGTCTTTGGGGTTATTAGTTATGGAAGTTGGGTCACTCATTTCGGTGAATGCATAAACTGATGCAATCTTTTTCAGTCCTAGTAACGGTCTGGATTAGACTCACGAATTGATCAGTGCTAGCGCTGCAGTATAGTCACTAACTACTCCAGGACTCAGCGTTGATAATGATCCTATTCCTAATAAGAATCGCAGTGTCTCTTGATGACGCTGTTGCACCGCATTCTTGAAGTATTAACAGTTTATCGGTACTGTGCAGCAGTTCAGTACTCTGCCGTAGATGATATCTATCTGATCGGTGCTAGTGACGATTTACGATGCTAGTACTCCATTCAGTGTCCTTATCTCAGTCTCTGTTTTTGGTATATATCTCCCCGGTGTCATTAGTTGTATCTTATTGAGAGCACCATAATGTAGTGTTCTAACTATTCCGACTTTGCCGATTCCTTCAAGACGGTCAGCGTAGCGTGGTATATAGTACCACTCCGGCACAGAGATATCTATGATGTTCTTGTTTTTCGTGTATGAAACTAGCTTGATCATGCTGACTATCAGCTACTCGTTGAAGGGGACCATAAACCGACACAATAGTGAAAGTATTGCTCTAGCATTGGAGCAATCATTTGAAGTGGAGAAGTATTTAGAATCATCAGTATCGTGGAGATATGCAGCGAGTAGTACAGAGTTATAGTCTGATAAGTTGAGACTATATTCCTCTAATGCTTGTTATGCGTGACGAGCTACACATATCGCATGCAGTAGGCCATGAGTATCGTCAACATTGTGTTTCTTGAAAAAGTCTCCAAGTAGTGTTTCCAAAAAGTGGTACATGAGAATGGTATACATACTATTGGTCATAGTTCTGTTAATAGAGTCCTAAAAAAAGTACTACTATAGTGATCATTTTTTCACATCCATCAATGCTCACCACAAAGAGTATAACTACTAAGATCAATCATAGTATGCAATCCACTAGTACCGCCTCATTTACTTCAAAGTACTATAGTTGTCACAACTGTGGGAAAGCAATCATTGGAACTGCTCATGAATGTTCAACTCAGTGCAAGTTTTTGTACTGTGGTCGCTGCAGTCTGAAGCACTAATGCTAGAACTGTAAGGGATAGTGCAGACCAGTACCGGATTTCATGCAGCAAATGATATCCTAATCACCAGTATCGTGTTAATGTGGTCAAAGAATGCTACCTGAAGACACTGTGAATCACGGTCATGGTCATGATTGGTCCACTTTAGTGATGACTACCGATGCGGCGACTGTCACTAAGAATAGCACAAGTAAGGTCGGTGCACTTCATACCAAGAGTGATAAGAAGAACGGTGAATTCACTACATTCTACGACAATGGGGACGTCAAATGCGTCCTCACTTATGTTATGGGGAAACTAAACGGTCCGGCGATACACTACTATAAGAAGCAAAAAGGGCAGCTGAAACAGTAAGTGAAGAGTCAATCAACCAACATTAATGGATACTTCAATGGACCCTGTACTAGCTTCTACATCACTGGAGAGCTCCAAGGAGTATCTAACTACAAGAATGGACAACTTGATGGTGAGTGGACTACTTTTGACAAGTAAGGAAACATCGTCTGTCACTCTATCTATGCTGAAGGGGTCAAAGTATTCGGTGGATACTAAGAATGATATCAATTCTGATGCAAAACTGCACCAAACTGTTACCAGGGCTGATAACAACCTAATCTGCCTCTCTTTTTCACAATGAGAGCACAAAAGTTATATCATTACCGATTCAAGAAAGAGGTCAACTGGAAAACACGCTAAGATGGCTGCCACCATGAAGTTCAAACAAACCAAAGATGACTATAATAATCTGTATGAAACTTACGACTACTCAAGCATTTCAATCATTATGCACGCGCTAGTTCCAGCTCTTTCAGCAATCGCTGCAGTGTAGATCACTGGGCACCTATATTGGGTTGTGCTTGTTGTGCTCGTGGTGCTGACGGTGCTTACTTTCATGTCTGCTTCTAAGAAAGTCAATGCTAAAGGTGAAAGTGGTGAAAGTGGTGCAAAAGTAAAGCCGAAGTGGAATGAACCGTATAGACTGTCTGTTTCCGCACTAGCCGGTTTCGCAGTCGGTACTCTATGGTATAAGTATGGTAACACATTAGTCAGCACTGCTTGATTTAGCACTCCTAGTAGTACTTCTAGCAGCACTTTTAGCAGCAGTCAAACCGTATCTTTTTTTTAGCTCCCGAAATGACCACCATATCGTCCTCGGATATCACACTGGCCTCCATATTCATGCTAGTTGAATTCTACCTCATCAAAGACTAGAACACAAAGCTGCAAAAGACTATAGCATTGTATACTTTCGGTACTCTGATCCTGGCAGTTCTCTTCTGGATATATGCGTGCAACGAAACTGTGGAGCACTGGATGAAAGTGTTAGCGATTAGCAGAGCTCTAGCACTGATGGTGAACTTAAGTTGTGCTTATATGTATTGTAACGGCGGAACAAACACATATACTGATGCCGACTACAAGTGACTTGGTTGCTCCTATAGAAGGAGTTTACGTGCTGCTGTGCGAGCATGATACTCTCTATGTCGGTGAGAGCAACAACATCAACAAGAGAATCACATATCACGAGAGGGGTTATGGTAGCGAATGGACAAAAAAATACAGACCAATCAAGGAACTCTTCCGCATATGTTGTACTGGTGGAGACTTTGAGCGACGGACACTGGAACGCGCTGTGACACTAGTATTGATGGATGTTTACGGATTTGATGAAGTCGCCGGCTCTTACTGGAACTCTACTTATGCGAGATGGGTCCCTGATGATCTATCAGATAGCGATAAGATGCAGGAATACATGACCATGTATCAGCACTATGATGAACTGGGACTGATTATCCCTATGGATGAATGAATCCGTGAATGAATCTGTGTTGTGCTGCTCATTTCTATGCTATAGAACTAAAACTTCCATCATCGTCCACTACTGGGAGCAGTTGCTCTTTTTCTTGTTCTGCTATTCCAGCTCCATGCTTCTTTTGCGGTGCTTTCGTTCTAGCAAAGAACTCCTTCACTTTACCATCACGTGTAGTGAAAGTCACTTTGATTCGGCGATCCATTTTCGTTTCATACTATGAAAAATTTGAGTTCACTACTATTCTATAGTTTAGAACCGTTAATAGTGCGCAACAGAGCATTATCATAAACCAATACAGCGCTACAATGAACGACAACTATAGCCTTGAAGAGAGACTTAAGGAGTATCTCAGACACTATAATATCCACGAGTTTAGTAAGTTATGTATCGGCTTCACGGCCACATATAACTAGTACATCGTGGATGACCTGATTGAAAGAATCACCTAATGGCGACTTGAAAAAGGTCTTATAGAACCGTACTGAGCGAACAACTAAGGGACATCATCTGTCCCCATCCAGTGAAGAGCAGCATTACTGGATGCAGAGACTGGGTAGTGAGTGAAAAAAGAATAACACACCCAGCAAAAGAGTATGCATTGAGCTTATATGCTCCGGAAAGCCTACACGGCCACTCTTTTGGGTCTCCTGGATTTACTTTTTCGTTCAGTTGAACTCAGTTAAGCTCGTCGGGACTGAACTTTTCCACCAGACGAATCAACTAGTCTGAGTAGTACTTTCTATCCAGCAGAGTGATACCGATTTGTCCGAGATTCCATGCGACGTCCTTTATGTGCTCTGCTACATCATTCGCTACATTATTCGCTACATCATTCGCTACATCATTCGCTACATCATATGTCGCTTCAAACCGTTCAATGAACTCATATGCCAGGGCATAACTATAGCTAGAGATGAAGTCAGCTAGTTCCAAGTATATATGGGTGAGCGTTATCGTGTTATCCTATTGTTGCTCATCCATGCTTCCACTCACTGCACCGTTAATGATGCCGAGTATCGTGTTGAGCATCTTAGTGATGATATCAGTGCAATCAAAGGATGAATCAACTACCGTACAGTATGCACATATGTTCCAACGGACTGAATCCAGGAGCTTAATATCTTTCAGTGTACTGATCTGCGACACATCTTGCTCACAACGTCTCAGCAGCTCGGCACTGAACTCGGTAATGAATCTTTCAACACTGAATTCGGTAGCGAGGTCTTCAATGCTGGACTTGGTAACGATGTCTCCGATCTCGCTTTCTAACACTATACTATAGCGGTTCTTGAGGAGCAGTGCAAGCTATATCTTAGCACCGTTCAGAGATGATTCGGCAACGGTGATAGCTTGCTGGCAACTTTCATACTGTTCATTAATAGTGTCCAATCGCCGTTTACGCTGCTCAAGTGAGACTTTTAAGAGAGAGATTTTCTTGATAACATCCATCAGGACACTAATGCTTGCTGCCTAGTGTGCTTTCTGAGAAAGTAGCTAGTAATCTTCCATGATGCTAATAATGCAGCGATATTGTATCCGGAATGACTTTGGCTGTGTCTATACATAATGTAACTGATTGGCGACTACGTCATACAGACACTAGATCAGATCAAAAGCAGAGTTAGATTCATCGTATATGTATAGTCTGAATGTATACTCCTTCACTGCAGCATGTATCAGATCTCTTCTACCATTACCACCAATGAGTGATTGCATCTTATCGGCTGCCTCTATCAAGTATCTAGCGACGAACTGTTCTTAACCCACATGATCAATAATGATGCCGGTTATCCGATTCGCCAGTGTCTACTTGACCGCATCAATCTGTTCACCGAGCTGTGTCTTAGCAACAGCGATTCCAGAGTTACCAAACGGCACGAATAAACGGTCCTTATATGAGTCACCGATACGGACAACAGTATCTACCACACCGAAAAACTTCTCTATATCGTCTCTCACGCTTTTAGATGCTGCAAGAGTTTCCTACTCTGTCAGTGTTTTTTTGCTCTCTATGGGGTCCCGCAGCGGATCTATCTTCATGATGTCCTTAAAGATCCTCATCATGGTATTCTGTTGTTCCTTGTTCAGATCTCTAGCTGATATGCCGGTGGCAGTGCTACCAATGCTGTTCAACGCTGCAGTGATACTGTCAGTTAATGGACCTTTATCTGATAACTCCATGTCTAATAGACGCCTCGCCGCTACTACTTCCTTGCTGAATCGTAACACCGCTTCATTCTGTGGGAGACTCATCGCTTCACGTGTTGCCCTGGCAGCATCATCATACTGTTACAGTATAGCAGTCTATACGAAGCCGACACCGAGAAATCCTAGCTCTTCTCGCTTCTTTGCTATCTGCTCCACGTTTTTCTGAATCTTGGTGTACTGAATCGTGAGTTTTTCTCGGTATTCACGGTATCCATCATCAGTTGCGCAACGTTGGACTATTTTTTGCTTCATAAAGACCGGTCCGAACTTTAAGTTCCAACTGACTCCAGCTTACGGAGCACGTCTACCTGATACTTGCACCTATATGATGGTTAAAGCATGCCGTTCCGATGGGAGTTACTTGAATTCAAGTGTTTTCGGATACTCATTCGGGTCCAACCATTCCGCTCCGATAATGTCCATGAATTCACTTGGTAAGCGGGTTAATGATTCTTCTCCTGCTGCGATGCGTTTGGCAGCAATAGAGTACTTATTGAACAGTTTTACCGACTCTAGCAGAACTAGCATCAACTTCTGGACATTGGTTACCGGGATGGAACTATTGGTCTTTTTCGCCTTTAGAGTTCCCAGATGCAGACCCAACAAGAAGGATGCTATCCTTATCCACTTACGAAAAACAGTCATATGACTCGTCGTTACATAATAGAGCTCACCGTTGTAACCTAGTTAGAGTACAGAGTTGCAAACATCGGGGATCTATCTGTAGAGAGCTTGAATGCAGCATGACATAGTAGCGTCTAGGAGGTCGCCTTCATATAGATTCGCTGCCACTTTCCGAGCTATCTCTTGATTCCCGAATATTTCACTAGCTTGATGGAAGCATACTCCCATTGCGGTGAGCACTGCGTTATCATAGATGTGAGTCGTATCAACGACACCGTAATAGTCATTGAAGACAGTGCGGCCATCAATAGTGTACTTAGATATTCCGCCGTTTCTTCTACACTCCCCACCACATATTGATTTTGCTGCCAATACTTCCTATATTGCCCTATTGGATTCGTAATCCCATGGTTTCATGAAGAAACTTTGAACTAGCATGTGAAAATCTGCTCTCGGTTCGGGACTCAATCCAGCAATCTGAGCCATCATTTCCCCATTCAAGAATCCATTTTTTCCAAAAACATCAAAGAGATTCTCAGTATAAGCGGTTCTAACATTTTTCACGAAGAGCCGACGAACAACTTGCTTCATAGTAGCCAGTTTATCCCACGGTATCGTATCAGTATTCAGCATTATCTATCTTGCAGAGTCCAGTGGACCAAGTTGCATCTCAAAGAGTCGTAGAGTAACACTGATAGCTCGCTGATCACCGGTATCAATCTGTTTGTTCAACTCTAGGAATCTCGGATTGATGATTTCCGTAGTCTTACCGGTTCTGGGATGCTTCATAGTGATAAAGCTGCTCACTGCTAATGGAAGCTATATGGATACCGGTGTGAAGTCATAGTTTGAAATGGGTAAATGTGCTATCTCGGGACTAAGAGTCCCCTCCAGTGTTGTGACGACCTTTTTCACCCATTCCATGTTAAACTTCCCATCATTGTCACTTAATAGTGTCAGGTTAACGGCAGCTTATCCATTATCAAGAGTCGTTGTGTCTTTCATGATTTTAGCATCTGATAGAGCTGCTTTCCGATTCGTCATGTGTGATACGACGTCTGCCCTGAAGAGATGTTCCTTAGCATGCGAATAGTGTGTATCAGTCAGCTCGCGTAAAAACAGCATCCGCTTCATCTTGATCATATCTATCCGCGATAACAACAATGTTAGGCATAGTCTGACGCCGACACTGGAATCAGTGGAGATATAAGTCTGCAGCATATCTATGCACTGCTGCATGTTGTTTATCTCGTTCAGGTAGTAATGCGTGAGGTTACCTGGAATATATGCTATCCTCTATCTGATGAATCTCAGCAAGTGATACATCTTTGATATGCGCTCATGCAATAGTAACTAGCTCTCACCGGGAATCATCATACCATAAGCAAGACTCACTGCTCGTCGCATATCAGTCATTTCACCCTGTGACGTGAGTTTCATCTTTTGAATGATCTTTCCAGCTCGGAAGAATGCTTCAACGAAGCTCATCTTATTGCCCCCTACTTTGTGGTAGTTAGTTATGTCACTGTGGGTCATATAGGGCTTCCGAGCTTAGGATACGGCATCCACATGAGTCACTGCTTTTGATAGATTTATACCGGAACAGAGCTTCCAACCAAGCTCTTTGATTCTTTTCGTTTCTTCAGCGTTAGTATTGATGTTTTTCACTTCATCTATCATTGTTTGACGAATGATGTCCCTATCTTTGTTGCTGTAAAGTGACCCGATAGCATTCTTTTTCTGACTCGCTGTTCTGATGTCGTTGTTTACAGCCGGTGGATTCAGTTCCGCATCATCAACACTGACCCCGGTAAAACGAGCACCGACACTGCTGATACTGATTGGGTCTATTATCGGTGCGCTGATACCAGGTCTGCTTGCTGCCTTGTAGAACTGAGCATTAGTTATGTCCATATACTACTTTTTCTCATCAGGTGTAAGCAAAGCTAGAGCATTATCGCTAAGATTCTCCGTTGTTTCCATGAGCCGAGTATCGTTTTTGTCAAAGTCGTCACCTATTCTGCCTCCATTGAATAGCACTGCAGTGGCAGCTAGTGCAAAACCTTGTAGCTCGTCTAAATGTGCCCTGAGAGAGACTGCTTCCCAAGTATTCAGCTATCGGATATCTCTGTGTTTAGTAGTGGCGATGACTGCTGCACTTATAGTATCTCTTAGATTTCCATTACGATTCGCTGATAGCTGATGCATCTTCTTAAGCACTTTGTCGTTACTGATGAGCAGATTATGCACCAGTCTGATATACCGGGCATAATCCTCTAGGGGTCTACAAGCATGGATGAATTCAATCCATAAGCGGTGAGCACTAGAATCGTTGTATGATATGGGCAGCTCGCTTTGAATGCTCCTGTAGAGCTTCACTACTTGTATATATAGTTGTTCCGCAGTGATATCCCCCTATAATCCATCCCATATTGACTGTTTCCACGAGATCTTATGTCTCTACTAGCAACAACCGGCAACAATGACATTCGCGATATCTAATCTTCTGCTAATGCTGGTAGTTTTCCATAGTGTTTCATCTAGAGAGAGGCGGTCTCCAGTGATTCTAGCGTCGGCATTACTTTGACACATGAATTCCCCATCTGTTCCTCGGTCACCAGTGCACGTAACATTCGGTATCGTTATATGGGTCGGACCATACTGTACTGCTGCCACAGTGCTTGTGTTGCCCTTTTTCTTGTTCTTTTTCCTAGTGTCTTTCTTGTCTTTCTTGAAAATAGTAGTACTCATAGTGGAGCTCACTGATGAAGTCTCGGATTCAATGAAGCTAGTATCGGCATTAGTAGTGTTCTCAACTAGGCTGCCTTCAGCCGGTCTCACTTCGGTAGCAGTGTCTCTTTTTGCTTCTTCAATAGATTTGGACTTTGACGGTTTCGGTGTCATGTCGCTGAAGCTCGCTACCGGTAGCAGATCGTTGATACTGTTCAGAGAAATGGAGACTGTTGCTTGCTTTTTTTCTTCTTGTCTCTCTTTTTCTCTCTGGGACTTGTAGTCAGCTATCTGTTCCGCGCTTATGGTTATGTGCTGTGGGGCGAACTCATAGTCATGCAAGAATTATGATCCGAGAATACTCAACGGTCTCAAGTCGGCATATCGTTCAATACTGCGACGAGTAATGATGTCAATATCCAGCGGCGAAGCAACATCATCCTTTACAGTACTATATATCACGTCAATGAGTAGTTCCAGTTCTCTATCTATCATAGTGGATGTTCCTCTACCGATTCTGTCATCCTTCCGGACACGGAACTGCATCATAGATAGGAAGCTGATATTAGCGACATCGTCAAAGTTCAAGATTTGCACACTATCATCAATGATGTTCAAGTCTTTATCGGTGTAGTTCTTACCGTTAGCATACTAGCAACCAAGAATGCTGCCGTCCTTGTCAAGACGTCGCTAATACTCACTAATGATACTCTCTCCACGCATTATCGGCAGCGCTAACGGTACTTTTTTATGTTCTTTTCCAGTCTCAGTCTCACTCTCACTCAGGGGCGGCACTCCACGTATATCCTTGGGTAACTCACCAGCATCTATCTACTTGTATTAGCGAGTACCGCTACCGTCGCGCAACATAACACTGAAGACATATATTCCACCAATGAGTTCAATGTCCAGCAGTATACCGATCTACTTGCTGATGCCTCCTTCCAGTTCATATGCTTTGCCTTCTCGGATGTATTTCAGACCTTGTGCTGCTTTTCCAGATTCTATCACGTATACTCTATCAGTGTCACCTCCTTTGAAGTGTTACACTGGTTTTCTCTTGTCTCGGCATATGCAGAACACTGCGAGCAGCATTATTACCCCCACTATTATGATCAGTATCGTCTCGGATGGATTCATTTCTAGCAAGGAAAAAAGCAACTAATCGTCGTGATAATGTCTAATGCCGTCGGGTCATCTATGACTCAAAAAAAGTATAACTAGGTCATCATAGTCTAATGCGAGAGTTGACGCGGCCTGGTCTCAGATAAGACGGATCAAGCTCATCAATGGTGATCGGGTCTTGGTTGCTAGTCATGATCAGTATCATAAACGGATAGTGGCCCATATCTATGTCATCAAGCAAAGAATTCCACTTAGACTTATTAGTGACTTCCGTGAATAGTTCCTTGTTTGGCTTCAGAGTGTTGTGGTGCAACTAGTGCATCATGATATCAAACTCTTCAAGTACTACTATCAATGGCTGATTCCGAGTCGGATTCGCAGAAAGATACAGAGTATTAAGCATATCACCACTTTCCGTCGGATTGTAGCTCTTGCAGTATGTAGCATTAAGTATCCTTGCTAGTTGTAGCGTCATTAGAGTTTTACCATGACCTGGTGACCCCCATACAATGCAAACAGCAGTGCTCTTTTCATGGTATATATCACTGATACATGCTATAGCGTCATTCTAGGAGTCTTTGAGCACCGTTCTACTGATTGTTACTTTTCTCTTGCAGTAACGCACATTGAAAGGGTTACCTGAACGTTGTAGCACAGTAGTCATCGCTCCTCGGTTTTCGGAGCTCTTATCAGCATTCAACTCTTTGTAACGGCGAGCAGTGCAGTATATGGTTATCTCTTATGTATTTGGTGACTTAGTGTCTATACTGATCAGGTAAATGCACCCTACAATGATACCACTTTTCTAACCATCACGCTATATCGTGTATATCTCTGATGCATTGTTTAGGATCTTCAGTTGTTGCGGTTTGTCTTCTACTTGGTAACAGTTGAATCCGATGAGGCGACATAACAATAATGCTACCTAATGCACAACTCGTAGAGCAGCGTCCAAGAACTGACAATATACTAGACTTGATAACATGCTATATGGTGTTGTGGTGTAGTGTAATGTGGTCTGTCACGCTGATCAACTATTGAAAAAATATGTAAACCACTAGAGCAGCACATCCACTTCAATTCTTTTTCATACTTGATCCGCAACATAACTACAACATCGGTTCATGTTACAAGCATTTGGTGCTAAGAATATGGTCAAGAGCTCACTACATAGTACAGAGTTGAAAACTGTGAAAGTAAGTGCTACCGAAGAGTAATAGTGTTGCGGATATAGTGCAATAGGGCATCAGTTTGATACTGTTGACTTGAAAGTAAAGTCATGCTGCGAGGAGGTCTACATAGTGAGACATGTTGTGGAATGTGGACTCTGTCTCATTAGTTTTGATATCGTTGAGCTCGGTGAGTTCGTTGATCCTCGCGACGTGGTATTGATCACTGTTTCAAAAAATGAATAGTGATAGTGCTACATCATGCTACATCATGCCACATCATGCCACATCATACCACATCAGCACATACCAGACCCATAACATGGTAAGCAGTTTGTAACTTTTTGTAGTCCGAAACACCGTTCAGCACATCCATTTATAGTGCCGCAGTACAGTTCATTAGCTTAAAGTGGTCATATGTTGGGTCAAATACTATGAGTATCTGATCTGCGTGGCGCCATGCAGCACAAAATCCCAGCATCGCATCTTGCTCATATGCGGATGGAAGCACTTGTTTGCTGCAGAGTGGGACAAGATGATCATTAGAGCCGCAGATAACGACAACTCTTTATGCTTCTTTTTTCCCATCAACGAGACTGCTGATCAGCTTGGATCTGTTCTGGAGTTACCCATCAACAATGCTGCCAGGATTGATACCGACATTGTTATCACCTAGTTCAGCATTACTGAGCTCGTTTATCATGGTAATACTACCATTATTGGGTCCAGCTATCGCGACGAAAGTATCTATTGCTTCAGCGATACTGTCTCCAAGATCATATTCCGCACCGTTTTCATCTATCTAGATGCCACCATTGATGCAGATTCTTGCTGCGAGAACACCGGTAGAGTGAGCAACGATGTTCACGTTTTCAGATCCAGTATACTCCAATACTGCTGCGATAAAGTCCCGTAGTCTTATAACATAGTCCCTTTTAGCAGCTAGTAATGGATGCTCGTTGAAACCTAATGATATACCATAGAGCTCAGCAGTGAGATATCCTTGTTGCCGATACTACTGTGCTACTTAGAAGAATCCGCGGTTCTCACTATCGCTACCACTTTGTCCATGGACAAAGATCACCGGTGTCTTGCTGAGAGTCTGCTCAGGGAAGAATCTGCCACCGAATCCCGATGTCCGCGATAATGCTATGATCTGTTCCGATGAATCAGGGTAATGCTCACGTAGCCAGTTACTGAATCCGTCAGTGAATCCAGCAACCGGAACAGACTCCAAGCGGCTCATATCAAACATGATAATGAGGTTAACATAGACACTAGTGTTACCAGGTGTAATGGTCATTATTGCCGTCATAGTATAGATCTTAGTAGCGGTATCCATATGGAACTTATTAGTAGTGGTCCCCTCACCGAACAGTGCTGATTACCGATTTACCCTAAGTAACACCGAGTTACCATTGCTGTTCGGCTGCAGCGATACTTTCACTATAATGTGGTCATCTATCACTAGCTGGAGCGACATTACATCATCCTTGAGAATGGATTTAGAGAAACTCTTGTTGTTAGGAGTGCTTATCTGCTTGATAGTAGCATCTCTGGGCTCTATATACTTGATACTGAGTTATTCTTCATCTATTAGCACTGAGCAAGTGTAAGGCTTGTTCATTTTTGTACTGTACAAGTAGCGCTACTCAAAATCCGAGACTCAAAAAACATGACTTATAACACCGGCACAGTAAGAAACACCAGACAAACAATGGAACTATGGTTAGTACTATTCTGCTTCGTTTTTAGCTGCGTTGTTGGATACTTGGTTGGTCTTAACTGCTCTACAATGCCGGCGACATATGAGATCAGTTAGTAGGGGCAACGAGCACCACTACGGAAGCATTTCAGTGGACGCGGTGCAAGGAAAATGAATACAAGTCATATCACCACTATCATAGATGCCGTCAGAAGTCTCTATCCAACAGATCATGACTTCCGATTGCGTTATGCTAGACCATACGAGATGCCTAAAGGGTCACTACTACCAGAATCAGCGGCCACATTCATAACGCGAATGGAAGCAGCAAGCTCAATAGTGAAACAATTCTACGAAATGAAGATACCGAACGGTGCAACTATACTCAACACTACTTCTAATGTGGGTGGTGATGCTCTAGCACTAGCGTAACGGTACAATGTGGATTGCGTGGAGCTAGATCCGTTCTACTATAGAGTGCTACAGCATAACATCTCTAACTTCACTTCCCGTAACAAGCTATAAGGTTCAGTGACAGCGATTGCAAATGCTGATCTTTTTGAGTATCTCTCTGAGTACCGCTCTGAGTATCTTTCCGAGTACCGTTCTGAGTACCGCTCTGAGTACCGCTCTGAGTATCTATAGGGGAGCAATCTCCAACGCTATGACGTCATATATGCTGATCCACCATGGGGACCGCATTACTCTAAGGACAGTGAACAAGCTATAGAGCTAAGATTCGGTGAGAAGACTATGGTGGACTTCCTTGCAGCGGCGATTCCATGCTGTTCACTCTACGTGGTCATTAAGGCACCTAAGAATGTAGATATGGGGTAGTTCGGAAAGCATCCAGTGATAGTGAAGCGGATAGAAACGGGAAACAAAGGGAATCATTTCCTGATGCTCTACTTCTCACCAGAATGATGCTCTACTTCTCACCAGAATGATCAATCGCTGATCATGGTTACCGATCTTACTTTTTCACAATTTTCCTTCGTCAAGTTCATACTCTGACAAAAACAATGCTTCTTGAGTAGTTTGCATCATATGTGAGCATCATCAGATTGATAAGTGGGGTCATATAGACGCAAGATAGACCACATCACTTACGGTCTGAGAATATAGAGCTGCACATCGCAACAATCAGTGACCGTTTACGAGTATGCTGTAACGATTTGCACCACCATACGGAGCATTGCCGATACTATTGCGACTATATAGCTCAGTACATCAACGATGACCGGATATAGTACTTACTTGAGAGAGTAAGCGGAGTCAGAGTACTGGATAATGGCATGCTTCATTAGTCTGCTGCTGAGTGGCTCTGTAGTGACTTACTATCACTGTGATAGTTCGGTGATGTGGTAACAATTCTGATCCGTTGTGGCGCATTAATCCAGCATAGAAACAATGGAAGCGAATATCATACTAGTCTTATTGTTCTCCTTACTGTTACTGGTTGCCCTCGTATATGCTTGTGCACGTATATGCCGAAGAACAGGAGACACATAAGTGACTGATTACTTTGCTGGTGCTGGTGAAAATGATGGCAGCGTTGATGATGGCAGCGTTAATAATGACTATGAGGACAATGATAGAGAATGCATCGTGTACTGCTGCGGTGACTTCATGAGTAGTGGCATTACAAATATCAACTAGCTTGAAAAGAAGATGAATGAAAGTCTGAAACTGGGTAACCATATGGTTAACGGTGTCAATGTTGCTACAGCACTCACGGATCATGGTTACAGTACTGTGAAACTGAAACTAGTAAGAACAAAGAGTGTCACTGTAGAGTTGGATGATGACGTCATTGAAGTTACCAAAAACATGATAGATGATTCTATTGATAGTACTCGCGGTATGGTGTCCAGATGTACCAATATAGTCTATATTACCCAACTCAACATATCGTATCATGGAAATGATACTAAAGAGTCCATTATAGCATGTAATTCCGCTGCAATCAGAACTATTGATAGTCAGCATGTAAAGTACTACGGTGAGAGCTTTATGGACACTGTGGACTATACTGAATCTAGCGTTACAATAATGGACCATATGTCGGATTTGTGTCTCTACAGCGTCAGCAGTGCTCTCACGAGCACGAGCACAAGCACTAGCACTAGCACTAGCACCAGCACTAGCACACAACGATACTGAAAAAACGAGTTTCCTCATTGTCCATATTGTATCATGCTCCCACCGCATAGCAGTGCTTTTCCCCCATCATTCTGTTATTCCCAGATCTAATAGACCGATCTCTTTGCTCACCTCATTGGATGAGTCTGACGAGAAATCCGTTCGTGGTCTAATAGTCGGTTTTCCAGTTACATCCTTTCGGACCTGATGGAAAGTAGGCCTTGCTATACCCGAACTCATTTGAATAGTAATGTAACCAGCGGTGTGATCACTATTCTAGTAAGATCAGTGTGGAAGCATGATACTGATATATTACCATATCAATAGTGTTGCGAGGACTGATAGTCAGTAGTATCATTCTTTTTGGTGTTATAGTGCTTAACTATAACTTTCACTCTCAATCTCACTTTCAGTGACCCACCACATGTGGATACAATGCAGCACTATAAAAACACGAAAAAGCCATTACACCCCACTGCGAGGCGGACCAGTACTGCATCATTTGTGCAGTGCTACTCTCCTTTCACGGAAAGCATGTCCCGATATGCCTATTTGCATACCACTCGCGAGAATGCGCTGAACAACTAATGCATCACCAATACAGTAGCTGCTTTCACGCAATGTCCGTAACCTTTCCAAAGTACCCAGAAGATATCATTCGGTCCGATTATAATCCCAGATCAGATCCACTATTAGCAGAAACAATGAATACACACTACAGTAGCGTGTAATCATCTGACCTTATATGTTGCGTAATGACTATACCTACCTAGTACCCCATCAATCGCAATGCAAGCACTGACGACTATCTGTATCAATTTTTTCACTGTCTGTTCTAGTCCGTCCATGCTATCATGCTTCCGCGTTACCATAGCGCCACGTTACCACGCTACCAATTCATGAAAAAACATAGGGCTGCCACGCTGCCATAGATACCACGAATGGTTCCCGTATCCAATGCTCCCTATCATATCATCACTGCTCCGTTTAGTCTGGAAACACTGGTTGATGCGATAGGGAGGACCGTTACAGGAAGCATTCATGGTATCCATAGTAGCGTAGTAGCTCCATGGTAATCTCTTAGCACTTTGTTACTGAAAATCCTCGTTATGACTGAGCATCCCATAGAATTTTTCACAGTTCTGTTTTTGATCCAGGGACAACTCATAATTCTTACGGCATCGGTATAGGGCACCGACAGTATAGAAACAACAACTATGTCCACCGCCACCGTCACTAGCACCGCCACTAACACCGTCACTAACACCGTCACTAGCACACTACCATATAAGTATGCTATCAAGGAGTTTCTGATCTTCTTTAGTGACCGGTCTCTCTGGACTTCTACTTCAGAAGAAGCAAATGATTCTGGACTAAGGCGGTATTACTATGATGAGCACGGTACTAAACCGGCAGCAGAGATCTGGTACAACAGTAACGGTAAGAAACATGGTGAGTTCTCCATCTACTTCTAAAGTGGTAAGACTTACTGGCACGGCTGGAGCAAGGATGGAAGAAACCATGGTGAAATCTGTGGATATCGTGAAACCGGCGAGCTCTATAAGCATTAATGGTTTCACTGTGGTCAGCGTCACGGTGAATTCAGAGAATACTACCGCAATGGAGACATCTAGAGGCGATAGTGGTATGAGTATGGTGAAGAAGTGAAAAAGAATGAATGCACTGGACCCATGTGTGATCCGAAAGACACCTAGAACAGTGCTCAACGCTAGAAGTTGCGAGAAGAAGTCGCAAAGATCCATGAGTCGGTAATGAATCCATAATCGGATAATAGTGTCCATTCTAGCATGAATACTGTGTGGTAACCACGTGATACACGTCGCAGTAATGCTACAAGAAGTAACAGCATGTAGCGATCCGGATCAAAGAATCGCAATACATAACTACTTGCTACCGGTGCACCAGTTAGACTCTTTGCAGCTAATGCACCGATATAGTAGTAACAATAGTGTCATCTGGCACTAGTAGCCGATACTGGGTTGCAGAATGGGTTGCAGAATGGGTCGCAGAATGTGATGCAGCCAGTGTCGCGGTTAGCACTATTGTCACCACCTGTGTAGACTTCTCCATCTTTGGAGATCTAGATGATGACTATGAAACTGCGTTAGCTAGAGTTGCTCAACAAGCATCATTAAGAGCGCGAGACACAACTGTTGCAGATAGTGGAACAGTTATAGCAGCGTGAATAGGAACTACTATTACTTTTGCAAGGGAGGTAGCACTGATCTCTGATGCATGGACCATATATTCTCTCTTTTTTTCCCTCTGAGGAGCTGATACCGGGCATAGTATAATGATACGACAATACGGCAACAAGATCATAGTGGACTCTAACTCTAATACTAACTCTGATAATGATTCTGATAGTGACAGTGAGAGTGAGAGTAAAAGTTACACCTTATGCCGTTACAATAAGGAAGCAGAAGAGCTAGAAGAGTTCATCATGTCTCTTGGTTACTCTTGTGATGAGACACGAGCTTTCACAGTAGAATCGGATGATGTGGATCGGCTGCTCTCAGCGATAGGAGACGAGTTCTCTGACTATTGCCTGGATCAGTCTGAAGCGGATTGGGATATCGGTGTTCCATTGTGTCCGCGGAACTATCAGC
>JACCDQ011992126.1_pt1 | contig 35563 bp, 49 predicted proteins | sample 7446031 | NCBI WGS metagenome assembly JACCDQ01 (sample SAMN15323442, study PRJNA562643) | freshwater metagenome | isolation source: river surface water | place: USA:Blue River Watershed | collected 2017-08-17 | reverse complement strand
TGGAAAAAGGCCCTCCAGCTCAACGCTGGCAAGGACGGCAGCCGCGCCAAGGCCGCCCAGATCTGGCCCGAGCATGCGGGCGAGTTCAAGCGGGTCAAGGACGACGGCAAGGCCGAGGCTTGCCTGATCGCTTACTGGGGGAAAACTGTGCCAATTTAATCCGGGTATTGCGTTTTGCTGTTGTTGTTGCGATAATCTCACCAACCCGAACACGAACAAGGAACGAGGCAGCACCATGGCAATCAAACTACGCGGCGAAACCTACTGGCTGGACGTCATGATCAAGGGCAAGCGCATCCGCGAGTCCCTCAAGACGTCGGACCCCAAGCAGGCCCAGGAGCTCCACGACATCCGCAAGGGTGAGCTGTGGCGCTCTGGCGTGCTCAAGGAAAAGCCCAAGAAGACCTGGAACGAGGCCACCGCCAAGTGGAAGGTCGAGAAGGGCGGCAAGAAGTCGTTCTCCGACGACGAGGACAAGATCGCCTTCCTCAAGCCAAAGCTGGGCACCAAGCTGCTGACCGACATCGACCGCGAGACGATCGAGGAGGCCCTGCCCCAGGACGTCAAGCCTGCCACCCGCAACCGCTACCGCGCCCTGATCCGCGCCATCTTCCGCGCGGCCCAGATCGACTGGCAGTGGATCGACTCGATCCCAGGCTTTCGCAAGGAGGAAGAACCGAGCCGCCGCGTCGCATATTTGTCACGCGAGCAGGCCGAGGCTTTGATCGCCGCGCTACCGGAAAAGTACCGGTGTCCAGTCCGTTTCGCTTTGCTCACCGGGTTGAGAAAAGCCAATGTGTTTGGTCTGCGCTGGGAAAACGTGAACCTGGAGACGGGCATGGTGATCGTGCACGCCGACGAGGCCAAGGCCGGCGAGCGCATCCTGGTGCCGCTCAACAAGCAGGCGCGCGAGCTCCTGGCGGCCATCCCAGAGCCCCGTGAAGGCCTGGTGTTCAACTGCCCTGTGCGGATCTCCCCGACCACCTGGGCGAACGCCACAAAGCGCGTGGGCGTGCCCTGGTGCCGGTTCCATGACCTGCGCCACACCTGGGCCAGCTGGCACGCGATGGCCGGCACGCCTCTGAGCGTGCTGCAGGAGCTGGGCGGCTGGCACTCGGCCGAGATGGTGCGCAAGTACGCTCACCTGTCGCCCGAGCACCTGGCCGCGGCCGCCGAAAGGGTCACGCTGTGAACGAGCTGCGCAACATCGAGGCCCACGCCCAGGCCGTCATCACCAAGCACCGCCAGGCGCTCGAGGACGCCCGCGAGCTCATCGCCGCGCCCGGCAAGCAGGTGGTGGTCATCCGCAGGCCCTGGCGCGTGGGCGATCGCGGCACGGTCATGGGGGTGTGGCGGGCTGGTGCCGGCTGGCGTGCGCTGGTCGACTTTGGCGACCGGACGATCTCACTGCCGCTGGACGCGATCGCCCGAAATGCCGGTGCACCGGACTGTGCTACGGCACAAATTTGGCACATTACGGCCTGGATCAAGCTGAGCAGCGGGGAGTTTTTGTAATGGAATCAATGGAGGCGGGGGTCGGAATCGAACCGGCGTACACGGATTTGCAGTGCTAACAGGCTTCCTAAGGCCTTGATTGCACACACCACATCAACTTTGTGTCAGCGATTTCGCTGTTCAGCCGACACAAATCTGGCACACCAAAACAGCAGTACAGAAAGACGTTTTATGAGCAACACCAAACACACGCCGGGGCCACGGGTTGCATTTCACCGCGCTGGGCGGTGGTTTGTATCGTTCCGCGTCCCCAGCGGATTCCTGTTACTTGCAGTGCATCTGCGCTGGCGTGTTGATCGGGTTAGTCCACCGGGGAAGCCTGGATACACGCGCTGGTATTTTGGCCCTATCGAGATAGAGCGCGCCGCCATCGCCAAGGCGACTGGGGGTGCGGTATGAGCACCGATCGCGTGTGGGGCAGGTCGCTGCCTGAAACGCCTGGCTTGTATTGGCACCGAAACTTGAAGAACGCTGGAGGGCGAGCACCAATCCCCGAGCGGCTGATGTATGTCGGCTACGTTAACTGGACGGAAGACCCAGCTAAGGGTCACGGCACTCGCCCCACGCCATATATGCCCGCCAGGCTACGAGCTGTCCGCGTTGAGCATCCGCTAATCACCGACTCGCTTACCGTGCAGGAGTGGTGCGGCGAGTGGGCCGCCAATTGCGAACAACCAAACGGACAAGAGTCCGTGACCAGTCCGATGCTGATGTGAAAACAGCAACGGATTTGACTGGCACGTTTATGGCACAGGCCGTTTAGAACATCTCAACGTGCCTTGCCAAGTGCTTGAAAGGACTGGAGGCGGGGGTCGGAATCGAACCGGCGTACGCGGATTTGCAGTGCCCTCAGACAAAAAAGTGCCCTGATTTCTCAGGGCACAGAGGTTTGGCAACTGCTTTGTGGCACAAGCCACGGCACAATTTTGGCACAACCTCAGCGGGCCACGCCGCGCATCTTTTCCGCGCTCCTAAGCCCTGACATTCCCAGCATGGCCAGCACCAGGCCGATAAGGTCAGCGATTCCCAGATCCGGGCGCGTGACCAGCTGGCCCGTTTGGATGACCTGCCAGATCCACAGGATCGTGGCCGCCAAGACGTAGGGCACGTAGTAGCAAAACAGGGCTGCCGCACACGTCCAGCCGATGGCAGGACGCCACCCAGCCACAAACATGCTTGCGTGTTGGGCCTCGGTCTTGTTGACGTCAATCTGCGCCAAATCGATAGCCTGGTCGAGCTTGCGGCCCTCCAGCTCGAGCTGCATGCGCTCTTTTTCAGTTGTGATGAGATCTCCGGCCACCTTGCCGACTGACTCGATCACAGACCCAATGCCCAGAATGTTCATGCGATCCCCTGCAGCGTCCTGTTAATCCAGCCCAGCAGGAACTTCTGCTGCGTGCGATCGCGGGTCACGATGTCCCGATACCGGGCGATCTTGGCCAGCGCGTAGGCCATGGCGAACTTGTCTTCAGGGTAGGCGTTGAGCGCGGCTGTAGAGCGTGTGCCCAGCGTGCCGTCAGGCGTTGCCCCAACCACCAGCTGGGCCAGCTTGATGGCCACTGTGGGCCGCCCAGGAGCGCTGCTGTTGACGGCGAAATTGAAAATGCTGGAGGCCACGCTTTGGCTGTTGATGTGATCGCCAGCGATCGGCAGCCAATAGTTAGTGTGATACCAGCTGCGGACCATCTCGGTCGGAGGCGGCTCGCCGCGATCGATGAACGCCCAGCCAGGCCATTGCGGGTTCATGTTGCGGGCAATCCCTGCGTAGGTCATGCCGCCGCGGTCGCCTGGCACTTCGTGCAGGACGTACCCGCCCTCGTCGCGGATCATTTGCTCAAAGGCGGCGGCAAAGTCAGCCATGAAGCACCTCAATGAAAACCTTGGCGCACCAGACGACCATTGCGACCAGCGAGGCCGCTGCAACGAAAGCAACGGCCCAGTCCTTCATTTTGTAAATCCCAGCTTGGCTGAGGCTCCGACAACGATCAGCCCGCAGATGACAACCAGCAGCGACCAGATGCCCTTCTTGGCGATCTCGAGCTTGAGCTCGCGCCAGAAGTCAGCCTCGGCCCGAGCTGCCAGGATCTTGCTTTCGTGAAAGCGGCGATGACCCTCAAAGTCGGTTGAGCCGTCCTCGTTCGTTGTGAACGCGGTGCCAATCTTTTTCAGCTCTTGCATCACCTCATCAAACCTGCGGTCGATGTGTGCGTTGTCGCTGGGGGCCAGATGCACTTCCTGGTCAGCCATCGCCGTTTCCTTTAGTCGTTCAGACCTGCCGCCTCCGCAGCTGGCTGTTCTTCCTTGGGCAGCTGCTCCTCCGCTTGCGACCGGATCTTGGACGCAAGCGGCCAGACGTTCGTTTCGGTGGGGAGCTTGCCCATGATGTTCAGCAGGCCGTTGACTTCTTGCAGGTCAAGTTTCAGTGTGATTTCCATTTGTTGCTCCGGTGGGTGTCGTGGGTTGAGGTGTTCTTGTTGTGGCGTGATTATCGCATCACGCAGTCGGAGCTTCAAGTGCTTCAACTCGGGCGGTCAAAGCGGTTAGCGCAGCTTGCTGTGCGTTGATGATGGCTTGCTGTTCTTGGATGGCTGCGGTCAGTGTGGCAACCAAGAAGCTGGTATCGATGCCTTGGTATTGAGGGTTACCTTCAGCGTCAACAGCGTCTTTCTCGCCTGTTACGCACTCAGGCACAACAGCTTGTAGTTCGTGAGCAATGAAACCTTGGCTGGATGAACCTGACTCTTTCCACTTGTAAGTGCAAGGATTGAGTGCAGCGACTTTTGCCAGCGCACCTGTCATTGGTGCAACGTCTTGCTTCAGGCGATAGTCAGAAACCGTTGCATATGTTGTCCCTGAAGTGGTTACACGAATGTAGCCTCGCTGGGCTCCATCTTTTCGGAAATAGCACGCCTCATATATTGCCCCGCCATCAACATCATTAAACATGATGCCGCCAGTTGAAGAATTCCCAGAGTAGTTAACAACCACTTTATAGGTGGCAACAGGCTGACTCGTAGTCCCCACCAGCAAGTTACCGCTGGAGTCGATACGCACTTTTGTTGAGCCTCCCATATTCCAGTCGTAGTAACTAGAGGCCGAAGTGTTCCACACAAAACCGTCCGTCCCTCCGGGCGTTGGCGTGCAATCCATAGTGACTGAACCAGTCTGCAAACGGAAAACGCCATTAACACCAACCGTCAGTTTCTGCCCCGGCGAACTCGTCCCAATACCCACGTTGCCGCTGGTATCAATGCGCATGCGTTCTGCGTTGTTCACACCAAACGACATGGGCAGCATCGTGCCGCTGCCTTCGCGGTTTGAGTTGATTGCGGCAACAGTTCCGTCGACAGTCACATCAATGTACGAGGCGTTTGTTGGCGTGCTGTTGTTGTAAGCGCGGAAAAGAGATTGCGTGCCGCTTCCATTTGGAATGATTGGGAAAATCGTGGTGCCGTTGGTTGTGCTTGTTTGGAACATCGTGCGGCTGGCAACTGTGCCGTTGCTGAAGTCGCCAAGGATGCGAGCACCAGTTCCAGAGAACGTGAGGTTATTTGCCAAGGTCGCAGCACCAGTGACAGCCAATGTGCTGCTCAACGTAGCCGCACCAGTCGCGCTCAGCGTGCCAGTGACAGCAACACCAGAGGACAAATACTTCATCACCTCGGAGCCAGTCACCACCAGGCGCATATCTCCAGCGCCAGCGCGATACCAGCCGGTCGTTGTCTCGCTGCCCCATGCAAGGCCAGGCACAGTCGATGTGCCGTCAAAGAGGCGCAGCGCAGCCGTCATGCCGCCCTGGCCCGAACGCGACAAAGAATCTGTCATGGCAGACGCCAGATCGCTCAGTGTTGTGTTGGCCCAAGAAGCATCAATCAGCGTCCCAGAAACAACTGGGTTACCGCTGGGCAGTGTGTAGGTTCCAGATCCATTGCGTGACATGCTTTTCTCCGATTACTGAATTTGTCCCTGAACCGCCAGCTGGGCCGCATAGGGCTGCAGTATTTCGGCGATCGTCTTGGGGTCTGTGGTTGACATGATTTTCGCTGCAACGCCTGGCTCAGTAAGAGCGCGGGCAAGCAACTGCTCGGTCTGGCTTTGGGTCAGCTTGAACGGGAAGCCCAACAGACCGGTCGTGACGCGGCCAATCATCGAGTCGGCGGCCGACTGAGGAATGCCCAGTGGGCCAAGGAATTGACGGATCACGTTCTGAGCGCCAAGGTACTGAGCCGTGGGCGAACCAGGCACGCGGCCGAGCTCCTGAGCGCTGGCATAACGCGCCATGTCCTCGCCAATGTTTTCCACAGCGCGCAGCTGGTCAGGGTCGAGCACGTTTGCCATCTTTGCCCCACGCATGCCGGTGGCCTTGGCGGCCGTGGCGTCTGCGTTTCGCAAGGCGTTGGCGTAGCTGTTGGCGTTCACACGCGCCAGCGAGCCGTCGCCTAAGTCAGCCAGCGCGGGGATGGCCTTGTCGCGCAGCGTCTGCCCGATGTCCATCTGGTTGATCGGGCGAGACATGGCCTTGTAGGTGTCCATCGCCTCGCCGTAGCCGGGCGATGCCTGGCGCAGAAAGTCCAGCAGGTTCTGCTGCGTCTCAATGAGCGCGGAGGCCTCGTTGTTGTTGCCTGCACGCTTGGCCGCGCCGATCATGTCGTCCATGGCCTTCTTGACGTAGTGCAAACCAGCCACACTGCCGCCAGCGTCGTCCAGGTTCATGCCCTTTTCGCGCGCCAACAACTTGGCCTTTTGCATGGCCGCTTGAACTGATGGGCGCTGCATGAGCTCGGCCATCTGGCTTTCCAGTGGCGTGGTCATGCTCAGGCCTTCAGCCTCTGCCTTGCGGTACAGCTGATTGGCCGCGCCCTCGCGCGCAGCGTCAAAGAACTCGCGCTTGCCGTCGTTGCCGGCCAGCTCGTCCAGGATGCCTTTGTAGCCAGCCACCTGGCGGCCGCGGGCCTCAGCCAAGGCAGACGCCACGTCAGGCGACGCAGAGGCTGCAGCACGCTGCAGCTGGGCGATGCCGGGGTCCATCGTCATCTCGGCCAATGTGCCGGGTGCAAGTTCAGGCAGGCGGCCTGGCACCGTCACATTGGACGGGATCAAAGCCGGGTCGCGCAGCTTGTTGGGGTCGGTCGCAAAACGCTCGAGCGTGCGCTTGAGCACGCGATTGCGGCCTTCCTCGGTCAATGGCTCCAGTGCAGCCTTGCCGCCCTTGTAGGCGGCCGACAGCACGCGGCCAGCAGCCTCGCCACCAGCACCAGCCAGAGCGCCAAACTTGGCACCCTCGCCCATGTCCTCGGGGCTGGTCAGAGCGCCCACCGCAGCACCAGATCCGGCCGCGCCGATATACGGTGCAGCGCCACGGGTCACAGCTTGCGCTGCCATGGGCAGGAAACGAGCGCCAGTCTTGACGCCCTCGGTGATGGCTTGCTGGCCCTTCAGACCGGGCACAAACGTCAGAGCCAGGTCGGTGCCGTACTTGCCCACCTTGCCTGCGGTGGTGTCCATCAGCGGCTTGTCGAGCTCTTGATCAGCCTTGGCGGCCTCCTCGTCGTAGTCGCCAATGCCCACCATGTTCGCCAGGCGCTTGCCCGAGCGATAGATGTCGGTCATCGACTTGCCGGCACCAGCGAGCAGCCTGTCAGTGGTGCTCATCGAGTCGGTGAGCTCCTTGTTCAGCTTTTCGCGCTGGGTGTCGTAGTCGATGCGGCTGTAGAACTGCGCCGACGGGATGTCGGCGTAGTACTTCTTGCGCAGCGCGATCAGCAACTGATCGTCATTCATGTCCCCGTACATGGGGAACTGCTCGCGGATGCTGGAGAGTTTGATTTTCTCCATCACTTCCTCCGCAGCCCCAGGGGGTCATTGTTGTCACCAGCCGGTGCTCCAGCACCAGCAGGCAGAGCGCGCCCAGCGCGAGCCTGCAGCGACTTCATGTACATGTCATAACTAGCAGTCTTTTGCTCGACCGTGCCGGCCTTGTCGCCCAGCTGAGGCACCAGCTCACGCACCTTCTGCGCAGCTTCGTCGCGGTTCACGCCCGCGCCGGTGGCCGCACGCAGCAGGGCCTCGGCCATCGACTCGGACGCTTGCACAAACTTCTGGCGGTCTTCAGGTCGCAGTGTGTTGGCAAGATCGTCGCCAACCAGCGGGATGAAACCAGCGCCGCGCTCGGTGATCGTGGGAAACGCAGCCCCAGGGTTACGTTTGACGATCTGCGCCATGTTGCGGCGGGCGTTGTCGGCCTGGAAGAACCAGCCCGCGGCCTTGCGCTCGTCCTCAGTCGGCTGGCCTTGCGATTTCACTGCAGGGTCGCCGGGGCCGCCTGGGATGAACGACAACGCAGGCGCTCCATCTGGGCCGGTCGTCCACTGGTAGCCGGCCGGGGCCTTGCCGCCTGGGCCGACAGACGCGCGGGCGGTCTGTGCGTTCATGCCTTGGATCTGCAGACCCATGGCGCGGAACTGGTTCAGGATCTCGTTTTGGGCCTGCTGGGCGGCCAGGCGCTCCTGAGCCGATTGCGCCGTCTGCGCCAGCGTCTCGTAGGCCCTGGCCTGCTGAAGCAGGAACTCGGCGCGCTTGTCGCGCTCGCCAAACGGGTCTTTGATGAACTTGCCTTCAGCTGTCAGCATGCCGCCGCCCAGCTTCATCGGGTCGCGCGCTGCCGCTGCTTTCTTGAGCAGCTGCTCCTGCACCGGGGCAAAGCCCTCGCCTGCGTACTGAGCCGCCAGCGCGGTCAGCATTGCGCGATCGCCCTGCTCGCCGCGCTGCTTGGCAAACTCCTGCAGCTGCGTCAGATCTGGGTCGGAGTTGTAGAGCTGGCCGCCTTGGTTGTACAAGTCGGTAGCGCGCTGGCGATAACGCGAAATCGCGTTGGGCAAGACCGCATCACCCGGCTGCACAGTGGTCGTCAGCGTGCCGCCCTTGGACTTAGCCCGCGTCTTTTTCAGGACAATGCCTTCTTCTGGCATTTCCTCGTCGTTGGTGAACACGCTGTAATCGACCATGGCTCAAGCCTCGTCGCTGGGAGCGAGCAGGTTGCTGTACGGGTCGTAAGAAGCAGGCGCGGCGGGAGCCATGCCAGGCTGCATGCGACGACGACGCAGTTCCTCAAGCGCTTTGGCCTGTCTGGCGTTCATGTCGCGCATCTGGGCGTCGACGCCCTGCATGCCCTTCATTGCGACGAAAGTGTCACCCAGCCGCGACAGCTGCTGCGACCAGTGCGGTGCAACGTAATGCTTGCCGATCATTTGGCCTTCAGGGGAAACTGAAGCGTTCTTGCGCAGCGCGTCCAACATGGCCTGCTTTCGCTTCAACTCCTGCTGCTCGGGCTGCATGGCGCCCATTTGCATCATGTAATCAAAAATCAGATCGTCATTCATCACAGACCTCCGTAATTCACCATCAGGAAGCCGTTGGCGTGACGCTCAACCAAGTCAGGACGTACTGCCTGCACCTCTTGCGCAATCACACCGCGTTGCGGCATTCCCATCATTGTGTACTCGTAAATGCCCACGCCAATCGCGTGAGTGCCGACGCGCTTGATGTTGGACTTCAGGCGGCGGTCAGAGAACATGAACGCACCCATCATGCCGGTATTAGCCAAGCTCGTAAGACCTCCAAACATGCTAGAGCTGGCTGCGTTGTTGGCGTTTACAGCCCCCAGTTGGGCGTCGTAGCCCATCTGAGTCGCGCCCAAGAGGTTGGGCGCTTCTGAGCGTTGAGCCTGATTGAAACCGGGCATCTGTGGCATTGCCACCTGCTGACCAGACAGCAAAGCGTTCATTTCGTTGAGCGACATGCCGCGACGCTGCATCTGCTCGGCGATCGCCTGCTGACGCAGCTGGTTCTGGAACTGAGCTGCTTGCTGATTGAGGGCCTGCTGCTGAGTCGCCGCCTGGTTGCCAAACTGAGCGGCGCCCAGGTTCTGGTTGTAGCCCTGCTGCGCAGACTGCATCTGCATGCCAAACAAGCGCTGGGCCTCGTTGCCCGACGCGTCGAGAGCGTTGTAGCGCTCTGCAGCCTGCTGCTGGCCCAGTTGACCCATGGCCCGGTTGTAGGCTTCAGAGCCAGGGCGCAGGCCTTGGTTTGCCAACTTGGTTTCCATGCCGCGGGTCTGATAGTCGTGCACCGGCTGCATCTTCTCCATCAGTTGGCCTGCAACCTTGTCGCGAAAGCCAGAGTCAATCTGCGGAATGTCCGAGCCAAAGTTGAAGCCACTTTGCAGCCTGCCTGGGCCACCAGCGCCTTGCATTTGCGGCAGGTTGTTCCAATCAAACGGTTTGCTGTACTCGTTCGCCACACGGCCCATAAAACCCTGCGCCAAGTCAGAGCGACCCTGCTGCAGAGCCAACTGCGAATCAAGCGCGTTTTGCAGCTCAGGCGCGAGGCTGGTTCTTTGTGTCCAAGATGTAACAGGCTGGCCCGTGGCCGGGTCAGTTGTTGCAGCTGTCGACCAGCTGGTCGTGCCAAACGGCGTGACCTGCGTGGGACGATTCGCAAAGTTCTGGATGTTGGTGACTTCCTTGGAAGCCGCCGCCTGTTCTTGAGCAGCACCCCGGTAATCAGGTGGTGCTGGTGCGTCGCTCTTGCCGCCCATGTTCTTTCTCCTTCAGCCAACGGCACTCGTCGGCAGTCATTTCAAACATCACGCAGTCGATCGTCTCGGTGATCCTGCGATATCCCAACTTGTCGTTCATCCGCAAGGCTTCATCGTTGCCTTTCGGGGTCAGCCCATAGACAGCCTCTAAGCCGCATTTTACGAACGGGTACTCAAACGCCTCGCGCAAAAGCGTGCGGTTCAAGCAGTGCGGGTTGTCAAACGCGACGTGCATCCAGCAAGAGCTCAAGGTCCAGGCGTTGTAGCCCACCGCCGCGGCGATCGTGCCGTCATCGCGCATCAAGCCAATCATGCGCAGATCGCTGCCCCAGGGCAGCCGAGTCTTGCGGTTCATCCATTCCCAGACGACTGGATACTCACCGGGTTTGTCTGTGACCAGCTTCATCACATGATCCCCCCGAGCTCGCTCATGACGTGCATGGATGTCAAAACCGTCCCAGGCACGCCGCGCACCTTCATGCGCACCGACCCGTAGTACCCCAAGCCAGTCACACCAACCCACGCTTGGTAAGTGTTGATGCCGCCGGCAAAGAATGCTTCGTTCCAGTTGTCGTTGTCCCACACGCCCTCGCCGTAATCGGCAAACGTCGGGGAGCCCGACACGTTGTTGAGTGCGTACTGCGTGTTGAGCTGCAGCAGCACGCTGGGCGCGGTGGGCGACAAAAAGATGGGCCGCACCATCTGGAACTTCTTGAGCTGTGCAGGCGTGTTGAACGAGTTAAAGGCCTGCTGCACATCGCCCTCAATGGCCGTGCCATTGAGGCCGCTGCTGTCTGCAGCGTCAAAGTTGCCAAACAAGCCTTTGCATATCTGACCCTGGTTGTCGCTGAAGTACAGCTGGCCGCCCAGCATCGCGGTGCTGACCATGTTCATGTTGGAGAAAGTCGCCCAAGCGCCGGTGATGGTGTTCATCACGTACTGCTGGTACACGCCGGACGTGTTTGCAGGAACCTGAATCAACAGGATGCTTTCCTTGGGCACCAGCGTGACGTTCCAGGATTCGCTGTTCTGCAGCTGCGCGATCAGCGGCCCGAGAACAGGCTGCACCTTGGACGCGGGCATGGTGTTGGCCGCGGCCTCGTTGTACTGACCCGAAACCAGCTTCGACAGCGGGATCAGGCCCTGCACGCTCAGGATCATCACGTCGCCGCCGAACGGCGTGAAGTACACGCCATAACGCGGCACGGGGCCGATGTACCAGACGCCCTTGATGCCGAAATCGGCAGCATTGGATGGGTCAGTGCCCGCCCAGACGCCGATGTCGCCCTCGGTGCCGATTACGACCAGGAAGTCGTCGACAGAGAAGCCGGAGTCGATTGTCCAGTTGACCAGCGCGGAGACGTAACCGCCATTGCGCAGCACAGAGCCCATTGGAAACGGATCGGCGTGGCCTTGAATCGCGTCCACGGCGCGCATGTAATAAACGTCGGCGTCATCCTCGCACGTGAACCAAATGCGCTTTTTCCAGACCGAAACGGTGCGCACATTGATCGGCAAACCAACTGTCAGTGCGGTGCGATCCACCCAGCCGTTGACGTTGTCGTATGTCCAGTACCCGGCGTCAGGCGAGACGGCCAGCAGGTACACGCCCGAGGTGGTGGAGAACTGAGTCGTCCACCACAGGTCAGATGTGCTGCCGGTGGCCGACTGCGACACCGTGGAGGTGCCATCGGTCACGTCGTAGATGTCGCCGCCCTCGGCCGCGAAGAGCTTGGAGTCGTTTGGATTGGCTGCGTTGTACGAGAAAGTCGACTTGTATTCGGTGATGCCTTCTGAGGCATCGACAAACACCTGATAACCCTTGCGCAGCTCCACGCCTTGCTGGCGCGGGATGAAGTTGTCCAGCACGATCGCGTCCAGCGGAGACATCTCGCTGATGGGATCGCGCAGGTTCAGGCCGCCCGTTGGGGGTGGCGTGTTGGCAAGCTGAGACACCTGGGCCGCCGCCGAGCGGGCGGGCGCGCGGCCGGACTTGAGCGGCACCAGAGGCATCAGGTCATCCCTCCATAGCCGGTGTCAGGCGTGTTGGTCAGAGGTTGGATGTACGGGATGCGGAAGTCGCGGGCCATCGAAAGCACCGCGGCGCCTTTTTTGGCCGACTTGCGGTTCTCGTACAGGATGTGGAAGTCACGCGTTGCTGCGCTCGAGTCCAGGCCCTTCATTTCGAGCCACTTGACGCGGGCGTAGTAGGTGAGCATCGGCGCATCAAGCAGCGCCGTGTCACCGTTCTTGGTCATGCGGTTTTTGTACAGGTCCGCGTTGTCGGCATCACGCACCCAACCAGCAGACAGGTAGTAAAAACTCATCGTCTGCTCGGTCGCCGGGGGCGCGAGCACGTACAGCATGTTGCCGCGCACTTGCCAGTAAAAGGAAAGCGTCGGCAGCGTGGTGCGAATCAGCAACTGCTGCCACATCTGAGGCGACACAGGGCCCAAAGACGGGAACTGCGTTGTCGCGTTCCAGTTGGTCTGATCCACCCAGTCGTAAAAGTCCTCGGGCAGCGCAAACGCCTGCTCGCGAATGTTGGGCGTGATCGACTGGATCGGCAACGATGTGCGTTTGACAAGCTCCTGCCACTCGTACATGGACAGCAGCTCGATGCCGGCCATGTTCACAGCCTGCACCATTTGAATGACTGCGGGATCTGTCGATCCCGCAGGGTCAGCAGGCACGGGGTAGCTGACCATCGCGGCCACGTTTTGAACGATGGCCGAAAGAGAATTCTCAGCGATGATTTGGTATGCCATTCCCGTGCCCTCTGACTTACTCTGCTACCTCTGCGGTAGCGGCGACCTTGCGCTTGCTCGATTGAGCCGACACCTGCAAGGCCTCGACCATCGTGCGCAGGTTCTCAATCTCAGCATCACGCTTTTGCAATTCCTCGTTCATCTTCTCGATGGGGGCGTTGTTCTTTGCCACCTCCATGAACGCCTTTGCGCGCTGCTTGTCTTGCTGGAACGACATGAACTTGGAGCCCAAATTGTCGTTCGCCTCGGCAAGCTGCTCCACGGTGACCAATTTGAAGAACTTGTATTCCTCGACCTTTGAGGGGTTCATGCCAGGCAGCGCAGACAAAGGCGTGCCAGTGACGGCCTCCTCTTGGCCTGCTTTCCATTTGGCGTAACGCTCTTGGAATCGGAACGCGTCCTGCTGACTGACGGGGCGCTCAACAACAGATGCTTTGTCGCCGGGGACATGGATGCGGACGTAGTCAATTTCCTCATACACAGCGCGCCCTGCTTCGCGGCTCTTGCCGGGTTGCAGAACAGGCTTGCGATAGAACTCGACGTACAGCTTGTTGTCCGCGGCAAAGCGCGTCTCGTCAGGTTTGGCAAAGTCGCCAGGTTCTTCAAAAATGGTCGGTGTCGTGGGTTGCATGATTTTTTCTTTCTTGATTAAACGTTGGTTTCGATCACCAGATCGGTACCAGGGGAGCCACCGATGCGTGAACCACCGATGGATGCACCGTCAACGCCTGTCAGGCCGATGCCTTCACAGACTGCGCCGGTGTCTTGGGATGCGGCCGTATCAACGACCGCGGGAGCTGCTGCAGACACTGCTGCACCATAAGTTGCTGCCATTTCATTTCTCCTTCAAAAAACCCGAGGGAGTGGGCTTCCCCACCCACTCGGGAAAGGGAAGCCCACGACAGGCCCACCAATTAGTTTTGGATACGACCTTGGAACTGAGCACCGGAGGTGGTCAGGTTGCCCGCCCACGCCAGGATCTGAACTTCAGCGTCCTGGTTGATGGCGTAGCGGCGGTTGGGGCTCAAAGGAACCATGTTGCGGTCCTTGTGAGGGCGCCACTTGATGTACTTGCTGTTCAGCATGAAGCCGGTGTTGGCTGGGCAGTAGCCGCCGATACCGCCGTCCAGAACAACGTCGGCGTCCATGAACTTCAGTGTGGGGAAGCCCAGGTTGCCGGTTTCTGGCGAGGTGAAGCGCTGCTGAGCCTGCAGAGAGCCCATGTAGTACGACCAGTAGTTGTTGTCCAACACGATCAGGTCAGGACGGTCAGTGCCGCGAACCAGTTGGGCCCACAGAGCGTTCAGACCAGCCTGGATGGTGGTCGCGCTAGGGGTCACGGTCTGGGCGCTGAAGTCATACAGCTTGGAGCGCCAGAAGTTCCAGGTGGCGCGGTTGATGCCGCCGTAGGTGCCGGTGGTTGGGTCGGAAGGCACAGCAGCGTTCAAGCCGGTGACTTCTTTACCGCCAGAGCCGGTGCCGTCAGAGTAGATCGACTGGGCCAGCTGGTTCACCATGGTGGATTCGGCCACGTTCAGGCGCGACTCCAACAAGTCGATGAAGGCTTCTTTGCCGCTGTTTTGCAGCATCTCGAGGCCAGACATCACGACGGGCACGGCGTACTGCTTGATGTTGAATTCAGCAGCGCTGATGACGTCCTGAGCAGCCACAGGCAGCAGGTCGTAACCAGAGTAAAAGCCGCCGTTCGCGTTTTCAGCGAAAGACAGTTCTTCAAAGATCACGTTACCGCCAGAGATGGTCTTGACGTTGCCTCGCTGGTTCAAGCGGGACAGCAGGGCGTTGTTTTTGGTGACGTTGTCGGCAATCTGGCGAGTGCGCGACTGGATGGTCGTTGCGACGATGTCGCTAACGTTTGGAAAGCTCATGATTAACTCCTCATCTGAGTACAAAAAGGGCGAAAGCCCGCCTTGGTTTCAGATGCGCCTATGCGAACCGTTCTCAGTCCGACTTTTGCCTTAGGTGGGACGCCGTGGCGTCTCCTATGGAGTTATGCGGTGGCTGGGGTGCTTTGGCACACCATATTGAGGTTGCCCTCAACATGGTGTGATTATGGCATCAGCGTGAGCTCGAGACGATGGCCGCCTCGATGGCCGAGCGCACGTCAGTGGTCGGGGCCTGCATTGAGCCCACGGGCGCCGCGCCAGAAACACTCACGGCGGCCGATCGCGCGCGCTGGGCAGCCTGGGTGCTGGACTGTGCGCGCTGGGCTTGAACGCGCTGGGCCAGCACGCTGCGCACGTTGTCGTTCATCATCACGGCCTTTTTGTAAGCATCCTGCAAGGTCATGTTGATGCCGCGGCGCTGGGCGACTTCCAGTATGTCGGCCATGTCCTCGCGCACGTCGTTGCCAAACTCGGCCTGCGAGATGAACTGCTCCACTTCGCTGACGACTTGCTGCTGAGCGCGCTGTTGCTGCTGAGCCTGAGCCTGCTGGAATTGGGTCAGCATCTGTTGCACCGGTGCCAGCCTTTGGTTGAGCACCTGCTCGATCTCGGACTGCTGGTGGTTCACTTGCGGGGCTTGGCCCGCCAGCGCGCTGTCCAGCTGCTCAATGAAGTTATTGCCAAAGCGTCCAATTCCGAACTGGTTGACGATGCCAGCGACCAGTTGCGCCAGCTCGGGCGCGGTGCCGGTGCGCAGACGCGCCGCCGTGCTCATCAGGTTGTCGATCGCCTGGATCGGGTTGGAGCCCTCGGCCTTGATGAACGCCTCGTAAGGGGAGATCGTCTTCATCACGGCGTCGTAGTTCTTGCGCGCCTCGGCCGACTCTTGCAGGGTGCGCTGCACCTCCATCTCGCGGCGGCTGATTTCTGAGCGCACAGTGTCGGGCAGTGTGGCCCAGTGCTCGCGCACGTCAGGCTTCCAGGACGCGGGGGCTCGCTCGGGGTGCTGCTTGGGGCCAGACTTCGGGCCGGGCTGGATGCCTTCCTCGGTGGTCTTAAATTTTCCCTGCTCGTCCCTGGCTTGTTGTTGAACATCCTCGTTTTCAAGTGGCTTGTCGCCTTCTGCAAGTGCTCCGAGGTCTTGCGCGCCCGCATCTGACGCAGTGGCCTCGCCGGGGACTTCGATCTCGCTTTCAATCGCGACGGCAAAGTCCTCGGATTCGGTGGAAGACGTCGGCAGGGGTTGCTCGGCATCGTTGAACGCGGCCTCGAGGGCGTCGCGCATGGTTGTCGTGGGTTCTTTCATTGGTCTTACCTGTTTTGGAGATGATGAATTGCGCGCTCTATGTCGGCACGCTTAAATGAGCCACCATGCTGGACATAGTGTTCTCGCTCGGCCTTGGCTTTCGCCCAGGATTCTTTGAAGTCGTCCATCGTGGTCAGGCCGGTGGCCTTCATGTACTCACGATGCTTGGTGCGACTGCTGATGTCGGTGCCGTCGGGCGCTCGCATGCCGTCGTAGCTGCTATCACCCCACAGCGCACCCGAGTCGGTGCGCATGGGTGCCTGGTAGTCCTCGGTAATCTCGATGAGCTCGTACGGCGGCTCTTTCATCTGGATGTAGCGGCGGCGTGTCACTGGTTGCTCTCCTCTGCCATTGCGTTCAACGAATAACCCAGGGCGGCCACAGCCGCCGCGGGCGTCATACCCTTGCGCATGAGTTCCACAGCCTTGGACCAGTCGGCCTCGCTGAAAAACTTGCGCATGAGCTCAACGTCTTTGCGAGCCGACTCGAACTGCGCGTCGCGCGTCATCTTGTCTTTGATCGCGCGGCGCACGTCCTCTGACTCGCTGATGTTTTGCGTGACGGACTGAGACACACCCTCGGGCAGCTTTGCAAAGCCCTCGAGCACGGCGCTGGTGGCCTTGCCCTGGCCGTACTCGAGCGGCGTGTAGACCGACTCGACACCGGCCTTCTGCAGGGTCGCGCCCTCGGGAAGTGCTCGCGCCAGGGCGCTGTCCTTGCCGGTGAGCTGGCGCAGGGCCTTGACCTTTGCATCAGCGTCGTCGCCGTAGTTGGCAATCGTGACGCCGCGCGAGGTGGCGCTGGGCGAAAAATCTGTCCCGCGCAGCGCGGCCTGGATGGCCGCCATCTCTGATGGTGACGCCTGGCGCGGCATCTCCACCAGCAGCGCGTCCTTGCCCTTGCGGTTGCCGCCCGTGAACAAGATGTGACCAGCGCCAGCTTCCTGCACATCGTTGGCTGCGCGGAAGCGCTCGCCGGCCTCCATCGCTGCGCGGAAGTTCGGGTGCAGGGTTGCGCTGTCGCCTGTCGGGAAGTTCGCAAGCGTGCGCGAAATTGTCACCGGGTTGTTCTCAGTGACGCCGGCGGTGTTGGTGTACACGCCGGTGCCCTGCTGGGTGGGCAGCTGACGCAGACCCATTGCGGAGCTGATCGCGTCGCGGGGGCCGGCGCCAACCGAATCGGGCATGCCATACAGCGCAGCGTCGGCGTTCTCGACATCCCAGCGGCCCACGTTCCCGTAGGCCTTCTTGGCCTCGTCGCTGGCGTTCAGCAGCTCAGGAATGTGGCCGGTGTTCGCGCCAGGCACGTACTCGTAGGTCGAGCTGAATGTGTGCTTAGGGAAGAAGTCGGCGGTGGTCTTGTTGGCATCACGCAGCGCGCGTACGACGCCATCGGTGCCGCCAGCGTACGTGGCCTTTTTGCCGCGCTCGTACAGATCTTGGGCCTTGCCGTAGATCCAGGGCACTTCTTGCAGATGCGGGCCTGTCCAGTCGGTTTTGCCGCCGGCCGAGCGAGCGTTGGCACGGTCGACCATGAGCGCAGTCTCGGCGTCCATGAATGGGTGCATCTGCTGAGACACACCAGCCTTCCAGGGCTTGCCCTGGGCGTCTGTGTAGCCAAAGCCCTGAGCAGCTCGGAAGTCGTTCACGCCAAACGAGCCCTCCACCGGCACGCGCGGGTCATTCTTCACGCGGTACTCGCCAATCTTGGCGGCCAGCCTGGGCGCTTTGTCTTGATCGATCGCCTTGTCGAGCGTGCGCATGCCAGCGCCGCGGTAGGCCATCTCGGGCGCGCCAAGTGCGCGCGTGTTCATGTGCTTGAGCGCAAACGCGAGCTCGGACTCAGGCGACACGCCGGCCGAATACACAGCAGTCGCGTCAAGGGCGCGGTCGAGCTGGTGCGGCTCGGTCGACGCGGCCTGGCCCGCTTTGGCGCGCTCGTACCAGTTGCCCACGCGATCGGGGTCTGCGTACTTGAGCGCGTCCACGCCCTCGTCGAACTGGGTGTCCAAGCTCTTGCGCATTGCGCCCAGGCCCGACCCAGTGGTGATGTGACGCGGGGCCCCAATGATTGATCCGTCGGCCCGGCGGTGGATGTGTTCACCCTTTTTTGCAGCCTTGAGAACGGCCTCGGCGCCCTGCTCTGCTTCCATCTTGCGGTAAAAGTCTGCAGGGATCGCGCCGCTCTTGCGCTGGCCGCCGACCTTCTTGGCGTCGTCGGCCACGTCCGCGGCCGTGTCGCCGACAGCGGCGATCGCCTTCTGGATCTCCTTCTGGCGCGCAGTCTCTTTGGCCTTCTTCTTGCCAAACCCAGCCAGGGCCTCGGGCACGTCGTCGGCCTTTTCCATTGCGGCCTCGATCACTTCGCGCAACGCAGGCGTTGCGTCGGCCGCCTTGTCTGCGGCCTTTGCTCCTTTGCGCAGCTTGTCGATGCCTTTGGTCACGCCGCCGACCACAGGGATCATCCCGAGAGCCGACAGGCCCATGCCCAGGGCGTCGCCTTCGCGGCGCGCGCGCTCAAAGTCGCGCCCGGCCTGCGCAGTCCCGACCACCGGGACAAACCCGGCACCGATGTCCAGCGCAATGTCTGCCAGGTCTTGATCCTCTGGCGTGTCCAGGGCTGTGAATTTTCTTGTGCGATCGCGCAGGGAGTTGATGAAAGACTGGTAATCCATTGCCGTCACTCCAAAGTCAGCAGGTAGGCGGTGGTCTGGTACAGCCGCAGGATCTCGTCGATCGTGTTCTGCAGGGCAGACTCGTCGCGATCGCAGATCTGGTAGCGGTGCATCTCGATCCATTCGGCCTGGTACTCCAGCGCCTCGCGGATGTCGGCACGCTGGCTGTCTTCGCTGCGCTTGATTTCCATGCGCTTGCCGTACGCGCCCTGGTGCTGCTCGACAAACGCGTCGATCAGGTCCAGCAGGCCGTCGTAGAACTCGCCCAGCGCTTTGTGCTCGGCGTAGCTCTTGGTCTTCCAGTGCGCGATGTGCGCCAGGTCGCGGCCCAGCAGGGCCATGCTCACAAACTGTTCTGCTTTGGTCATGTAAACCTCAATCCATCAGCAGCAGGAGCTCGTCGTCCCGCCTTCTCTTGATTATCCGAGCGAGCTCTGCGCGAGCGAGCTCCGCTTCTTGGCGCTGCTGCACCATCCGCGCCTCGACACGCGCAGACTCCAGCACCTCGGCCACCAGGCGCGCCACCTCTGCGGCATCAAACGCAGGCGGCACGTTGATGCCGATGCGCGAGCCGTCCAGCGACAGCACCTGCACAGACTTCGTGCCCTTGGACACAACCACAGGCGCGGCTCGCGCCACCACTGGATCGACCGCCTGCTTGATCTGCTGGCGCAGGCCATCGCGCTCTGCCTTCTCTTTTGCGAAAGCCTCGTCGCGTTTCTTCTGCGCCTTCTTGCGTTGCTTCTCGTCGCCCGGTCCAATGTCGGCAATGACCGGGTTGGGAACTGGCTGCGGGGGGTGCACTTCACCGGTTGCGGCAAAGACATCGACCTCAGTCTCGGTGGCCGCCATGACGCCAAAGTTGCCGACGTCACCCTCGGCCGCAAACACGTCGACGCCGGTTTCAACTGCGGCCATGACGCCGGCAAGCTCGACATCACCCTCTGCGCTGAAGACATCGACGCCCGTCTCCGTGGCCGCCATGGTGCCGGCCAGGTTGACGTCGCCCTCTGCGGCAAACGTATCGACCTGGCTCTCGGTGGCGGCCATGTCGCCAACCACCTGCACAGTGCCCTCGGCCGCAAAGACGTCGACCTCAGACTCGACCGCGGCCATCTGGCCCGCATTGGTGACCGTACCTGCAGAGGCAAAGGTGTCGGAGGTCGATTCAGTCGCGGCCATGACGCCGCTCAGGACTACATCGCCCTCGCCAGTGAAGACATCAACGCCAGTCTCGGTGGCGGCCATCTGGCCGAGCTGCTCCGACCACTTGGCGGTGTCCCAAACACCAGTGCCCCACACAGCCATGATTGACCCTTAGTTGGCGGTGATGGTCGCGCTGTTGAGCGTGATGATCTCGCCCACGTTAAAGCTGGTGGACTCGAAAATGATGTCAGCGCCCGAGCCCGTCGTGCCCACCGTCAGGCCCGTGATCACGTCGTTGCCGTTGCTGTCGCGGATGCGAGCAGCGGCCGCGGTGCCGTTGGCATCGGCGCTGGTGTCCGAGCGTGGAAACCCCGAGAACGTCAGCACGCCGCCAGAGGCAGCTGCCGCGCAGGGGTCGGCCAATGTGATGCTGGCGAGCACCGTCGCCATGCCGGTCGTGCCGATCTGCAAAACGCCAGCGCTTGCGCCTGCGTCGATCGTTGCGGCCACGGCATCAAGCCGGGCGTTTTTTGCTGCTGTTGAATAAATCACTGCCATGCTTTTCTCCTGTTACATCGGCATTTGAGGTTGGGGTGCGATCTGCGGCTGCACGGCAGGCGGCAAGGGTGCGCTGCCAGTCATCGCGGCCTCGGTGCCGGGCAGCATGTCGGGCTGCTGGTCCAACTCGAGCACTTCGATGATGTCGCCCGTGCGCGGGTCGCGGATGGGCACTTTGCGCTTCTTGCGGCCCACAGCGTCCATGAGCTGCGCCAGCTGTTGCTGGGTCTGCACCTGCGTGCTCACGGCGTTGTTCGCCATGGAGTGAATGTTGTCCAGCAAGTCGCCCAGCTTGGAACCAGCCTCTGGGTTGAGCTGCAGCATCTCGCGGATGTTCTCGAACTGCTGCTGCATCTGGTCCATCTTGGCCTGCAGCTCCACCTTCTGCATCTCGATCGAGCCCTTGAGCGCGGCGATGTCCTTGTCGGTCTGCGACTCCATCATCGCGATCTTCTCGTTGCTGTCGATCTTGCGCAGTTCGATCTGCTGCTCGATGGTTGGCTGTGGAGGTGCAGGCGGCTGCTGCATCTGCTGCTGCATCGCTGCGATCGCCTGGTCGAGCACGCTCTCGATCTCGGTGCTCACGCGGAACTTCGCCACACCCCACTGCAGCAGCTTCATCAGCACAGGCGCTGCGCCCGGTGTCTGCTGGGCCATCGGCGCCACCTGGGAGATGAACGCGCCCATGCCCTGCAGGAACTGCACAGCGGCATCACGCTCGGCCGCCCAGTCCAGCGCGGCCATGCTGTCGGCTTCCACCGAGATCCGGTACTCGGCCATCTCCTCGTTCTTGAGCAGCTCCAGCGCGGCCGGCACGTAAGGCGCGTCGGGCGTGCGCTCGATGTTGCTGCGCTTGACGATCGTCTCGGGCTGGAAGTGCTTGCAGATGATCTCGGCCTTGATGCGCAGCATCCCGGTGATCCACTCTGCGATGTAGAACTGCTTGAGCTGCACGCGCGTGGAGCCGTACTGCGCCTTGAGCTGCTGCGCCGCGGCCGTCTCACTGGCCCGGCTCGAGCCGCGCATGATGTCCGAGATGCCCAGCACCTCGTAGATCTGCATGACCTTGTCCTGGCGGTACTCGCGCAGGCGCGCGATGCAGTTGGCGACCTGGTCGATCGGCGCAAAGTCGATCTTGCCCTTGACGCCACCGCCCTCTGCAAACATCGCCCAGTTGTCCACGGGGATCAGCTGATTCTCAGCGGCCTGCGAGAACATGCGGCCAACGCTGTCGCCGGCCGTGCGGTCGTACACACCGGCCACTTTCATCGCCCGGGTCAGCCAGGTGATGCGGGTGTTGATCTCGTCGAGCTCGTTGAACTGGTCCTGCGCAAAGATGTAATCGGCGCGCGGCATGAAGTTGCTGGTCGTGACGTTGGCCGCCATCGGCTTGGGGCATGGGAAAAATCCCTCCAAACCCAGCGGGTCGTCCTTGACGTCCAGGATCGTCGGCGTGCCCTTGGCAAACCAATAGACCTTGCGCGTCTCCTTGCACCAGATCTCAAAAACTTCGGCCTTGTTCCAGGGGTCGTACTGTGGGTTGTCGTCGCGCGTGTCGCCATCACGCTTCTGACCAAACAGAGGCACGGTGCTGGCGATCTCTTTGCCAAAGCGCTCAACCAGTTTGTCCTTGGTCATGTACACGCGGCGCGCCACCCAGCGCACCTCGTCCCATGTGCGCGCCGGGGACCAGAAAAAGTCACCCCAGAAAACGTAATCGCACGGGGCGTCTTCTTCGACAATCCGCTCGCCCTCGGTGGCCGGGCTCAGCTCGTTGCCGAAATCGTCAAACACAGCCTCGACGGTGTAGGGCTCGGTCTTGACCTCGTAACGCATCCAGCCCTGGCCCATACCGACAGTCAGCCAGTCCTCAATGCCGTTGCGCACGCTCGAGTCCCAGTTGCTGACGTTGTCGTCGAACGAGCGATTGAGCAGGCGCTGAATGATCGTGCCGGCCACACGCGCCTGGTCGTCGTCAGAGTCCTGCCAGCTGCGCGCCACGTCAGCACGCGGCGGGCGGGCATAAAGCATTGACAGCAGAACCTGCACCGTCGACCAAAACAGGTTCACCCTGCTCTGATCGCGACCAAAGTCCTCGCGCTTGTCGAGGTAGCGGTGCACGATGCGCTTGGCATCGGTGTGGAACTTCGTCAGCTCCTTCTGCGCCGCGCCGATTTCCATGTCCCAACGACGGGCCATGCCCATCGGCGTGTTCTTGAACTCGTCGGCGGTGGTGATCTTGCCTTCTTCCATTACCCAATCCTTCCTGACTGCTGGGGAGCGGTGTCCCAAATGTCATCCAGGGCGAACTGGTAATTCATGCCCTTGGTGTGCTTCGATGCGATTTTATGACCACCGCCAGATTTCCTCACCGCTTTACGCGCCGCAAGGGCCAAATACCGAAAAGAGTCCGAGGCGTGGCTGTGTTGGTCGTGCTTGGGCTTGTTGCGGTAGGTCTGCGTGCGCTCATCGAACTCGCGCATGTACGCCCGCAGGTGGTCCACCCCGTCATACGTCACGTCCTCGTCGAACCAGCAGTCGGGCAGGATCATCCGCGCCGCCTCGATGCCGTCTTGGAGGCTCATTTCTGGAACGAGCCTCGGCGTGATGCCGTTTGCCAGGAACTGCTCGATGATCGATTTGCCCGTCTGCAGGCTTTTGGCGCGCGCGTCGTGGGGCAGATACACCTCGCCCACCTTGTACGGCCGGGACTTCACCCAGTCGATGTAATGCTTGATCGGCTGGTTGTCGTCCTCCATGAAGTCAACAATCCGGTACCCGTCAGGCACCTCCTGCCAGCCCCACCAGCTGCAGGAATCGGTGTACCCGAGGTCGGCCACCAGGTTGACCTTAAACTCGGGGTCGACCGGGAACTTGGCAATGCGGCCCTGCTCGTACGCCTCGCCAATCTGCTTGGCGAAATACGCCCCGGGCAGCGCCGCGTCGAACGAGCATTCGTATTCGACCGCGTACGTCTCGGGCGTCATCTGCGCCTTGGCGTCGCGCAGTTCGTCCGGGTGAATGATCCCGGTCTTGGACGCGGGGAGCTCCAGCAGCAGGTGCGTGGCCGGGTTCATCCGGGCTTCTTCCCGTAAGTTCCAGAACAGGTTCTTGCCCTTGGGCGTGCCGGCAAAGATGGCCCAGCCGCGGCGGTCGGACAGGGCTGGGCGCAGTGCGCTGTACCAGGCGCTTGGCCGGATGTCGCCCACCTCGTCCAGCACCACCCCGTCGAAATACATGCCCCGCAGGGCGTCGTAGTTGTCGGCGCCGGCCACGTAGATTGTCGACTCGCCGCCGTGCCCGTTGTTGATCGTGATCTTCAGCTCGGACTCGTTGGGCGGCTTGGACCACATCGGACGCGTCAGGTCTTTGAGGTAACCCCAGGCCACCCGCTTGGCCTGGTCGCGCTGCGGGGCCATGTACGCGAACTGGGGCTTGGGCAGCGCCGTCTCAAGCGCGCCGATCACCAAGTCGGCGCACATCGCCACCGTCTTGCCCGCCCGGCGATGCGCCACCACCACCGTCCAGCGACGGTCGCGCACATGCAAGGGCTTGAAGACGTCGCGGGGAACGTATTCCTGGAGGTTCATGCTGGCAACCCCAACCAACCAGACCAGTGGCCGGGGCCATAGACCTCTTTGCACCAGCTGCTATTGCGAGACTGGGTCACCGGGCAAGCCCAACGCAGGTTCTCGGCACGGTTATCACCCTTGTCCCGGTTGATGTGGTCGACCGTGTGCTTGTCAGTTGGCGGTAAGCCGTGGAAAGCCAGAGCAACCAACTGATGCACCTTTTTTTGGCGATCACGGCCGCGCTCCCAGATCCAGACGGTCATGTAGCCCTTTTCGTTGGCCGACTGCTTTTTCATCGTGTCGGTTTTGTCCGACCAAATGCGCCCGTCTTCAGAGGCAAAAAAGCCGGGGTAACCCGGGATGGGTCGCCAGGGGAAAGGTTGCGAATTTCTCAACATCATGTTTTTGCTTTCAGAAAAACAGGCGGGGGCCCCTGCTCCAGCTCGGGGGGTGCCACCGGCTCGACGGGGGGATGGGGGGTCGGCCAAGCGCCACACACACGCACGACAGCCCCGGCAAGGGCTCTGCGCGGGCCAGCAAGGCACGATCGCAGGGCGGGTGAGGGTTGGGTAGCCTCACGCACCTTGCGGGCCTCCTGCGCCGCCTGGCATGCCGCCGCCATTTGCCGCCTGCTTGCCATCCCCCGCATCACCCCCTGCCGACCCTCCAACCGGATCTTTAATCCGGTACTGACCCGTCGAATCCTGTTGCAGATCAAGGGTTTGCGTGCGCTGCTCTGGAATTTGTGCCGTGGTTGTGCCAATCGACCGGCCGCCAAGCCATGACAGCTCAAGCTTGATGCCGCCCTCCACGCTCTGGTTGATCTGCGTCGGCAGCACCTTGTTCATCAGGCTGGTGAACGCGGCCCGGTCGCTCTGCGTGCCGTTCGCCAGCCGCACCAGGTAGTCGACGCCACCGACGCGGTCGAACGCCTCGATGACCGCGTCGCGCAGGTTCGTGAGCTTGTTTCGGACGCCGGGCGGCCGCCCCCGGCCTGGCGGCAGCTCCGCGCCATTGCGCGGGCTCACCGCGGCCTTTGACCGCTCACTTTTCGCTTTTTTATTGACCGGCTGGTCAGCAGCAGATTCATCAACACTGGATGCATATCCAGCGTCCACAGCCTGCTGCAGGACTGCGTCCGCGAGCTGCTTGCCGGCCTCTTGTTGCTGTGTCGTCATCATGGCTCGATTCTCGCATCACGCAGCACATTGACCGCGCCAAAGGCCCCGAGCACTGGCAGCACAGTCGCCCAGCCATCGACCTCAAACCACAGCCACACCGACATGGCCATCAGCCACCAGGCAGCACCTCTCAGATCATTCGCCAGACACCTGGCCCTCATTTCCCAGTCCATGATTTCCTCCTGTGGATAACTGCACCGCACTCACTCCACACCTATATCTAAGTGGGTGCGGTGCACATCGTTTCACTCTCACGCGCAGGTGCATCTGCACCCACTCCTTGGGGGGAGTGGGATGCAGCGCACTCACCTGCACCCAGTCTGCACTCAGTAGTAGGTGCGAACTGGGTGCACTGGGTGCAGAACGTCATTTTCTGCCCCCTGGAAAGCTGTGAAAGTCCTCGGCCCATTGCGCAAAGGACGCGTCCAGTCGCTTGGCCTTTTCAGCCTCGGTCATGCGTGCCGGGCAAGAACGCCCCTGCTCGCAGTCCCCATGACAGGGCGGGCAGGTCTTGGGCTGACGCCCAAAGATCCTGTCCCAGCCATCCTGAAAGCCTTGGCCTGGGCGACGCCCTGAGCCCTTGCCGCCATCAGATGCCGCGCTCATGCCTTACCCCCGTTCCTGATCCAGACGGCAAAGCTGGCCGCGGTATCCCCGAACGGCAGCTGCGCGCATTCGCGGGCCAGGCGATCGCGCTCGGCCTGAATGGCTCGCTGCCAGGTGCGCAGGAACACGTCCAGTTCCTCCTTGGTGGACTCGCCCAGCATCTGGGTGATCTCAAGCCATGCGGCCTTCATGGCTTCACGCTCTGCTGCGGCGACAAGGGCAGCAAAGCGTTCAAGCATCTCGCCAAACACCAACTCGTCTCGGCAGACAGTAAATCCAGCCTCCCGCGCCATGCGAAAAATGTCTTCTCTGTTCATTTCATCTCCTTGGCTGTTTCTGTGACTGTTGCCACAGCTTGAGCGATCAGCTTGCTCACCTCGTCCCACTCCTCAGCACTGAACAGGCTCATATGCAAGTCACCTATCTGCGCTTCATCATGCGTAGCGCCCAAGCCTTTGTCCGGTGCTGATACGGTCGTGATGAAGAAGTCCTCGTCCATGTAGATGGAGACCTCAGTTACCTTGGCTTTAAATCTGCTCATAATCTCTCCGTGTAACTGTTGATGTAATCTTGCTTCAGCATTTCGATGGAGCCAACGACCTCGTACACATTGGGGTGTGTGTTGATGACGCAGGACATACGCAGGCCATCGGATAAGAAGCCCGCACCAAAGAACGATTGCAAGCGACCAGACTCAGCGTCAGACAAAATGTCTTTGAGCGCCGCGATCAGTGCTTGGTTTGGCGCGTCTGTCGGCACCACTGCGCCCGGCAGGGCAGTTACTTTGTTCATTTCATCTCCTTCACGCATGTGCATTGATACCCGCTTGCGTCGTAGCCTGTGCCTCGGCAGTGCTTGCAATTGGGGTCGGTGGTTTGTTTTGGCGGCGCTATGTAGCGCAGCAGGGTTGTGAGCCAGCTCATGCGTTCTTTTCCTTGAGTTTGGCTTCGATGGCTTGGGCAAGCTGCCAATGCTGCACTGGTGGCGGCATGTCTCGATAGACGGCATCAATTTCCTCCGGTGTCAGCCCAACCCATTGCCGCTGTGCTGCGGGTGGGGTGGTGTAGAGGGCGGCAATCTTGACCTCACCAAAGTGCCTCCGCTTCAGGTCTTCGGCTTCTTCAAGTGTTTTGACCATCGGGTAATTGCTGTTGAATTCCAGACCATTTTTGTGTCGTAGGGCAAACGCCACAGACTCCTGCTGTGCTGGCTGCTCTGCCAGTGCTTCTCGCAGGGCGGTAATGGCGGCGTCCATCTTTAGCTTCGTTGGCCCACCCTCTGCGGACATCTTCAACGCCTCCAGCGCCAGCTGTGCTGCTGTGTGTAGATCGGTCATGTCTTCCTCCGTGTTGCTTTATGTGTCCAGCACGCAGCGCACACCCAGCGGCCACGGCCCATGTCGATGCCGCCTTCTGGCGGTTTCTTTTCCTCACACTTGGTGCACAGCTTGAGCTGGTGCACCGGCCTGGTGGCGGCCTTCAGTTGCAGTTGTTGTTTGACGAAGCTCATGCGTCGGCTTTCTTGTTGATGGCGGCCAGTAGGTCGGCCGCCGTGTTGAATTCTTCGCCTGTCTCCAGCAGCTTGAACGAGACCTCTGGCTCGCCCCAGACCAGTGTCTTGGGGTTGCGCGGGGTGTAAACACACTTAGCAATGCCGTGTTCTTCATTGACGTACTGGCGCAGGCCGTGGTCCTCGGCTGAGTAGCCAAACGTGTACTGCAGCGGGATGGTTTTCAATTCTTCTAAGGTCATTCGTCTTCTTCCTCTCGTTGTGCCCAAGTGGGCGGGGCACCACTGCCCAGGGCCACACGCGTGCGGCCGGCGTCGGTCAGCACTACGCGCTGGCCGATGCTGCGGTTGGCTTTCTTGTAGGACTCAAGTCCGACCAGGTGCTCGAACTCCATGTCGCGCAGCAGGCCAAAGAACTCCTGGCGCTTGAGGTTGTTGGGGAACTCGTCGTCCTGCGCCAGCACGTTGTAGATGTTGGTGGTGGGCGCGTTGGCCTTCATGGACAGGTTGGTGCCCAGCTCCGCGTACCGGCCGATCAGTTTGAGAATCACAGCGCGGTGTTGATTTCGCACCAGTGTGGCCGCGGCCTTGAGGCCTGGCGAGGTGCCAAAGCGTCTGAACACCTTGGCGCCAGGGTCGAACTCCAGGCGCAGCTCCTCCTGCAGGGGGCCCAGGTTGCACTTCTCATGGCGCAGCACGACGTTGTCGGCGTCGCGCACCATGGCCCAGCGCGATCGGGCCGAGTTGTTCCAGGCTGTCGAGCCGCTGAACGTGGTGTTGGAGTCCAGCCCTGCCCCTCCGCGCACGCTGGCCTTGTCAACGTGCGCCAACAGCAGCACGGCCGCGCGGGTGACGTTGGCGATCAGGTTGAGAGCTCGCATGAACCCGCGCACCTCGGTGCGGTCGTTCTCGTTGGCCGCGAACACGTCGGACGCGTTGTCGATGATCAGGACGTTGGCCTTGGTTGCCACGGTGACGTCGGCCAGCCACTGCATGCGCTCGGTGGTGCCGCCCTCCTTCCACAGGACGCAGTCGGCCTGGGTCAGGTCATAGACGACCAGGCGATCGGCCAGTGTCGACATTTCGACACCCAGATCGGCGCAGATGTTGGCGACGCGGAAGTGCACGGTGCGGGCCTCGTCCTCGCCGGACAGGATCAGCACCTTGGAGGGCTTGGCCTCGATGTCGAACAGGCTCATGCCGTGAGCCAGTGCCACGCCCAGCTGCAGGGACAGGTTGGACTTGCCGACGCCGCCGTTGGCGCTCAGCAGGGTGACGGTGCCCTCGGGCAGCCAGCCCTCAAGCCGCCACTCGGTTGGCGCGGGCTGGGTGTGGGCCAGGTTGCCCCAGTCCATCGGCTGCAGGTCGCCTGCTGGCAGCACAGCCTCTTGGCTTTCTGTAGAAAGGTTTTGGTCGTTTTCTTTCAAAGACAGCTTGACGTTGATGGTCGGCGGCTGGCGCTCCTCGGGGGCGAACTTCTCGGCCGACTTGACGGCGCGGGGGATCTCCTGGCGGCGCGACTCCCAGCGACGCAGCTCCTCGGGGTCACCGGGCCGCACTTGGTCCATGAGGCTGTAGAGGAAGTCCACGGCCGCGCCGGGGAACATGCCACCGGCCACCAGGCTGGCGGCCAGGCGGGTGATGCTTTCGTGATAGACGCGGGTGCCGGGATTGGGATCTGTCAGGCCCGCGATCATCTCGCCGGCATGATTTGTTGCGCCGGTTGTTGAAGACGGTGCACTCGGCATCTGCGCGGCGATGCGCAGGCTGTCTAGGTCAATCCCGATGGACGCGCAGGCATCGTCCAAGCTCCAGCGGATGTTGGGGTGCCAGTGCTCGAGCCTGACCTGCCACTCGCCAGCGGCCCTGGGCTTGGTGTTCATGCCATTGGGCAGGCGCACGTACCGCACGCAGGCATTGCCCGAGGCGTCATTGCTCCGACCGCGGGCGGCCAAAGCCGACATGAGACGGTCAATCAGCTGCCTGTTTCTGGTATCCGTATCGTCCCCATCGAGGAAAATACCGACCTGAAATTTTCCTGGCGATGTCTGCAGGGCGTAGGAAAAGCCTTGCACGTCAGACAGTTGCACGTCATCCAGGACAAGAACGGCAAGTCGAACAAAAGCCGACTTGTTTCGAGCGATTTCCCCATCTGCAGTGGCCGTCAGGACCGATGTGCAGAAGTAGGTGTTGTCTTGGACAGATCGGTCGATCAGAGCTGCCTGGTTGGGCAGGCCCTTGTAGGCGCGGCCAGACCAGACGGTCGGGGGCGCGTTGTTGGGATCAGCGCGGAACGAGCACACCCAGCCATGGGTGCCTGCGTCGAGTTCCCCGTAGATCTCGGCGAGAAAGTCGCTGTTGGTCATCGTGTTTGCTCCGACGACCATGCTCACACCTCAACGGCGGCAAGCTCCTTCAGAGTGATGCGCACGCGCTTGTCGCGTGACATCTCGATCAGCTGCGGCCAGTACCGCTGCGGAATGATGCCGCCCGTGCCGGCTGGTTTGGGCTGGCACCAGCGCGAGAGCGTTGACTTGTCGAGGCCCAGGGCCTCACAGACTTCGCTCTTGCCCCCAAGTTTTTCAATCACTGTGTAGGCGGGGTCAAGGGTATGGATTACTGGAATGGTCATGCTGTTTTTCCTCATGCGTTGCGTTTGACTCATCAGGGAGTGTATGGCAATGTGGAAACCTCACCAAAAGAGGCCCCGATGAATACCGAGTGGTTTCGTCAACTATTAGCCACCCGTAAGTTGTCGCAGCGCGGTTTGGCAAAGCTGCTGGAGCTGGACCCGGCGGCGGTGTCGCTGATGTTACGGGGCCAGCGCAAGATGACGAACGAGGAGGCGCACCAGGTGTCGATGATCCTGGGCGTACCGATCACTGAGGTGCTGCGCCAGGCCGGCATTGAGGTCACCGACGACGTCAGACGCGTGAAGGTGACCGGGTACGTGGACAAGGAGAGCGAGGTCACGCTGTTCCCCAAGCGCACGCACGACCGCGTGGTTGGCCCGGCCGACTGCCCCGATGGCACGTATGCGCTGCAGATCCGCTACCCCAACTCACCCAAGGATGGCTGGATGTATTTCGTTTCGCCCTCTGAGGACGACCCACGCGCTCACCTCGGCCAGCTGTGCTGCGTGGCTGTTTCGAGCGGCGAGCATTTGGTGGGCTTTGTCAATCGCGGCTACCGTTCTGGCACCTGCAATTTGGTGCGCGGCAATGGCGCCGCACTGCGCACAGACGCAGATCTGACATGGGCCTCGCGCATACTCTGGATCAAGCCCACCTGATGAGCCTGGGGTAATAACCCCAGGTTCTTGTCGGGTTAGGTATTGGTGGTTTCTCAACGTTGTGTTCAAATCACTTCATCGCGATTTTGCGATGCAACGAACGAGGAACCCGAACCATGAACAACGAGCAAACCCAAGGCGCTGTGCGCATCGGCAATGGCACCAAACTGCACCCAGCACACAAGGACGCTACCTACGGGCTGATCATCCGCTGCCGCTGCCCTGGCACACAGCAAGGCGCGGCATACAACAATGCCCGCTTTTTTGTTGGCGCTGTTGCAACGTGCAAAAACTAAACGCGGAGCCAAAACAATGAAGCAATCTCACCTCACAACCCCGCGCACTTTGAACGAGTGCCACTTCACTCCCGGCTACACCAGCGCTGGCCCCCAGCACGACGAGCCCACATGGGAACGCGTCGCTGGCTATGTGCTGGCCGTGCTGATCGGCATCGGCTTGGCGACCGTCTTGTTCTACGGATGGAGCAACTGATGACACTCGAAGAATACAAACAAGGCCTGGAGAATTTCGATTGGTATTACGACTACTCCGACGACTACAGCGTCTGGCAACGAGCCAGATCACGCAGGGACGAGCTGGCAGCTGCTCAGAAGATCCACGACCCAGACCGCAAGATCTGGGAAGAAGTAGCAAAGCGCAAACTCGCATGAAATGCCCTCGCTGCGGCGCGTGGACTGAAGTTCTGGAGACACGCCAAACAGCCGAGAACATCACGCGCCGGCGCTATGAGTGCGCCAACGAACACAGGTTCACGACGATCGAGCTCTTGAAGCCCGGTTCGACCCCCACGCGCTATGTGCGCGATCGCCCAAACAAGTCATCAGAAGACTGATGCGATATTCACAATCCCACGACAGCCCACACCCTTTAGGAACACAAAATGGCTTTTGACCTTTCATCCATTCAGCGCACCAAGCGCATGCGCGCCCCCAAGATCGTTCTTGCAGGCCCAGGCAAGATCGGCAAGACGACCTTTGCCTCGATGGCCCCCAACGCGATCGGCATCTTGACCGAGGACGGCGCTGATGCTGTCGACGCGTCTGCCTTCCCCCTGGCGACCAGCTTGGACCAGGTGTACGAGGCGATCACCACGCTGCTCGAGCAGGAGCACGACTACCAGACGGTCTTCCTTGACTCGCTTGACTGGCTCGAGCCCCTGATCCATGCGCACGTCTGCAAGGCCAACAAGTGGGCCAGCATCGAGGCGGCAGGCTACGGCAAGGGCTACATCGCCGCGGCCGACGAGTGGCGCAACCTGCTCAACGGCCTGGAGGCCCTGCGTGCCCAGCGCAACATGGCCGTCATCTTGATCGCGCACGACAAGATCAAGCACTTTGAATCGCCCCTGCATGACGGTTATGACCAGTACGTGCTCAAGTTGCACGACCGCGCGGCCGCGCTGGTGCAGGAGTGGGCCGACGTCATCGGCTGGGCCAATTACCGCATCGTGACCACGCAGTCAGATGCCGGATATGGCAACAAAGAAACAAAGGCCCGCACCACGGGCGACCGAATTCTTCACGTCGAACCGCACCCCGCTCACATGGGCGGGAACCGGTTCGGCTTGAAGAACATGAAGCTCGATTGGGCTGAATTCGCTGCGGCTCTGACCGCGTCTCAAAACTGAAACCAGGAACTTTTCAAACATGGCACTCATTAACTTCAAAGCCTCATCTGTCCAGATCGAGGAGCGCTCCAATTCATTCGGCCCTCTGCCCGCGGGCGAGTACGAAATGATGATCGTGAAGTCGGAAACCAAGCCGACCAAAGCGCTGACCGGGCACTACCTTGAGCTGGAGATGCACGTTATCTCGGGCGAGCACTCTGGCCGCCGCCACTGGGAGCGCTTGAACCTGGACAACCCCAACGCCCAGGCCGTGAAGATCGCCCAGGAGTCGCTGGCCAAGCTCTGCATGGCCATTGGCATCGACGACGTCGAGGACAGCGAGTCGCTGCACGACCAGGCTTTCGTGGCCGAGGTGGGCATCGACAAGAAGGACGACACGCGCAACGTGATCTGGGGATACAAAGCGATCGGCGGCCACGTCAACAACGCCAAGCCCAAGCCTGCACCAGCGCCAGCAGCGTCAGCTGCACCGGCCAAGGCTGCCAAGCCCTGGGGTTGAACAACGGGGCCGAAAGCGGATGCTGTGCACGGCATGTGTCCGAGCCCTCACGGCGTGAGGCACAGACGCAGCGAGTAGGCCCCACCTTTTTGAACGAGAAAAACGATGAACACACAACACACGCCGGGCCCATGGAAGCCCCTCAAAACATTTGGTGGGGTGACGATCATCCTTGACCATGAAGACAAATCGGTCGCGTACTTGAGAGGCTACAAGCATCCATACAAGGCCAACGCTCGGTTGATCGCAGCAGCGCCTGAGTTATTGGAAGCGCTGGCTGAGATGTATGCAGAGTCCGAGAAAGCGATGCAGAGTTTAGGCATTCCCATGTTGTCGGCTGATTGGCATGAGAAGGCCCGCGCCGCAATCGCCAAAGCAACAGGAGACGTTAATGGCTGAAATTCCACAATCCCCGCACCAGTCCTCGGTGCAGATCATCAACTTCTACGCCAAGCAGCCGCAGACGCACCGCCCGCACATGGGCGCGTCGCTGATCGGCCACGCGTGCGACCGCTACATCTGGCTGACATGGCGCTGGGCGCTCAAGCCTGACTTTGATGGCCGCATGCTGCGCCTGTTCAAGGCTGGCCAGGACGCCGAGTCGCGTTTCATTCAAGAGCTGCGCGACATCGGCGCGACCATCTGGGACGTGGACCCTGACAGCGGAGACCAGTGGCGCGTGAGCGCAATCAACGGGCACTTTGCCGGATCTCTGGACGGCGTTGGCAAGAACTTTCCTGAAGGCCCAAAGACGCCCGCGATGATCGAGTGCAAGACGCACAACGACAAGTCGTTCAAGACGCTGCTCTCCAAGGGCGTCAAGGACGCCAAGCCGAAGCACTACGACCAGATGCAGGTTTACATGGGCCTCATGGAACTGGACCGCGCCCTGTACATCGCCGAGAACAAGAACGACAGCTCTGTGTATACCGAGTGGGTGCACCTGGACAAGGAGCGCTACAAGGCCCTGGCCCTGCGCGCCAGCACACTGATTCACACCAACACCCCGCCCTGGCGCATCAGCACCGACAAGAACCACTTTGAGTGCAAGTATTGCAGTATGTGGAAGCACTGCCACGGCGGCCAGGCTGCCGAGGCCAACTGCCGCACGTGTGTGCACGCGACCGCTGTTGAGAACGCGGCATGGCGTTGCGACAAGCACAAGAAAACGCTCTCGTATGACGAGCAGGTCAGCGGCTGCGATGTGCATGTGCTGATCCCTGACCTGGTGCCTTACGCAGACGCGCAAGACAGCGGCGAGAACTGGGTTGCGTACAAGCACAAGACCACCGGCGACATGTTTGTCAACGGGCCTGAGAGCCTGCAGGAATACGGTCCCAACTTCTCTAGCCGCGAGCTGCACAACTGCAACGGCGAGCTGATGGCCGACGTCATCAAGCTCAAACTCGAGTTCCCCGTCAGCAAGGTCGCGGCCGGCACCACTACGGCCGCGCATCAGAACCACGAAACCATGTGGGACGACCTGGCGACGCACCCTGATGACTTGCCGGTGAAGTCCGACACGCCAGAGCAGCGCAAAGAGGCCAAGAAGATCAAGAGCGCCGTCAAGGCACTGGGAGCGTTCAAATGATTGCCTGGTACTGGCTGATCCCTGCCCTGCTTGCGGGGGCGTTTTTGGGTTTTCTCACGATGGCCCTTTGTGTGATGTCGAGGGGCTCCGATGAAGGAACTGATTGAGCGCGTGCGCAGGCACATCGAGGAGATAGGCGACTGCTGGGAGTGGCAAGGCGCGATGCAGTTCAATTCGCCCACCCCGATGATCAACTACAAGCGCCGCTGCAAGCCTGTGCGCCGCGTTCTTGCCGAGGAGATGGGCAAGGCCATCCAAGGCAAGTTCGTGACGTGCAAGTGCCGCAACGAGCTGTGCGTGAACCCTGACCATCTGCTGATTGTGACGCGCAAGCGTCTGCAGGAGATGCTGAGCAAGGAACGCAACTACACCAGCAACCCCGTGCGCAACAAGAAGCTGGCCGACAAGGCCCGGCTGAACTGCAAGCTCACGGTCGAGCTGGCCGCTGAGGTCCGAGAGGCCGAGGGCACGCAGCGCGAGATCGCTGCGCGTTACGGCATCAGTCAGGCCACCGTCAGCGTGATCAAGCGCGGCAAGACCTGGCGCGATTACTCAAACCCATTTGCACAACTTTTAGGAGGGCTCAACAAATGAGCTTCACGATTTTGCAGCCACCAAAACCTGTCGGTTACTGGATCTTGTATCCAGGCCCTGCGCAACACACCGCATTTGCGATGTACGCGAAACCCACAGACGAACAAATTAAAAACACAGAGCAGCTGCTGGGCTGGAAATGGAAGGACGCAGAATGAGCTTCATCATCGGAATCGACCCAGGCGCAGCAGGCGCGATCGCCATCATCGAGGACACCGGCAAGCTGGTGCACGTCTTTGACATGCCAGCCGTGGAGGTGATCGTGGGCGGCAAGGCCAAGCGCCGCGTCTCGCCTGAGATGCTGGCCGCGGAGCTCGAGCTTTACGCCTACCAGGGCGCCCGGGCTGTCATCGAGCAGGTGAACGCCATGCCCGGCCAGGGCGTGACCAGCATGTTCGCGTTTGGAGAGTCCTTTGGGCTCGCCAAAGGCGTCCTGGCGGGCCTGAAGATCCCCACCAGCACCGTCACCCCTGGCAAGTGGAAAAAGGCCCTCCAGCTCAACGCTGGCAAGGACGGCAGCCGCGCCAAGGCCGCCCAGATCTGGCCCGAGCATGCGGGCGAGTTCAAGCGGGTCAAGGACGACGGCAAGGCCGAGGCTTGCCTGA
>JACCDQ010606298.1_pt1 | contig 35574 bp, 32 predicted proteins | sample 7446031 | NCBI WGS metagenome assembly JACCDQ01 (sample SAMN15323442, study PRJNA562643) | freshwater metagenome | isolation source: river surface water | place: USA:Blue River Watershed | collected 2017-08-17 | reverse complement strand
TGGTGCTCCATTATCTCGAAGCCATTGAACTATCTCTAAATGACCCTTCATGGTGGCACATTCAATAGCCTTTTCGTCCCATGGCGCTCCATTTTGGCGCAACCATTGAACTATCTCCAAATGACCATTTTTGGCAGCACTTGCAATAGCATCTTCGTCCCATGGCGCTCCATTTTGTCGCAACCACTGAACTACCTCTAAATGACCTTTATCAGCAGCATGTCTAATAGCCTCTTCTTTACATGGCGCTCCATTTTGTCGCAACCACTTCACTATCTCCAAATGACCATTCTCAGCAGCACCTGTAATAGCGTGTTCATTCCATGGCGCTCCATTTTGTCGCAACCATTTCACTATCTCTAAATGACCTTTATCAGCAGCACATGTAATGGCATTTTCGTCCCATGGCGCACCATTTTGTCGCAACCACTTTACTATCTCAAAATACCCATTCTTAGCAGCACCTGTAATAGCCCATATGTCCCATGGCGCTCCATTTTCTCGCAGCCACCGAACAACATCCAAATGACCATTCATGGCGGCATCTGCAATAGCAAATGCGTCCCATGGCGCTCCATTTTGTCGCAACCACTTAATCATCTCGAAATTACCATTCTCGGCAGCATGTGCAATAGCATCTGTGTTCCATGGCGCTCCATTCTGGTGCAACCACTTCACCATCTCCAAATGACCATTCCTGGCAGCCCAAGATATAGCATCTTCGTTCCATGGCGCTCCATTTTGTCGCAACCACTTCATTATCTCTAAATGACCATTCTCAGCAGCACGTGTAATAGCATATTTGTCCCATGGCGCGCCATTTTGTCGCAACCACTTAATCATCTCCAAGCATCCGTATCTGGCGGCTTTTTCTATCTCTAAAGTTTCTTGAAAATCATAAATTATTTCTTTTATTTTATATCTTGCCTCTTCATTCAAGAAGGAAGATATAACTTTCTTATGATCCGGTAGTAATGATCGAAACATTTATAAAACGTAGTTTTCAATTTTTAAACATATTCTATGGCGCTCCATGTTGTCGCAACCACTTAATCATTTCCAAACATCCATGTGTCGTGGCTTTTTCAATCCTTAAGGATTCGTCAAAATTAGAAATTATTTCTTTTATTTTATATCTTGCCTCTTCATTCATGAAGGAAGATATAACTTCCTTATGATTTGGTGCTAATAATTTTAACATGTTTTTATTTAATGATAGTATTCAATTTTTGTCAAATATACAAATTATAATTTAACGTAAATTATTAATTCAGCAGAGACAATCGTCAAAAATGATATTTTTCCTAAATTAGGGACATCACATAATAAGCCCCATGCTCTAAGTAATTAGGTTTAAACTCATTTATTTTATATCCAAGTTTTTCAGCATAACCTATAGCTTCCTCTTTATTGGTTGACTCTATTCGTATTTCATAAGAAACTGTTCCATCCGCATGATTCACAGTGCGCACGTGAACCTGACTCTGTCCACTAATAAATGTCGAGTGTTCCACAAGTCTCATATCATGGTACTCCGTGATCGGAGGAAATTTATCAATGGTCATGAATACCATATTCATCTGCCCAATTATTGCGCTATCTTGTTTCTCAAATGATAAAACCTTACTCTTGAAACATGTGTGTTTGTTGCGATTGTCGATGATGTACTGCATATCCTCAAAGCAATAGTGCTTCTCCTGGTTATGATAGATCTTGTCCCAACTCATTGATTTAAGTTCCTTCACCAACATCCGCTGTTTTTCTTGTGTGAGGTTGAGGTCAAAGTATTCGCTGGTATTTTGACCAAGTAAGATGAACCATGTTTTATTTCCGGATTGTCTATTGTCTCTCATTTATAATAATGTTTCTTCATTTTTTAAATCAAACCAGAAACTACCACCCGATCCTTCCCGTCCGCGTTTGACCCATGTGCATGAAGGCACAGTTCTGCCGAACTTCCTTTCTTTTTTGTACTTCTTGATAACAATGGGCTTACATCGTGATAATGGCGTTCTAAGTATTCAACAATACCATTAACCAATGCCCAGCGAAAGAAATTTAGTTGTCCAACCGTAGTTTCTATATCTCCGTTTGGATGTTCAAATAAAAATTTTTTGGAACTATCATTCTTATAAGTTCGCGAGAATGGATCAAACTTTGTCTTATTGTATCCCTTCAATTGATTCTTATACTCCTGGTGAATTGCATACTTCGTTTCGGGGATAACAGTCTTATTTTGTTTTGCATAAGTAGTTACAAAGAAATCCAAAATACGTAAGGAAATAATAGACTCCTTATTTACAATACCGCGGAAGGTATCATAGTGTTTTTTGTTCTCTAGATAAAATGCAGTTAAACTATTGAGTAATACTTCATTTTGACTTAAGACCATATTATGAAATACTATCAGTATAGCTTAAACTATCTTCATTACGTGTCATTTCAGTATTTTCCCGTTCAGATAAGTCTCTAAACATCTCATAGATATATCTAATTACAGCGTAGATAATAAATATCATACTTAACGTAATTAGGCAAAGTAGTAATCCTACTCCAATTCCTTCGAGTATATTTGTCATAATAATATATTTATTTATTGATTTTGAACTCCATTGCGGTCAATTCTATAATTTGGAAAGAAGTATTGCATGGACTTTAAATCGATAAATAACATGATTGTGTAACATGATAAAAATGTAAAGATGAATAATACAAAATATATTAATATTATGAAGAGTTCATCGATTGACTCTTCATATCCAGAAGATGCCATTTCTATATTGATTTTTCAATTTTTAATATGATTCTTTAACATTAGTTAAAAAATGAAATCTAATTAAAGTATCACTATGACCGACGTAGAACAGAAAGTTTGGCAGAGTATTGAATACTTTTTTCGCCAGTATCGCGATCATGGGGTCGTGCAGCACCAGATAAACTCGTTCCACGATTTTATCGAGCGCGAGCTTCCCCTTATCATTCAATCCAGAAACCCCCTGACGGTGACCAAAAAGGATGACAATGAAATCACGATCTATGAAATAACAGTATCCAATCCTCGTTTGGTACCGCCATCTTTCAAAAGCAAGAATGGTACCTACAATGAACTCTTTCCCTATCAGGCTAGAGTTCAAAATATGACATATGCCTCTCCACTACTGGTTGACTTTATGCACACCGTGAGTAAATTTAGCAATAATGAGGAGCGCAAGAAGATATCAGAGGAACGTTTCGTCTCCAACGATGTTATCATTGGCTACATCCCGATCATGGTACAGTCCAAGTACTGTCGGCTTTTCGGTAAGAAAATCGCAGACTACAAGGAATGCACATATGATCGCGGAGGCTACTTCATCGTGAAAGGACAAGAAAAAGTTATAATCTGCCAAGAAAAATTTGCAGAAAATAGGTTATTTGTCGGGAAAAAGAAAAACGAAAAGTATTCTTACTACACGGAAGTTAAGTCAGTGCACCCAGACACTCAGTATGTGTACTCGACGTATATCAGGTACCAAACAAAGAATGACGAATTACGAATCAAAATTCCAAAAGCCAAAGAAGATATCAATATTATCACAATTCTGAAAGTATTGGGATGTAAAAATGATAAGCAAATTCTGGACTTGCTCAAAGCTCAGTCGAGTGAAGAAGATTGTCAGATCTATGAAGAGATGTTGTTGCCCACGCTGATGGAGAACATTCATGTTCGCAGTCAGCAGGACGCAGTTAACATTCTCTGTAAAACTTACAACTATATTGATCCCGAGACCTCTAAATTGGAGGAACTACTCCAGAAAGTATTAATTCCTCACATTGGCAAGAGTTTGGACGACAAAATCGTGTACCTCATCAATGCCATCAAAGTTCTGTTCGATACGATCCGCGGCAAGCGGAAATTAGACGACAGGGACAACATGGCTAACAAGAGAATAGACACTCCTGGGACTATGATGGGGCATCTTTTTCGATACCTCTACCATAAATTCATGAGTGATATTGTAAAAGATATCACGAATCCGAATGCTCAGATTAATATGAGTAAGATCGTAAAGTCTAATTCGATTGAAATCGGGTTCAGGTATGCATTGTCCACGGGACACTGGCACGTGAAGAATGAGAACTTGATTGTAAAGAAGGTTGGTGTGGCGCAGGTGTTGAACAGGTTCAATTACTATTCAACCCTATCACACCTCCGACGCATTAATTCGGAGCTCGACAACAATGCTAAACTCACCACGCCCCGCCAGGTCCATGGCTCATCCATCATGACCGTCTGTGTTGCAGAGACACCAGAAGGTCATGGTATTGGTATTACCAAAAATCTAGCGATGTTGGCTACAATCACTCTTGATATTGATCCAAATATTATCACCGATCTTTTGTTCTACATGGACAACTCGATCAAGATAAGCACAGAGAATCTATTCACTATGCCCTACCATTATGGTAAGGTGATGGTGAATGGCAAGTGGGTTTGTTCTAGTCCAGACGTGGTGTCGTTGGCTAAAGAATTGAGAACTTACCGTAGAAACGGTAAGATCAATGAGATGACATCCATCAGAGTTGATTACCAGTATAATGAGTTATTGATCCTAACAACAGGAGGGCGCTTTGTGCACCCTGTGTTCGTGGTTGAAAACAATAAAAGGCTGATCGATAACTATGAGTTTCAGGACGAGACTTCGTGGCGCCACCTGATCAGGGACGGCATCGTGGAGTACTTGGACGCGGACGAGATGGAATGTTCAATGATTGCAATGCAACCAAAGGAGCTAGCCAATAAATTCGTGAAGTTCACGCACTGCGAGATTCACGCATCAGCAATGCTCGGGTTATGTGGTTCCTTGATTCCTTTCTCGAACCACACACAGTCTCCACGTGTAGCGTATCAGGCGTCCATGTGCAAACAGGCTGTGGGCGTCTACGCCACGAACTACCAGGACAGGATGGACTCGGGGAACCACATTCTGTGGTCTCCGCAGCGCCCCCTGGTGGACACTAAGTACACGGACATCATCCACGCCAATAAAGTGCCCGCTGGGCAGAACATTGTCGTAGCTTTTGGCTGTTATTCAGGTTAATTTAGCTTGTGTCATAATGAAAATTATGGCAAGTCTCAGAATAAGAGGCAACACTTTCAAATTGCGGGAAACTGCTATTTAATTTCAAAATTATTGAAATTGTATCATCTTAAATACTAAGTTAATATGGAAACATATTAATGGCTATTGGGAAACTAATAGGTATAGTAAAAAGTTTAAGATGGAAAAGCACAATCCGCAGCCAAGCTTCTAAACCCGTTATGCAAGGGTATGAAGAAGGTTCAACGACTAAATGTTAGTGGGCTTGAGAGTATTAGCACTACTCGGTGATAGCTTAAGATATAGTCTAGTCCCCATGGAGACATGGTGTTGTACAAGATACTCCAATTTTATTCCCCTGGTTTGCAGTATCGACTACAATGAGCTAATGATTCTTAGATGAAATACTAAGAGGAAGCTGGTGTAAACGTTAAATCAAGAGGATAGTGTAATCCTAAACAAATCTTCCGTTGAACGCGGTTTATTTCGCTCGACGTTTTTTAGAACGTATAAAGACGAGGAGAAGAAGAACATGATGACTTTGACAGAGGAGCAATTCTGCAACCCGACCCTGATCGACGGTTGCAAGGGCATCAAGTATGTGTCCTATGACCACCTCGACAGGAACGGCTTTGTCCGCGAGAATACACGATTAAACGGCAACGATATCATTATCGGCAAGATTACTCCTGAGTCTGTTAAAACAACGAGACAGACCAAGAATGTGGCTTTCAAGGATATCTCCACGACAATCCGCGCGAATGAGCACGGTATTGTGGATAAGGGCATTGTGACCACGAACCAGGAGAATTATCGATTGGCGAAAGTGAGGATGCGGCAAATGCGCGCCCCGACGGTAGGAGACAAGTTCGCCTCCCGTGCGGCTCAGAAGGGTACAGTAGGCGCTATATATGACGAGGTTGACATGCCATTCACCGAGGACGGGATTATTCCTGACATCATTGTGAATTCGCATGGTATTCCAAGTCGTATGACTATTTGTCAATTACTGGAGTGTGTGTTTGGGAAGGTGGGCGCGTTGTCCGGGGAGTTCCAGGACGGCACCACCTTCAGGGACATCGATGTGCAGGCTTTGGCGGAAACGCTAGAGTCTTATGGTTTCCAGAGATATGGAAACGAGACCATGTACAATGGTCAAACCGGGCAGATGATGAAATATCAGATGTTCATCGGGCCAACGTATTATCAGCGGCTGAAGCACATGACCATTGATAAGAAACACGCTCGGGCGAAGGGTCCGATTTTGAGCCTCACCCACCAGCCCGCAGAGGGAAAGTCAAGAGGTGGAGGGCTCCGTTTAGGAGAGATAAAGCTTATCATCTCGGTAAGTTTTCTTGTCTCAGTAAGGTGTTAAAGACCTTGCTAGTCTCAGTACAAGAGGCAACACATTCAAATTGCGGGAAACTGTCAATCTGATTTAAAGACTTAAATTTGAAAAACTCAAATGAGTGAATGGAAGAGGATAGATGAGAGTAATTATGAGATATCTAATGGTAGACAGATAAGACACCGAGTGTCTAAACGACTTAGAAAGTTGCATGCTAAAAATGGTTATTATCTAATAGCTTTAGGAAAACGAACAGAATCTGTTCATAGAATAGTAGCGCGGCATTTTTTAGATAATCCTCATAATTATCGGATTGTAAATCACAAAGATTGTAATAAACTCAATAATCATGTATCAAATTTAGAATGGACAACACAAAAGCAAAATGTAAAGCATAGTGTTGAAAATGGATTATTAAAATCATTTCAACGTCCAGTTCTACAATATGATTTAGGAGGAACATTTATTAAAGAATATGCTTCTATAAAAGAAGCAGCAAAAGAAATGAAATGTTCTACAAGATTAATCATATTGGTTTGTGATGATAGAGTTTATAACAAAACAGCTAAAGGATTTATATGGAAATTTAAACATCCAGCTGAAACATGTGATATTACTGATTCTAAAATTATTAAAGATTATAATGGACGATACCTTATTACACCGCGTGGAGAAGTATATAGTACTTTCACACAAAGGAAAATGAAAGAATCTATTAACAAAAATGGATATACATGGATTCAACTCTCTAAAGATGGAGTTAAAAAAAATCATTATATCCACTGTTTAGTAGCTACTTATTTTTTAGATAAACCTGAAGAATATCAAACACAGGTTAATCATAAAGATGGCAATCGTTCATATAATCATGTTAGTAATCTAGAATGGGTATCTCAATCTGAAAATGCAATTCATTCATTCAAATATTTAAGAAATAAATCAAAAAATTCTTGATACCAAGTCATTGTGGAAACACAATGATGGCTCTGGGGAAACTCACGAGGTATGGTAAAAAGTCAAGAATTGACACAATCCGCAGCCAAGCTCCTAAGTTCATCTTTTCCGCTTCCAGCGGATTAGACTTGCTAAGAATATGGAGAAGGTTCAACGACTAAATGTTTGTGGGCTTGAGGATTAGCACTCCTATGATAGCTTAAGATATAGTCTAGTCCCACACGTGAGTGTGAAAGAATGGAGGGGTTTGAAATTTTGTACTTTATATTTCAAGCAACAATATTCTTTGTACAATGATCTTGGGAAGAAATAACCAAGCGAGTATGGTAGATCGGGAACGCGACTGTTTACTGGCTCACGGTGCCAGTAAATTCCTGTGGGAGAAGTTGTTCGTGTGTTCGGACGAGTTCTACACGTGGGTCTGCAACAAGTGTGGCTTGATCGCCACGGTTAACGAAGAAAAACAAGAAGCTTGCTGCAATCTATGCAAGAACTACATGGACTTCTCGAAAGTAGCAATACCCTATGCAGCGAAACTGTTCTTTATGGAACTGGAGTCAATGGGGATTGTGCCAAGAATTGAATTCTAAAACTTTAGAAAAATTAAATATAAATCTAAAACATAATTACTAAATTACGTTTTATTGAATATATGATTCGATTACGTTCTGAAAGAACCATTGAGTCTATGAGTCTATGATTCAATTACAAATGATGCTGGAAGCTGATCAATAGTTGCGTTATAATAACTTTGAATATCGCGCATCTCCCGCATCTCGCGATTAGATACTAAGTTGATTGATGTGCCCTTGCGACCATAACGAGATGTTCTACCGACGCGGTGGATATAATTAGCTTTGTTCGACGGAAGATCAAAATTAATAACCAACTCCACCTGTTGCACATCAATCCCACGCGCTAGCAGATCGGTGGATAACAAGATGCGCGTCGTGCCACGCCTGAAATCTCTCATGACCTCACTACGCTCACTACTACTCATCTCACCATGGATGATGCTAATCGGAAAACCACGCTCGTCCAACTGATCTGCCAATCTTTCAACCGTATTCTTAGAATGAGCATAAATAATAGTCTGATTCACTTGAATTGTACGATATAAATCGCATAATACGTCAAACTTAAATCTAGCATCCCCGACGTTAACATAATATTGCTTCAATCCCTGAAGAGTTAGTTCCTCCGGAGGAACCAAGATTTCCTCGGGTTCATGCATAAAGTGATTGGTCACCTCTCGCAAATCAGGCGGGTATGTTGCAGAAAACAACGTAATCTGCACTCTTTCGTGAATATAGAATCTGAACAACTGCTCGAGTTGGTCAAGGAATCCCCGCGAAAGCATTTCATCTGCTTCATCTACCACGATAATCTTGAGATTAGATAAGTCCAGACGTCTCTTGCCCAACATGTCTAATAATCTCCCCGGTGTTGCGACAACCATATGTGCGTTTTTCATGTTCTTAATGCAGTCGCTGATATTTGTACCACCCATACATAGGTTTATGTTCAACTTCATGTACTGTCCCACTTGTGTAGCAACCATATGAGTCTGTTCGGCAAGTTCTCTCGTTGGCGCGAGAATCAATGCCTGACAAGACATATCATCAGGATCAATGTGATATAGGGATCCGATGATAAATGCAAGACTTTTTCCTGCACCAGAATGTGCCTGGGCAATTAAATCTTTCCCTTTGAGGAGAATAGGGATTGTTTTCTCCTGAATTGGAGAAGGTCGCTCAAAACCATTCGATGCTATGCCACGAAGCAAGTTGAATGGGAGCTCATAATCTTCAAATGATGTTGGGTCCGTCATTATACATTTTATCGTATCGTCTTTAAACTCATTTTTGCTTTACCCCACTGATTAAATTAAAAAAATGAATAGTAAATAGTAAAATGTCAGATAGCGATCTAATCCGATATCCATTCTTCACCAAGATCATCGACAACCTTAAAAAAATTATTGATCCTAAAGACAATGATCTTGATATCACGATGCTCTTCATCTATCTCTATTGGTACTCGTGCAAGTATCTGAAACATCACAATAAAGAGGTCTCAAGCGAAAACATCTACCAAATCATGGAATCACTCTACAGAGATCGCGAAACTAGAGATAACCTATTTTCTCTGTTTCGAGAAAATACACTACAACTTAAAAACTAATCACTTAATTTATGATCAAAATTACGTAATTTTATTAAATAATTGGAATTTAATCTAAAATTAAATAATTGGAATTTAATCTAAAATTAAATAATTGTAGTAAACTCAATGGTCATCCCATAAAAGTGCAAATCTGTTGTGGCGTTCTTGTCAAAGCAGAACTCCACCATAATGGACTCGTGCCCTTTCAAGAATTCCCCAGAAACACCAATACTTGGATAATATCTTGTAATTCCAATAGCGTCATTTAGTTGCGTTTCATCGTAGTCCAGAAAAGTACCGGTTCGACCAATGCTGGGATCAAAGTTCTCCAATGAATGCTTCACTATATTCACGCTCGCCGATTTTAACCCATTCGTCAAAATCTCATAGTAAGGCTTTATGCTGGTTAACTTAAACCCCTTAATTCCAGCCTCCAATATCTTCTGCGTAATATCATATGATACGTAAAAAGACTCTTCTTTATCGTTGCAGAAGTTCCAGTAGTATTCTCCGGCACCATTAATATCGACATCTCTATCAGATGCTACAAATACGTATTGGGTTGTACCAATGGTTTCGAAAGAACCGTAGTTCACCCACTGCTGCTCCACTGCAGCTGGCAAGGTCACAGAACCATAGAATGTTGTGTCCCCCGAAATTGCAATATATGGAGCTTCAAGATTAATATAACCACTAGCGCCGAGATTTATATCTTCCTGAGAATTGAACGATATGTTATTCGTCGTATTCAGATTATATGTACTACCTAAATTGTCTGGTGGAAATGTTAATGTTCCTGATATCGCGAGATTCCCAGGAATATTGATACATGGGGCATTTAAATTAATACACTCGGATGCATTCAGATTAATATTGGTATCAGATGTTATTGATGCATCATTCGTAGTATTTAGCTCATAAGTTGAACCAACAGTTAGCATGAACGTATCTGTCGTTTCAACTACAAATTGACCATTTATCGTTAAAGTATCGCCAAATGTCAAACTGCTAGTAGTGCTAATATCAAAATTCAGACAACTTGCAGTTATGTTCAGACAGCCATCCGCATGCAGATTTAGGTCATCATTGCTGGTTAATGACATTTGACCAAACGACTCCACAGAATATGTATTACCTACGTTAATATCATAGTGATTGTCTACGTTTGTGATGAAATTATCTGCAACAGTTAAATCATAGAATGTGCCGATGGTAGTTGTGTTTGAACCAGAAACTGCTATTATTTTGTCATTTTCAATGGTAAGATTATAATTATTAGTAATTTGTTTTGTTTCATTTCCAACTATCGTGGATGACAAGTCTCCCCCATAATTGAAGCTACTAGTGGTGCCTATATCAAAGTTCAGACAACTCGCAGTTATGTTCAGACAACCATCCGCATGCAGATTTAGATCATCATTGCTGGTTAATGACATTTGACCAAACGACTCCACAGAATATGTATTACCTACGTTAATATCATAGTGATTGTCTACATTTGTGGTGAAATCATCTGCAACAGTTAAGTCATAAAATGTACCAACCGTTTTAGTGCTTGAGCCAGATACACCGATAATCTGATTATTATTAACATTCAGATAGTAATCGGTAGCAACATGTTGGTTATAAGATGACCCCACAGATATATCCACACACTTCTGTATATCTTCATATAAACACCCTGTTGTGAATATAGTAAGATCTGTGTCGTTACCACAAATACTAACACTAGTGGTTCCAAGGTAGACACAGCCTACGCTCAGATTACCACCATCTGGTATTTTGACTTCGTTAACATTGAAGAGGATCTCGCTGGTGGAGTTTATAGAGATCACTCCAGACGAACCACATATTGATGCATCATCGCCTATATAAATGCATGTTCCATCTAGAAATCGAACTGCTTTGCTTTCTGTGTGGAGTTTAATATCTCCGGATGTACTGAGTAGGTATTCGCCTTGGACGGTTGTTGTCATCGTGGTCCCGGCATCGATATTTATACATTCTTCTGATGTGATATTGATACATTTCTGGGATGTGATGTCAATTGGTGCGCCCGATGTTGCAAGAAAGAATCCATTGTCCGCGGTGATATTTAGTTTATCGTCGGTGTGTATCAATGCTGTGGCGCCAATCGAGAGATTATATGATTGCAAAATTGTTTTGTTTTCATTTTGGTTGATGGTTGTATTCATTGATCCAGTAATACTGGTGTACAAAGAATCGCCGATATCAACGGTGGCGGAGGTTGCAATATTTATGTCCAAACAGGACGCAGTTAAAACAAAACAATCATGAACATCAACTATAAAATCTTCTTGAGCATCAATATTGAATTGATCTGCAAATGTTAATTTTCCAGTGGACCCAGTATAGTAATCTAAGTAACCTTCTATTTGTTTTGTTTCGTTCCCCCCGATGGAGATTGTTTTGTTTTGTGATACCCCGACGTTGTAATCTTTTTCATACAATGCATTCACTGTATCGCCAAATATAAAATTACTAGTCGATCCAATAGTAAAGTTGAGGCAGTCCGCTGATATATTTAGACAACCATCTGCATGTAGATTGAGATCATCGTTGCTAGTCAAGGATAATGGTCCAAAGGAATCTACAGAATATGTATTGCCCACATTGATATCATAAGCATTTTCAACGTTGGTGGTTAGATTATTGCCGACCGTTGAAGTGAAATTGACTCCAAATGTTTCAGTTTGGCTACCCGTGATACTAAGGAACTGATCTCCTCGTATCGTTATATTAGAATCCTCGCGAATATTCTGGTAAAAAGTTCCGGTGACTGTTAAAAAAAGGTCAGTACCATTTCCATATATATTTGTACCGGACGATCCGAAGTTGATGGCTCCGGTAATAAACATGGCTCCACAGACGCTGAGGATATCGAGTTCTGAATTCCAGTCGAAACATGCAAATCCGCTTGCACCGATAGCTTGAAGATCAGTGAAGGTGGCTGCCGCAGGATCATCGCCTCCGATCACGACGTTATCTAGAGTTCCGGAGTCGATGTTGATGTTAACCATGTTCGCCCCGTTGAAATCGATATCACCCGTTGCCCTGAAACCTCGAACTTCTACCACCTCCAGCGTATAAAACTGTCCAACATCTGCGTTGATAATTTGGGTTTCGGCGTTCTGTGCAATGAGATTGATAGTTTCGATTGTTGTTGCGTTAATGGTATCGGTGGAGTTCCCCAGGGCAAGATTGCTCTTACCTGTACTGGAGGATTCTCCGGATTGGGCTGAATACCCGAATGCAGGAGGACTATCGCACGAAATACATAAATTTTTGAGACGTGTTGCCACGGTCTTTGATAGATATTGTTCAGCCATGATTAGCTATTACTTTAAACCATGAAAAATATGTATTTCATTGAATTACAATTAAGCTCAAATTAATAGAAATTATATTTAAAAATTGAAAATATTATAAGTTAAGAAATTCCAATGATTGTCAATCTTTTAATACTTCTGTTTGCACTAAATATAGTGTTAGCAGAAGAATATTTTAGAGTGCAAGATAAAGAATTTCAGCAAAAAGTAGATGGAGTGTGGACGAACTTTGGTAAGTTCGCAGGAGTGAACTTGGGTATTACATCCCCAGGACACTTACCTGGTGAAGTTATCCTTAGGAAAGAAGACTACATCCGAAGATTCAAAAGACTTGAAGCTTTGAATGTAAAAGTTATTCGTGTTTACTCTCTACTACATCCTGAATTTTACGAGACTCTCATGGAGTGGAATCAGAATCACGAGCCATTCTATGTGCTGCAAGGTACTGCATTCCCGGAAGAGAAGTTTCACGACGGCGATGAAGGAAACGATTTATATCGTGAAGACATCATTGCTGAAATGAAAGACTTCGTCGACACAACCATCAGAGGAGTCTTTGGTCAAGGAAAAATTGCTTTTCGCTATGAACGAGGAAATTTCAATAAACCAATCTACGAGACATATACAATAGATATTTCACAATATTTATTAGGATTTGTGATTGGTGGTGAAATTTCACCACACGCTGTGTACAAGACAAATCAAAGAACGGGGACTCCTGGTTATTATGGATACTTTTTCCAGACTAGCAGTCCTCGATGGTTTGAGTCATGGGTTGCGGAGATTCTTGATTATGCGGCTGTTAAGTGCAGTGAGTATAACACGATGGTTCCGATCACCCAGACAAACTGGGTGACACTGGATGGTATTAAGAATCCTGTTGAATCCAGATTCTTCACGAAAACGAACTACACGTCTGAAGAAGATTGGCAAGAATTAGATTCTACTTTAATTTTGCCGATAAATGGAGCGTCGTTCTTTTATAATGAACATATCTATCCGTACTATCCTGAATTTCTGACCTACCACCAAAATGGCAGGGATGCTTATTATGAGTATCTCCAGAGGTTAAAGATTAAGTACAATGATAGACCATTTGTTATTACAGAAGTTGGCATTTCCACGTCGATTGGACAAGCTTCGCAGGAAGACTATGGAAGAAATCATGGTGGCGTCACTCAGGAAAATCAAGGTATTATCATGAGAAAATTAATGCTTGATGCTATTTATCAGTTGGACTACTATGGAATACTGGTGTTTCAGCTACACGACGAATGGTTCAAGCGATCTTGGAATACTTTGTTCTTTGATGCGGATGGTCCTAATAGGGCACGAGCGGCAGAGTCCAAAAGACATTTGTGGCACAATGTCATGAGTGCAGAAGAAGGATTTGGAATCTATGAAGTAGTGCCGGCTAATACTCTTCACGAAAAGGTATATAATCGAGACTATTACGATATGAAAATATCGCATCATGAAATGTATTTGACGGTTGAATTGATATTTGACAGTGATGCAGACATTATGATCGGAATTGATAACAAGCCCGATGGTTCGACTGGGATTCAACAGTATAATAAGCAATTCAGTAATGAAATAGACTATATTCTAAAGATTAACAAAGACGAACATAAATTTCTTGTGAATTCGGGACATGATTTATTTTTACGCCAGTACGGCTGGTGGTTGCACTTTATCAAGGATGAGCTTGGACAGTCTTGTCCAACGATGAAGAATATTGAAGATGACTATCCGGTCATCCGCAACCAGAGCAACACAATCATCGACTTCTTCGACTACTCTAAAAACTATTTCAACGAGTTTCGGCAGATTGTTAAATTGCCTTCGATTCTCTATCCTTCTAGAACAGAGAATAATATAAACGACGAGAATAATGGAGTGTGTTTTCCATACACAACCAAAACGCTGGATATGGATCGCTTAGTAGAAACTACCGACTATAATGGCAGAATCAAGAAAACTATTAATTTGCCATACCATATCTTAGGATATGGAAATCCTAGTAATAATGAAGTGATTGTGATGACAAATCAAGGAAATAGGATTGAGTATATCCCCTATCAGGTTGATAGACCAATTGTAGTCGAAGTCATATATTCGGTGAATGGACAAGAAATCTTGTACAACAAAGAAGATTATGATTTGATTGGATGGAAGATTCCTAGATGTTTTTGTGAAAGAGCCAAAAAATCTTTTGGTGATTATCAATATGCCTTTGCAGCTATTAACCGAATAAATAATGGGATCAATGAGACATTCGATGAATGTCTCTGTGTGAAAGAACAATTTGATCTTCATACTTACCTTGTTCAGGGCTCCATTGCTGTACTAGCGTTGGCAACCCTCATTGCATCGATTGGAACAATCGTCTCGGCATTTTACTATAAATATAGACATAGTTATCGGTTAATGTTGGTAAATTTTGCCGCATGTATTGGACTTAGCTATTTGTTTTTGACATTCACGCCGACAAGTTCAGCATTCAGTTGGAAGTATATCATGTATATCTTACTATTGATATGGGATTCTCTTATATTGATATTGGTAATGGCATACACTCGATGGAATTTACTAGCAAAAAATACTAAAAAATATGATGAAGACGAACACGTTTTTGTGATTGCTTGCCATAATTCTTCGAATGTCCTCGTAGACACTTTGAAGTCTTTGTTGACCAAAGTAAAGCCACAGCATATATTTGTTGCCGACAATGGTTCCACGAAGAAAGAGAGAAAGTTAACAAAAGAAATATGTGAAGAACAAAGTATTTTGTATCAACACAAATACAAATATGAAGGTATGATTAACTACGGATTCTTGGAAATTGGTAATAAAACGATTGCGCAGTTTGGGGCTTTATCAAATCTACCGCCTCACGTTAAATATGCAACATGCATCGATGACGACACGAGGTTAGACAATTCATGGAATGTGCATAAGGTGATAAAATATTTTGAAGATGATAAGGACATCGCGGTATTAGCGTATCCTCTGTCCGTGTGGAATCCTAAATCAGACATTGAGTGGTTCCAGGCAATGGAGTACCTAATCGTTGGATATATTAAAATCTTTCATTCAAAGGTCTACTCTACCATCTTCAACTCAGGTGCATTCGGTACCTATCGAGTAGAGATCCTTAAAGAGGCATTTCTCTACCACAACACTGATTACCATGGTGATGATCTGCAGATATGCATGCATATCCATCAGTTGAAAGGGAAAAAGTTTTATAACGACCCTGACAGGAAACACACTCAAAACTATAAGGTGGCGACCGCCACTGATATGATCGTCTCCACGATCGCGCCAAAGTGTTGGTTCCACTTAACTGCAATTAACAAATGTTTCAAGCCGTGTGATTGCGAGAATCCAGACTTATTCTCTCAGAGGTGTAAAGGTTGGTTTGTGAGCCAGCATCGATTTATCCCCCGATATATAAAATTGATCTTCAACGTGAAGGGTATCAATGGATCTTTGTGGGTGAGGTTAGTGGCCTTATATGAGTTGATTACAATCCTAAGCGAATACTTTGCGATTGTCTACATCATCTTGTTTCTAAAGAACATTGGCATATGGCTATTAGAAGGATTCTTGATCGGCTACGCAATCAATATTATAGTAATGACCATCTTTTATCTGACGGTTCTGAAGAAAAACAAGCTATACCTGCCATTTGAGGTGATAACGACGCAATTAGTTTTTTATAAATTGTGTATGATCGTGATTTACCGCTATGCGGGATTACTTTACAATCTGCTGGTGTATACACTTAAACATCGTTCAGGGATTCAGATTAAGAAAAGGTTGAAAGACCAAACATTTCAGCAATCTCTGAATAACATGTTTCCTAAATTTGGTAAATTTCCTATGATAAATAATGTAGAAGAAGAAGAAGGAGAATTGAGTCATTCAAATATCTCGCCTCTTAAAAAGGTAGAAGTATGTGTTTGTGAACAAGCACATAAAATTGATGTTCAAGTTTAAATTAATAAATAAATTACGTTTATAGGATTAATCGTATTTTAAATTTTCAAAAAAATGAATTCTGTATGATATAACTTACCAACGGTGCAAAAATTTTACAATGTTTAGCAAACTTGTGATCATTCTTATCATCAACAGCTGCTTGGCTGCCTCCAAGGAGTCGGTTTTCCGAGTCCAGAATAAGGAGTTTGAACAGCTTGTTAATGGTACTTGGCAACCTTTTGGAAAATTTGCGGGTGTGAATCTAGGTATTACAAATCCTGGTCACTTACCCGGAGAAGTCGTACTTCGCACAGAAGACTACATTCGTCGATTCCAAAGATTGAATGCATTGAATGTTAAGGTGATTAGAGTTTATTCTCTATTGCATCCTGAATTCTACACGACTCTTCTCGAATGGAATAATAATCATGAGCCCATCTATGTGCTCCATGGTACTGCATTCCCTGAAGAAAAATTTGAAAATCATGGTGAAGGAAATGACTTATATCGCGAAGATATCATGACGGAAATGAAAGATATCATTGAACGAACAGTACGCGGTGCCTTTGGCACTGGGTCTGTTGCTTACCGATATGAGCGCGGTGATAGCAAGAAACCCGTGTTTGGCATGTACACAAGCGATATTTCGCAATATGTGCTTGGATGGGTGATTGGTGGTGAAATTTCGCCACACGCTGTTTACCAAACAAACAATCCGATTAATAACAACACAAGACAAACTATCGAACCAGGCTACAATGGACTCTATTTCGAGACCAATGCCACAACATGGTTTGAATCATGGGTTGCAGAAATAATGGATTTCACTGCAGTGCAATGCAAAAAGTATGGCATCTTGTCCCCAATTAGTCAAACAAATTGGGTTACATTGGATGGTATTAAAAATCCATTGGAAGCGCGAAAATACGCAACCAATGACTATACATCCGATGAAGATTGGCAAGAGTTAGATATGACACTGATTACGCCCATAAACGGGGCATCTTCATTTTATAATGAACATATCTATCCTTACTATCCAGAATTCTTGACGTACCATCCCAATGGTACCGATGGATACTATACTTACTTGGAACGTCTGCTGAACAAATACAACGATAGACCATTCCTCATCACAGAGGTTGGCATTTCGACGTCGATTGGTCAGGCTTCCCAAGAAGAATATGGACGAAATCATGGTGGAGTATCACCTATTAATCAAGGTACTATGATGCACGAATTGATGATGAAATCAATGAGTGCGGGTATCTATGGAATCTTGGTTTTTCAACTTCACAATGAATGGTTCAAGAAATCATGGAATACTAGAATGTTCGATGCTGATAGTCCAAAACGCTTTCATGCGACGAACGTTCCCGAAGAACCCCAAAGACACATGTGGCACAATGTCATGAGTGCTGAAGAGGGATTTGGTATTTACGAGGTAATTCCTGATAAAAAATTAAATTCAAAAACTTTAAAAAATCAATTATACACGGTTGAAGTGTCGCATAATGAAATGTACTTGACACTTGAAATAACATTTGAGAATATTGCTGAGATCTTTATTGGTATCAACAACATGCCAAGTGGTTCAACTGGTAGTTCTAGATTTTCTAAAAAATTCAATACTGAAGTTGATTCAATATTGAAAATTTCGAATAATGAAGAAAAATTCTATATTCAAGCCAGCCACGATCCCTTTTTGAGACAATATGGTTGGTGGTTAAATAATATTGAAGTAGAAATGGGAAATATTTGTCCTAATATGAAAAATCTGAATTTAGATTATCCTGATCTTAAAGATTTATCCATTGATGAATATCTCGCACCTTCTTCAAATATATTCAACGAATATAGACAATTAGTTAAAATTCCAACAATCTTATATCCAAACAGAACTTTAGATAATCTTAATGATGAATCACAAGGATTGTGTTTGAACTACACGTCCAAAGTATTGGATATGAGCAGATTGGTCAAAACTATTACACATCAAAACTCAAAAATTACAAAAATCATTAATTTGCCATACCATGTATTAGGCTATGGCAATCCAAGCATCAATGAGCTAATTATCATGAAAAATCATGGGAAAAACATTAGTTTCATTCCATATCAAAGTATAGCTCCTATCTCATTTGAGATTAGCTATATGATTGGAGATATTCAATTAAACGAAGGAAACGGTGCAATGGATTATGATTTAACTGGTTGGGCGACACCGCGATGCTACTGTGAAAAGGCTAAAGAATCCTTTAAATCATTTCAAAGTGTATTCGGCATCATCAACCAACGCAATAATAATATCAATAACACATTTGATTTTTGCACATGTTCAACAAATCAAAGTTGGGTAAATGTTCACAACTATATCGTGAAAGGATCAAGTTTATTCTTAATCATAGCATTTGTATCTGTCTCAATTGGAAAGATCATGCTCAAATACCTCACCTACTGCTATTCATCGAAAGACATCAAGATTGGCACGCCTCAAACTATTTTCTATAATTTGATTGCTGCCGGCGCCTTGATTCTCTACAATATGATGGATGTGCAAATCTCATTTGTGATCACAAGCCCAATCTATCTTCTCTATTTACTATTGATAGTCTGGGACTCACTAATATTATTAGGACTTACTCTATTCAACAAATGGAATTTGTATGAGCAAGTCAATGAAGAGTATGACACCGAGGAACATGCATTTGTCCTTGCCTGCCACAACTCATCCGATGTGCTAGAGAACACATTGAAATCCTTGTTGTCCAAGGTTCCTGGTTCGCAGATCTATGTCGCGGACAATGGCTCCACGGAAAAAGAACAAAAGATATCGAAGGCTATCTGCCAACAGTTGGACAAACAAATCCACTATGGACATATCGCATTTGATACAGTTGTCAATGGAAAGACGATCAAGAGGGGAAACAAAACAATGGCTCAATACGCAGCCGTCTGCTCACTCCCCCCCCAGGTCAAGTACGCAACCTGCATAGACGACGATACGCGCCTCCACGAGACGTGGAACGTGAACAAAGTCATCAAGTATTTCAAAAACGATGATGACGTTGTTGTACTAGCATATCCTCTGACAGCAGATAACCCACAGAACGACCTTGAATGGTTCCAGGCCATAGAATATATGATTACTGGATTCTTCAAGATTTTTCACTCAAAGGTCTACTCCACTATCTTCAACTCAGGAGCTTTCGGTACCTACAAAGTCGAAATCCTGAAGGAAGCATTTCTGTACCACAACACAGACTACCACGGCGACGATCTTCAGATCTGTCTGAATATCCACCAGTTGAAGGGAAAGACCTTTTATAATGACCCTAATAGAAAACACACACAAAACTATAAGGTTATGACAGCAACCAACATGGTCGGAACAACGATTGTTCCAAAGTGTTGGATTCACAGCTCCACGGTTTCCTCGTGCTTCAAGAGTAAGTGCCAGTGTGGAAACCCAGATCTTCTGCAACAGAGATCCAAGGGATGGTTTGTTAGCGCACACCGCTTCATCCCCAAGTACATCCAATTGATCTTCAATGTCAATGGCGTCCATGGTCTCTGGGTCAGGTTCATCGCTTTGTACGAGCTGATCATCCTCCTCAATGAATACTTCGCTATCGTCTATGTGATATTCTTTCTCAAGAATGTCGGATGGTGGATGTTGGAGGGATTCATCATTGGTTATGCCTTCACGGTATTAGTTGTTCTTCTCTTCAACTGGAAGGTTTTACATACTAATCAAAATTATATTCCAGCAGAGTATATTACAATACAACCTATCCTGTACAAGATCTTCATGATCACAGTGTACAGATATGCGGGCTTAACTTATAACCTATTCGTCTACACCCTGAAACATAAATCAGGCACCAAGATCATCAAGAGATTGGAAGACGACCAATTTAAACAGAATCTTAGCACCATGTTTCGTCAAGACGCATGTGAAATAGAAATAGAAAAATCAAAGACTAAACAACAACAGAATGTAGATGTCGAACAGAGTGTTAGCATCTCCATCTCCATGCATTCGCTCTCTTCAAAAAATGAAGAGATTAGCATTGGAAAAGTAAATATCTTAAACTTACAAAGTTATAGCAATAGCTATAATAAATCAGAACTTAGTATCTCACCTTTAGAGTACCAAGTATAACATAAAATTAAAAATAACAATATAAAAATAACATACGTTTACGTTATGAATCAGAAAGAATGCCAAGACATCGAACAGCGCCTGATCTCATGCTACAACAGAAACACAATTTTTGATGCAGAATCTGAGTCAGACTCAGATTCTGAAATTAATCGCACCAACCCTTTGACTATATTGTATAAGATGATTCATCACGCACAAAACAAGACTAAAGATCTCTGTACGAGTTTGAACGATGATGATGACTTCGTCATCTGCGATGATATCGTGTTCACTGAAAATAGCAATTGCATGTGCGACATCGAAATCATGCTAAATGCAAAGAACACCTATAAATACAATTTTTTCACGCTAGACAAAAAAACGGACGAGGAAATTATTTTGTTTCAAGTTAATAGAAAAACAAAACAATTTTCGGTGGACAATATTGTCTTTACATTATCAGAGTGCGTTCATAAAGCAAACTCTTTATTCTTCAGTTTCAATTATATGAATTTTGTTGATTGAGTTATTTCTTTTTCATCATTGTCAGGAAGAATAAACAAAACAACCGCATATAAGAATTTTAAAACAAAACAATTTTATATATTATTATGCGCCTAGATGGAAAGTTAGTTGTTCAACATATTGAAACAGAATTGAAAGAGTATCTTTCTACGATCAAGACAAGACCGTGTCTTGCCATTATGCTAGTCGGCGATAGACCGGATTCTAAATTATACGTAAGCTTGAAGAAAAAGAAATGCGAGGAGCTGGGTATTACATATATTACAGCCGAGTTCGATCAAGAAACAAAACAACAAGAACTGATTGATCAAATATTACTGTGGAATAAAAACAAAACAATCGATGGCATTCTAATTCAATTGCCATTACCTCGCCACATTAACGAACAATATGTTTTATCACAAGTTAAGCCAAAAAAAGATGTAGATTGTTTGTATCCGGAGACAAGTCCTTACAACCCATGTACGCCCTTGGCTGTCATGGCAATGATAGAATATTATAAGATGCCGCTACTAGATGTTACTTTAGTAGGGTGTGGACACGTTGGCAAGGGATTGGTGAAGTTGCTTAAACATAAGGTCGGACAATTATCCATCGTTGAAAAAAAAACAAAACAACCATGGCAAATTACCAATCATTCAGATCTCGTCATTTCATGTTGTGGACAGCCGGAAATGATAAAAGCCGATTGGATCAAAGATGGCGCGTATGTTATCGACGTGGGCATCAATCGTATTGATGACAAAGCGCGGAAATCAGGATTTCGGGTAGTTGGGGATGTTGCTTATGACGAGGTAATCCAAAAGGCGCACGTGAATAAATTAACTGTTGGACCCATCACGATTATTATGTTGTTAAAACAGCTCGTAGATGCACATAAATTAAAAAATGATGCATTAATTTAATAATGCGTTTTTCCCCATGGATCATCTATTATAAAATACTCGTAGAATTGCAAGAACAAAACAATAATATAGAAATCAAAGAAAGTCAAGAAAGTCAAGAAAGTCAAGAAAGTCAAGAAAGTCAAGAAAGTCAAGAAATCAAACCAAATTAGAATAACATTTAAGTAATTCAATACTTAAAAATAGTATCTTCAATGAAGGATATTCATATTCCCATCATATTTGGAATGATAGTAGCACTTACTATTTTACTATTTGGTTTCACCTTCAATGAAACCAAATATTTATGGTTTGGCTGGAATACTTGGTTTCTACTGGCATTGCCTACTGGAGTTCTAATGAACATGGGTATATGGACATTCGCTGCTTACGTTCGATGGTACGTTATGGAAAAATGTAACTTCACGGATCAAGAGCGCTACGATGTGATTAACTCCCGTGAAAACTTCGACCTACTTCACTTCACCCATAAATATAGTTCTTTTATACTCAAGTGTATTGATGGATTGTGTCGCAAGTCAAACCATATATTGACAGCATGTATGAATCTATTATTTATCACCGCATGGGTTAAAGATAGAGTACTAAAGTACCAAGTAGCTTTTTGTGGGCAGATTATAAGTATATTATTATCATTATTCTATTTAACAAAAAATAGTACCTTAGCTTTTCCATTATATGGGTCATCTTCTAGGATTCGCGATGGGACGTTGGCTCGGTTTAACTTATTGATGGTCAGGTGTGTATCATTGTTTGCAATTCTGTCAATTGGCAGTATTATGAGTTGGGTGGATGATAATATAACAGAGGACGAAGAAAACTTATTATTGGCGCTACTGTACATGCCAACTGCATTCGGGGACGCAGCTGGTGAAATCATTGGCAGCCTATTCGGTAAACATGAATTTAAGGTATATGGTCTTGGGGAGATTAATAAAAAATCAATCGAAGGTACGTTTGCAGTGTTTTTCTTCTCAATCGGGCCCATGATCTTATTATTATGGATTAAGGATTTGTGGAAGTATTTAGGGCTGAGCTTTGTCTTAGCTAGTCAATCAACCATATTGGAGTTGATTAGTTTTAGATGTACTGACAATTATGTTCTTCCCGTTAGTAATGCTCTGGTTATTTACTTGTGGACTAAATAATTACGTATAATTATGGTAATGGATAAATTCCCTATTGAAATTGTAAAAGAAATTATATCTTACTGCAGCGACGAGATTAAATACAAATTATGTAATAGATATAGATGGTATGACATGATTAATAATGTCGACCAGATGAAGAAAAGACGATTCGTAGAATTTAATTGTATTAACTTAGTGAGACACTTTGGTGTACCATTTGATGGATGGGCTATGTTCTACGCGGCTATGAACGGGAATCTGGAAATGATAGAGTTGTTGTTCCGCTTGGGCACTGACTGGCATCCGGCGGCGGTTCAGATTGCAACCTCTCGCGGCCACATGGATGTAGTAAGGTGGTTGCATCATTATCAGCCCGATCACCGCAATCTTATTTAAAAAATGAACAAAATATAGATAAAGCATGTTAATGCCAATACAACAATCTTATAACAACCTTATATCAAAAACTATTATAATTCTAAATACAATTATAATAGCAATTTCAATAATCCTAAATGATTTTCAATTTGAGAGCTTTAAAGAAAATATGAATATTGGACCTTCTATTAATATTTTGTTAAAAATGGGAGCAAAATCAACCACCTTAATACAACAAGGTGAAATTCATAGATTATTTATTCCAATATTTTTGCATCTTGGGTTGTTTCATTTGTTGATTAACAACCTAGCCATATATAAATTAGGATTTATGATTGAAGAAACATTTGGAAAAGTAAAATTACTCATAATCTATTTAGTTTCAGGAATATATGGATGGATTATGAGTTCCATTTTTCTTTATAATGTTACAGGGGTTGGATCATCTCCAGCGATTTTTGGCCTATTAGGAGCTCTTTTTGCAGACATTGTTCACAACCATCAAGAAATCAATAAAGTGAAAACCTATTCATTTGGACTTATCATCAATGCGATTATTTGTTTTGTTTTAAGTCTGATGCCTTATGTTGACAACTGGTCGCATATAGGTGGTTGTATTTCAGGCTTCCTGTGCGGACTCATAATTTTGAATAAACCAAAGTATCAAACAAATTATACAATTATTATTAAAATACTAGCAATGATTTCTTTAATTATACTTTTTATAGTTAGTATTATAGCATTGTATAATGTTAAACTCGACTTATTCGCTTCATATCAATGGTACGATCGCTTCAATTGTATTGAAACCAAATGGTGGTCTTGTAAATGCAAAGCTATGAATTTATATACACATGAAATAATTGATATTCATTGTTAACAAAATAACAATATTACGTTTAAATTATCAAATCATTTGAATGATTATTTTGCAACTTCCACAACAATGCTGCACATTGAGCTCCAATTATTGGACCAACTATATATATCCAAAAGCCATTTCTTGGCCCAGGGATGGCTATATTACCGTATCCAACCAGCCATGAAACAAGTCTGGGGCCGAAGTCCCTCGCCGGATTCCAGCCAGCCATCGTGAGGGGGGCGTACAGACTAATCAGTACCCCAACCGTGATTCCAACATATATATTTGCGTTATCTTTATCACCTAATGCGAGTATAATCATCATCAAGATAAAGGTTCCCCAAGCTTCAATGAATAATGCTTCTACCAGAGAAACACTAAAGTCCATACTTTTCCATTCATCGGGGAAAAGAGCGGGATTAGGAAAGTATTCTCCAAAAACCATTGCTGTGAATACAGTATTATCTAGGTATCTATGATAAAGCGCGTAATTAACGAAAGCTGCAATAGTTGCACCTATCATTTGCGACATAATATAAGGTACTACTTCTTTTCGGGGGATTTTGTTTAGAGTGGCGAGTGCCAGAGTGACTGCTGGATTTAGGTGCGCGCCAGACCTTTTAGTAAGTTCTATGGCTATTGCTATTCCAATGGACCAGATTACGGCGATCTGCCAGATGCCTACTTGCGCGCCTGTCAATACTGCCGAACAAACTGATCCCACGCCTACTATGACAATGATGCCCGTGCCAAGGGCTTCTAAGAAATATTTCTCCATAACATAATTATTGTTTTGTTTTAATACAAAATAATAATGACTGAAAAAATTGTGATTAAGATAGATGACAATTGGTTCGACATGACAGACTTTGCTATTGAACATCCTGGCGGCGCCAAGTTGTTGAAACTATATAATGGCAAGGACGCAACGGAAGCGTTTAATCGCGTTCGCGCCCACTGCGACACCCATGTCTACCATCTCATGGACAAGTATTGTGTTCAACCAAAATAAATCCTTTACCACAACATGGCTTGTAATAATATTGTTGTTTTCCATGTTCATATTTTTTGAAGGCATAGTTATATTTTATCATAATTATCCTTTTAAATTTAATTTTCTTGTGGAGAATATACTCCATATGCATATAATCCTCCAGAGACGCTAGCCACGAATACCATTGTTGATACCATGCCGAATAGCACCCTTAGCATCACCCAGCTATTGAGACCCTGAATACTCTTCTTAAAATTACCTGTTTGCTGATATCCATCAACCAACGCGACACCTGCGGTACTTCCTACTTGGCAATGGGTCGTACTTACAGGGATGCCATAAACACTCGCTATAATAACAACCAAGGATGAAGACAGCTCAATATTGTATCCTCTCGACGGGGTAATCTTAGAAATCTTGATACCCAGCGCTTTAATCATTTTAGCACCATAGATGGCAAGACCACATACAATACCAGCACCTCCTAGTATGAGGATCCATACCGGAACATCTGTCTTAGAACCTACCTTTCCTGTGTCGTAGATAGTCCACACGGCTGCGAAGGGGCCGATACTATTGGCAACGTCATTTGCGCCATGCGCGAAACTATCCATGCACGCCGTGAACACTTGCACATAACTAAATGTGCTCTCTGTCTTTTCATCAAACTTCTCAGCACTCGCGTGGATATTGTTGATATATTCATCTTCCAATACACCTGCGTGCAGATTCTTGGAGAACATGTTCCGCCACCAAACCTTGAGCTTAATCCACCAACTTCGAGGATTGCCCAAACTCATGGTCTCGATGGCAACACTGCGTGCTTGTTCTCGCTCAGCATCATTTTCTTGATTTTTATTCCAGTTTTCATGATACTGCTTCAACCACTTCACAAATACAAAGTACATGATAACGCCAAATAACAAACCAGCCCCCCATGCCGCCAACGAAATATACCCGTCTCCCATTTTGTCCGCTACCGACACGCCATCTATCTTACGAGCAATTCCCTTATAAAGGATAAAGTACACATTCACAGCAACTGTGATCATGACGAGCGCTGGAAAGAATATATATGATCGGTACGTTGAATTCTCTTGACGCAGGATTAATTTGCGTACAGACCAAAATAACAATGCTGAAATCACAGCTGCCATTATTGGAGAAATTACCCACGACGCAAAAATTGGTGCAACTCCTCCGAATTTATTTAAAAATTCCTTAGATGCATCGTATTTATACCATACTATTGAACTAGTACCACTATGAACCAGTCCAATACCAATTACCCCAGCTACCGTTGAGTTTGTAGTCGATACTGGTAATTCAAGATACGTCGCGAGAATAAGCCATATCGCAACCGCAATCACGACACACATCATACCATACATGAGCAGAGCCGGGTCTTCAAATTCCTTTACGTCCAGAATCTTACTACGAATTGTGTCAGTAACCTGAGAACCAACCAGGATTGAACCACCAAACTCAAAGATAGATGCGAGAATCACCGCTTGTCCCAGAGACAGGGCCTTTGAGCCCACCGACGATGCAAACGCATTTGCGGCATCGTTAGCACCAATTCCGAAGGCCGCGAAAAAAGCGGCGATTCCTCCAACAATCACAATCCACAAGTACTCTTCCAACATTTCTGTTATCAATATATAACCTTCATCCTTTAACTTTATTAATGTAAAAAATGAATATTAAATATGACAACACGATGATCTTTATTTTAGTGCTTATAACTGCGACAAATGCATTTCCATCACATCCAGGACTAACCGGTTGTTCGTTTTCAACGAAGTTTCCCCCAATTGATGGGCAGCGTGGTAGTTATGGGTACTTCAATGCATCGTTTCATACTAAATACTCAAACATCTGCGATAATCTGCCAAATCCAAGGAATGTTTCTAATCTATTAGGACAACAGAGTAAGTCGGGAAATTCATATAATGTTTCCGCAGCTTGGGTTTACTTTGGTCAATTCATTGATCATGATATTACCTTGACACCGACAGGTACTCAATCCATGAATATTGAGTTATTCCCTGGAGATCAATTATATGAGATAAATGATGGGTGGTTCAACTTTAGCAGGAGTATATTGGTGTCGCATAATACCGCGTATCTGGATCTATCTAGCGTATATGGAGATACTGCAGAAAGAAATATAGCTTTGAGAACGTTGAAAGACGGTTTATTAATAGACGATCACGGATTTCTGCCAAAACAGAATAATGAATATTTTTGTGGTGATATTAGATGCAATGAAAATCCAATTCTCACGGGTCATCACTATTTATTTCATGCCGAGCACAACAGACTTGCAAAAGAGTACAAAAAGGCATATCCATTCTATTCGGATGGACATTTATTCCATCTGGCGAGATTGCATAATATTTTGCAGTATCAACAGATCGTATATGAAGAATGGTTACCAATTATAATTGGTCTAGAGCCAATAAAATGGCAACAGTATAAGGATATTTCTCCAGATACCTTTTTCTCGACCGTTGCTTTTCGATTTGGTCATTCAGCGATTCCTAATAAGATTCTATTTAGAGGCGAGGAGAAAAACTTATTTGATCATTTCTTTCAGCCAGAAAAAGTCGATAAAAATAATGTAGCTGATTATATGAATGGGATTGCTAGCTTAATTCAAGAAGAGATCGATCTACAATTAGTGGATTCATTGCGAAACAAATTATTTGTGAATGAATTCCAAAGTTTGGATTTATTTTCCTTGAATATACAACGGGGCAGAGATCATGAGATTTTAGCATTTGATAAATATTATAAGTATTTCACCGGAATTAAATTGATTAGCTTTGACCAATTGACACAAAACAAAACAATTTCGGACAAGTTAAAAGAGTTATATCATGACGTAGCTTGTTTAGATCCATTTGTTGGTATCCTGGCGGAGGACCATGCAGAGAGTTCTATTGCTGGGCTATTAATCAAAATGGCGTTAAGAAAGCAGTTTGAGACAACAGCAGCCTCTGATAAGTATTATTATAAGAGATTCCCTTCAAATGATTATAAAACTATAACAGAGCTCTACAAATTACACTTTGACAATAATAAAGTTAATGTTTTTAGAGTATAAAGTGAAAATTGTTTTGTTTTGTTTTAATAAATGACTGTACAATTCTTACTCCAACGCCATGATAGGCAAAATTACGTTCAGCAAAATCTTCTTGATGTAATAGGATCAATCAACGACCCTGTTATTCAAGAAGCATTCCTTGATGATAGAGCAAGAATTCAAGTCCACGGACCAGTACATCGAACTCAACTAACATCTGATAATCCAGAGTATTACTTCTGGATTCGTCTTTCTGTTCAGGATGGAGAGGGAAATATAATCCCTGGATACGGAGGTGTTCACATCTTTTTGTGTTTCCAACTATTTCAGTGGACTGGTACTGGCTATCGCCTCGGACAATGTATTACGCCAGAGCCATATTCTGATCATGTAGATATAGCAAATGTTGAAAATATGTTCGGATATTGGCGAACTGTTAGATTTACGTTAGGCGTCCAGAACGCGTTTCAACAGATTAAGGTAGAAACACCTCGTGTGCCTAGAAAACGCACACCTTTAGTTATCATGGATCCAAAGACTGGACATAAGATTGAATAAATAATAATAATACAATTAGTAATGACCAACAAAGTTGAAATATTGCGTACAATTCCAGAAGAAAAGGAAATTAATATTCCTTATGACTGGACGTTGTGGTTAGAATTTCAGAAAAAACGTTATCAACATATTCATAAATATAAAGATATAGTTAATATGTCATTTTATAATCATATTATGTACCATAGACGTTAAAAATATATAATTATGTATTTCAATGGACATTGTGTTTTTAAAATGTATCAAAGATAGGGGAAAATTACGCGTTAGAATCATTAGTCCCGGATACAATCCTTATGCGAATTGTCAATTTCCGCGTAAGTTACGTGTTGAAGAACGTGTATTTGCCGTACCAATTAGCAATATTAGTGTTGCAAATTCGAGAGGTAAATTTTTCTATCGTGTATCCGACAATAATATTTTGATAGTTGGGGAAAACGAATCAATACAACAGAATATTCGTGTTGAACGTATATTTGAGATTCCAGAATGTTGTGTGTGCGTGGATCTTGAGTCAACTATGGTATTCGTGCCATGTGGGCATTTATGCATGTGCTCGGGATGTGTTGGTAGATTAGGGGATGATTATAAAAAGCGGTGTCCGATGTGCCGTACTAATGCAACTCACATAATTAACAAATCTGAACTAACATAATTTTTATTTAAAAAATGATTAGACAATATAGTAAAAATGGGAAACTATATTTTCAAACAAAATAAGTCTGAATCTATGTCTTCATCAACTAAAGAACATATAAAGGCTGATGTTGGCACTCAGACAACAGGATTAGACAGTCTTGAAGTTAATAAATTATTTGTTGACGAAATTTACTTTAAAAACTCGCAGTGGAGAATTAAAGTAGGAAAACCAGGTAAAATGGACTTCTTGTTCTTTGAACATTATGATGAAAAAACAAAACAATGGAAATTGCAACAGCGTATTTTATATTAAAACAAAACACTTAATTACGTTTAAATGGAAGAAGCTTTAAGATGCATTGCTTTGTGGAAAGAATTAAATAACTATGATGCACCACTTGATCTCTCAGGGCTCGACTTATTAGAGCTACCCGAATTACCCGAGAACTTACGTATTTTAGAGTGCACTTATAATAATATTATTGAATTACCAGTATTGCCAGAATCCATTAGATATATTAACTGTTCTGATACAAAATTGTTATATTTACCATACGATTTGTACAAATTGTCAAACTTACAGAACCTAAAATGTATAAACACATATATAACTTGGTTGCCGCAATTACCCGAATCTTTAGAGAAGTTAAATTGTTGTGGCTGTCCGCTAACATATATTCCAAAGCTACCACACAAATTACGTATGTTTTCAACTAGTCATAATGCATTAACTAAATTACCCGAATTGCCAGAATCGTTGGAATTTTTGGTCTGTATTAATTCTCCATTGAGGAAGATACGTAAGTTGCCACAAAAGTTGAAGTTATTGCATGTGAATGACACTGCAATAGAGTTATTGCCAGAGTTGCCATCCTCTCTGAGATGGCTGAATCATGGGAACATTCGTGTGAGTCATGGAGCAATACATCCTTTACATACAAATTTGACGTATATATCCAATGATTTATACTATGCTCTTAAAAACAAATGGTTTCTAGAATATCGTAATATCTTAGATGAACATATCGCAGAATACGGTATTATTGATCTGATATATGAGATGATGGAAATGCCTGATAGATACGTGTTAAGAAACTTATAACACGATGCGATTGTATTCTTGAGCTACATTCACTCCATGCAACAGCTTCTTGTGTTTCTCTGCTTTTTGGCGATTTGTCATTTGTTTGTATTCATCGCTTTGGATGAGAGATGTTTCATAAATCCGCCTTAATAATGTAATGGAAATGCGTTTTCCACTATATTTCTTAAATGTACTTGTAAGTCGTTGACCAAATGTGTTTTTGCTAGTGAAGGGCTCAAGAATCAGTCCTCCCTTTACGTTGTAGAGTAGGAATTTGGGTTCAATATCCATCCACCGTAATAGTTCAAACCATTTATTTACAACTTCTATCATTTTTTCATCAAACGCCTGTTCTTGTTTCCCTAATTTCTTGATATTTTTAAAGTTATTTAGATAAAGAATCATATTATCTCCATCGATAACTAATATATTATAATCCAGCGCTGCTGCGTTTTTTAGGTTAAATGCAATTGGGAGTGTAGCGTAATCTAGACGTAGTGGTTCTCTTTGCGTGTGGAGAAACAAAATAACATAATCTAGAATCATATTAAGATACTTTTGTTTAAGTCTTTTGTTGAGTCTTTTGAATTTAGATTCGGAGAGCCATAGTGTTTCGAATTCTTGTTCTATCAGGAGTTTTAGGGTTAGTGGAATGTCTACTAGGGATTTAGCATCAATCCAGCGCTCTGATTCCGAATCGATCATTATATTATCGAGGCGTTCGTCATTGTTGATGTCGCGATACTTTTCCATTTGCTCTTTATAGAATTGTTTTGTTTCCTTTTTGAACCGGCGGCTATTTTTGATAGTTGAGTAGATTGCGATGTATAGAGCTTTCTGTGTTGCTGTTTTGTTTTGTTTTAAAATATATTCTGATACACTTTTTGTATCCTGTAAAAAGTCTAGAGTAATCGCGTTGGGATTTATTTCGGACCGTATTTTGTTCAGCTTGACATAATAGTTTTCTATTGTGTTATCCGATAGGTCTCTTTTATTGAGTACCCGAAGAACAGATTGTTGGAATTTATTCATTATACTAAGTGGTGATACTTATTTAATTTTGTTCGCTTACAGTAAATATTATGCCAGTGAAGATAAAACAGTGTGCTGGTAAAACAAAACAAAACACTCGCTGCAAACGGACTTCCACATCGAAGTACTGTCCGATGCACCAGAAAGGAGGTTCGTGTGCATACCATCAAAAGAAAACAAAACAAAGTGGTGGTAACTGTGGAGCTATACATGAAGATGAGTTGATGGGCGGTAAGCGTAAAATGACAAAACAACGCGGGGGGCACTATCCTATCGAAAATCACGAAGTAGATTTCTTCGTGGAATTTCCAGAAGAAACACAAGAACTCGAATCAATTGAACCTCTTGAACCTCTTGAACTACCAGAATATCAAGAAGAGCAGATGGGGGGGAAGCGTAAAAACAAAACAAAACAACGCGGTGGCACAATCACTTCTGTTTCTGAATATGCATTATCTTCGAAGAAAAACTATAAAAAGGTGCATGATTATTTATCAAAGAAATTTAATGCAGAGAACATTGAATTTCTCAAGATGGTGAACGAGTATAAAAAATTTCCTACACCATCGAAATTGATCGACATTTACTTTCAGTTTATTGACAAGGATTCTGATAAACAGGTTAATTTACCTTCTCAGATTGTACAAGATATTGAAGATGTCGTAATGGCAACACCGATCAATACGATCGATGCTCTTCCAACTTTTTATGATAAAGCAAAAGAAGATATTGAAAAATTGTTAAATGCTAATTATCTGCAGGACTTTCAATAATTTTCTTGGCAGCGGACATTGTCAACCCCTTTCTAACGATCCCTTCTATGACATCGCCTTTGTTGCCACCCAGTCCACCAACTCCTACAGCTTTAGCTATCTTGCGCACATCATATTTATTAATACTATTCAGGTAATCTGTAATAGTGTTGATCGGCTTTTCTGTATACTTGTCTTCTACCTGTTTCATGAGTTTCTCGAGACGTTTATCAGACACCTTGTCGAACTTTGCGATGAGTTCTTCTTTGCTGAGACGATGAATATCCGCGTAGATTAGTTTTGGTTTAAGTTGTTTGTATAATTTTCTTAGTTTGTCTGCACTTAGGTCAGATAAGATAATCATTACTATTAAGTATTGTTTTGTTTTGATAATAGGTCACACAATCTATTTATTATGATTTCCAAACTATCCGGTAAATTATCAAAATGTTCTATGTTGTTATCATAAGAAACAAGTGTTTTCAAGGTTCTTGGTAAGTTATCAAGGCTAGTTAGTTTATTGTTGGAACAATCCAAATGTATTAAGTTTGGTGGTAAATTGTTTAAATGCGTTATCTTATTGTTGTGGCATAATAGTTTTTGTAATCCTTCTGGTAAATAATCAATATCAGTTAAGTTATTATTATTACACATTAGAAGTTGTAATGTATTCGGTAAACCTTGAAAACTTGATATATTATTTGAACTACAAATTAGTTCTTCTAAATTAGGTGGTAAGCCGCGTAGATTTTCTAATTTATTTGAACAACACATTAAGTATTTTAAGCCTTTTGGTAAATTACTAAGTTTCGTTAAGTTGTTTTTATAACAACACAGTTTCTGTAGATTTGTAGGTAATGGCGGTAATTCTTCTAATCCTAGCCAAGATAAATATAAAAAAGCTGTTTCATCATTATTGAGAATCCATTGTTTGATTCTTTCTTGTGCGATATTCATGATTGTTATCTATTAACAATATAATCTTAAAACAAAACAAAAAAACAAAAAAACAAAACAAAACGAATTTATGAAAAAAACTGAAAAATCAGTATGATAACATACAATGTCTCAAATCACCAAGATTATCATTGCAATTGCAGCTCTCACGCTGACTACCACTAATGCCATCCAATGGACGAGCATTAACTTACAAAGGAATACAACTGATATCTTTCAAGGTGAATATGTGCACTATATTTGGACTTCTCAAAATGGGGATCAATGTATGAATGTGAAGATTTCATTGTTGGATACAACCAACGCAACACTTCAGGCATTCATCGTTAACCGTGAAAATGGAGGTGCCAAAAAGATTTGGAACTGTGTCCCAAGTGGACAATATACATTCAAGATTGAATGTGATGCTTCGCATGATATTTCAGTTCCATTCACATTCTCGACTGCTCAGAATAATATGATCTTTTATCAACGATCTGCTAATCTAATCAGTTGGCATGAACAAGTAGCCCTGATCAACCAGAAAAATATTAGTATCTACGAACTTTCTAGTTTGATCGCGGTAAAGAGCAGAATTGTATCATTGGAAGCAGTTGACCAAATGGAAAATACTCAAATTGAGTTCACGATGGCTGCTGGCAAACAGTACAGTGTTAAGGCACAGGACATGTGTGGTTCTTTGATTGGAGAAACTCAATTCTCCATTGAGTTTCCACTTGAAGTCGAAAACACCAACACGACCACTCCTGCTCCCACGACAACAACTCCTGCTCCCACGACAACAACTCCTGCTCCCACGACGACCCCAACGGTTGCTCCCACGACGACCCCAACGGTTGCTCCCACGACGACCCCAACGGTTGCTCCTACTCCACGACCAACTCCACGACCAACTCCTAGAAATAGCTCTGCCGTCAAGACAGGACTAAGTATGGTCGCAATGCTCCTCATTGTACTTGTGCACTAAGAGCAATATAAAAAACAAAACAAAACAAAAATATAATACGTTTTCATAAATTACGTATTAATAATTTTCATTTTCATAATTTACATTTTCATAATTTACATTTTCATAATTTACATTTTCATAATTTACGTTAAATAAAAACGAATTTATGAAAAAAACTGAAAATTCAATATAACAACAAAGCAAAATGTCAAACGCTCAGAATATGATTAAAATCTTCGCAGCAAGTTTAGTATTGATGCAAACAGTCCAATCTATCAAATGGACCAGCATCAATCAGCGCCGAGGTGATAATACTAATATATATCAAGGAGAATTTGTGCACTTTCAATGGGAATCAACAGCTTTTGATAGTTGCATTGACTTGAAAATTTCAATGGTAAATGCGCAAAATGTTGTACAAGAATGGTTCACATGGGAACGACAACCTGGTTTCACAAAGAAAATTATGACTTGTCCTCCGAGTGGTAAATACACCTTTCGAATTGAATGTGGAGCTAATGTTGATATTTATAGCAAAACTTATACTGTAAGCTCTGTTGTCGATGGAATGAATTACTTCCAACGATCCAGTAATATGATATCATGGCAAGAGAAAGTATCAGTAATTGATATGAAGAACATTAGTATCTTCTCATACCCAGACTTGACATTATTGAAGAGTAAAATG
>JACCDQ011913596.1_pt1 | contig 35575 bp, 31 predicted proteins | sample 7446031 | NCBI WGS metagenome assembly JACCDQ01 (sample SAMN15323442, study PRJNA562643) | freshwater metagenome | isolation source: river surface water | place: USA:Blue River Watershed | collected 2017-08-17 | reverse complement strand
TAAATCCTGAGCTTTTTATAAAAATATCAAACAATATTAAAATCATATTAAAGTTCCATACTATACAACAATTAGATAAATTATTAGAAAGATTACGTTATATAAAAATAACAAATGCTAAAGTGTTTGTTTGTGACAAAAATAAAATAATAAGTAATACAGAATTAAAAAATAAAGTATTACAAAGCTTATGTACAGATGTTAAAGTCAATTTAAATGGTATAGCTAAGCTTATATATAACCATATAGATAAGTATGAAACGTCAGATTATAAAAAACTAATTAAAGAACTTTCGCCTGTGGAAATAACAGATACAGATGCTCTTGAAATTATAAAAATAATAGCAGGGTTTTAATTATAAAAACCTTTTTTAAAAGTCTATTTTTATTTTTATAAAAAGTCTTTTTTTATTTTTTTAAAAGTCTATTTTTATTTTTTTAAAAGTCTATTTTTATTTTTTTAAAAGTCTTTTTTTTTATAAAAGTCTATTTTTATTTTTATAAAAATATGGTTTTATTTTTATAAAAATATGGTTTTATATTTTTTTTTATTTTATATTCCTGCCCTTTAAAATGCACAGACTTTACGAACGCAAAGGAGGTGTTGAAGAAATTGAAGTTAATTCAGTTTTGTCAAAAAAAAGGGTTGAAGCAAGAGAAGAATTGGTTAAAGAAATCGCTAGGGTTTTTTCAACAGAATTTGATCTTAAAAATAAAGTAGATGGACCTATAGAAGACATTGTAAAAGACTTAAGATCTAAATTACCAATTGTATCTAAACTATCTGGTAAAAAAAATGTGTTTGAACATGCTTGTAAAAAGATAGCAGAAGTATTTAACAAACATTTTGGAAAAGACTTTATAGATGTAGATAACCCTAGTTTATGTGAAGATGTAAGTGACAAAATATATTCTTTAACTGTGCAAATAAACGGAGAGTATTTTGAAGTATTAGCTAATGCAAGTACTATTATTAAAAACATACATACTGTTGTAGAAGCTCTTAAAAATAACTATAATAACTTTAGTGAAGATATAAAATCACCTATTGTACAGGACTTTCACAGATCTTCTATAGATGTTTTAGAAAACCTTGCTAAAAACTTGAAAATGATGATAGGACAAAAGATGGACGTAGATTTCTTAAAAGAAGTTAAAGACTCTGAAACTATTAAAAAGTATTTTAAAAGATTTAAAAATAAATATGATGAAGGTTTACATAAGATCTTTAATACTACTTTTAATTTTGCATCGCTTATAAAGAAAATAAACAGTTTATGTTCTAAATTAGGTATTACTTTAGAAGATGTTAAAAAAATAGCACAGTCACCTAACCCTGCCTTAGCTTTAGCCGGAAAATTATCTGAAAAAATTAAAAATGAAAAGAACATAGATGAGTTTTTAAAAGCGTATAGTGATTTAGATAAGCTATTATCAGATAAAGCTATTAGCATCAGACTAACACAAGCTACACCTATTAAAGGATCAGGTGATACACTAATAAGTTTAAACAAGAAAATAGAAAAAAAAATAAATGCTAAATTGAAATTGTTTATAGATACTTTTAATTACAAAATTTTGGAAATAAATGATATTATAAGAGATCTTATTGTAGATATTAACAACGGTACTGTAAAGGCTTCTGAATTAAACGATTTAGCATTTTCTGTACAAGAATTACCTGAAATTACAACTACTAAACAGTATTATCAATATAGTGGTATATTAAACGAATTATCTGGTATAGCTGAACGCGAAAATCTTATTTTTGCTTTTGAAAATATAATTTTTGATTTAGAAAACATAAAATCTAAAATTAAGTCAGATAAAATAGAAAAGTTAATTACAGCATTTAAAAACTTTATAGCTTTTATAAACGAAAGTGTTAAGTCTTTTCAATTAACTAATAGAAAATATGGATCAGGAAAAGCACAAGAAATTATGAGTAAAATCGGACAGTCTATAGATAATGTAGGAGAAGTTATAACACAATTTAAACCTATTAAAGGTAAAAGCGAGTTATCTAAGTATTTACATAAAACACAATTACCTACTTTTGGAGACATATCTAAAATCAAAAATTTGTTGTTGTTTACTATAAGAAAAAATCAGGTTATTGATCGTATGAAAAGTATGTTTAAGCTAAATGCTTTTGAAGATGATGAAAAAATAGTAGCTAAATCTATCGCAAATATAAAAGATAATTTAACTACGTTTTGTACATCTGTTGATGATATAATAGATCCTAATTATGTACATCTTTCAAATTTAAAAATTAAAGTAGTACCTGATATTAGAAGTAGTTTTAAAGAACTACTTTCAGAAAATTATACTGCTCGTTGGGATTTATTAGAATTAGCAGAAGCTTTAGAAAATAGTTATAAAGAAATGTTTGAGTCTATTTTACAAAAACCTGAAGCTATAGAATCTTTTTTATCTGATATTAATACAGATATTATAGTTGCATTAACAGATAATAGCCCTGTTGCAAGTAATAATATTTTATTGCTTTGGGATAATAAAACTAATATACAAGAACAAATGCATCACAGATTAAACCAAACTATAATGTATTTATCTAAATCAAATAACATAAAAACTCTAGTTGTTGTTTTTTCTAAAATTTTAGAAAAAAATAACTACAAAAGTACCATTAATATATACGATACTATTGTAAAATATATTAGCGTAAGACAATCTCTTGTAATGTTGAATACTGCAAGAGGCGGTGCCCCGGATTACGAAATAAAAGCGTCAAACGATATATTTTATAATGGTGATTTACCTGATATATTTACTATGTTTACAGATCTTAATTTTGAACTATTATTTGTACAAATACTTAATTCTATGGTAGGCAAAATTAACTTACTAGTAGATACTTATTTACTTGTTAAAAAACCTTTACATCAAAGCTTAGGTTATAGTTTAAGTGCATCAAGATTTATATTAGGTGGTTCTGAAACGGTTTTAAACGATAATCTTTTGGAATTATATATTAGAGTACCTCTATTAGTTAAATTTTATAAAAATGTATTTGATAATAAACCTTGGAAAAAAGATGCTGAAAATGAAGTAATATATTCAGAATTGCGTTTAAAAGACCCTCTTATGAAGCTATATAAATTATGTTATTATGATTCTTTGTCTGAAGATAATGTAAAAGACATTATATCTATATGTAATGTTTTATATGATACTTTTAAAGATAAACCTAATCCTGTATTACAAGTGTTAAATGAAATTATAAACGATGTTAACTCAAAAATAGGTCTTTTTAATTATAAAAAAGAAAGCGAAAAAATACAAGAATTAGATTATAGTTTAAAAATGTATGATACAGATAATGTTTTACAAGATAGCAGCAACAAGTATATGTTACCTTCTAATAACTTTATTTTGAAAAATAAACATAACTTAGATATAAAAAATAAAACATTATTAAAATATGACAATTCTTATGAAAATAAAATCACAGATATCAAAAATAAAATTCTGGCAGGCGTTAAAAAAGTATTTCCTGATAAAACAGAAGTTAAAAGTATTTCTAGCGAAATGAATAGTTTAAATACTTTTGTTAAAAACCAAAAAAAGAAGTTTACTGCAATTTCTAAAAATGAAAAAATAACATTATTAACAGATATTTTAAATAATGGTAGCTTATCTGTTAATAATTCACTTAAAAGAATAAGTGAATATACTTTTCGGGATGCTCCTGTTAGATTTATACAGTCTTATATATCTATTGTAAATCTTTTAACAGAAAACTTAGAACCTATAAGTATGGATTTTGCTAAAACAGATTTTAGCAAAATAGAAGTTAATACACCTTATAAACATATAGATATATATGACAATAACTTTTTTATTAAAAAGTATATTGGTACATCTGCTGACATATCTATAATGGAAACTGAAATTAAAAATAAGTTACCTGGTTTTTACAGTGTTTTAACTAAAATATTTGTAGAAAAAGATAGAGCAACACCTATGCAAAACCTTATTTTATTATTTCCTGAAAATAAAGAACTAATTAAGTTTATATATAATCATAATTTAGGTGCCGGCAGATATAAAAAAATAGTAAAAGGAGGTGCGCCTGGAACAACAGTTGTATTATCAAGCGTATCTGTTAAAATACCTTGGTATTTAAACAAAAATTCTTTATTTAGATATGATTATACAGCTTCTGCAGCTCCTAATATAAAATACTTTTCAGATATATTAAGAATATATGGTTACATTAAAGATAATAAAATTACAGCTGCTATAACAGATTTTGAAACAGACTTTAATAGTTTTAAAGATATTACAGAAGTTTTCAAAAAAAGATTTGATGAAATTGTTAATGTACCTTATTTAAAAGGTAACACCACTGTAGTATCACCATATTTAGTATTTAATACTTCTACAGATGTATCTATTGGAACACATAAAATAAATAATATCGATTTACTTTATTTAAAAAATGACTGGTTTACCAATATCAAAAATAAAATAAATACTTTTTTAACTAAACATAAATTAGGAGAGGACATTAAATATGATTTTTATACTAGTATTATATCAGTAGCGCCAGTAAATATTGTAAATAGAGCAATGACCGAAAATATACATATGAATGTATATAATTCTAAATTAAACGATATTTTATATGAATCTTTTAAAGATATACTTTCTTATTTAGCTAAAACTACAACTGATCCGCTTTATACAGATTATATACAATATATGAAAGACCAAACAGCTTTTGTAAAAGAATGTGAAAAAATCTCTGATTTGTATGATAAATATGATAAAGAAAGTAATGAAAACGCTAAATTAAAAATTAAAGATACTTTAGAAGCTTTAATTTTAGGTACAAGTTATACAAATAGTTTTAATTATAAAGCTGCAGTTTTTGAACAAAAAGTATTAGTTTTTGCAAAAAAACTTACAGAAATATTTGATTTAAAAATTAAAAATGATTTAGCTTATAATGGTGTATACAGTGTAAATGATGCAGGTACAGTTATAAATGATCCAACTGTTACTAATATTATTAATATAACAAAAGCTGTTTTATCTAAACTTGTAGAAAAAGCAGTTTTAGAAAACATAAAAATAAAAACATATAATTTAGGAGAAGTCACTGAAAAAATAAAAGAAGATTATAAAACATTAGTTACAAATCTTAAAGAATATTTTCTTGATGAAAAATTAGATGATGAAATGGTAGATATTATATATAACGAAAATAAAAATGAAATAATTATGTTTAACAAAAAAATATATGATGTTTATATTGATTTAAAAGTCTTATTTGGCATTTTAGAAAAAAATGGAATGCCTCCTATGTCTTTTGATTATATATATAAACCATTTAAAAATAACAATGAGAAAGCTTTTAAAAGTTTAATTAAAGATCATGGTTTTGCTAATTTAAAAAGGAAGTTTAACGATTTATATGATTTTTTTAAAATGGCATTAGATAATTTAAATATATTAATTACACTAAAAAGACTTGATAACCAAAAAATTCATATAGAAAGTCTTAATTTTAAAGCATGGTACAATCACATAACAGATATTAGTGTAAGGCGTGTATTTAATATGTTTTGCATAAATTATAAACTATATATGCTTAGATTATTAAGTTATTTATTTGAAAACGATATTTGTGGTTGCAACTTTTTATCTGACAAAAATATAGATTTTTACGACGAAAAGTTTTCTAATGGAGGATATAATAAATTTGTTAATTTATGTAAAGATATATATGGATATATAGGCCATTCTAATGATACTAATTTTATAAATTTATTAAATGATTTGTTTAAAACAGTTTTATTTTACAATACTGAAACTAACGAATATCTGTTAACAGATATAATTGTATGTATGGCTAAATTTATAATAGCTTTTCCAAATAGACGTATTATGTTAGCGGGAAATGATTTTTATAATCGGTTAAAAACTGGTATTATGTTATCGACCTTAGATGGTACTGCTATAGCAGAAGCCGCTTTGATATTTAGTGTAAGTTTTTACGATACAACTGTTACAAACGTTAATAATGCCTTAAATTCTCCAATAAAATATAATGATAGTTATAAAAAAATAAAACCTTATTATGTATCCGGTATAGATACTAGTGAACATATTCCAATAGATGTATCACACATAAATAACGCTAAACCTTTATTATCTAGTTATTTAAAAACCTACCGTAACAATAATAAAACTACTACACCTAGAGGCAACACAATACAAATAGTTACTATTTATTATAATATGCTTAACTTTAATTTTATTGATATATATAAAAATATAGGTATTAGAATTACTAGCGATAATATTACCTATAATTTGTGTGATTTTCCCACAGAAAGTTTAGCTATGAATGTTATTAATGGTACTAGAATAAAATATACGGGTGCCGGTGATATGAAAAAAATTATTCCTAGTTATTATTTAGCTGCTATGAATACAGTTTCACGAGTTACTGATAGTGTTATAAAACAATTTCAATTAGAAATTTTAAATAAAAACTATTTGGAAGATTTGATAATAAATAATAATATATTAGAAGTTGAAGCTTCATACGAAAAAATATATACTAAAATTTTAATTATAAATGCGTTAAAATATATAGGTACTCCTATAGATTGTTTTGGTCCAGTAGATATTTTAAAAATTATGAAAAAAAAACTACCAACTATTTTTGGCGCCAACTTATTAGTTAATACTAAAACAGATATTACTACACTTATATCTGATAATAATCATAATATTTTAACGAATATTATTACTAATTTAAATCCAATAGGAATAGTATTAAAGCGATTACTTAATAATACAAATGATTTTGAAGGAACAACTAGAAATCTTATAGCAGCGTATAATAACGACAATACTATAGGTAATTGTTTTTATGGTGTCAATACTAATTATAATATGGTGTATAAGTTAGATCATGGTTTTTATAATATGAGATATATTTATACTAAAGAGTTTTTAAATTCTTTAAATTTAGATGTTGTCACTAATACTCAAATAACAAATGCTATAGGAACAAATAAAGGCTTAATTAAGTATCTTAAATACTATAAAGACCGTAAAAAAACTGCTATGGAAACTACGATGGCCGGACTTGTTTTAAAATTAACTAGAGCCGCAGAAGTTACTTTTGAATACAATAATGCAGCTAATAATATTCTTGGCGCCATTACTTATATGACTGCTCTTGAATTTGTTATGGATAGATATTATAACATACTTTTATATATAGAACCTTTTTTACCATCTAAAGATAGACATCCCAGTGTAACCGTCTTTTTAAGAGAATTAAATAATAAATATGATAGTATGGAACTAAAATTAGAAAAAGAAAAAGAAAACAGAACACAATTATTAAATGTTGATTCAGACAAATCTAACAAAGAAATTCTAGAAAAAATATCTGAAATATTGGCTGAAATAACTAAACCTAAAGTTGTAGAAAATATAGTAGCTACTATGCTTAAAAAATTAATAAATGTAGTTATAGAAGAAAATAAAAAAAATAAAATAGACTCAGATAATATAGTAGCTAATTTATATGATATGTTTATTAAAATAACAGGTTCAGAAGGCGGTAATAATATTTTTATAGATTTATATGAGTTTATTAGACTATTACACGATAGTGTGTTATCTAAAGTAACTATATCAGATAGTTTTAAATTTAGAGCCGATTTATCAGGAGCAGTTAAAGAATTTAAAAAATATGCTATAGATAACAAGAAATATTATAATTTAAGTGATATTATAAATAAAATAGAAAATTTTGATTTAAGTGATAGTAAAAATTTAAATGACTCAATGACCAGAATAGATCATACTGTTTTTAAATTGCAACCTTATTTTAAAAACTTTAAAATAAACCAACTATCTAATGAGTTTGCACTTATATTAGAAAAAGCTTTAAAAAGCCTTTCAGAAAAAAAATACGAAGTAATTGCTACTAATACTCTTAGTTTTAGATACTTTTACGGTAAAATTATAAATCCACTTTTAGAAGAGTCTTTGTTATATGAATTTGTAGATAAAACATCTAAAGTATTTGATCAAACGTTTTATACTGTTATTAAGCGTAGTATTTTAAAATATAATGAAACTAAAGGTACAAAAAAATATATAGAAGATAATTATGATCTTTTAGGTGAGTTTTATAAATCTAAAATTAAACGTAATTTAGGTTATCATTTATTTAAATTTAAATACTTTTTAACTAAAGTTATTTATTATAAAGATATAGCAGATAACTTTGTATCTCCTATAGACGTATCTATTTTGCAAAAAATGATAAATATATCTAATAATATGATAGGATCACTAACTGAAATACATAACGATATTATAGAAGATAGTATTATAGGCGAAGTAAATAAAAATGCTTTTAAAAACTTTAAACAAATTAACAGTATAGAACCATTTTATCCGCCTTTAGGCTTTTTGGCACTTTTACATAATAATAAAAATCCTAAATTATTATATGCAAATAGATATATATTTTCAGACAAAAGCTTAACAGATAAACAACTTATTAGTTTACATGAATTAATATCTAACGATAATTTTGATAAAAATATATATATAGACAATAATATAGCTTTAAATAATATAAATTTCACAGCCAAAATGTTTAAATATTATTATAGTTGGGTTGATATAAGTAATATACAAGGTATGCATTTTATGAGTTATATTTTATCTTTTAGTATTCCTGCGAAAAACGGTAAACAAAAACTAACAACACCTATAAACACTAAAAGAATGAATAATGCTACTGTTTTAGAAGTACTAGAAGAAAATAGAAAAGCTAAAGCTATATATAAATATTATAAATTAATATGTACAGAATACGATAATTTAAGTAAATTAAGTAAATACATTAACTATACAACTTATGATGATATAATTAGGGAAGAAGAAAACCAAAATAAAAATAATAAAAAAATGTTAGATAATATTACAGATTTAATTTATAAAAATATAATAGAATATAATTTAGTTCCTGTTAATATGCGACTTTTATTTAGATCTATTTTGTTTTCTAATCTACAGTTATTAAGTGCTGTTTTATCAAACGATTTTAGATTTACATATAATACAGAAATAACAACTTTACTTAATTTAAATGTTAAAGAACAGTTATCTAAACTATTTAAAAACTATTTAGTTACAAACAATAATAAATTTAAATCTATAGAGTTATTGAACGAAAATAATAACACTAAATTTAAAACTATAAGTGATGTTAATAATAGATTTAACAATTTAATTTAAGCTATTCTTTTATATAAGAAACATATTTTTTTTTCAAAATGGAAACTAATATAATAGGCGTTTGTAAAAGTGATTATAACACCGTAGATCAAGATTTTATACTTAAAAGGCAAAAAAAAATATACATAAGTATTTCAGAAACAGAAAAACTTAAGCTAAAAAGTCTATTTAAAGACTTACCTATTAAAAACAATTTACTAACTGTGGGCATGTATGGTTGTAAAGATATATCTTGTATTTTAAATAAAGTATATACTTATCATGTAACAGTACATAAAATGAAACATGATGATTTAGGTGGAAATAAACTAATACTAAAAGGCTTTAAACCATATTTTTCATAAAACCATATTTTTATATAAAATTATAAACCATAATCATTTGTGAAAGCTAAGCGTTTATTTCTTTTTAAAACAGATGTATCTATATCAGGTACTTGACGCGCAGTTTCATCTACTTCTACATATTGCGGGCGAGAAAAACCTATAAAATTAGTAAAAATAGGTGATGTATTATCATCTGATATAGCAGAGAAATTAGCTCCACTTGAAAACTGTCTTACATTTGCCACGTATTGGTTATGTGAGTCTGCTATACTTGGGTCTAAACTAACTTCTGCTATAATTTCGTTATAGTCTTTTTCTATTACAGGTACTTTAGGTGCATTAACAGGAGCTACTGTTATAACTGTTTTTTTTTCAGAATGTTCAAAAGATTGTTTTATATAATAGTAATAATAAAATAAGCTTAATAATACTACTACCGCAACTATTATTATTTTCAAATCCATTTTTAATTATGTAAAAACTTCATAAAAAAATAATATATTTTTAAGTTTTGGAAAAACTTAAAAGATTTAAATTTAAAAATTTAAAGAAATTTGGAAAAACTTAAAAGATTTAAATTTAAAAATTTATGAAATTATCTAGTTCTATATCTTGATTACGTCCTTCAAAATCCATATTACCTAATTCTAAATCTAAAATAGGTTTATATTTTGTTTCAGAAACAATCATACTTTTACGTATTTTAGGTTTGTTATTAACGGCTCTTGTTATTTCTTTTTCTAAAGCTATCCTTTTAACAAGGTTTTTAAAGTCTGTGTTTAATTGTTTAATTTCACTAAAGTAATCAGATAAATCTATTAGTTCAGCTAATTTTAAATTAGTACATAAGTTACGTAACTTACCTAACAAACGCTTTTTATATTCTGCGTTTTGTTTTTGTATTCTAGTCATATCTTTAAAAGCATAATTAGGTAATGCTTTTACGTTTATATACACATTTACTATAAATTTCTGTTCCAAGTATCTTATAAGAGTGTTTTCTACTACTTGCAAAGAGCATTCTGTTGTTACAAAATCTATTATATTGTTTATAAAAACACCTGTGCCTATAACACTAAGTATTTCTTTTCTTTTTAGCTTATAATCTTCTTTTAACTTAGATGAATCACACTTTATATCTGGAAAATACTGTTTATATTTTTTTTCTAAATCTGTTTTTATTTTTTTTGTTATAGCACTTTCAGCATCTTTTATTATATTTTTAAATATATGACGCTTACATTTACTTACATTTTCAGGATCTTCAAACACTTCTGTATATGTACATTTTTTATAGTTTTTATTATACTTTTTGTCTGTTAGTTCCTGGCATTTATCTATAATTTGGCTATTATAAACCGGTAAATATAACATAAATCTGGCAAGCTTTCCAAAGAATTCCGCGAAATATACCCTGAAACAAGGTGACATTATATCTGTGTCATCTATTATTTTTATGCCCTTTTTAGCATAAAGGTTAATTAAAAACATTTTATAATTATAGTTGTTTATAAACTTTTCTTCATCTAAACAATTGCCTGTGCTAAACGTTTCTTTTGAGCCTTTGTTGTTAATAGTACTAGGTTTATTTAACACAAGTAAGTTAACACGAGAACCATACACAGGTATGTTAAAATTAAGCTTAAGTAAATGCTCGTCTACAACATAGTTTTCATAAAGCTTTTTAAGATAGTGTAAATTAATGTTTTCATGTAAGTTTAAGTTATAGTATTTAGCTACTTTATCTAAATGTATATCATATTGTTTTTCATTTAGTATTTTATTTATTATATATATACCTGTGTCATCGTTTTGTTTTATATAATATATAGCTCTATTAATTTGTTCGTGTAAGTAGTATTCTATCATACGTTCTCTATATGTCATTTGCACTGTATGTGAGTTTTCACGAGGTTCTCTAAAAGAATAGTTTTTAAGTAATAGTTTATAATAGTCGGAACCATATATAGCTATATTATTAATTTCTTCTTTAATTTTATCATATATAATTTGCTCATATGATCTAGTTTCATATAACGCACAGAATTGCATAAGTGTTTCTAAAAGTAGTTTTTTTGTAAAAGGCGAACCATCTCTACGACGCAAAGGTAATCCTCTTGAAAACAACTCTTTTTTAAATACTTCTCTGTGTTTTTCGTTTTTGCTATCTAATTTACAAATCGAAAAATCTATAGAATTGATATGCTTAATGCCAAAATAGTTTTTTTTTCCAACAAATCCAAAAGGAAATAACACTTCTTCATATTCCATTTTAAGAAAAGGGTTGCCATTACGCTGTTCTAACATATCTGCCACACTAATAGATATTTCGCGTAAAGTGTTCATAGTTATACCTACCATTTCTTCAAAGTATGTTTCTTTGTTTATAAAACCCTCGTAATACTTTAAATCTATTTCAGAAAATGCTGCTTCAGGTGGCGATATATATAAAGAGTCAGTATTATGTACTATTATGTCTCCTATACCCGCCTGAAAATGATGATTTTCTGTTGTTAAATCATAAACATAAATATCTGTATTTTCAGACAGTAATTCTATTTTTTTAATTTTATTAACAGGTTTTGTATAACTGTTTGAACCATAAGTTAAAACAAAACCCTTTTTATTATAAGTTATACTTACATTATATCCTGAGCGTTTTATCTTATAATAGTATTGTGCTGCTTCTAACTGGCTTTTTACATATATATTATATGTATCTGTTTTTTTAAGTGTATTATTAACAGGATATGATTGCATTAAAAACACATTATTATCTTTATATATGTTTTTAGGTGTTATAGTATCACCTTTTTCACTTATAAGTGAATGATCTTCTGTAACTTCTACGTAACCTGTATGTGTTAATACTCGATATATTTTTTTATTTGTTTTATGTCTCATTATATTATTAACTTTTGTCCAGCCTTTTTCAGTCCAAGCTTCTACTTTAGTATTTATTAAAACGTATTCTTTTTCATTTTGCACCTCTATAAGTGTAAACATATTAAACAAAGCTGATATGGTTTTAATATAAAACACATCATTTATTTTTAAAAGCAAAGGTGTTTCACCGGTAACACTATCTCCGTAGAATATATTAAAATCTAGTTTATCTAAATAAGATTTAACACATTTTAAAGCTTTTCTGCCCATTTTTGTAACACCACCACTCATAGTTATTATAAAGAAAGGTGAATTAGGGTTACCCATTTCACCATAAAATGTATTCATAAACACTTTAACAGCTGTTTGCTTTGTATTATAGTAATTATATTTAAAAATAGCTACATTATATAGTTCTTTATAACTAGGATATGTTTCCCATTTTTGAGATATAATAGCTATAGCATTTTCATAATTTTTAATTTTATTAAGTTCTAGTTGTAATTTATAGCCCTTAAAGTCTTTACAATAGTTTCGTATATTATTTATTTTTTCGTTTAATTTGTTTATTATTTCGGGTAGTGTTAAATCGCGTTCTTGTATATCACGTGTTAGCTTTTCGACAATAGTTGCCCAAACACTCATATCTTGTTTAATTTGCTTACGCATAGCAAAAAGCTTTCTTAATATAGTTGGAAATATACCGTGATTTGTATATACATACTCATTGTTTATTTTTTCTGATTTTTGCTGTATAAAATAACCTTTTTTTCTAAGATTATCACACTTTAAATCTGACTCGCGTTTATATAATGTGTTTATTTCTAACAAAAGTATGTCGCTTAGTTCTTCATAATCGTTTCTAAAAATAGTTTCATTTTCAACATAATATTCAGGTGAAAAGTTATAGCACATAATAAGTGAAGGATATAGCGAACTGAAATCTAAACCTGCATTTGGTCTATCAGGCTTTATATTTTTTTGTTTAATTTCAGCTATTATGTTTTTGTTAAAATTAGTGTTTTGCGGATCAACTATAGCGCCTGTGTTTTCATTAGCTAAAAGCTTTTCTATAGCTGTTTTGCCATAAATACCTTTCTTAGGTGATAATACATATGCCCCAGGATACTTATATTTTTCTACTTTAGCATCTGTTTTACATACAGGCTTATATTCTTTATAAAGTGAGAAAGCAAGAGGATACTTTTCAGGCCAAATACCCCATTCAGGTTTATGTGAATCATATAAAAGACAATTACATACTTTCATACCATCAGCTCTATAAAAGCCATCACGCGTTGTTGTATAAGATAAGTTACCTACTTCTCTTATATCTTGTATAACACATAGCTTATATAAAAGGTTTTGTACAGCTTCTGCGTCCTTTAAACAATATAGCCCAACATGATCAGCTTGTTTAAGTAATTCTATTATATCTGCTCCTGTTAAATGGCTTATAGCATTACCTCCCATAATAATATCTTCAGGGAAATATATTTTATTTGGTTCTGTTATACTATCCTGGGTTGTAAGCTCATATAATCTAAAAATCTGGGCCATTTTTGTATAAGACATATCATACTTTTCACTTAAACCATACTTTTTTAAAAACGTATTTAAACTCCAAGATGTCTCTGTTTTATCACGTTTTCTCATAACTATCATAGTATCAAAACAAACACACCCAGGGTAAGTATAACCGTTATAAACAGCTGTTGTTTCGGCATCTATTTTAATAGCTTTTGGCTTGTTAAAGTTATTTTTTTCTTCCATAGGGCCAAATTTAACGTAATCATACTTACCTAACATAAGCGCTGATACTTTATTTAAAAACACTTTGCTATCGGTGGTGCGTTTTTTAACAAAAGGCCAATCGTAAGAACCACAATTATAACCTGATATAAAGTCTGGTTGCATACCTTCTAAAACGTCAGCTATAGCTTCAGTTATATCTTGTGTTAATATAATTTTAACACCATTAGGCTTTTGTAAAAATGGGCATTGACTATATATAAATGATTCTGAAACAGGTATAGCTGTTATAAGTACCCATAAGAAAGGCTTTGTATCCCAATAAAACCTAAAACTCATCGCGCACATTTTAATACAGTCTTCAGGGTATTCTGGCAAAGGCACTCGACCATACTTATATGTTGTAAAAGTTTCTAAATCAAAACTACATACTATACTATTATCTTTTTCAGGAACACTTATATGCTTATGTATAACAGAGTTATATGCTTTCATTTGGCTTATGTTTTTTATAACAATTTGGACAGGTAGTTTTGTTACGTTTTCTATTTCTACTTTAGGATATGCACCTGAATTATTATATTCACTTGCAAACATAAAGCCGGTTATTACGTTCCAACTACATGTAGATATACTTGTGTATCTATATAGTAAAAGCTCGTATTTAACATCATCGTTAGCTAAAGTAAAACCTTTAGACGAGTATTTTTTTATAAAAGCCATTCGTTCAGATATTTTATTAAAATAAACACGACCATATGTTTGGGGTCTATTAAAGCCTTTTCCAGGAAGCATTTGTATTTTCTCAAAATCATACTTGTTTTCAAGTAGGTCTTCTTGTAACTTATTACTATCTAGTAGTATATCTGTGAAAATAGGGTATTTCATGATTTTAAGTACACATTTATGGCCTGTTTCTGTTATACCTATAACACATAGTTCTGTATACTTATATTTAGTTAAAAATACAAAGTCTATAGGTAATAAAAGCATATGTTTATCGCCCTTTTTAATGGTTTTTTTGTTTAAAAAAGTGTTTCTGTTTAATTTCATTTTCTTTAAAATCTGCTTTATAATTTCAATTTTTTAAAATAGCTTTTAACTTTTAAAAAGGTTTTTTGAAAGGATTTTTTCAAAAGGTTTTTTCAAAAGGTTTTTAAAAAGCATGTATTACTTTATAGTATTAGTTGTTGTTGTATTAGTTGTTATTTGGTATTACTGTTATATTAGGCAGCTTTTTAATAAAGCTTTAAATGCACTATTTCCACCCTGCACACAAAAAAAAATAGAAGTAGCTATACCTATAGCTACAGAAGACTTTAAAGATGATATATCTAAACATATTAGCTTTACAGAAAACAGTTTAAAACAAAAGTTATTTTAATTTAAATTTAAAATAAAATTAAAACTATATCTTACTTTAATTCTGTTATAGTTAAAATTAAAGTAAATTATGTAAATTTTGTAATGCGTTTTCGTTGTTAGTTTGTATAGATGATTGTTGGCTGTTCATACTGGCATGTAGTATAGCACTTGGCACTAAAGATAATAAAATCTGACCTAAAGGGCCTATGTTATATGTATTAAAAAAATCTGAAGCTAAAGTAGATAATTCTGTTTTAAGTCCGTTTAATCTTAATTTAGCTGTAGAATTCCACCCTGTTAAGTTAGGACGTTTTCCCCAACTAGTTGTACGTCCATCACAAAAATTAATAAGTTGATCTATACCTACTAATATAAAGTCTTTAGCTGTTTCATAATGTACATTTATATTTTTTTTGTGTAAAAGCATTTTATAAACGTTTTTTATATCATACATAGTAGATGTTTCGTCAACAGTAGGTATTGTGTTTATTTTTATATCCATACGTTGTAATTCATCTCTAAGGCTTTCTATACTTTCTATCATAGTAAGCCTTTCTGTATCATCTTCATCTACTTTAGAGCCATATATAATCTTATTTATTTTTTGCTTTTCATAATCTGTTTGTGTTATAATAGGTTCTTTATGTACTTTTTTTTTTGGCGTAAAATCAAAAGTATTAGCTAATATATTTTCATTTATTTTAGGTTCAGAAGGCTTAGGTTTTTCTGTTTCAGTTTTAACTATTTCAGGCAAAGGTTGTTCTGGCTCTATGTTAAGTTGTGGGGTATTACAAGTGTTTTCTGTGTTAAAAGAATTAATAATTTCAAGAGCTTTATTATAAAAACTATTATAGTCTATTAATTCTATTTGAATAGGATCGTTTAATATATGGTAGTCTTCTAGTCTGTCATAATCTATATCACTTCTTAGTTTAGCTTTGTTTAAATAATGGTTTATATTATATAAATTAGCAACACCTTCAATACTGAGCATTTTAAAAAGGCAAAAAAAGCCCCTAAACAATTTTAATTTTTAAAAATAATATTAAAAAACACGTTTTCATATAAATGGCCAATCGTATTTTACTTAAAAACATATTTATAGAAAAGTTTTATGCTTCTAAAGAAGTAGATACTATATTACCTACTATATCACTGACAGAAAACGAACAGTTCTGGGACGGACTTGAAAAAGAAGCTAAAATAAAAATACCTAAGCCTATAATAGAAAAAACTAATTGTGCTTGTTGGACATGTAGTTTGTTATTTGATGAAAAACCAACTAATATACCTATTTTTCTATTTAAAGATATAGTTAAAACGGCAATAGAAACCCCTACAAATTATGTTGAAAATACATCTTATGAAAATATGCCCTATCATGTGCTATTAGATAGTGTATCCCGGGTAGAAAAGCTAAACGTAAAGTACTACGGTAATTTCTGTACTATATTTTGTGCCAGAAGATACCTTGAAGAAACAGTAGAAATACCTCAAGCATGTAAAGAACATTATAGAAACATGTTATATATGTTATATAGTCAAGAAATAGGCCGTGATGTAAGCTATATACCTTTATCTTATCCTAAAACACTAATGAACGTATATATTGAAAAAGGTATTTCAGAACAAGAATATAAAACACTAAATAACACTTTATATAAATGTATAGTTTAATTTCTCTATTACTAAAGTAATAGAGTGGTAATTGAATTAGTTTTAACTACTTAAGTAGTTAAAGAAATTAATACAATATAACAGCACTTCTACGTAAATACTCAGCTTTTTCTGGAGCATGTTTTTTACGCCAATTTCTCATGTATTCTTCTTCCCATTTTTTATGTGCTTGTAATTCATCGTTTCTGTTTTTTGTTAGTATATCAGAAACAGCAAAAAAGCGTTTATTATATTCATCTTCAGTTATAACAACATATTCAGCTATCATTTGGTTTTTTACTTTATTTAAAAGCCTAAATATTTCAGTATCATACTTCATATTAATTTCTCCTTCTCTGCGAATATATTTATAAGCCATTCCCCTTATAGTTATAGATCTATTAAATAAATCAAAGTATTTAGGAGCCATAAATTGTAAACAATGATAAGGGTTATTTAATATTTTTTTTATTCTGTATTCTACCGCATCTGCTCTATAATAGTCTTCAGCGGTAATATCATTTAAATTTACACCTACAGCTAAATAAATATTATCTAAACATGTATCTATACGGTTACCATAACATTCTGCATGTGTTAAACCAGTATATTCAATTAAGCTTTTACATTGAGCATATATAGGTGCATATATACGCATAAAAAGACCTTTGTTAACATGAGCTAATCTTAACAATTGTTCAGGTGTAAATGGTTTAGCTTCTTTTACCTTTTGTGTTTCTAAAAGTTGGGCAAATTCTGCCCTCATAGGTATGTATTTTTCAGTAACAGAAGCTCTGTAACATGTTATAGAACTTTCAGTGCTGTTTAAAAGATTTAAACAGTTTTTTAAAGTGTTTTCACAGCATATAGGATTAACTTCTAAGCCTTGGTTTAAATAGTTATACATTTCTTCTATATCTGCATATGGAAATAAAGACTTTCCATCACACTTAAAAATAGCTTTTTCTACAATTTCAACTAGAACAGATTTATATAATTCGGTTCTAGGTATTACGTTTAAAAGGGTTTCTTTTGTATCTTCTGAAATGCTAGATAAAAGCTCTTTTGTTTCAGGTTCTACATGCTCTAATGCTTTTTGAAGTAGTTTGTATTCAAGTAGTTTTTCTTTTTCATCTTCTAGTTTTTTTTGTTTTTCAAGGTCTATATAGTATTTTTGTTCTTTAGATAATACATATGGTTTCCAATAATTAGTTATTTTTAAAGTATCGTAAGGACATATGTCCATTTCACCATGGTAGTTGCGTTTAAGATATGGTACTATAAGCGCGAAGTTATTAAGGTATTTCTTTTTACGTCCTGTAAAGAAACACATTATAGTAGATAGTTCTTCCATTGTTCTTGTTTCACAGAAATTGTCAAAATCTGTTTTAAATCCGTAGTATTGTGCTAAGTGATCATAGTATTCATAGTGAGGGTGTTGATCGCAAGCTGTAATCGTGGTAATAATAATAGTTTCAGTCATTTTATTATAATATTATATTATGTTATTAAAGTAGTAAATTAAAAATATAAAAAAAATAAAAAATAAAAACGGGTATTTTTATTTTTTTAAATTATAAAATTAGATTTAATATGTTCAGCTGTAGCTAATAGTATTTCAATATGTTGTTTGTTAGACATGCATTTAAGTACTTTACTGTTAGTTGCTTTTTGAATTAAAATAAGTAATAAAACGTTTTTGCGTAAAGAGTAATTTCTGTTTCTAATTAGCGTATTAGGTTCAAAACATATTCTGCGAAAATAAACATGTCTTACAAACATAAAATCAACCATATTATTTGTTTTAATATATCCTGCGCGTTCTCTTATACAATCTGCGTGGCTACCATCATATTCTACTATTTTGTTACATGTAAAACATAAGCATATTCTACGAGTATTTAAAACAGTTATAACATGGTTAACTAAAGGTAAAACAGAATTATATTCAGTGAAAAGGGTGTTATAGTTGGTTATATTATAAAAAGCTATTAATTTAAATGCTATGCTATTCATTTTGTTTTTTAATAAAGTCTTCTTTTTTTAATAAAGTTATCTTTTTTAATAAAGTTATCTTTTTTAATAAAAAAGAAGTAAATCAATTTTGCCTAAAAATAGTCGTCAGAATAGTATTCATCTTCATTATCTAAACATAACCCATTTTCTTCATTATAAACGTAGTTTATATATATATTAAATTTAGCTATTAAAGTATCTAAATCATTTACTTGTTTATTAATGTTAATTAAAGCATATACTAAGGAACGGTATTTTATGTTTTTAAATTTAACTGAAAAATGTGGATTATAAGCTATAGGTAATATATATAAAATATACTTATCTTTATATTCAGAGTTTTTTATACCACAAGCTTTACATAATAAATAGTAATCATCATATACTATGATATTATTACAATATAAACAAGGTAAACTGCTATTTTTATTTAAATAGTATATAGCATCATTAGTTTTATCTAGAATAGAATTATATTCTTGTTTTTTAGTTTCTAACTTACTTAATAAATAATGGCATATTATTTTAAATACTAGTGTGTTGTTCATTTTCTCTTTTTTAAAGTCTTTTTTGTTTTTAAAGTCTTCTCTTTTATAAAAGTCTTCTTTGTTTTTAAAGTCTTCTCTTTTATAAAAGAGAAGGGAAAATCAATTTTTTTTAAAAGCATTAGAACCTATTTTTAAATCGAAAAAGAGTATTTTAACAAAAAAAAGGACACCGCCTTTTTAAAGGTCTTTAATTAACCTCCATAACTTAGCTTTATAACGTAGTTCTCGTTTAAGAACACCTACTTTTTCACTGTTAGAAGACATGTAATTGTGATAAGTTCCGAACCTAATACTTTGTAGTGATACAAAATACTTTGGATCAAAACTTCTGATTGGGACATCTACTTTATACTCTGGACAAACCATAGCATAATAGCTGTTACAAGTATCACAATAACTGCCTTTTAACGTAAAATCATAAATGTTATTATCACAAAAATAGCATAAAGTATAAGTTGTTTTCCCTTCCAGTTTTTTTTTCAGTGCAAGTGTAATTATAGTATCCGCTAATTGATATATTGTATAGTTTAATTCCATTTGATTAGTGTTTTTTTTTTAATATAAAGCATAATCAGTTTTTCCTAAAAGCTACATACATTGATGCGATTTAAACATAAAAATAAACGTAAAATAAAGGTATCGAAATGTTTTGAAACTTAAACAGGTTATTTTCTTTTTTGGCTTTTCTTTTTTGGCTTTTCTTTTTTGGCTTTTCCTTTTGGCTTTTCTTTTTGGCTTTTCTTTTTGGCTTTTCTTTTTGGCACTTTGTTGTTATAAAAACATAAAAATAAAGGGTTATAAAAACATAAAAATAAAGGGTTATAAAAACATAAAAATAAAGGGTTATAAAAACATAAAAATAAAGGGTTATAAAAAAAAAAAACCAAACGGTCTAAAGAAGTAGCTTTAGATTACGTTTAATTTTCCTGGAACTTTCCACCTTCAACATCTGAAATGTACGAGCTTAGTAGTTTAATTTGATTTCTGTGATAAGTAATCTCAATTTCAATTTCAGAAATATAATAGTTTACGGTAGTTATAAGCATAACTACATGGGCAACTTTCATATTCTTAATACTGATTTCAAGAGGAACTTCAACAGAGTCAAACAAACACATAGGCACATATAAATCGTTTCTGTCATCATGCGGGCAAGTACTTGGAAAATCACAATAATCAGTGTTGCCACAGTCATGGTTTTTAAAACAAAATTCACAGAAATTTCCTACATCTTGGTAATTTAAAACTGTGTTATGGCACCCTTTGCAAAGTACAAGCTGCTGATTGTTTAAGTTAGTTACAATACAGTTAAGTTTGTGTACTAATGCAAAGTTTTCGTTGTACAAGGTTCTTAAGTTGTCTAATAGTTTAAATAGAATATTAGCAGATATCATTTAAGATAATGTTTATTTTTACTTTACCTTGTGTGAAAATCATTTTTTTCTTATTTTTAAAAAACTTGTTTTTAATTTATATTTTATATACTTTTATACTTTTATTTAAATGGGTCCGACTCAATCTAAAAATATAGTTGATATAGTTAACGAAACTTCAGCAAGTGCTATTATAAGCGCCATGTCTAATTGTAATTCAGGTGTTAGTCAAAGCCAAACAATGATTTTAAGTGGTTCTAATACCAATTTACATCAAACACAAGATGCATCTATTAATTTAAGTTGTGCAGCTAATTTTCGAATAGATTCTACTATAATAAATGATATAACAAACAAAATAATACAATCTGCGGCGGCGGAAGGCTACGGGTTATTATCTCCGGGTGGTTCTAACTCTGAAAACGTAACAAACATACGTAATAGTGTTTCAGCTTCAGTTACAACCGAATTAATACAGCGTGTTATAAGTCAAATAAATCAGCAGCAAACAATGATTGCGCAATATGATAGTGTAAATAAAAATATATATCAAAACCAAACAGCTTCTGTTATACAAAAATCTATAACAGATGCTATAGCTTCAACAGGTCTTGGTAACTCTGTGGCAGGTAATTTCGACCAAGATGCTAATGCTTCTTCTAAAAACCCTTTTGACTTTATAGGAAATCTTTTTAAATTACCTGTTTATATGATGCTTATAATAGCTGTTTTTATATTAGTATTAGTTTTAGGTATAGTTTATGCTATTTTTAACTAAATACTATTTATATATTTTTTGTTTTACCTTTTCATTTTATATTTTTTTTGTTTTACCTTTTCATTTTATATTTTTTTATATTTCGCTTTATACCTTTTCGTTTTATAAATGTTCTTTTTTTTTGGTTTTTATCAAATGGAAGATACGGATATAGTTTTATTTAGAGATCCTTTAAACAATGGTCAGCCTAACTGGAATAATCAGTATATAACTATGGCTGAAAACGATTATATAAGTGATATGAAAACCAAAAATATAAACGATGCTATAAGTGTTGCTTATATACATCCTAGATTAGGTGCTATTTTAGCTAAAGATGCTAATATGTCAGATACACAAATGACACTAGAAGGTAAACGCTCAAGTGGTGGGCCTATTAAAACATATGATATATTTACGCGTTTTGGTAACGATAGTATATCTAGTGCGAAAGCTTTTGCTAATATGTCTAAGTCTGACTGGGTTAAAAACTGTTGTTTAAATAATAATACAGATTATACGGATTCCGGTTTATGTGGTAAGTATTGGACGCAAAATGGCTCATATTGTTCTGAAAGTAATTTCACAGGATATGATTTACTTAATAATCCGGCTGCACAATCATGGTGTAATAAAAACCCAAGTTTATGTGATGTAGTTAAAGTAAATCATTGTAAACAGTATCCTAATAACTCTGAATGTGGTTGTATAATACCTACAGAACTTTTAAAAAAACAAATGGCCTCATATCCTAATATAACAGCGCCACAAAACTGTTGGTCTACATCAGATTGTAATTCTAAAACAGACTTATTAGATACACTTATAACAACACAAATTAAAAATACACATTGCCCTGATGTAAACAGTTTAATAAATAACCAAATTATAAATGCTTCAGGCAACGCTGTTGTTAAAGATATATATCAACAGCAGCAAATGGGCAGTGATACTAACGATAACTCTTATGGTAACTCTGAAACAAGTAGTTTTTGGTTTGTTTTTGTTTTAATAATACTAATTATAGTTATTATAATAGGTGGCAGCCTTACAGCCTATTATATGTATCCTGAATGGTTTAACTAACTTAGGAAAAAATGATTTCTCTTTCTTTGTTTAAAACAAAGAAAACTTATAAAAAAAAGAGAAGACTTTTATAAAAAAAAAATATGCAAAACATTAAACAATTATCTTATTATTATAACAACAAAATCAACTCTATTTTAGAAGAAATAGATAACTATAATACTATTATAGTTATGAGCGGTATTACCATAATAAATAAAAAACAAGATATATGTTTTAACTGTGGTGAAGAAAGAGGTTTATCTGGAGATGCTTATCGCTGTTTAGCTTGTATTTTGCTACACATTATAAGAGGTATAGATTTTGGTGTTGATGTAAGCCTTTGCAATTGTATGCCAGGTTTATGTAAAGCTAATAGGTCTTATTTTGATAGTTTAGGTTATATAAACTACCCTGTTATACCTAAATTTAGAAACCTTAAAACATATGAAAAGTATGTTTTGCTACTTATTAAAATGATACATTACTTAGATAATAAAACCATTTTACTTGCTATAACCAAAAGTAAAGTTTCTACAATAGAAAGGTATTTGCATCAGTTTTAAAAATAGGAAAACTATTTTTTTGTAAAAAAAAAGAAAAGCTATTATAGTTTCAAATATGCTTTTAAATCTATTTTTCTAATATAAATATGGTTTCTGATTAGCTTTATGTTTTCATAAACTTCCAAAACGTTTTTTAAAAGTATAATTAAACTAAATAAATTCATATTATGTAAACGTGTTTTACCTATTTTTTTGCATTTGTTAAAGAAAGCACCATATACTTTAAAAACACACTCAAAGTAATTAAAACTTTTAATAGAAACATAACCAAACTGGTTTAAGTATATATTATCTCCTAAAAGTGATCCATTACACATATCACAAAGCATATATACTTCTATAATAGGTTCCCAATAGTTATAACAGTAGTTTAAAAGTAATCCATTACAGTTACTTAATATATAATCGTTATATTCTTTTATTTCCAAATATACTTTATATATAAGTGCTTTGTAATTGTAAATCATCGTTTTTAATACGTTTTTGGTTTGCATTTTTTTTATAAAAGTCTTTTCTTTTTTTATAAAAGTTTTTTTTGTTTTTATAAAAGTCTTCTCTTTTTTTATAAAAAAAGAGAAAGGAATCAGTTTCTCCTATTTACATATATGATTTTTTCTGATTTTTAAGTAATATAATATAGTTTCTATTTTTGTAAAAACAGTTAGTATGTTAATTAGTGTAGATATACTTACATATGCTAAAGACATTTTCATATACTTATAACAGTCTTTGAAAACACTGTTAAAAGTATCAAAAACACTCTTAAAATACTTTGAACTATAAGGTGAAATATACCCTATTACATTATAGTGTTTTATTTCTGTTTTTTCATATGCAAAACCACATTCTTCACATAGCGCGGTGTTTTCTTCGTTACAATATATACATTTTACATTTTCTAAGTTACATTTTATTATATAATTATCACATAAAACTATATCTTCTAAATATAAAGGTATTTTGGTTTTATAGTGCCAAATTATAGTTTTTAATGCATTTTTAGTTTTGTTATTTTCCATTTTTTTTATAAAGTATACATTATCAATTATTCCTATTTTTCTTTCACTTACTTTCACTTACTTTCACTTACTTTCACTTACTTTCACTTTTCCAAAAAGAAAAAACAAAAAAGCCAAAACAAAACAAAAAAGAGAAAACAAAAAAGAAAAAAACAACTAGCCTCCGTACTAGTCATTTTCTAAATAATATTTGAGCATTCTAAATCTATCAGCTAGATACCTTATTATTTCTTGGATTTTTTCTTGAATCACAATGATGATTTTTAATGTATTTAATAAGTCAGGTAAACTAAGGTTTTTAATCTTAATTGCACCAAAAGTATCAACTATATCAAAAACACCTTTATAAGTCTCAAATACATCTTTAAAATAATTCCAGTTTATAGGTGATATATATCCAAAATTACGGTTGTCGGAGTACAACTCGTTAGTGTAACAGTTATCACACAACATACTACTTTCTAATTCATTATCTTGGCATATTAGACAGCATGCAAAGGTGATATTATCGGTTTTATGTAAAATGTAGTTGTTATATTCTGTAATTAAGTTAATAGCTTTCTTAATTTCCAGTTTTTTAATTCTAAGTACCATTCTTAAAGAGTTTTTAGCAATCATTGTTTGTAAGCAATTCATTTTATTTTTTTTATAAATACTTTAGCTTATCATTTTTTCTTAAAAACACATCATATCATTTTTAAAATAAGATTTACAGAAAAAACTGATTATATGTAGTCATTATTAAAAAAAAAAAATGATTAAAACTGTTGAAGGTAAACAATTAGAAAAACTATACATTATTAAGAAGGGTATTAAGGTAACAATTTGGGAAGATAGGTTGAAGGCAAAGGAGCTATATGACAGGATTATGGACATAGATAGGTTTATAGTGGATGCATCAAAGGAATATACTTTTGATGTATGTGTGGCATGTAAAAAAAGTAAAACCAATGAATACTGTTGTAACGCATGTATTTATTGTTTAGATATCTATTTTGACACCGATATTTCAGATGATGGTATTAGGTTAGGTGTTAAGCATTCCAATGGAGATTTGTTGGAGTCATATAGGTATTTGATGGGCATTTCTTTGACAAAAAAGAAGTATAAGAAGTTAATAAAGATAATGGACGGAATGCAGTGGTTACTGGAGGAGCTAGAGGAGCTATTGGGAAGTATGGAACAAAAGATAGAACTTATTTTTGAATATACTGGTGAAAGATGGGGCTTTTAACATTATATTTTTTTGTTTTATAAAAAAACTAAAGCTATTACGTTTTATAAAAAAAAACTAAAGCCATTTAGTTTCTCATTAAAAACTTTTCTAGAAGTTTTCTTCGTTCTGTAAGACAGTCTTTTACTTGAGTTATATCCTCAAAACATTCTTTAACATCCTTTAATAATTGTATTAATTTTGTAAGACACAAGCGGTTAAGCATTGTATTTTGCAAAGTGTTCCACTTATTAAAGAAACGTACGAATGTTTCGAAAATATCATCGAAGTATCTGACATCTGACATAGAAAGATAACCTGTTTGACTAGTTTCTAACGATTTAAGAAAGTCTGATATATTGCACTCTACACATAACAAAGATTTAGATTCAGGTTTATTTCCATAACAGCGGTAACAGTTACGTAGTAAATCTGGTCTATTTTGCATGATAAAAGTGTTTTCTACTTTAACTTCCTTACATAGTTCTATTACTTTAAGTTTTTCAACCCAAATAACAGTTCTTAAATTAGCTTTAACTTTTAATAAAAATTCATAATGTTTAAGAGTAGGATTAGTCTTGTCTTGTTGCATTATACTATTTTGTTTTTTTTTTAATAGTATTATAGATTTTCATTTTTTTCTTGAAAAAAAAGAATATCTTAAAACGTTTTAAGTATATCTACCCTTTTTTTCAAACTATATAATATATCAGAAAGTTTGTTATATATTTGTGCCACTTTTATCATAGCTAATAGTGGTGATAATTCAGCTTTTAGTTTATTAAATCTAATTATAGGAATGCTATTATATTTAAGTATTTCAAAATCAGTATATACTTCAAAATCACTTTTAAAGAAAGCATCGTTTTTAATACAAAACTCATCACCACAATCACAAACAACATCGTTTATATATATAATTACACTTTCTCTACCACATATATCACACTTAAATCCGTTGTTTATTTCACGCTTTTCAACACCACATATAAAACAGTACTTTTCTTCTAATTCTTCACTTTCTTCTGAATCTTGTTCTCTATCATCTTTAATAGTATCTAATATAAAATCGTTTAAAGTATGTATTTGAGCCAAACACTCGTTTATTTTAATAGTTGTATATAATATAAAATGCTTATATCCTTCTTTTTGCATGTTTATTTATAAAAGTTTTTTTTTATAAAAGAGAAAAGAAAATCAGTTTTTCTAAAAAGAATCTCTCTTTTTATAAAAAAGAAAAAAATAATAAGTAACTGTTAATTATCTATTATTTCCCCTTCTTCTGGTTCAGGGGTACTTTCGGTAACAAGTGCTTTTGTTCCAAAAGACAGGTGGAAATCGTCTATTTCTTTCTTTTTTCTCATAGATCTGAGCATTAAAAGTACAACATGGTAAATATAAGTTAAGTCTTTGCAGGCCTTAATCATACTACCAATGCTATCTTTTACGCTAAACCTATTAAAATCAAGATTTTTAATAGAAAACCACCTGTTTTTTTTAAAATGATCAAAGATGCATGAAAAGTATGTAGGGTCTAAACGGCAAGTATAAACCTGGCACATACATATTACATCTTCAAAATCATCAAGTATATCCTCATGCCTGTCACAATCACAACGCAAAGGATCATTAGATCTATAACAAAAGTAGCACACTTGTATCATAGATTGTTCTTCTTGCATATAACGCTTCCTTTTACGATCTTTTTTTTCGTAATAGGGAACTTTATATATGCAAGTATTATATCTGTTTAGGATATAATCGTTTAACGCTATTACTTGAAGTAAGTTACGTTTAGTTAGGTCAATTAGGTTCTCACAAAATATATTGCAAAAGTTATAATTCATAGTAATATATTAATTATATGTTGTTTTTTGATATACTATTGTATTTTTCAGTTTTTTCTTATTATAAACGTTTTTATATATAAGAAATGCCTTATGATATAATAGTAGCTGTTAATAAAAACCGTGGTATAGGTTATAAAGGCCTTATACCCTGGAAACCTGACCATTATTTTTTAAAAAAAACAATAGGAAAAACCCTTTTAGTAGGTAAAAACACTATATTACCGCAAACTGTTTCAAGATACGATAGACGTATAATAGTAGCAGATAGAAACATAAAAATAAGTAACGCACATAATTGCCCTATACACTATGTTATAGGCGGACAAGCTATTTATGAATCATATATAAATGGGGCACGATATATACATATGGTTAATATAAACGATGATAGTCCCACAGACAAAAGCTTTCCTGAAATACCTAAGCACTTTGTTTTATATAAAACTAAAAGCGGTTATGAAAACAATTATGAAAGCGTTTATATATATAAAAATATGGCAGTAGATTTTAGTTATTTAAAACTATGTCAGCGCATATTATGCTTTGGACCACAAACAAATCATATAAGCTTTGATATAAAAAAACTAGGTGAAAACGTTTATTTAGTGCCTTTTATAAATAGTAAAAAACTGTTCTTACGCGGGGTTATAGAAGAGCTTTTGTTCTTTTTATGTGGTGAAACAGATACAAAACTATTAGAAGCACGCGGAGTTAACATATGGAAAGGTAATACTAGCCGTGATGCTTTAGATAAAAGAGGTTTATATAATTATAGTGTTGGTGAAGCTGGTCCGATTTATGGTGCACAATGGGTTAAACAAATACCTGAAATAATAACTGAATTACAAAACAATCCATTATCTAGAAGAGCTATTTTCACAGCCTGGATACCAAATGAAATTAAAAAAATGTGTTTGCCACCATGCCATATGTCATATCAGCTTTTAATTAAAAATGGCATGCTTAATATAAACATGTATCAACGATCAGCTGATGTTTTTTTAGGATTACCTTTTAACTTAGCTAGTTGCGCGTTTTTATATATAATTTTCAGTGAATTTTTGTATTTAAAACCGGGTCAAATAACAATATTTATAGGTGACGCACATATATATAAAGAACACTTTAATGCGATTAATACACAAATGAATCAAAACATACATATACCTGCTGTAGTATCTTTTAAAAAGAATACAGAAAGTGAAATACTAAGCTATTTTAAAAAAATAAAAAGCACAGATTTTGATTTTATATATATTAGTTCTGAAAGTATAAAAGCCCCTTTGATTGTAAATTAAAGTTCTTTTTAAACTATTAAGTTCTTTAAACTATTCAGTTTAAAGGTTATAATTTTTTTTATGTTTTTATGTTACATATTTTATGTTTTTATGTTTTTATGTTTTTGTTTTTTTATGTTTTTATTTTTTGGTTTTTTTAAAAGATGTTTAGAGCTATTTTAATTATTATGATTGCTATTCCGCTTATACTTTTAGGATTTTTTATTTTTGGATCAGCTTATGTTTTATCAAGTGCTCCAAAAAAAACAGTGCCACCACCTGTTAATACACCTCCACCACCTGTATTTTCACCTACTACACCACCCCCTGTTAATACACCTGTTTCACCACCTCCTGTTATACAACAACCTGTTTCACTTTGTAATAAAACAGCATGTAATAACGCTATGAATGATTGGATAGTTAATAAGTACTGGGCATTTGATGATACAGCTAAAAACTTTGGAGACTGTAAATCATGTGATTCTAGATGGTTTAGAGCCCCTATGGATGTAAGTTGGGATGGTAATAACTATAAATCTTTTGCGACACGCGAAGATGCTTATAATTATGCGCAATTAAAATAAACATTTTTAAAAAGTAAATAAAATGCATAGCTACTATTTTTTAATACTTGTATACTATCAAAAAATACTTAAAAAACTAATATGTTTAAATAACTTTTTTTATAAAAAGTATGAGCGTAATTTACATAAACTAGACTCTTATATAAAGTATATGGATACATGTAAACGCTGTCCTTATTGCGAAATATATTCTAATGAAGATAACTATATAGGAGCTATATGTAACTATTGTGTTGATGAATTACATGATGGCTGTGATTGTAATACTATTGCACCAGATTATTTTATAGCAGATAATTATATTTTCTTTGAATGTGAAAATAAAAAAAGTGTATTACTTTCAGAAGAAACTATAAGTAATATAAACAATATACACTATGGAAAGCTAATGCAAAAACCTAATTTAAAAGCAAATAGCTTGAGTATACCTAGGATTTCTAAATTAACAGAAAAACAATGTGTTTTAGCTTTATATATGGCTCAAAAATATATAAACCGTGTTAAAGTTTATATTAACATAAATATAGAAAAGTTATTTGATACTAAGCAACAAATACATATTTTTGAAAACATATATGACATACACTTTTGTAAATTATGTTGTGATCCTTTTATATCTATTTTTGATATAGGTTCTTATTGTACAAGCTGTATAGAAAACTATCATAATAAACGTTGCGATTGTAATAACTATAAATTTCATACCATGCAGCACAGTTATATACATATACACTGTAACAACTGTTTTAATGTAAATAAACGAGAAATTAAAAATAGTTTTAAATAAAGTATTTTTTATTTTTATAAAGTATCTATGTTTTTTTTTTTGCTTTCGGTTTATGTTTAAAAACTGTTTTAAGATATATTAAAAGCACTTTTTATTTTACTTTCTAAAAATCTATTTTACTTTCTAAAAAGCTATTTTAGAAAAAAAAATAAAAGAAACATGTCTTTAGATCAATCTGTTTATATAAACAATTTAAAAGCAAATACTTTCAATGCTAATACACTAACTATACCTGGAGGTGTTTCTAATTCAGTTTTATATTTTAATAATATGTCTGAATTAACAGGTTTAAATACAGGTGCTGTTGGCCAAGTGTTAACTGTAACTGCGCCAGGAATAATAGGTTATGCTAATGTAGCTGCGCCTTTAATACCTGATCCTCTTTCGTTAAATCAACTTAAAACAAATATATTAGCCCCAAATGCCACCTCAAATATATCTTTAACAGGTAAACTTATAAACGACTATGTAGATACTAACACTGTTTTTGGAAATAACTCAGCCACAACAACAATACTTAACTTAGGTAATACTGTTTTTGGCAACAATAGTAACATAAACATAACAAATCAGTCTAATATAAGTGCTTTTGGTTATAAAGCATTAGAATTAAATACACAATCAGAAAACACTGCTTTAGGTTCTTTTTCTTTACAAAATAATATATTAGGACAGCGTGTTATAGGTATAGGTTTTCAGTCTGGCCAAAATGCAAACACAAATGACCTTATATGTTTAGGTTATAACTCAGCGCAAAATACAACCGGAAACACAAATATATATTTAGGTAACAATTCTCAGCTTAATAGCGCCTCAAATAATTCTATTTATATAGGCCATAACCAAGGTAGTGATACATCTAACAATAACTGCATAATAGGCCACAGTAATTCAGGTTTAAGTAATGCTTTTAACATAATATTAGGTAACATAAACACTATAACAAACGCAAATCAAAACGTTGTTATAGGTGGTTTTAATTCAGATTTAACTAATGTAGTATCTAGTGTTTTAGCTGGCTACCAAAGTGGTTTTTCACTTAATAATGGCACGCTAACAGCTATAGGTTTTGAGTCATCTAAATTTACAGTAGGTACAAACAGAAATACATCAATAGGTTACAGATCTTTGCGTAATAATATATCTGGTGAAGATAATACTGTTTTAGGCTATCAAAGTGGTTTACAAATAACAACAGCATCATCTAATACTGTGACTGGCTCAAATGCTTTTAATAACTCTAATGGCTCAAACAATTGTATTTTTGGTTTTGAATCAGGTTTAAATTCAGGAGATAATTGTGCTTTTTATGGTTATAGATCCGGTCGCGTTTCAACAGGTATAGAAAACACTGCTTTTGGTTATCAAAGCGGTTTTTCACTAAGTACAGGCGCATATAATAGCTTTTTAGGTACTAACGCGGGGCAATCACTAACAACACAAAATAATAATGTGTTTTTAGGCCATTCTTCAGGCCTTTTAGCTACGGTTTCTGACACAACCGCATGTGGTTTTGAAACACTTTATAATTGTACAGGTGTGAACAATAGTGCTTTTGGTTATAGAAGTTTAAAAGCACTTACAACAGGTACAAACAACTGCGCTTTTGGTTTTAATTCCGGCCAAAATGCAACAGGATCAGATAATGTTTATTTTGGGTATCAAACAGCTCTAAGTAATACAGGTTCAGGTAACTCTTTTTTAGGTTCTAGCATAACACCTACAAACCTTAATAATAGTGTTATTTTAGGTTATCAATCCGCGCAAAATATAGTTTCAGCTTTATCTGGTTTAATAGCAATAGGTTATAGATCCGCACAAGCTACAACACAATTAGGTATTTTTATAGGTCAAAACGCAGGCCAAAATAATACCGGCCAAGGTAACGTATGTATAGGCAATAGTGCTGCAACAGGATTAACAGGCTCTAACAATACAGTTTTAGGTTTAGCTGCGGCACCTACATTAACATCTGGTGCAAATAACATAATAATAGGACAAAACGCTTTAAATGGACCTAGTGTACAGCCTTCTAATTCTGTTTTTTTAGGTTATAATACCGGGCTTACAAACAACGCTTCACAAATAACTGTTTTAGGTTCTAATTCAGGTTATATAGGAAACAATAACTCTGTTTTATTTGGGCCAAACATAGGTCAAACTGCCACGGGATCATCTCAAAATGTACTTTTAGGCCAAAATAGTGCTACATCTTGCGTAAATATGGTTAATACAACTGTAATAGGTTATAACACATTACCTACATCATCCGGTACAAATAATTCTGTTATAATCGGCGCAAACGCATGTACATCTATATTAAATCCGCCGGTTAATAATGTAGTTATAGGTGTTTCTGCTATGGTAAACGGGCCAGCATTAAACCAACCAAATGTATGTATAGGTTATCAAGCATTAGGGTCAACAACAGCTTTTAGCAACAATAACCAAATAGCTATAGGTTATCAGGCACTATTATCTGCTATTAGTTTCAACAACATATGCGTTGGACACTCTTCAGGCACAAATGCAGGGTTTAATAATTTAATTTTAGGTAATAATAGTGGCGCTAGTATAGCAAATAATAATACTATAATAGGACATAGTTTAAATATATCTGGCTCAAATAATAATATAATAGGAACTGGTATAACAGGGTTAGCTGGATCAACAAATAACATAATAGGATCAAATATAAGTAAAATAATAGGTGGTTCTAACATAGTTTTAGGAGATACTATTATGAGTGGTTTAGGTACAGGATTATCTGGCTCAAATAATTTAATTTTAGGTAATAATTTAATAAGCTTATCTTCTCAGACTTCAGGTGGTTCAAACAATATATTGTTAGGTGTTAATAACATAACAGGATTACCTTCGCTAAATACAAGTAATAATATAGTATTAGGAGCTAATAATTTAGACGGTAATATGTCTTTGCAATTTGGTACTGGAGGTAATGTAATTATAGGTAGCGGTATAACTAGTACTCCAGGTATAGCTGTGCCAAGTAATTGTGTTTTTATAGGTACAAGTACAGGTGCTACTTCTAATAACTTTTATAATGATGCAGTTTGTTTAGGTACAAATGCCAAAGTATCTAACGGTAATAGTTGTCAGATTTTAGATCCAAGTAATGTAGCTTTAGGTACTTTTAAATTTAAATCGCAAACAATAGCTACAGCAGCATGGATAGGAGGTGGTTTAACAGGAGCTTCTATAGATAATTCAGGTAATATAATACGTACGCCTTCAGATAAAAGGTTAAAAAAAAATATAATAGAATTACCTGATGTAAATTCTGAAATACTAAAATTAAAACCTGTACAATATATATATAAAAACGATATAAAATATAGCGGTGTGCCAGAATATGGTTTTATAGCCCAAGATGTAGAAAAAGTGTTTCCTGACTTAGTATATGATACAGGTATATATAATTCTGAAAACGATTTAGACAGTGAACCTATAAAAGGCTTAAAATATAATGCTATTATAGCTTTACTTGTTAAAAGTAATCAAGAACTTATAAGTCAAATAAATAACTTACAAGAAAGACTTTTAAATTTAGAAAAAAAGGAAAGGATCATACCTGCCTTTGTTAGTGGTTTCTCATTGTAATGGCTATTCTTTTATGTATAATATCATTTCCAATTTTTCTTTCATCTTTACGGCACTTAATACATCTAAAACCACAATGTATCATGTTTTCTTTGCATTCCCAGCATAACTTAACTTCATAGTCAGATAGTTTAATATTATGATGACACCCAATGCAATTGCGGTATTGTTCTTCATTGTTTCTAAATAATTCCATTTTATTTTTTAGTTTTTATAATATAACCGCTTTTTCATTTTTTTCTTGCGAAAGAAACAGCTTAAAAATAAAAAAATAAAAGGGTGTAGGATCATACCTACCTAACCTTTTATTTGTCATAATAAAATGATTTACGTTTTTTAGCATATTGGGCATATAAAACACGGGCTCTGTTATTATAACATGTATCACACATAATAGGACAATGTGTTCTCCAATTAGTGCATTTTTTGCAAAAGTACTCACAATCATTTACTTTTACATCCTTTTTGCATTTACGACAGTAAATAGTTGGATCTTCAATTATAAATTCTTCCATTTTTAAATGTTAGTTTTAGTTGTTTTTTTTTTACTAACACTACATAGTTTTCATTTTTTTCTTGTGGAACTATTTTATTTAAAAAAACAAAAAAAGGGGGTGTAGGATCATACCTACCTAACGCCTTTTAGTCGTCATAAAAACCAGATTTGCGGGCTCTCATGTACGAAACATACAAATCGAATTCCTTCTTTTTGCACTTGTTACACATTTTATCACAATGTGTTTTGTTCTCTTTGCATTCGTAACATAAAGTATTAAAATCAGATGACTTTATGTTTTGGTGGCAATCAGGACAGTAAATACGTTTTTCTTCCATTTTTAAATGTTAGTTTTAGTTGTTTTTTTTTTACTTATATAAAGATATATTCATTTTTTTCTTGTGAAACTATTTTATATTAAAAAACAAAAAAAGGGGTTGTAGGATCATACCTACCTAACGCCTTTTTAGTTACCATAGTATTCAGCTTTAAGTTCTTGAATACGTCTATCATTGTCATTATGTACTCTCTGATCACACTCAATGCACATATGTTGACAATGTGTTTTTATTTCATTACAATACCAGCACATACTTCTATAATACTCTGATATTTTAATAAATCTATGACAGCCAAGACATAAAAGATGTAATTCTCCATTTTTAATTCTTTCCATTATTAAATGTTAATTTAGTTTTTATTTTTATATTGTTACATAGTATTCACTTTTTTCTTGTAAGATAAACCGCTTAAAACAAAAAAAGGGGTTGTAGGATCATACCTACCTAACGCCTTTTATTTGTCATAATAAAATGATTTACGATTTTTAGTATATTGATCATAAAGAGCTTTGTTATTATGGCATGTATCACATGTAATAGGACAATGTGTTCTCCATTCCGTACATTTTTTGCAAACATAATGACAATCAAATAATTTTACATCCTTTTCACATCTACGACAGTAAATAGTTGGATCTTCCATTTTTAAATGTTAGTTTTAGTTGTTTTTTTTTTACTTATAAAAAGATATTCATTTTTTCCTATAAAACGATTTTATATAAAAAAACAAAAAAAGGGGGTGTAGGATCATACCTACCTAACGCC
>JACCDQ010323217.1_pt1 | contig 35637 bp, 53 predicted proteins | sample 7446031 | NCBI WGS metagenome assembly JACCDQ01 (sample SAMN15323442, study PRJNA562643) | freshwater metagenome | isolation source: river surface water | place: USA:Blue River Watershed | collected 2017-08-17 | reverse complement strand
TTAACTACTACAGGCACTTCAGGTGCTGCAACATTCAGTTCAGGTACTTTAAATATTCCTCAATATCAAACTGCTTTAACTAATCCTGTAACAGGAACAGGTACTGCTAATTATGTAACTAAGTGGACAAGTGGTAGTGCAGTTGGGAATAGTGTTATTTTTGATAATGGCACTCATGTAGGTATTGGAACTACTACACCTAACTTCACCAGTTCATACGGAAGGTCACTAAGTATTTTAGCGGGAACTGGTTATGCAGGAATTGAGATTTTTGGTGCTTCGGCAACAGGTGGAGGTCAATTAGACTTTGGTGGTAGTACAACTCGTTTTGCTTCAATATCAGGAGAATATGAAAGCTCCACTAATGGTTATTTAAACATTCGTACACTTAGGGGAGGAACTATGACTGATGCGGTTAGAATTTCAGCAAATGGGAACGTAGGTATTGGTGTAGTACCTAGTGCTTGGTGGAGTGGATTTAAAGCTATTCAAGTTGGTACAACTGGAGCATTAGCAGGTGGTTCAGGAGTTACAAACTTAGGTCATAATTATTATTTCGATGGCACAAATACAATTTATTTAACTTCAAGTAACGCATCATTTTATCAGCAAACAGCAGGACAACATATTTGGTATAATTCTACTTCTGGAACTGCAGGTGCTACTGCAACATTTACTGAAAGGATGCGTATCACTTCTACAGGAAACTTAGGTGTCGGAACAAGTTCGCCTTCATCTTTACTACACCTAAATGCAACTGGATATCCTGCAATTACAATACAAGGAGGGGCAACTGCAGGAGGTGGTTTGAGATTTTTAGCAGGTAGTGATACTTATGGTGAATTATTCGGAGAATATGAATCTGCAAACAATGGTGTTTTACTATTTAGAACAAGAGGCTCGGGTACTCTTACTGAACGTATGCGAATCACTTCCGCAGGCAACGTAGAGATTAGGTCAGCAGGGCAATTAATTGCATATCGTTCAGATAATGCTCGAAGTGGTTCATTTTTTTGCGACAATCTTGCAGTACATATTACATCAAGTTCTGACCCTATAAGAATATCATCTGCTGATAGAATAGAATTTTATACAAGCGGAACCGAACGTATGCGGATTACGAGTGGGGGTAATGTTGAAATGAATGGAACTCTACACGTTGACGGATCTACAATGGGTCAGCTTACTGGGGATAATGATCCTTTATTTAGGGTAGTTTCAGGAGCAAGTACTAGTACAAGGAGTGGTATTGCTATCAAAGATTCTTGGAATGGTACAAATAATACTAGTAGTTATGTTTACATTTTCGTAGGAACTGGATCAGGAGAAAGGGAGGCTATGAGAATTGTTAATAGTGGCAATATTCTTATGGGGACTACTACCGACAACGGAGAGCGTCTTTATGTATCAGGTGCAATCAGAGCAACAGGGAACATTACTGCTAACTCTGATTTGATTCTAAAGAAAAACTTAAAGTTAGTTGATAATCCAATTGATAAACTTAACCAACTTAATGGTTACTTATATCAATGGAAAGAGAATGATGAATATCAATATGGAGTTATTGCTCAAGAAGTAGAAAAGATATTACCTCATGCAGTTCAAACAGGTAATAATGGAATTAAAGGTGTTGCCTACAATCAACTTATTCCATTGCTTATAGAAGGGTTTAAGGTTCAGCAAAAAGAAATTAATGAGTTAAAATCTAAAATTGGATAATGGCATTACCTTTAAGTGGTGATTTATCATTCAACCAAATAGGTGTTGAAATCCAAAGAGCAAGTGGTGCTATCTTGGACATTAAAGATGCTGAACTTGGTGTTTACGTTCCATTAAATGTTTATAGCACTTATAGACCTGATGGAGTAGTACCTTGTTCGGTATCTGAATGGTATGGGTATAATCATACACAATCACAATTCACACCTTTCTTTCAGGTTGTTAAGAGTTCTGTTGCCTCCACTACGGTAAATACCAACTTTGATATGCGTATTACTATAGCTAACATTGGTAATGCTCCTACAACAGGTGCTTTAGTGACCTTTACAGACACTTTACCTGCTAATATGCAGATTGTTACTTGGAGTGCTCCAGGATGGAATGTAAACGTAGTTAATCAAAACTTAACTGCTACAAGGAGTGATTCTATTCCTGCTAATAGTGCTTATAACGATGTAGTAATTACTGCTAAGATTATCAATTGTGCAGCAGGGGCTTATTACAATCAAGCTAATGTTACAGGTGGAGGCACAAGTGGTATATTCTATTCTAACACAATAACAATAAATGCTACTTTATTTTCTTCTACTAAAACAGTAACAAGGAGTATTCAAAAGAATGATTGTGCACCAGGTTGTGTGGGAACTTTTGTTAATGTTACTTCTCCTGAATTTACAAGAACTTCTTGTAACTCTCAAGCTGAAGCAGATAACTTAGCGACACAAGATTGTAATAACTGGTTAGATGCTAATGGTCAAGGTATTGCTAATAGCAATGGCTCTTGTGTTTGTAATCCTCCTGTATTCTCTTTGAACAAAGGTCGTGTAGGTAGTGGAGCAATAAGTATTGGACAACAATTTAATTGGCAAATAGCAGTTACTGTTTCTAATAACAATACTACAGGAGCAACAGTAAACATTACAGATACAATAGATTCTAACTTTACGATTATCTCTTGCGAGGTTGTTAATCCTTCAGGATGGAATACTTTTATTAGTGGCCAAACTGCTAATGCTTATACCAATAATGTTTTAGTAGCAGGACAAACCTATTACTTTGTAATTACTGTTCAAGCTAACAATTCAGGTACTTATAACAATACTGCTAGTGTATCAGGTGGTGGTGGTAATCTTGCTAGTGGTTCTGCTAGTGTTTCTATTGCTGCTCCTTTACCTATTGCATTATCAATCTTGTCTGCAAACCCTGATCGGGATATGTATTCATCTACATTCTTAGATGTAAATTATTTTGGTATTTATGCTCAAGACAATGATTATTTAAACCACAACATTTCTATTAGGATTGCTAATCAATCTGCTGCACCTAATTCAATTAATATTAAGTGTAACTTCACTAATGGTATATTTATCAACTTATATGGTAGTGCCTTGTTGCCTAATACTACTGATTGGGGTTTTGATCCTATTGATAGTATAATCTTTAACAAGACTACAATTAATCCCGGTGATTACTCATTTACCTATATAGCATTTATTGCCTCTTTCTTGGGCACAAGTAGTAGTAACTTTAGTTTTGCCCTTAGATACAACGGAAGTACAGTAGATTCAAGAGATTTAAGTAGGAATATTGTTAGTAGAGTTGAAGTTCAAATAATGGTTTCATCAACTACTTCAAATCAGTTTACTGGTCAATTATTATTTGAAAATACTTATAAAGAACCAGGTCGTAGTGATGTATTTACAAGTCAAGTATTTACTTTACCTGCTCAAAGTTCTACTTCACTTAATAACGCAAGAATATACGTTCAATCAGAGGGTACGTTTAATTACAACATATTCAATACTGCTAAGACAGTAAGATATAGACTACAAACTGGTAACTCTTGTCCTGTTGGTGCTTATGTAACTGGTGCTGCTCCTTTTGGTATAATAGTAATGGCTGATGGATTTGGAAACCTAATCCCTTGTTAATTACAAAATAAATAGTTTATATTTGTCTTGTAATCATTATAATATATGGTTGATTCTTATAGAAAACTAATAAACAAACAAATCAAAATGAAAAAAACGTACAAAGACTTGTATATGGTTGCTGCTTATTGTGCTGCTAACATTTACAACAAGGAAACAAAAGGTCAAATCAAATTGAATAAGATTCGTGAGAAATTACAACCTTATTTAGATGAGTACACCGAGTTGAGAGATGCTTTGAGATTAGAGTACGCAATGGTTGTTAGTGAAGGAGAAAAGAAGGGTAAGGTTATTATTGAAGAAGATGGCAATTATGCTTACACTCAAGAGAACTTACCTAAGTTAAATAAAGCAGCAAAAGAATTAGCTGATAAAGAGTTTGATTATACTCCTATTGTAATTACTAACCCTGAAGAATTAGAAGTTTATACTTTCTTAAAAGGTTGGGTTACAGGAGTAGATTTTAAAGAAGATTTAGAAGAAGAAATAGAATTATAAGATATGGAATACATCATTCGTATTAAGCCAATTGAAGCATTCGGAACGATAGCAACTCGTTTGCACGTTCGTTTGTTTTATGTTCTTTATGGGGCAAGTCAAAACTGTTTCCTTGAGTACAAGACCTTTGATGGTCAAATGATGTACGCAAAGAACTTGACTATCCCTGAAGATATAGTTTCAAAGTGGGGTACGAATGATGACCTTGTCTTACAATATATTGTTAAAGTAGAAAAAGTTACAATTGATGACTCTCCTGTGTATATGGTTGATGAGCAAGCACAACTACAAACTAAAGAGATGTTGGCTACTCCTACTGAAGTTGATTACCAAACTACAGAAGAAATTATCGAAGAAGCGTTAGCTGATGATGAAACAAGTGTTCCACCATTAACTGCTGAAGGATAATGAACTTTGATTTTGAGAATGTAATCTTCCCGACTATTATTTCAGGTATTACTGGCATATTTGGTTGGCTTGTAGGCAAAAAGAGAGAGGATGTAGAGATAGATACTAATGAAATAGCTAACACTAAAGAGATCATTGAGATGTGGAAGGTAACTGCTAAGGAGATGAAAGAGGAGGTTGCGGAATTGAAACAAAAGATTGAAGATTTGACTAAAGAAGTACATACACTAAGAATGGAGAACATTGAACTTCGTTCTAAACTAAGTAATGCTAATGAAAGTCACCAAGATAAGCAGTAAAGGATTAGAGTTAATCAAGAAGTATGAAGGGTTTAAAGCTAAACCTTATTTATGCCCAAGTTCGGTGCCTACTATCGGTTATGGTTCTACCTACTACGAGAACGGAACTAAGGTTAAGTTAACAGATACACCAATCACTAAGGAACGAGCCACAGAACTACTGATGGCTCTTTTAGTTCCATTTGAGAAAGCAGTAGATTCTTACTGCGTAGATACAATCAATCAGAACCAGTTTGATGCTTTATGCTCGTTTGTTTATAATTGTGGCAATAACGCATTAAAGACTTCTACCCTACTTAAGAAACTTAATAAGAATCCCCAAGACGTTACAATTCGTAACGAGTTCCTTAAATGGAATAGGGGAGGAGGCAAGGTTCTTGCAGGATTAACCAAAAGAAGGCAAGAGGAGGCAGACTTATACTTCTCTTAAACAACTAATCACAAACAACATGAAAAAATTAACAATCTTATTCGGTATAATTCCGATATGTTTAGCTTTATCTTGTAAGCCAATTAAAAGAACTACTTCTACTTCAGTAGTAACGGTTCACGATACTATCAGAGATATAAAGATAGTTGAAAGGTATAAAGCAGTTACAGATACACTTGTAATAGACAATCCCTGCGATTCTTCGGGCATTCTAAGCAACTTTTATAGCAAAATAGTAATACCACAAGGGAAGGTTATAATTAGGTCTTTAAATGGCAAGATTCAAGCTACAGTCAACATTGATTCAATTCAATCTGTGTACGAATCTAAGTACAAGTCATTGGTCGATAAAAGTGTAGAAAACCAGAAGATATTCATCAGAAACAATGTAGTTCCTTCTTGGGCAATAATTACAATCTTTGTTGAAAGCTTAATTATCTTACTGTACTTTTACTTTAAGTTTATAAACCCATTTAAATGAAAACATGGAAAGAATTAGTGATTGATGCAATTAATATGCATCGGTCAGAAGGAGTTAGTAGACACGAGGCTTCTCGTAGAGTAACTCAAGGTACAGAACATTCATCTGAAAACATTCGTAAATCTATGAGTAGATACGAAAAGAAGATGGATCATACTGCTCTTGATTCTGAAGCTTCAACAATGGGATTCCCTATTGATAATGTGTCTTCTTACTGGTTAAAGTCTAAACATATCTCTGTTCACGTTAAAGGAGATAAACAAGAGATTAACTACTTTGATGAAATAGCAAAGATTGTAGAAGGATATAATCCTGAAACTTTAAGAAATATTGAGAAGGTAGAAACACCAACTCCTAAAGCAATTAAGGCAACACTAAGTGATATGCACGTTGGCTTAGACCCTAATCCTAATAATAAATCCCTATTCTCATACGAGTACAATGCTGAAGTATTTAAGTCAAATCTTGATAAAGTATATAATTCTATTCTCAAGGAATATACCGCTAATGGTAGATTTGATTTGCTTATTATAGATGACTTAGGAGATGGACTTGATGGATGGGATGGATTAACTACTCGTGGAGGCCACAAGCTTGAGCAGAACATGAGTAATCAAGAAGCATTCAAGACTTTTGTAGAAGGTAAGTTAACATTAATTGAGAATTGTGTCAGAGCAGGTATTGCTAATGAAGTATTGGTAAGAAACGTAGCTAATGATAACCATTCAGGGTCGTTTGCCTCTATTGCTAATATGACTATCCAAATGCTTCTTAATAGAACTTATGGTGAAGATTCGGTTAAGTTTTACATATTAGAAAGATTCATGGAGCATTTTAAATACGGAATGCACACTTATATCCTTACTCATGGTAAAGATTCCCAGTATATGTTTAAGGGATTACCATTTGAGTTAAATGACAAGGCTACTTCATTCATAAACGATTACATAGACCACTACGAGATTGATACTCCTTTTATCCACTTAGAGAAAGGTGATTTGCATCGTATTGGTTACTCAAGAACCAAGAAGTTTGACTATCGTAATTATATGAGTTTTGCCCCTCCATCTGCTTGGGTGCAACATAACTTCGGTGATTGTTATTCAGGATACTCAATAGAGGTTATCCCTAAGTTTAGCGGAGAAATCTCACACACAGATTACTATTTTGATTTGAACAAGAAATTATAGTACCTTCGTAGCATACGTTTTCATGTATGTTTGTTTGGGTTAGGTTTCGGTAAATGGGGGGCAATTGTCCCCTTTTTACTTTTAAAACAAAAATACCCACCAACAAAGTCAATGGGTATTCTACTAAACATTATGAAATCAAATTTTACTATTCTTAAAAGATACTTTTTCTGTTAAAAATATCTTGTTCACTTATTCTTGAGGTTGCTACATCCACATACATATCATGGGTAGCAGTATTACCATCTCGATTCTTTAAGAAGATATACTCTAACTTATTATTAAATGTAACATTAGGATTGTTATTCTCTCTTGCCTCCTCATAGGCATAATAATCTTCTCGGTACAATCCCACAACTACTGAAGCCATCTGCTCTATCTTTCCTGATGATCTTAGGTCAGAAAGCTTGGGTCTATGACTACTTCTACCTTCTGATGCTCTGTTAAGTTGTGCGGCACAAACAAAAGGTATATTAAGTTTCTTAGCTAAAGACTGTATCTTATCGGCGACAGTTCCTACCATTGCTACTTCATTAGAAGCATTAATTGTACTATCTGTCATTAGTTGCAAATAGTCAATCATAACCATTTTAATATTCTTCTCTCTAACAATCTTTTGTATCATATTAGATAGGTAGTTTATATCTCTGTTTGCCCCATCATACCAAGTTATTGGTAGCTTTTCTAATCTTGTTACTGCTTCTGATTGTACACTTGTAAATTGGTCAATGCTTATCCTTCCAGTCTTAATCTTAGAGTAGGGTGTAGGGTTATCTAATTGTCCTGAAATCATTCGGTATATTAAAGACATTACAGGCATCTCTAAGGAAAGAAATAGAACATTGTAGTTAAGTTCTGCTGCACATCTTGCGTGTTCAAGCAAAGTAATGGTCTTTCCTTGTCCTGGTCTTGCAGCAAATAATATAACATTACCTTTTAACCAACCTCCTGTAATTTCATCTAACTTAGGGTATCCTGTAGGCACTCCTGATAAGTTACCATTAGTCATTACATCACCCAAGTTGTTAACTGCTGAAAGTAAAGCATCTTTCATTGATACTACTTCTTCGCTATTGTCTTTAACTATTTCATTGCTGATAGTATTATTGATCTTATCAAGCAAGCTAAAGTAATCGACTCCATTAACTAAGTCAGAAGTTATCTCTTTAGATAATGTTAATAAATCTCTTTTACCTTTTAATTCTGCTAACCAAATCAATAACTCTCCTGCATTAAGTGGTGACTTAGTAGATTGTGCAGTCATCACAGATGCCCAGTCTTTACTTCCCTTTGATTTAAGCCTTAATATTACATCCGATAAGGTGAATGTACCTTTCTCGGAAAATAATTCAACACAAGTCAAATAAACATTACGAGTTGACTCAAAGTGAAATACATCAGGCTTAATAATCTTTTGAACTTCCTTTGTATAAGATGGATAGTTGCAAAGTACTGCTATTAGTTCCTGTTCGGAATCTAAATCAGTTAGTGATATTGTTTGGTTTGATTTCATATAGTTGTTTGTTTATTAATCTGTGCAAAATCCTGCTTGGCATCCTGATCCAGTTCCAAAATGAAAATCCATTTGCAGGCCAATCTTTTTAAATTGAAAATAATTACCTTCCTTTTTCCACTTTGCTCTTTCTGTTTCTTGTTCTGCAAACCATTGCATCTTTTCCGTTTCTGTATCCCAATTTTTTCTTAATTGTTGTAATGGCTTATGAAAACACCCAACACAATTAGAATCTTCAGGAAATATTAAATTTGTAGATTTAGCCCACATTTTTACATCAAAATGAGTTATTTTATTATCAATTAAAGGGAAATAACCTTCTCTCCATTCAATTTCTTCCCACTTATTTCGTACCCCCCCCCCTTGCTTACCTACAATTCCTTTAAAAGACGTACTGAATCTATCTGCTCTTTCCATCTCATCATATCTAAATCCTATCCCCATCTTAACCTTTTCATTGATATTTTCGTACCACCAATCCCATATTGGACGCATTTTCATTTCAGTAGTACAAAATCTCATCATCATATTAGGCAAGAATCCTTTTGATTTCCTTATAATTTCTTCAAATGATTTACCAGTAACCCAAATAATTTCCTTACCAATTAATTGTTCTAAATCTATTACTGCTTTTAGTGTTAAATCTGATTCAGCAGTAGCTATAAATTGCATACCAATTTTATCTGATATATATTGGACTAATTTTTGATCCTTTGGTGTGCATCTTTTATCTTCTATTCTTACTAATGAAAATAAATTATAATCTGCAGGATAATGGTATGCTAAATAGCTTGATGTTTTTCCTCCGCTAAGAGAGTTAATAGTTATCATATTGTTTGTTATTAAAACTTAAATGCACTAGCAGTTTGTGGGCTTTCAATCTTTCTTGGCATATAAACCTCATCTTCCCATACTCTTTGATTTAAGTAAGTGAAAGGATCTTTCCTAAACTTAATATCGGGAGTAAACTTTAGGTAATAAGGAAGGGTTGCAAATATAGCATCTATTTCTTTAAGTGTTAACTTTAAAAATCTAGGTTGTGCTTTAGTTCTTCCTGTTTTCTTGTTGTACATATCCCAAAACTTCTCAAACTGTTCTTCTTTTAGGATTACTTCGTTAAGTATCTCTTGAGCATTTACTTTAGGTATTACTGGTAATTCTACTTTCTTATCAATAGGGTAAATTAATTCTAAACCTTTTGTTGCTGATAACTTGGTTTTATTAAGTGAAGCTAAAAGTTCTTCATCTTTAATGGCCATGTGTAGTTTAGATAATACTTCTTGTAAGAAATCTCCGAGTGCTAATTGTTTAGTTTCCATTTTCGATAGTTATAAAATCTTTAAACTTTTTAATTCTGATAAATGCTGCGTGTTTCTCACGATTTCTTGCGTGTTCTAACCGATAAACCCAAACTTTAATGGTATGATGCGTATCGTGAATAATATGCCCATCAAAACTTTTAAAATCTAATGTAGTAGAAGTTGTTGATAGGTAATTATTAGCCCACTCAAGAGCAATTTGATAATACTCCTCTTGCTTGCTTGTTTCCATCTGTTTTGCGTTTATAATAGTAACGTATCTTTCTTAAACTATAGAATCCTGCTTTATTAAACTGGACTTCTATTTTCTCATTACAATGGTCACAAGTCCAAGCCATTGCTAACTTATTGCCACTCTTGACTGCATACCTGATAATAGTTTGGATATTATTATCAACTTGGCATAAGGGACATCTTGGATCGTGGTCAATGAAATGACCTTTATACTTGCGTTCCATCAAATGTATCTTTTATCTTATTGAAAGTTGTTAAGTTAATCTTAACCCATCCCTTACGCATAAGGTATGCTTCTATTCTGTCCTCCATTGAACCAAGTAACCTTGTGAACTTACCATCCTTAGAATAGGATTTATAGTTCAATGAGTTGTAGTCTATTTCAGCTAACTCAAGTGACTTAGGGTCACGATAGTATTTAATTGATATTTGCTTTGCCATTTTCTTCTATTTCTTGTGCTAGTTCGATAATTGCTTGATTAAATTGTTCAGGCGAAAAAGTAAGTCCCATCATAATAACTTTAAAGGCATCTAATACCTCTCCAATTGTGCTATCTTCTTCAATCGAGATACTTACCTCATTGTTATAGCTTTGGCCTGTTAATGTTAGTTTATCCTTAGCCATGTTATTTAAGATTAGGTAAGTATTTTGGATAATTTGTAATACCACTTGGTTGCACATGAATTGTATAAGATTTTGTAAGCTTCTCAACACTCACTGGTTCTATCTTTTCAGGTGCTTGGCAAGATGACACTAACATTATAAATATAAAGTACATTAGTAAACTTACTCCTACTCCTACTATTCCAATAAATGCCATAAATTCTGTAGCATCTTGCTTGTCCTTAGACTTTCCTTGACAATATTTAGTTTCCATTTTGCTTAATGATTAAGATTCCTGATTTAGTATATCTACCTGGTTCTAATTGACCATGCCATTCTTCGTGATCTACTTCCATTGAAAATACCTTGTAAGGTTTATATTCCAAGTGTGTTTGCGTGTTCATCATCGTTGATTGGGTACTCAAGTACAAAATAGTTACGAGATAGAATGCTGAAAGGATTACAATTAGGTATATTTTTAAGTTCTTCATAGTCATTAATTAACTTTTGAATTTCCTTTGCGTTTTCTAGTAACCTTTGTTTCTGTTGCTTGTCCATGTAGCTTCTTGTAGTTAAGTTGAAGTTGATTGTATAAGTTTTGGCCAAATTGTGAGTAGGTTACTCCTAATTGGTTAGTTTGAAATTGGTGTTGTGTTTTCATGTTTTTGGTTTTTAAAATAAATATTGTTCGGTAAAATATTGGTTAACATCTTCAGTAGGATTATCTCCGTAAAACTTCTGATAAACTTCTATTGCCTTGTTAACCTTCATAAATCCTGATTCTCTAAAGTCATCTGATACTTTAAACAATCCTAAGCGATTAGTGCCTTTCTCAATAACGATAAATGCCATCTGCTTACCAGTTAATGTTTCATAAATATGCGTTTGACTGTCATAATTATATTTCTTGGCACTATACTTAAATTCTTCGATTGAACTTGTCGTTTTGAGATCATAGATAAAATCACCATTAATAATATCTGCTTTACCTTTAAAGGTCATTCCATTTACATCTCCTAACAAAGGAACTTCATATTTAACACCATTATCCCACACTAAAGGAGAAAGTGTCTTGTTGCCCCTTAGTGCAACTACCATTGAATCTACTTCATCAGCTTCTTTCTTTAGTAGCATAAACTCTTGACCTGAAGCCTTGCAAGCATCTTTGTAGATGTTAGTTGTACGAGTGGAGGCATCTACTAACTTAAAGTTCTTTAGCTTATAAGGCTCTAAGCAAGCAGTATGGAAGTAGTTACCTTGTAACATTGGTAAAGTCTTTTGTGAAGGCATACCAAACATCTTAGGGTTACTAAGTAAAGTTCCAATATCACTATTAGACATAAATTGTCTGCCGAATGAGCCATAGTATTGGTCATCATCCTTTAGTTTTTCAAGTATTTGTTCGTTTGTCATGGGTTATTTAATTTTTACTTGATATTTGGATTTAAAATACTGTTTGATGTTACCATCGGGGCTATGTTCAAAGAAGTCATCAGGTTGAATATCATTCATTAAAAACTGAAGCAACTCAAAGATTTGATCCCAGTAAGCATTAGAAAGAATCTCTTGTTGTTCTTCCCACTTACCATCATTAATTGGCATACCATTCATTTGCTATAGATTTTAACATTGTTTCTACTTGCTCATCTTTAATCTTACCATAAGCATGGGATTGAACTATCCCTATGTTATACTCTCTACCTCTAAAGGGTAAAGACCCATTCTCATTAAGCCTCTTGGCTACCTCTTGAAATAACTCCGAGTAAGTCTTACTTCTCGGAATTAATATCTTTTCTTTTAGTTTCATAAAATCTTAAATCCTAAAATATTATTGAGTGGTATAATTTTAGAAGTCACCAACTTAGGAACCATTACATTGCCTTCCTTCTTGGTAAATTCTTGAACTAGGATAGAAGGGTTAAGGAATGGCTCCGGGTGAGTACAAACTACTGATAATAATGAATCAGTAACTTCCAGTAATCGAGTAGTAATAGTTTCTTCTCCTAATCCTAACTTATAAGTCATTACTGCTGACTTACCAATATTCTTATTGATTGTGTTTACTAATGGGTTAATTGTTTCCATGATGTTGTTTGGTTAAGGGTTAAAATGGTAAAGAATCTTCTAAGTTTTCTTCAGCTACTACATCTAATACAATTGGTGCATTCATCGAGAACTTAGCCTTGTATTCAGGTGTAGAACTAATCTTATCAGCTAACCATTCAGGTAATGACATAAACACTTCTTGATTCCAGTTGTCATAAGATAAGATTCGTGTTGGGTTAACTTGATCGGGGCAAGCAAGACCTTTAGGAATAGGTGAGATACTTGCAATGTTTGCGTAAGTCTTAGTACCATCAGCAGAAGCTTTATGAACAATGTTTAACATGCAGGTCGCTGATACCAACTTAGTAATATCAAAGTTTGCTGCTTCAGCATCTGTAAATGCTTTACCTCTCCAAGATTGTAAGTGTGATCTAAGAGTAGACTTCTCATGAAATGATAAAGTATATTCCTTAGAAATTACAAATGGTTTCTCGGGCTCTCCATCACGAAATACTGCAGTTTCTAAAGGAAGTTCAAAGTCAATGATAACCTTGTGTAATACCTTCTTCTCTCCTAAGTATTCTGATTCTACCGTACCGATTTGAATCATTGAGTAGCATCTTGCAACGTGAGAACCTGCGGGTACTACTTTCTTTGGTAGATTTGAGCCTCCACCTGCTTTAGCGATAATTGCCATAATTGTTTGTGTTTAGTTATAAAGAAATTGGATAAATTTTGCATTACTTTTTTGACATTCATTTTTAAGAATATCACTAATTGACCATAGGTCGGCATTGAAACTGAAGGTCATGGTATAGAAACCTGCCTCATCTTGGAACTTTGCTTTGATTGTTTTCATAACTGTGTTTGTTTGTGTTGTACAAATGTAAACAAGTATTATTAATAAACAATAGAAAATTAAAAAATATTTAAAAATAGATGAAAAAAAATATCAGAGATAGGAAAATATGTATGAAATAACATCTACAGTCCATCCGTTTCCAAGCATTTTATACCTTTGAGAATCAGAAACATGATTAGTATAATTATCCTTAACTGTTTGAAGTCTTTCGCATTCAACTGGTGTTAATCTCCTAATCTTAGAATTGATATATGCTAATTGTCCACAGGATTCATCATTTCTTGCTCTAGCAGCTAAAGTTCCTGATTTACCATTTTCTCTAAATCTTAATCCTTCATCTGTTCTATAATCACATCCTATAACTTCGATCATATTATCAGTAGGACATAGAGCTGCATTCGCCCTTAAACAATTTGCTTTTTCATCAGACTCTTTAGGTTTAAAACCAAATCCTGTACCTTTTTCTGAATGCCTATCTTTGTGTGTGTTTAAAAAATCAATAAACTTATCACTTAAAAAATATTTAGAATCTACTTCATCTTCTAAAATATCTTTAAGCAAAATTCCTTTGTCTTTTGGTTGCTGGATTATACTTTCTAAATCTCCGAATAATCCTTGTGGCTCTAATCCTATATTAGTCCAGTAAAGTCTTTGTCTGTTCTGTGCGGATAATAAAGAAGAATTTATCATAATGGGTCTAACTCCAATTGATTTAGATAAAACCTTTTCCCACCTTTCTCCCATCATTACATTTTCAAGCAAGAAATACTTTGGCTTTACTTCGTTTAATAATCTCATGTATTCCCAAAAAAGATAAGATTGTCCTTCAAATTCAAATCCTTCTTCTTTAAGTTGCAAATAATGATCAAGTGTTAAAATCTCTTGCTCATCTTTTGTTGACATTCCTTTTCTCTTACCTGCAAAAGAAAATGATTGACAAGGCGATCCACCAATAAGAATATCAATTTTAGGTAATGAATGACCATCTACATTTACTACAGAACCAAGTTGTATTGTATTAGGGTAATTTTCCATTGTAACCTGGATAGCATACTTATCTATTTCAGAAGCAAAGTATTTATCAACTTTAATTCCTACTCTTTCTAAAGCTTGTTGCCCACAGGACATACCATCAAATAAACTAAGTACATTCATATCAATAATGCCAATTCCTACGTTTTTGTTGATAATGATTTGCTTTATTTAGTTCATAAATTTCTTCTTCTTGAGATTTAATTACCTTAACTAGGTTGTCAATTATCTTATTTTTAAGTTCAAACTCTTGCTTTAAATTAAAATATTCACGAACTAATTCATCCCAAGAATCATTCATTTCTTCAACATCTTTCTTGGCTCTTGTTAGGTATAATGCACCATCAAGTAACTCTTGTCGTGTATGCTCCATCCAATCAACTAAGTCTAAATCTTCTCTATCAAGAGTTGTGTTATACTTTTTAATTCCAACCTCTGACCTATCTAATAAATCTTGGCGAACTTCTTCTACTATACTATCTTTCATTTCCATACATTTTAAGGTCTAACCCATATTCTTCCATTAAGTTGTTAACACGATTGTTAAGTTCTAACTTCTTATCTTCTTCCATTGTGTCCATCTGTAAGCCTAACTCAAAGAAGAACTTCATTATACCACTAGCATTCACAAATTGCTCTACAACATTCTCCATATCAACTCCTTCACCATTTTGTGATTTAAAGATGTGATCAACATTCTTTTCTAATTCGCTTTTTAGTTGATTAGTTAATAGTTTAACCTTTCGGACATTACCTGATGACCTTTCCCAATCTTCTTCAATGAAGTCATAAAGGAACTGACAATGGCTGTAATATGTAAGGAATTTGTTTGCTTGTGATTGTGTCATTTGTTTGGGTAGTTTTCGGTTAATCTTCTTCTTCATCTAATCCTAATAGCTTATTCATTAAGACAAATGGTAGGCATACTAGAAATATCGTGATGGCTAAAGTCCAGGTTAAGATGTTTCTTAGAAGAATCATTAGTCAATTAATTTTGAGATGAAGCTTCTCTCTAATGTATCTTCCCAATTCTTAACTGCACGATCGTTAGCAGCATCTAATTCTGACTTAGTAAATAGTAGCTTAAATGGGCCTCTGTTACCTTTTACAATAACATGGTAGTATTCTGTATTAGCACCATTCTTTCTTTGTTGGTTGTCAACTTTTACAAGTTCACCGATTCTTACTGTTTTCATTTATTTGTTAGTTTAAATTGTATAATCACATTCCCATATACTAAACTCTATTCTTGGGTTCTCTTTATCTAATCCTTTCTTTAAATTTAATTCTGCAACTTTATTATCATTATCAAAGGCATTAACCTTCTGTAATAAATCTAATACTGCTTTGGTAACTCCATCTAAATCAGACTTTCGGTTAGGGTAATACACCATGATGTTAATCCCTATGTTACCTTGAATGTTTCTATCCTTGTAAACTTTGCATTGATCAATAAAACTTTGTTCGTAATCTTTTAAAGCTTTAGTCTTGTACATGAATCTACCTGCAATACGATATGAGTTAGACTTACTGGGTACAAGGCCATAGATAGTTTCGGTCATACATCAGATAATTTAAGGATGAAATGGGCATATAAGAAGAATAATACGGCAAGCACCCAGTAAGCAATTGCTACAAGCTTTGAATAATCATTGTCATCTTTCATATACCCAATTTTCTTTGGTTTGGTAATTTTAATAATCCTAATCGGTATGCGTGTTTTTGATTTTCAGAACGAGTTACCCATTCAAGATTGTGAAGATTATTATTAGTCTTAATTCCATCTCTGTGATTAACATGAAGGGATGGGTCTTTTCTATTTAAGAAATGAATAGCTACTAATCTATGAATTGAAAAGTATTTTGATTGACCATTTTTACATAATGAAATAGATTTATATCCATTACGATCTAACTTCTGCTTTAGCAACCTTTCTTTCTTTGAAAATTCATTGCCAAGTGATTTAACATTACCTAAAGTACTTATTTGATAAAGCCCTTCGTATCCAATAATATTTCTCCAAAATTCCATGATGCCTAAAAATTATTTTTTCAAAAAAGGTGATATTTTAAAAATCGATAAAAAAAATATAAGAAAATCCCACTTTAAAAATATGGGATTTTTCTACAATCCTCTTTAACCTATCATTCTACTTATTTTCTTCTTCGTGTAATAAATAAACTGCAACAAATGATTTAAAAAGTTGCTGCCAGTGCTTACCAAATCTTTCTTCAACTTCTACCTTTAATCTAGTTGGTAATCTTACGGAAATTACGGATGTTGGTTCTAATCTCGGTCTGCCCGCTTTGCGTAAATTTTGTGGTGTTTTTTCTTTCATTTTTCTTTGAGTTATTTTCTTATGACAAATGTAAACAAATTCTTTTAATAAAATCATACAATTATTATAAATATTTTATTACAAGTATTAAGGTTAAAAAAATATTTAAAATTAGAATTAATCCTAAAAAAATGCCGACCAAGAAAATTATATTTTTCTCCAGGAAATTTGAAAATTTTTCCAAAAATTTCCCGGAACTATCAGCTTTTTTACCTGTAAGAGCCCGACCAACTTTTCTCACTTTTCCTTGCTTTTGGAATAGCTTATTTAGAATTATTCTAATTAAAGCAAAATGGGTAATTCTGTTAATTGTTTGTGGTAATGGCCTGAAATTTTGCATAACTATTTGTTTAAAATTGTTTTTAAGGTACTATAATTGGCTTCTAAGCTACTCAAATAGTGGAGGCAATATGATTGCCTATTTAAGTCTAAAATCGTGGCTTAAATTCAAAGTATTAAAGTAATTAGGCAATAAGGTATTTCAGGCCATAAATAAGCCCATATAAAACCCCTTTGTTTTACCCTCTCTTTTGCCCTGTATTTGATTTGTTTACATGGGTTGATATATGGGTAAGACCTTAAATAAACAAAGCCCTATAAAGGGCTATAAATAACAAAAGCCCAAAGCGGGCTATTAAATAAAAAGAGGCTTAATAAGGTAGCCCCCTATTTATACGACAAAAGCCCCTAATTTGGGGCTCCTATCTTTTAGCTAAATGTGTCAATGTATTTATATTCGTTGCTTGATTGATTGTAAATTGTCAACTCAATCCTTTTGCCTCTGTTTTTAAATTCGTAGGGTAAACAATCAAGAAATTTATTTTTAATCTCTTTTAGGTTTTTATAACCAAAATACCTTTGTTTTTCAATTACCTCTGAGTTGTAACGTGCCAAAATAATGATTTGGTCGTTTTCGTTTATTCTAAATCTTTTCATGTTTTTAAAATTGAGTTTTTAAGGTTAACAATTGGCCGATAGTAGTAGTGTTAACTATAAAATTTACGGCCTCCACTATTGTAAAAATGCTAGGTACATGAAAAAAATTGCCGTTTCTAAAAACTAATTTATTTAGTTCGGGTGCGTTTTTATGAGTTTCTAAACCCACTACTTGATGCATTAAATTTTTATTGAAAAATTCTAGCCTTTCATATTTAAAAGATAATTCAATAGCCTCAAGTATAAAATCGTGTTTTTCTATTCTATCTATATCCGTATTGTTGATACGTTCAATATTTTTTGTATAAAAATCTATTCTATCTTTTTTAGCCTTTTTTTGATATTTATTTATTGGATTAAATAGATTGAATTTATTTTGGACAATTTCAAATTTTGTTGAGTTCATGATATTAAAATTTTAGGTTAAAAAATTATGCGTGTGAATTATGGATATATTCTATTTTTTGACCAATTGCTTCACCTAAAGCTAAAATAGCTTTTCTTATAAGCATAGGCCCACGGCCTGCAATATTTTCTGAAAGTTCAAAACCTGCGTTATTTATTGCATATTGTACGGCTGCACTTTCTTTGTCGTATCCTACGCCATCCGCTTTGCCTGTTCCTTCCGTGTGAATTTCGTGACCGTTTACCCATATACACGCATAAACGTTGCCATAATCCGTTACTTGATAAGTACGAATAGTCACACACGGGTATAAATTGTTATAAGTTTTGTTTATTGATATTCCAGTGTATTCACGGAAATAACACTTGCCTTCTTTTCTGTAATTAGAATTAAAAGACTTCTTTTTGTTTTGGTCAAATGTTGCAATTATTGGGGCTTCCATGTTCGTATATTTTAAAAGATTAAAGATTTTGTATAGTAATTAAGATAATAACGTAGCGAAAATAAGGGCTAATGTAATAACCCCCCAAAATTCGAGGACGGTTACTATATCATTGCGTTGAGTTTCTTTGCGTTTCGGGGTAATGTTTAATTTTTGCATGATCTTTTTTGTTTATGGGTTAAAAAATTAAATAGTTTTTATAGTAATATCAAAAATATTTTTTCCAATCATTTTATACATTTTATCCTTTGCTTCCTTTCTTGAATTTAAAATAAAATCAAATTCAATTTCATTACGTTTACCATTAATAATAATCCATATAAATACGTTATCGCTAAACATATTAATTTTGTCACAAAATGCTAAAAAGTCTTTTTCAGTAAAAATTAAGTTTTTCATAATGTTTTTGTTTTTTGTTTATGATTCAAAAGTATTAATGTTTACAATAATGAAAACACAATAGACAATAAATTTTTAATAAATAGGCTAATTTATATTCATTCTAAATAAGCAGATTATTTAAATATTGCGTTTAAAGCGTTTAAATAAAGATAATAGGCTTATGTAGATTAATTCTAAATAAGGATTTAGAGTAATACTGGAACGATATAAAAAAAAGATCCATAGTATTTATTTAGTTTAATAGTGTTTAAACGTGGATTTTATAGGCTTATTCAATAGGTATTAAAAAATATATTTAAAAACGTTTTTTTGTTTAGAAATAATCCTTTTTTTTCCAATTACAATTTTACACTATTATTATACTCTTATTATACTACTTATTATACCTAATATTACCTATCTACGATAGTATATAATTAGTGTTACATAAGGTATATTAAGAAAGTATATCTCTTTCTTTATTTCTTTCTTTGCTTACTTTCTTTCTTTCTTTCTTATCGTGTAGTTTTTTATTATCAATCTTATTTTACCGAAGCAAGAAACATAAATGATAAACGCATAGTATAAAGTTTAAACACCTATCTATTAAAAACCCTTTTAAACTTTTGTAATTGTTCCGCTTTTAAGGGGTCAAATCTTTGATTTAAGGCTAGGTATACCCTTAGGTAATATGTTTTCCTTATTAGGTGTATTATCGTTGATTAGAAGTCAAGTATTGAAGTCAATAGGGTTTTACCTTAGTGTTTCATTGTGTTACCTTAGTTCATATCCTTAATTAAAGAAAGGTAAAACGATTAAGTTAAATGATAAAATAACCTTTTGGTTACCCCCGACCTACCACCTTTCTCCCCCAGTACATACCATTTTGACTACGTTTTGTATTCAAACTATACCTTTGGATACGTTTTGTATTCAAGATCCACCCGGAGCAACACGCTTTGAATCAAAAAAGTAGTGGAGCAAAAGGGGTACCCTAAGTTTGGGTTGGGTACCCAATGAAAAAATCCTAAGAAAAATCCATTAATACCTGTCAACATTATTTGTATAAATGATAGAAAAACAAAGAGTATAGTTTTTGTTTATAAAAGAATCACTATGTTTGTGCAGTAAACACTTATTTAGAATGAGTATAAATAAGGCAATTTTGGGCGGAACACTTGGTTAACTAATTAAAAATCAGTTAGTTAATGTTATTTAGATTCGTTCTAAATAAGAAAAGATATATATAGTATATAATATATTACTTAGTATATACTTAGTATAATAATAGGGTTGACCTAATTTAGAATTGTTCTTAATAACGAAAAGTGTTTAAAAAAAATCTAACCCGATTTCAAACCTTAAAAACAATTACATTTATGGAAGAACAAGAGAGTTCCGAAAAAAAGAAGTATAACATTAACCCCAAGAGTTTAGAGAACTTAAAGCCTATTCAACCTGGTGAGAGAAGGAATCCTAATGGCAGACCTAAGAACATGTTTAGGCAAGTTATGGAGAGTGTTGATAAGAGTCTTAGGATTCGGATGAGTAAGCAAGATGTTGTTGATGTAGTGGCAATGGTTAATTCAATGAGTGTTGCTGATATTAAGGTCGTTGCTGCTGATTCAAATACTCCTGCTTTCATTGCAGTTGTTGCTAATGCAATCTTAGGTGATATTAAGAACGGAGAGATGAAGAATAGCCAGTTCATGATTGAGTTTCAGCATGGCAAGGCATCACAAGCATTACACTTTGAAACTACTGTTAAGGAAGATGTATTAAACCCAAAATTATTAACTGATGAGCAAATCCGAGAACGACTTAGCCAAATTAGAGAGAGAGATATTGTTGAGGGAGATTTCGAGGAGATCGCTTAAAGACTTTGTCCAGTATATCAAACCTGATTATGATATGCAATGGTTTCACAAGGTTATTGCTGAACACCTTGATTTAGTCTATGAGGGTAAGATTAAGAAGTTAATGATATTTGTGCCTCCGCAACATGGAAAGTCCGAGTTGTCCACTAGAAGCTTTCCTGCTTACTTGCTTGGGAGAAATCCTGACTTAAAGCTTGCGTTAGCTTCTTACAATGCTACGTTAGCCGAGCAATTTTCTACTGAAATCCAAAGGAGAATGCTAAGTGATGAATTTAAACTACTTTATCCTGAATCTCGTATTGGTGAGAAGAAGGGTGAGGCTGTAAAGACTGCCGAGTTCTTTCAAACTGTTAACAGAAGGGGTTATTTAAGGGCCGTAGGTCGTGGAGGCTCATTAACAGGTACTGCGGTGGATATTGGTATTATTGATGACCCGTTGAAGGATAGACAAGAGGCACAATCAATTATTATCAAGGAGCAATTATGGAATTGGTACACCGATGTTTGGGAAACCCGTTTGCATAACGATTCTGCACAAGTTATTATTCAAACTAGGTGGTATGATGATGACTTAGCGGGTAGGTTGCTTGAGAGAGATGACGACTGGACAATTATTGAGTTTCCTTCGATTCGTGAGGGTGCAGAGAACAGTTATGACAAAAGAGAGGTTGGTGAAGCCTTATGGCCTGAAAAACATTCCTTAGAAAAACTTTTAAAGGTCAAGAAGAATGAACCTTTTACTTTTGAGTCACTTTATCAGCAAAACCCTAAACCAAGTGTTGAATCCTTGATTTATCACGATTGGCAACCTTGTGAGTTCTTTCCGAAGGATGCAGAAGTGGTGTTTAGTGGACTTGACTTTGGATTCTCTAATGACCCTACTGCGTTGGTAAGAATTGCCAAATTGGGAAATAAGTTATACCTTGATGAAGTTATTTACGATAAGGGATTGACCAATGCCGATTTGATTAAAAAGATTAAGATGTATCCAAGTAAACTCGGTGAGATTTACTGCGATAGTGCTGATCCTAAATCTATTGAGGAATTGAAACGAGCAAACCTTCCTGTTAAGAAAGCAGTTAAAGGTAACGACTCTGTTAATGCTGGTATTAGTAAATTGCGAGAATATGAGGTGTACTACACGAGGCGGTCAAAAAACATTAAAAAGGAAGTAGATAACTACCAATGGATGATGGTTGGGGGTAAAACTATTAACAAACCAATAGATGACTTTAATCACGGGCTTGACGCGATCAGATATGCCGTATATACCAAGTATTCAAAGAAAAAACTCTTAATATTTTAAACAATGGGATTATTCGATTTTTTTGGTGGCAAAAAGGCCATTGATGTTCAAAGTGTTAAGCAATGGCAGCTATTCGGTGGAGGCCAAACTTATTCACTTTACAATACTGATTATCGTGATGCGATAAACAACGGATACGAGAAGAACGTAGATGTCTATTCAATTATTGATGACATTTCATCTCGTGCGGTAGAAGTTCCTTTAGAACTATACCAAACAAGTAAAATGCAAATTAAATCTGCTAACAGAGTTAAGGCATTACTTACAAGACCTACTGACAGAAGTATGATGGAAGCTAAGGCTATCACTACGAAGTCAATGAAAGAGTTAGAGGAGCATCCATTATTGGCTTTACTTAAAAGGCCAAACGGATACCAAACATCTAAACAATTTTTTAATGCTTTATTCTCGTATGACCTACTTTTAAAAGATGTGGGTGTATGGGGCGAAGAAGATCCAATCAAACCAGGAAAGATTGCAAGACTTCACGTTATAGCCCCTTATGATTATGATATTATTACTGATGGTTTTAGAAAGATTGTTAAGTACAAGATTAAATCTATTAATCAAGAGGTTGATCCTCAATTCTTTTTATCGTTCCGTAGTTTTAATCCCTCTTATAACAACCAAAACTCTGTACAACGTGGTATATCTCCATTAGTAGCAGGTTCTCGTGTTTTACAAAAGGCTAATGCAGGAGAAGAAGTTGCTATTGAGAACTTTGAAACTCGTGGTGCAGTAGGATTTGTGTATAAGGATGACATTAACGTAGAAGATTTAGATTCTACTGAAGTAAAGGATTTGGAGGACAGAATGTACGATAAGATTTACAATTCATCTTCTAAGGGTCGTGTTCAATGGAGTAATGCTAAGGTTGGCTTTACAAAGTTATCAACAACTAACATTGATTTAGACCTTAGACAAATGAGTAAGCTTTCTACAGAGCAGTTATGTCGCTTATGGCACTATCCATACGTTCTATTGAATTCTGATAACTTAACTGAAAGCAACTTGGCTCATTTTATCCGCAGAATGATTATTAACTGCGTTGTGCCTATGCAATCACGAGTTTGTGAAGGTTTATTAGAGTGGCTTGCTCCAAGCATGGGCATGAACCCATCACAATACGTTTTACGTTTTGATGTGGATGCTTATCCTGAAATGAAGCAAAACTTCTTGGATGCTGCAACTATCTTAGAGAAATTGGATGGAGTGTTAACACAAGATGAGAAACGTGTGTTTATGGACTTTGAGCCAACTAACGATCCAGTAATGAATCAAGTTTATATACGTTCTAATCAAGTGACTATTGGTAGCCTTAACATTGACCCAACTGAAATTGGTTCGATGGTTACAGATGAAGATAATTAACATGGATACTTTTTCAATTATAATAACGGCAATAGCCTCCACAACTTCCTTTTGGCTTGGATTCTTTGTAATTCAAATGGATAAAGCAAAGGATAGAGAAAAAAGGAAGATTGAGAAGCTTTTCAGAGATAAAAAATGGTAACAGAAGAAATGTACCGAGTAGCTTGGCGAAGAAGGCACAATATGAATGAACGTGCTTTCTTTGCTTATCTACAAACCAAGTTAGGGGCAGAAACAAGAGCATACATCAAATCACTTGAAGGCCGTAAACCACAAGCTTTCCATATCACTAATCACTTTAACGAGAGGTGGTTTATGGAGATACTGAAGGAGGCTTACATTAAGTTCGGTGTTAAGCAAGGAGAGTTCTTGAGTAAGTATCAACAAAAGGATGAGAACCAAGACTTTTATAACGCTTGGATTTTGGCACTTCTTTTGCTGTTTAAAGACCTTACGCAGTTCATCATGATACTTGGTATCATTCGGACAATAAAAATCGATATACAGAAATATGTACAACAAAAGATAGAAGAAGGAATTGAGCCCGAAGCAATAATTACTTTGTTGTCTGTTTATTTGACTTCTAAGAATATTATCCGTAGCCAAACAATTGCAAGAACAGAACTTACGAAGATAATGAACTTTGCGAGTGAGCAATGGGCATCATTACAAGGAACGCAATTGAAGAAGAAGTGGATAGTGACCCTAGATGGCAAAGAGAGAGCATCTCACAATGCGATGGCTACTTATCCTGCAATAGCTTTAAATGAAAAGTTTGTTGTTGGTGGTTCATTGATGGACAGACCAGGAGATGCCTCCGCACCTGCCAATGAACTTGTTAATTGCCGATGTGGCATAATGTATGTATAGTTTGCTAGTAATTAAATTTTGTTATATTTGCGAATATTGAATTAGATATGAGAGATTATAAAATAAAATCAGATGGTACTGTAACTGATGTGGATGTAAAGAAACGCATCATTACTGGGTACGCATCCAAGTTTGGAAATATTGACTTGCATAATGATATGATCATGCAGGGTGCTTTCAAGAAAACTCTTAAAGAAAGAGGTGTTGAAGGGAATAACAGTATTTGGTTTCTACACAATCACAAGACAGAGAATCCATTAGGAAAGCCAAGAGTATTGAAGGAAGATTCTTATGGTCTTTACTTTGAAGCACCTATTGTAGATACTACGATTGGTAGTGATGTTTTAAAGTTATATGAGGCAGGCTTAATCAATGAGCACTCAATTGGCTTTTCTACAATTAAGGAGAACAAGGTTACTAAGTCATTTAGTGATTATCCTAATGTTGTTTCTGAAAATGCTAAGAGAGGTATCAGATTAAACGAGGAGAACGGAAACAAGTGTGCTACAGAGGTAGGTAAGCAAAGAGCACAGCAACTTGCTAACAAAGAAAACATTTCTTTAGACACAGTTAAAAGAATGTATTCTTATTTGTCAAGAGCAAAAACATATTACAATCCTGATGATGAAACTGCTTGCGGTACAATCTCATATTTATTGTGGGGTGGATTAGAGGCATTAAAGTGGTCGGAGGACAAAATTAAAGAGTCAGATAGCGAAAAGTCTATCAATGGAGATAAAGGTTATTACGAAATACAAGAGGTAAAGTTATTCGAATTTAGTAGTGTACTTTGGGGCGCAAATCCTGATACACCATTCTTAGGATTGAAAAATTTGGATAATTCACAACTTGTAGATAGATTTGATAAACTTTATAAGCAATTAAAGAGTGGTACTGTTTCAGATGAAACGATGCAACTAATTGAGATTGAGTATAATTTCATCAAAACACAAATTGCCCAGTTAATCAATAAAGATGAGTTAGTCGCAGAAGAAGGCACTGATGAGGTTATTGATGCAATTGATGAGCAATTTCTTATTGAGGAACAAAAGCAGTATTTTATTAAACAACTAAAAAACTCATTTAAATAATGGAGGATATTAAAAAAATCGTTGAGGAGGTAAAATCCGACATCAACGCAATGATTGAAAAAGGTGTTGGTAAGGAAATGGAAGGTTTAAACCTTAAAGACCTTATCTCACAAACACAAAATGCAGGTGAGAAGTTAGCTTCTTTAGAGGAGAAAATGGGAACTGTAGAGAAGTCTGTATCTGACTTTATCTTAGACCAAAAATCTGTAGGTGCTCCTGCACAAAGAGAAGATTTCGTAGCTAAGGCTTTCGAAGCAAACGCAGGTAAATTGAAGTCTTTGATTTCATCTCGTGGTGAGGCAGTAGGAATGAACTTCAAGGCTGTTGGTGATATGAACTTAACTGCTAACATTGGTGCAGGTTGGGCTTCTTCTATCGCAGGTTTGTCTAACACAATCTTAACTGATCCATTCCGTCAAGTACACTTGCGTGATTTATTACGTTCTTCTACTATCGAGCAGAATGGTGTATTCAAGTTCGCTAAGAAAACTGGTGGCGAAGGTGCTCCTGCAGTTCAGACTGAAGGTTCTTCTAAGGCTCAAGTTGATTACGACTTCACAATCTCTGAAGTAACTCCTAAGACAATCGCTGCTTATAGCAAGATTTCTAAGCAGATGTTATCTCGTTTGACTTGGTTACAATCTTTTGTATCTACTCAAATGGTTAACGATTTGTTAAACGTAGAAGATACTTTATTGTATGACTACGCAGGAACAGGTGCTTTCGCAGGTCTTTACGAGTCGGCTCCAACTTACGTTCCTTCAGGAACTGTAGTTACTGCTTCTAACCGTTGGGATAAGCTTGCTAACGCAATTGCTCAATTGAAAGCTTTACGTTTTGCTCCATCAGCTATCTTGGTTAACCCAATCGATGAGATGGAATTGTTAATCAACAAAGAGTCAGGTGCAGGTTATTCTCACCCATCATTGTTGACTGGACAGCGTATTTCAATTGCAGGTGTACCAGTTATCGCAACTGACATCGTAACTGCAAATACATTCCACATCGGTGACTTCAACAGAGCTGCTGAATTGTTATTCGAAGATAACATCATGACTGAATTTGCTTACGAAGATGGTGATAACTTCACTAAGAACTTGGTAACTGTTCGTGTTGAGGAGAGCATTGCATTGCCAATCTACTTTGCTAACGCAATGTTGAAAGGCTCTTTCGCAACGGCTTAATTATTTTTTGGTTTGTTTTGTGATTATTTAAGCCCAGTTCCCATTAGAACACTGGGTTTATTTTTTAAATAAATAAAAATATGGCTAAGGTAAAATGTGTTAAAATATTTCACGACTTATCTGTTAACTACAACAGACAACTTGGTGAAGAATGGGAAGTAGATACTGATCGTGCTAATGCTCTTAACAATTTAGGTTTTGTTGAGATTGAGCAGAAGATTGAGGAAGCGGTTAAGCCTACTGAAGATAAGAGTATTAAACCTTCTTATAAAAAGAAATAATGACTTACGAGTTAGAACCAGTTAGAACTCATGGAATGGATTTGGTAATCACAAGTGATGCCTTAGCTATTCCTATTACATTAGCAGAGGTTAAAGACCATGTTAATGTTGATTTTACTGACCAAGATGATAAGTTAACTGCGTTGTTAGGTTCTGCATTTAGAGAGGTAGAATTGTTCATAGAAAAAGGATTGAAGACTAAGACTGTACGTTTATCTTACACAGAGATTAATGGAACAGTTTCTTTGCCTTTTGACCCTATTCAATCTATTACTTCTGTAACTGATTTGGATAACGTAGCAATTACTGATTATACTTTAAGTGGAGATAAGACAAAGTTAAGTGCTTATTCTGCTTCAGGAATTAAGATTACTTATGTATGCGGTTTCACTACTTTACCACAAGATTTAAAGAACGCAGTATTAGATATTGTTGCAATAGATTTTGACAATAAAGTAGAGGATAAAAGATTAGCTTTAAAAGCAGTTAAAGATAGAATAAGACATTATCGCCCTTTATATGTATAACAAGTTAAATAGAATTAAAGGCACGTTTAAACGCAAACTATCGGGTGTACCTGATGGTGCAGGTGGTTTAGCAGGAGTTACTTATTCGAGCTATACGACAAGTATATACTTTGCTGAAACCAGTTCGTTCTACGGGAATTACGGAGGTATTAGAAATATTGAGAGTGCCAACTTTGGTACAAATCAATCCTTTGAAGGAAAGATGAGATACCGTTCTGCTTTTATCCCTAGAACAACTGATATTTTAGAAGTTAATGGTGTGGAGTATGCTTTATCCAACATTATGGATGCAGACTTCCAAAAAGAGTACTTAACATTTAAAGCAGCTAAGAGAAGTGCTTAAACTTAAAGTAACAGGGTTAAAGGTTTTACAAAACAAGGTTGATAGAGCAATTGATAGGGTAACTAATCAAATTGCCCAAGATGTTGTAAAGCAAGCTGATTACATTGAGATGAGATCAAGGTCGAGTGCTCCCGTTGCTACAGGTGTTTTAAAAGGAAGTCAATTCAGGAAGACCGAATCTGATAAACCTAAGATTACCATTAAGATTGGGTTTAGAGCCAAATATGCTCCTTATCAAGAATTTGGTACAGGTAAGCCAAATGAAGGTGGGCATTTTAGGTTAAATTCAGAATACATGGAGTTTGCCCCTTTGGCTTCATTATTTAAAACAGGCAGAAAACCAAGATTAGCAGTAAGACCAAGAAGATACTTTTTGCATCATTACGTTGTATCTCGTAGAGCATTAAGTAGAAGTACAAGTACATTAATGAAAAACTTATTCAAATGATTAATAGAGATAGTGCATACGACTTACGAAAGGCTTATTATCAAGCACTTAGTGGTATTACTTACAATGGCCAAGCAGTTGGTGTATATGATGAGATTGTACCTGAAGGAGCAGTATATCCTGTTATCGTTTTGGGTAATCAATTATCGAATGGGGAAAGGTCAAAGGATGGCTTTCAACGTGATTCTTTAATTGAGATTAGTGTTATTCAAAAGTACACTTCTGAAGAAGGTGGTAAGAAAGAGGTTAATGATATTGCTAATTTAATTATTGCAAGAATCATTACAAGTAACAATACATGGGGTATAACCCAATATTTGACCAACTGGCAGGTGCTCAATTGTGAATATCAAAGTAATTCACTAATATTACAATTGGCTACAGGGTGGCAAGTAGAACAGAATATAATATTTACACAATTGTTAAATCAATTAAATTAAAATAAAATGGCATTAGTTAATGGAACAGACCTACGCATATTTGTAGGAACAAAAAAAATAGCATTTGAAACTTCTTGCGATATTGAACTTTCAACTACAATGATTGAAACTTCAAGCAAAGATAGTGGTCAATGGGAAACTTCAATTCCTGGACGCAAGTCTTGGGGTTTATCGGCTACAATCCAATTGGATTATAATGATGCTGATACTACAGTTTATACTTATGATGAATTGTTAACGGCTTGGATGAACCAATCAGAATTGACTGTATCTTTCAAGACTTCTGCTGCACTTGCAACTGTATTAACTGGAAAGGCATACGTTGAATCTAAGCCTGTTAAAGGTGGCGATCAAGAAATTGCAACAGTTGATGTTAAGTTAAAAGGTACTGGTGTATTAGAAAAGACAACTGCAGGACCAGCTTAATACTTGCAATTCAGAATTTTTGATTACATTTGGGGTAGGGATTTAATCCTTACCCTTTTTGTTTAACACAAACCAACAATACAATGCGTACTATCACATACGAAAACAAAAAAATTAATCTTGACTTTTCATTAGGTTGCATCAATGATGTGTATGTTAAGGAGTTAGGTGGAAACTTTGATGACTTAATTAACATTAGCGAACACGAAAGCAATCCTTCTAAAATGATGGATATTACTCGTGATATGCTACTTAGTGGTCATATCTATTGGTTATTCTGTAACGGAGAAGATGAAAAAGCAGAGGAGTTGTTAAGTAAGTTAAAGTCATCCAAAATGATTGCAACTAAGTGGCTTATGAGTGCTACTATTCCAGTTATTGTTGATTGGTTAAGTAAAGATTTAATGCCAAGTGATATGGATCAGCCTGTGGGGGAGGTTAACACAAAAAAAAAGAAGTAATTAAGTGGGGAAGTGTCCTCACTAGAATTTATAGAACTGGATTAAAGCCATACGAATGGAAAAGAATGACACTAGGTGAATTTCTTGACTATGAATATGGCTTTGAACTTAGAAGGGCAGAGGAGTGGGATGGAATAAGAAACCTTATGTGGGCTTCATTAGCTTCAATGGGTGGAGATAAAGTACCTAAGCCAAAAGACCTAATACCATTGTGGACAGACAAGATAACTAAACGTATAGAAAAAACAAAAGAAAAAGAGTATCTTTCGGATGAAGAAGTTTTAAATTGGGTTAATACGATTAAGTAATGGCAGAAACTAATGAGTTTTTTATCAGGGTTGGTGCTGATGTTGAGGATGCAAAGAATAAGCTAAATCAATTAGGCAACCAACTATCGCAACTTGCGAACTCTACGCAAAAAAGCGGAAATATGATTGGTGGAAGCATGGATAATGTTTCTAAGCAAATATCTTCTGCTTTTGGTGCAATGGGAATGGCCTTAACTACAGCAGGTATTACTGCAGGGTTAATTGCTTTTGGTAAAAGTGCTTTGTCTACTGCTGCCGAATTAGAACAAACTTCAGTTGCTTTTGAGGTCTTTACGGGATCAGCAGAAACTGCAAGTGATATGCTTGCTAAATTAAAAGCACAAGCATTAAAGTCACCAATGCAATTCTTAGATATAACTAAGGGTGCTCAAATACTTCTTCAATATGGTTTAACGGCAGAACAAGTAGTTCCTATCACTCAAATGTTAGGTGATGTTTCTGCAGGGAATGCTGATAAATTTAATCGTTTAGCCTTAGCATTTGGTCAAGTAAATGCTTCAGGTCGTTTAATGGGTCAAGAGGCTCGACAAATGATTAACGCAGGCTTTAATCCATTACAAGCTATTTCAGATAAAACTGGAGCATCAATGGCAGTTCTTACACAAAGAATGCACGATGGACAGATTTCTGTTAAAGAGGTTGGTGATGCTTTTATTGCTGCAACAAGTGAGGGAGGTAGATTCTTTGGAATGGCCGATAAGCAATCTCAAACACTTCAAGGTGCTTTCAATAAGTTATCTGAAAGTGTAACTTTTGCAATGGGTGATATTGGGGATGCTATTTCAAAAGCATTTAATTTAAACCAAGCTGCGAATAATGTTGTCAACTTAATGGCAGACATTAAAAGTGCATTTACTGAAAATAAGGATGTTGCAATAGCATTAGGGTTTATTGTTGATAAACTAACTACTGCATTTCAGCTACTTGGTAATGTAATTATATTTGCGGTTAATGCTTTTCAAATGCTTACTTCAGCATTTAATACAGTAATGAAAGTAGGAGAACCTGTGCGTGATTTTATATCAAACTTAGCAATAGGTTCTTTTGAATATATTAAAAGCATTAGAGGAATTGGTAGTTCTATTGACTGGTTGGTTGGTAAGTTCACCAAGATTGATAATGTAAAAAAGGTTGATTTACTTAAAGTTGAAGCACCTAAACTTGAAGGTTTAAGTGCCACTCCTAGTAAAAAAGAGGGTGATACTAAAAAAGCGGAAAAGATTGAGGTTATTGCAGGATTAGACTTCCAAACTAAAGCGTATGGTGAGCATTTAAAGAAACTCATGCAGATGAGTGCTAATGCAGTATCCGAAATAAATAATATTGGCTTAGATGGCAATAAAAAGAAGTTAGCGGATTTACAAGATTCATTCCAAAAGCAACAACGTGAGTTTATGCGTTATGGGATTGATACTACTAATATTACAAGAGCATACCTATTAAAGGTTGCACAATTATCAGCAGAAGTCGAGGCTGAAAAAAGAAATATGTTAATTGGCTTAATAAAGCCATTACCTACTGATGCAGACAGATTAAAGAATGTACTTATATCTGATGACAGACTTTCTCAATTAAGTGCAGGTTTAGCAACAGAATTAAAGCTTATTCAAGATTCAACACTAGCACAACAAAATGCTTGGCTAACAATGTATAATACCGTTAATGCGGCATCTAAATCATTTACTGAATCATTATCAGGATCATTTTCTGATATGTTTATTTCTATTGGAGAAGGTGGAAGTGCAGGAGATGCTATTAAGAGTTTTGGTGCAAATATATTAAGTGCATTAGGAGATATGTTTATTCGTATAGGTGTTGGAGTTGTTGCTGCATCTAAAGCGATGGCTGCAGTACAAGCATTTATTGCAACAATGTTTACTCCTGCAGGTCTTGTTGCAGGTTTTGCAGGTGGTTTAGCAATGATTGCAGTTGGTGCTTTATTAAAAGGAACTGCTAGTGCAATGACTAAAGCTAAAACAGGAGTTTCTCCTACAACTGGAGGTACTTCAATGAGCCAAAAGGCTTCAGGTAGTAATTATAGTTATGGTGGTGGTTCATTCCCTACACAAACTATGAGATTGCTAGTTGACCTTACAGGATCAATTACTGCTACACAAACAGGATATAGCATAAATAAATCATTCGAAACAACACTTAGAGTAACAGGCAGATAATGGTAGGATACGGAACTATTTATAGATTTGAGTTTGATGCAACTTGTAAACCATTTGCAACCTTACTCACGACTAAATGCAAGGTATTAATTCTCAAGAAAGGATATAATGCTACTATTTACGATATTCCTTATGGACAAGTAACTCCAGTTGAAATTGATTACCCTACTGTTGATGATGACATTTTCTATCCAATTAAGGGTTCATCATTAAGCTTTAAAGTTCTTGGCGGTGTAATTAACATGGATTCACTTATTAGTGAAGATGAGAAGGATTTTTACTTAGAATACTACAGAGATAATGCTTTATTTTGGAGCGGATTTGTTTCTCCTGAATTGTGCGAAGAAGATATATTTTTGCGTTACCCTGCTATTGAGTTCAAGACTATTGATGGTTTAGGTACTTTAAAGACAATGCAATTAAACGATTCTGCGGGACGTAAATTGTTTGGTCGAAGGAGTTTATTAGAAATAGTATTATCTGCCTTTAGAGGGGTAGGATTTGGCTATAAAACTAACATATTAGCTAATGTTTGGGCTAATGGTTTTGATAAGTTATTAAATCCACTTGTTCAAGCTATTACTTATATAAATGTTTATAGAGATAAGAATGGTATTCAGTTATCAACGATAGATATTATAAAGTCTATTTGCTATTTATTCAATGCAGTTCTTTATCAGAATAGAGGCCAATGGTGGTTTGTTAAGATTAAAGACTTAGCTTTTTCTCTTAACGGAACTCAAGTTTATAATGCTGATGGTACTTTAGCATCACCCGGTACAGGTACAGTTAAAACTCTTGTGCATGGAACTGACTTCTTAATTGTAGCAGAACCTAAAAGAAAGATTAGAAGATTTTACAAAGAGGTTGCATTAGATTATCAATTCTACAAGTCTTACAAGAACTTAGATATAAACTTTTCTTGCTACAATCTTTTTAACACAACTCCTAGATTATTAGAGGCTGACTTTACAGATAACTTAATTGCATTTAATGTTGTAAGGACTGGTAATGAGGCTACTTATGAATTTTATACTAAAGTTGGTGGTGTTAAGACAGAATCTTATTACGATCCACGATTAGATAATTATGGAGTTGTTGTTTATAGTGATGCGGGTGCTAATACTGATTATGTAGAGTATTCTTATGGTGCATTAATACCAACTGATAAGTTTTCATTTAGTTCTAGTAGTATTACGGGTAATCAAAAAGTAGAGATAGTTATTGAAGGAACTTCTATTAATTATTACTACGATATATTCGGAGAAACTTGGAATACAACTCGTACTTACAATACAGGTGGATATTATCCAACTTTATTTGTTACTGATTTAAATCCTCCTGCTACAGGTATATTAAAGATTAGATTGCACTCTGCATTAGAACTTGAGGATTATGGTGAGTTCTTTCAGTTCTATGATTATGTAACTGCTTATAATGATGTTATCATTAACATTATTGAAACTACTAAATCTAATCAAGTAACAACTATTACTAATATTAAGAACACTTCTATTGTTCCTGATATGGTAACGGTGTATAATGGTGATTCTAAGCAAATACCTCCACTACAAGGAAGTAATATTGAAGATATATCGAATCTATTAACAGGTATCAATACTAAGACTAAAGAGTGGTATGAGAGGTCTGAAACGGATGTTTATGAGTTACAAGAGTTGTCTGCTCGTAACATTCTTAATCAATACTCTGACTATAGAAATATCTTTACTGGTACATTGATTGGTAAGGGATTAGAGTTTGGAAGTATTTATACTTTCCCTATGCAAGGTGCTTTAGCAGATAAGAAGTTCTTCCCATTGTCAATGAAGATGAATGAGAGGGATAATACTGCTGAAGTAGTGTTAATGGAACTTACTTCCAACGAGATAACTGGAACAGAAAACCAAGTTATCTACGATACTGAAGGAAATATCATTTATCAAACTACGGTTTCTTCTAAAAAAAAAAATCGTAACGGAGTAGGAACTGACTTAGGACAAGCAGGTGAATCAGGAACATTATTCGACAGATTCGTTGCCTTCTTTATGGATGACTTCAAACCTTAACAGATATGCCAAGAACAATAGGATACTTCAAATACAAAACCCGATCTTCCATTGAAATATATGGAAGCGGGTCTTTTTCAGGAACAGCAGATACAGGTTATGTATATGGTTGGTCTGAAACACTTACAGAGTTTGAGTTAAGAGGCTATTTAAACACCTTTGCAGGCTCTACAGCGAACGCAAAAGCAGGAATGATGCTACGCACTCAAGCGAACTCAAACGTGGCTTATATTGGCATTATGGTGCTTGGTGATAATACTATTAAAGTATATGAAAGAGATACAACTAATAGTATTACAGATACGGTAGCTTCTGCTACTTTATCGGTACATCAAGGAATATGGTTACAGATTACAAGGTCAGGTACAACATTAACTTTCAAATACTCGACAAATGCTGAAGGTACTGCTCCCGGTAGTATTGTTTGGACAACTCTACATACTGCTACAGGTATTGTAGATGCTTGGCCTACTTTAGAAAAACATTTGTGTTGTAGTAGTGGAACAGATAATGTAAATTTGGCTTACTTTACAAAGGTTTACACACAAGATTGTTGGATTAGTCCAATAGGGCAAAAAGAAGATTAGACATGGCAATTAAAACATTAAGAGTATTTGCTGAATATACCTCAACGGGATTTGTACCAATGCCTACGGCAGGTGGTATTGACTATGGTTATACATTAGCAAATACATTCCCTTCGACTACTCCAAGTAGTTTTCAAACTGATGATCCTGACATAGATGTTACGGTTACTGCGATGACTGACTTTTATGTTTGGATTCGTATTAGTGGTACTGCTTGGAATCCATCATATACTCGTAATGTTCGTGTTTATCCTGATTCACCCGATATCAATAACGTGGTGATGAATATGATTATTGCTACTGGCCCTGCAGGTACTTCAGCTTACTCACAGATTGTCCAAACTTCTAATCGTTTGTACTTTAATGGAGCAACAACTGATAGTATTTATAACTCTAAGTTTGCAGGGAAAACCTATATAAATGAATTAAACTTTGGTACTGCTCCACAATTATCTACGGTTGCTACAAGTGGTGCTTATGCTGATCTAACAGGTAAGCCTGCTTTATCTACTGTTGCTACTTCAGGGTCTTATGCTGATTTATCTAATAAGCCTTCAGGAACTGCACCAATAAGTTATAATAGTGGAACTAATAGCTTTCAAATTAGTGTTGCTTCTGCCTCCACTAATGGCTATTTAACTTCTACAGATTGGAGTACATTTAATGCTAAATACTTACTTCCTTCAGGAGGTACTACTGCACAATATTTAAGAGGTGATGGTACATTAGCTACATTCCCTACTACATTAGATTCTACTAGATTAATCTTTACGGGAAGAAACTCAAC
>JACCDQ010712102.1_pt1 | contig 35683 bp, 40 predicted proteins | sample 7446031 | NCBI WGS metagenome assembly JACCDQ01 (sample SAMN15323442, study PRJNA562643) | freshwater metagenome | isolation source: river surface water | place: USA:Blue River Watershed | collected 2017-08-17 | reverse complement strand
GTGAAACTTGGGCTCAGTTATTTTCGGATAAACAAACGGTACGCGCAGCGATTAATCATGCATTAGTGGATAACGATGCCAGGATTAAATCCGGTGATGAGGTTGCATTTTTTCCACCTGTAACAGGCGGTTAAGTTACTTATTAAAGTAAATAATGAATGAGAATTTCCGTTCAAACAGAAGACTTTGATGCAGGGGGTGAGCTTGCCCAAATGCGTTTGGCGCACCCGGAAGTAGGCGCACTAGTTTCTTTTGTTGGGCAAGTACGTGATCTGAACGATGGTGCCATGGTCTCGGGTATGTATCTCGAGCATTACCCCGGCATGACTGAAAAAGCGTTGTCTGACATTGCCAGTCAAGCGATGGAGCGCTGGGAATTAGCAGATGCTTTGGTGATTCATCGTTATGGTGATTTAAAGCCGCTCGATCAGATTGTGTTAGTGGTGGTGGCATCTGCACATCGTCAGGCCGCTTTTGCGGCTTGTGAATTCATCATGGACTTTTTGAAAACAGAAGCGACGTTTTGGAAGAAAGAAAGCACGCCTGAAGGTGAACGCTGGGTTGACGCTAAAGAAATAGATGAAGCAGCAAAAACTCGCTGGAATCGCTAATCGCGGTCTTGTAAATTTAAGTATTATTAAAATTAATTAAATAATAAGAATATCCATGTCATATCAATTAAACGCTAAGCAACTCAATATCAATTTGCAGGCTAAGGACTTTAATCTTAAAGATAGTTCTGAGCTGATTAAATCTATTGATTTAACGGCGCCACGTCCGTGGGTTGGTCAGGCAGAGGCTAAAAAAGCGACAGAATTCGGTCTGAGCATCTTTAAAAATGGCTTTAACGTTTTGGTGTTGGGCGAATCTGGTAGTGGACGCCAGTCACTCGTTTGGGACGTTGTGCAAAAAAACATGCAGGTAAGAGATGCTGCTCCAGACTTGGTCTTGCTTTATCGTTTTGACGCACCAGAAAAGCCGCTGCCTATCTATTTGAAAGCAGGGCAAGGCAAGCAACTTCGTGCCGCAATGGATAGCTTTATTCGCTTTATGCTTAAAGAGTTTCCACCTTTATTGGTTGAGTCGGCCGCTGAAAAGAAAGATACGGGCGCGGCTAAGATTGAAATCGAAAAAATCATCGATGCGCAGTGTATTAATTTGGTTGAGATGTTGATAGCCGATGATGCCGAGCAAGCCCATTCCCCAGAACTCAAGAAGTTTGCACGCTACTTAAGCGCATTGAAACAAGACGCCATGGAAAATATTGAGATTTTTCAGCAAGCGACAGCGGCAAATAATGATGAAGGTTTGATTGAAAGCTTTTTAGGTCGTTACCGTGTGAATTTAATGGTAGATAACAGCCTAAACTCTCAAGGTGCGCCAGCCATTTACGATGAAGATCCAACCTTTAATTCATTGTTTGGTGGTTTTGAGAGTGCTGATAGTGGTAGTAATACTGCTGACTTTATGCGCCTTCGTGCTGGTAACGTCTTACGTGCGCATGGCGGTACTTTATTGCTGCATTTGCGCGACATTAACGCAGATCAACAAAGTGGCAGTCAGATATTAGAAAAGCTACATCGTTTCTTGCGTAACGGCACATTGCAAATTGAAGAACAGAGTGGTGCGCCAGGGCAAAGTATGAGCAGCCATTTTGCGCCAGAAGCCCTTGCGGCAGATGTGAAACTTGTATTGATTGCGACACGAGAAGAATACTATGCGTTGCAGGCAGAACTTCCTGAGTTTGCGCGTTACTTCCAGATTAAAGTCGATTTTGTAGAGAGCATGCCTGCAAGTACTGAGGCGTATCAACAAATTGCAGGTTTAATTGCAAGATGGTGTGAGCAGTATCAATTGCCACATGTCGCGAGTGATGCTTTGGTGAGCTTTGTCAGATTCATGCAACGCCATATTGATGATCAAACTCGAATTAGTACCCAGTTTTCATTGCTTGAGAGATTGTTGCTGGAGTCTGCGGTCATTGCCCAAGCGAGAAGTGCTAAGCTCATTCAAGCGATGGATGTTAAAGCGGCCATCGATGCGCGGTATTCAAGACATAATTGTCCAGAACGTCAATTACGTGAATCGATTGTAGATGGCGAGGTGATGATTAATATCACCGGCGCCGAAGTGGGGCAGATTAACGGGCTGACGCATATTGATTTGGGTGATATGAGTTTTGGATCACCTGTTCGTATTTCAGCACGTTGTTTTGCTGGCGATGAAGGTGTGATTAATATTGATCGTGAAGTGGCCATGACGGGCCCTAACCACGATAAAGGTTTGATGATTCTACGTAGCTGGTTGTCAGCAACGTTCACCAAACTCACGCCACTATCGCTTACTGCATCACTCGTGTTTGAGCAAGAATACCATGGTGTTGAAGGTGATTCTGCTTCGTGTGCCGAACTCTACTCATTACTCTCTGCGCTTTCAGGTATCCCAATTAAGCAAGGAATTGCTGTCACTGGTGCCATGAATCAGCACGGCGAGGTGATGGCGATTGGTGGGGTGAACGAGAAGATTGAAGGTTACTTCCGTATCTGCCAAAACATGGGTTTAGATGGGACGCAAGGCGTGATTATCCCTAGCCGCAATCTCGCTCACTTATTGTTAGATGATGAAGTCGTCGCTGCCGTAGAAAAGGGCTTATTCCATATCTATGCGGTCAGTAATGTTGCTGAAGGCATGGCCTTGCTCACAGGCATTGCTGCTGGCCAATTGCAAGACGGTGATTATGAACAAGGCACGGTACTCGGTGCGGCCCAGCAGCATCTAGAAACCTTCCGTCTGTCTTATCAGCAAAATCAACCGATTCAGCTGGTACCTCCAACACACTAATGCAAGCCATGCCTGATGATTTAAAAGATGGCAAATGTCGCTTAGATAAATGGCTGTGGGCTGCCCGCTTCTTTAAAACACGCAGTCTGGCAACTGATGCGATTGATGGCGGTAAGGTCTATGTTGATGGAGACCGCGTAAAGCCTGCAAAGGAAGTTCGTGTGGGGCAGGTGCTTTATATCCGCCGTAAGGAGTTTGATATTGAAGTCACGGTTAAAGCACTATCAGTAACACGTAAAGGCGCGCCTGAGGCCGCGTTGCTTTATGATGAAACGCAAGAGAGTTTAGCTAAGCGTGAAAATGCAGCAGTGACCAAGGAAGCCGACCATGCCAAACGTGAGCGCGGGGCGGGGCGCCCGACCAAGCGACAGCTGAGAGACATTAAGAAATTCACAGGGATTAGCTACTAAGCCTCAGTCATTTGAATCGCAGGCTTTTTGATAATAAATCACGTCTGCTATGTTAAAGTTTGATTAATTTTTGATAATAGGTAATTAGGGATGATTTTAGTAACAGGCGGTGCTGGCTTTATTGGCTCCAATTTTGTTTTAGACTGGCTGGCCCAGTCTGATGAACCCGTCATCAATCTCGATCTCCTCACCTATGCTGGTAACTTAGAAAATTTGTCATCCCTAGCCAATGACCCAAGACATATTTTTGTGAAGGGCGATATAGGCGATACCAAGCTCGTTCCTGAGCTGCTTCATAAATACAAACCACGTGCAGTACTTAATTTTGCGGCCGAGAGTCATGTTGATCGTTCTATCCATGGGCCTGAGGATTTTATTCAGACCAACGTAGTGGGTACTTTCTATCTGCTTGAGTCTGTACGCGCTTATTGGAATAACCTGGAAGAAAAATCTAAGTCGGAATTTCGATTTTTACATGTCTCAACTGACGAGGTTTATGGCACATTAGGTGCGAATGACCCTGCGTTTACAGAAATAACGCCTTATGCACCGAATAGCCCTTATTCGGCCTCCAAAGCAGCGTCCGATCACCTGGTTCGTGCTTATCACCATACCTATGGTTTGCCTGTGTTAACGACTAACTGTTCAAATAACTATGGCCCGTATCACTTCCCAGAGAAGCTGATTCCACTTTGCTTGCTCAACGCCTTAAACGGCAAGCCATTACCAATTTATGGTGATGGTCAGCAAATTCGTGATTGGTTGTTTGTGAAAGATCACTGCGGTGCGATTCGTGCTGTGTTGGCTGAAGGCAACTTAGGTGAGACCTATAACGTAGGTGGCTGGAATGAAAAGGCAAATCTCGACGTAGTAAATACGCTATGTGCGATATTGGATGAGCTTAAGCCGCGTGCTGATGCTGCAAGCTATAGCGAGCAGATTACCTTTGTTAAAGACCGCCCAGGCCATGACAGGCGTTATGCGATTGATGCAAGCAAGATTGAGCGTGAACTTGGCTGGAAGCCACAAGAAACTTTCGAGACGGGAATTCGTAAGACGGTGGCATGGTATTTAGAGAATCAAGCTTGGGTAGACAATGTGGTCAGTGGTGATTATCGCCAATGGCTCAATAAACAATACAACTAAGTGTATACAATTAGGACTCCTATGAAAATTTTAGTCACAGGTAAGAATGGTCAGGTCGGTCATGAATTGATGCGCAGCCTTGCACCTCTGGGTGAGGTGGTAGGGGTTGACGTTGATGAGTGTGATCTTACTAAGCCGGCAGCTATCGAGCGCTTGCTTACCCATGTGAAGCCTGACCTGATTGTGAACCCTGCGGCTTATACTGCGGTAGATAAAGCGGAGTCTGAAGCCAATTTAGCACACGCGGTCAACGCGGCTGCGCCTGAGGTATTAGCCAAGTATGCCGCGGCCAAGAACATCCCTATCATTCACTATTCAACTGACTATGTGTTTGATGGTACAAAGGACGGGTTATACGTCGAGACGGACAAGGCTAACCCAAAATCTGTATATGGTAAGACCAAGTATTTAGGTGAGGCAGCTGTGCGTAATAATGCACCTAAGCATGTGATCCTTAGAACGAGCTGGGTGTTCGGTAGCCACGGGGTTAACTTCTTAAAGACCATGCTCAAGCTGGCGCAAGAGCGCGATAAGCTGAGTGTGGTAGCCGACCAAGTGGGCTCACCAACATCAGCCGCGATGCTCGCTGACGCGACAGCCGTGATTGCAAAGCAATTATTTGAGCCGGGCGCGACACGCAAGTATGGGACTTATCATTTGGTGGCGGATGGCGAAACGAGCTGGCATGGCTATGCACAGTGCGTGGTGAACAAGGCCAATGCCTTGGGTCTGAAGACCAAGATCGCGGCAGATGCCATTCGTCCGATTACCACTAAAGAATACCCAATGCCGGCACCAAGACCAGCGAACTCTAGGCTGGATACCAGCAAGGTCATGTCGACCTTCATGCTAACATTGCCATCCTGGCGTGATGAGGTTGCGCAGGTATTGAAAGCGTTGATTAATGCAGATGGAACGGTTAAACAATAATGGCTAAAAATCGTAAAGGAATCATTCTCGCGGGTGGGTCTGGAACTAGGCTCTATCCCGCAACACTAGCGGTCTCCAAGCAGCTTCTACCTGTCTTTGATAAGCCAATGATCTACTACCCGCTAACCACGCTGATGCTCGCGGGGATCCGGGACATTTTAGTCATCTCAACCCCACAAGATACCCCACGCTTTGAGCAGCTCCTTGGTGACGGAAAGCAGTGGGGGCTCAATATCTCTTACGCAGTGCAGGCAAGTCCTGATGGCTTAGCGCAGGCGTTTATCATCGGTGAGGACTTCATCGGTGACGACCTCTCCGCCTTGGTGCTGGGCGATAATATTTTCTACGGCCACGACTTCCATCACCTGCTAGCCAATGCAAGAGCGAAAGAAGAGGGCGCCTCGGTGTTTGCCTACCACGTGCACGACCCTGAGCGCTATGGCGTGGTGGACTTTGACAAGGATAACAAGGCCATCAGCATCGAAGAAAAACCCGCCCAACCAAAATCCAACTACGCGGTGACTGGGCTCTACTTCTATGACCAGAACGTGACCCAGATTGCTAAGTCATTAAAGCCCTCCAAGCGAGGTGAGCTCGAGATCACGGACCTTAACCGTGTTTATTTGGAGCAGGGCAAGCTAGACGTAGAGATCATGGGGCGTGGTTATGCCTGGCTAGATACCGGCACGCACGAATCACTGCTCGAGGCGGGGCAGTTCATCGCCACGATCGAAAACCGTCAGGGCCTAAAAGTTGCCTGCCCGGAAGAGATCGCCTACCGCCAACAATGGATCAGTGCCGAGCAGCTACAAAAGCTTGCCGAGCCACTCGCCAAGAACGGCTACGGCCAGTACCTCCAGAACATCCTAAGAGAGAAGATTTACTAAGTGAAGGCAACGCCGTTAGCGATCCCTGATGTCTACCTCATCGAACCTCAAGTGTTCGGTGACGATCGTGGCTTCTTCTTTGAGAGCTTCAATCACGCCAAGTTTGAAGATGCCATCGGACGTAAGGTGCAGTTCGTCCAGGACAACCACTCCAAGTCCTCCAAGGGCGTCTTAAGGGGCCTGCATTACCAGACCGAACACGCCCAAGGCAAGTTAGTCCGCGTGACGCAGGGTGAGGTCTTCGACGTGGCTGTGGATATCCGTAAAGATTCTCCAACCTACGGTCAATGGGTTGGCCAGATCCTATCGGCCGAGAACAAGAAGCAGCTCTGGGTGCCCGAGAGACTGGCGCACGGCTTCCTGGTGCTGTCAGATACCGCAGAGTTCTTGTACAAGACCACAGACTACTACGCGCCCCAGTATGAGCAGTGCATCGCCTGGGACGACCCTACCTTGGCTATCCAGTGGCCACTCGATGCTGCGCCCAAGCTCTCGCCCAAGGACCAGCAGGGCGTCAGTTTTATCAGCCTAAAATAATCATTGTGATCACGATTGTGTGTGGTTTATACTAAGCGTTCAGATTCGAACGGCTTGTTAGATTACACACATCAATGGACGCCATGACCCGCCAAAAGCAGCTACAGGAAGACACCCACTTCAGGGTCTTAAGTCTGCTCGAGCAGAACCCCGACATGAGCCAGCGCGACCTCGCCAAGGCCTTAGGGGTCAGCCTAGGCGGCGTTAATTACTCCTTAAAGGCCTTGATGGAGCGAGGCATGGTCAAGGTGCAGAACTTCTCCAGGAGCGAGCGTAAGCTGGCCTACGCCTACGTGCTGACGCCGCATGGGCTCGCCGAGAAGACCAAGCTCACCGCAAGATTTTTGAAGCGCAAGATGGACGAGTACGAGGCGCTTAAAGCGGAGATCGACTCGCTGCAGGTCGCCCTGAACGGTAAGCGTCAATCAACCCTGATGTTTGATAACGAGCATTAGCGTGCTTTAATAAAAACTAGGTGGGTCTGTTGTATTTTTCTCAATAGATTGAGTGTGTTATTGAGAAATTTTTTACAATTTTAATTGTTTTTCTTGAAAATTTTAAATTAACGTGTTGCAGAAATTATTATCTGTGTGAGCTCGTGGTCTTTAACTTAAGCGAAAATTAAATAAACAAAACCGAAGAAATATCGGCTTTTTGAGATAATTTTTTTAATAAAGCTAATACCTGCTTTAGTATAAATCCTGATAAAATAACAATTAATTTATTTTTCATATAGTTACGTTTTGTAGAGGTTGGGAAGTTTTTTGATTATTACTAGAACTCCATTCCGAGTGTCTTTCTTTGGCGGCGGTACAGATTATCCAGCTTGGTTCAGTGAAAATGGCGGCTCTGTTCTTGCAACTTCAATAGATAAGTACTGTTATATCAGCATCCGTCATTTACCACCATTTTTTGAACATAAGCATAGAATTGTTTATTCTCAAATTGAAAACGTCCTTAGCAACCAAGATATTAAGCATCCTGCAGTTAAAGCTATTTTTGAGTGGATTGCCGTGACGGAAGGGTTGGAAGTTCATCACGATGGCGATCTCCCCGCCAGATCAGGGCTTGGTTCAAGCTCATCCTTTACTGTGGGATTGATTAATGCTTTGAATGCGTTGGATGGTTATATGGTCTCAAAAGATCAGTTGGCTCGAGATGCTATTCATGTTGAACAAAATATAATTAAAGAGAACGTTGGTTCTCAGGACCAGGTCTGCGCAGCTTTTGGCGGCTTCAATAAAGTAGATTTTTTGAAAAATAACTCATTTACTGTGAATTCAGTTGTGCTTCCTGCTGGAAAAAGAGAATTGTTGCAGAGTCATTTGATGCTCTTTTTTACAGGATTCTCACGTATTGCGTCTGAAATTGCGGGATCTAAAATTGCCAACTTCAAAAGTCGTGAATTTGAGTTAAAAACAATGCATGAAATGGTCAATGAGTCTGTAAATTTGTTACAGGGGAATTCTCCTATTGAAGAGTTTGGAAGAATGCTTAACGAGGGCTGGCGATTAAAACGTTCTCTGTCTGATCGTGTCTCCACATTGGAAATTGACGAAATTTATCAAACCGCGATTAATGCGGGTGCATTAGGCGGTAAAGTTCTTGGCGCAGGGGGTGGTGGATTTTTATTGCTATTCGCAAAACCTGAAAATCAACATAAAATTAAGACCGCGCTTGGTAATCTCATTCATGTGCCATTTAAGTTTGAAGACTCTGGTAGCCAGGTTGTCCTTTATCAGCCAAATGGATTATGAGTTCTAGTACTCTTCAAAAAAATGACCTGATTTACGTAGCCGGGCATAGCGGGCTAATTGGTTCAGCATTAGTTCGTTGTCTGAAGAAACAAGGATTTGATAATCTATTGCTCGTTTCTCATGCAGAGCTAGATTTAACTAATTCAGACAGGGTTAATGATTTCTTTTTGAAATATAACCCTACGTATGTTTTCTTGGCTGCTGGTCGTGTGGGAGGTATTGTTGAGAATCAAACCTATCCAGCAGACTTCATCCGGACTAACCTATCGATTCAGTTGAATGTGCTAGATGCCGCTTATCGCTATAATGTCAAAAAACTAGTTCTATTCGGCTCCTCTTGTATGTACCCTCGGGAATGTCCCCAGCCAATGCCAGAGGACTATCTCCTATCAGGAAAGCCTGAGCCAACAAGCATCGCCTATGCTATTGCTAAACTCGCTGGTATTCAAATGTGTTTGTCTTATAACAAACAGTTTGGAAGCCAGAGATTTATACCGGTAATTCCAAACAGTGCCTATGGACCTCACGATAACTTTGACCCTAAGGCTGGGCACGTACTCTCAGTATTGATCAGGCGGTTTCATGAAGCTAAGTTAGCAAATTCCCCTGACATTACGCTTTGGGGTACGGGTAACCCAAGGCGAGAGTTTGTCCATGCAGATGATATCGCTGATGCATCAATATGGTTACTTACCAAAGTGAGCGAAGATCTTGATCTGCCTATCAATGTTGGTGTTGGGGTTGATTATTCTATTAAGGAGTTGGCAGAGCATGTTGCTAGTGTAGTCGGGTATGACGGTCAAATTAATTGGGACACATCTAAACCAGATGGGGCTCCTAGAAAACTTTTGGATAGCAGCCGTATGAAGAGAACAGGCTGGCAAGCCAAGACATCATTTGTGCAAGGCCTAAGAAATACTTATGAGTGGTACCTTAAAAATGCAAAATAAAAATCCTGAAATTTTGATGAGTCGGCTGCGCGAAAAAGCCCAGTGGGTTTGGGAGGAGACGCTGAGAATTCATAAGCGTTCACCCGAAACAAGGGTGGCCTCATCACTCTCGCCAATTGAGATCTTTGTGGTTCTCTACTACGGCGGATTTCTTAAGCAAGATCCAATAAATCCAAAATGGGAAGGGCGTGATCGCTGTATTATTAGCAAGGGGCACGGTTCACTTTGTATGTACCCCATTTTGGCAGATCTCGGATTCTTTCCATCTTCTGAACTTGAGCGTGTTTGTGAAGAAGGTAGTTTTTTGGGTGGCATTCCAGACCCCGTTATCCCTGGATATGAAACCGTTAACGGTTCGTTAGGGCATGGTCTCGGAGTTGGTTCCGGGATTGCTTTGGCACTTAAGCGTCGTCAAAAATTAGAGCGAGTTTTTGTGTTAACTGGAGATGGTGAGTTGCATGAGGGATCAAACTGGGAGGCAGTCATGTTTGCTGCCCAGCATGAATTAGATAACTTAATCCTACTAGTTGATAACAATAAGATTTGTATGTTGGGACCAACCGACGAAATTATTTCTCACCGAAACTTGGTTGAGAAGTTTTCTGCTTTTGGTTGGGCAACCTTCTCTGTTGAAGATGGTCACTCGGTTGATCAACTTTATCAAGTTATCTCGAGTGCCTCCGCTGATATGACAGGCAAGCCTAAGGTGATTGTGGTGAATACAAAAAAAGGTAACCGAGTGCCAGGCTTAGAGAATGCACCGCTTTCTCACGTTACGGCGATTAAGCCTGAGCTGATTGACCAGCTATTGGGAGAGGGTGAATGAGCGATCAGATAGATTTAATCAAACCACGCGCAATGCGTGACACTTTCCTTGAGTCAGTTTATGAGGAGATGTTGCAGGATCCTGAAATCTTCTTTGTTTCTGCAGACTTTGGCTCTCCAGTCTTGGATAAAATACGTACGGATTGCTCTTCGAGGTTCATTAATGTTGGTATTGCTGAGCAGAACCTGATTAATGTTTCTGCAGGCTTGGCTTTGGAGGGCTTTAAAGTATTTGCTTATGCCATTGCTCCTTTTATAACCATGCGCTGCTTTGAGCAGATTAGAGTGAGTTTAGCCTTGATGTCTGAAGTACGAGAAATGAACGTTAACTTGATCGGCGTAGGGGCGGGCTATAGTTACGTGGTTTCAGGCCCTACACATCAGTGCTATGAGGACATTACGCTGATGCGATCCATGCCTAATATGTGCGTTTTTTCCATATCGGATCAGGTTATGGCCTCCAAAATGCCAGCAGAGGCATTGTTGAAAAATGGACCAAAATATTTTAGGTTGGATGCACAAATTTTACCTGTCCTTGAAAACAGTCACGATGATGTGCTTCAAGACGGTTTTTTCGTCAGGCGCTCAGGCGGAGATATTTGTTTATTGGCCACAGGATACATGGTGCATACGGCCTTGAATGCCGCTAAAAATCTGAGTCAGATGGGGGTTGAGGTAAGCGTTGTTGATATTTTTGATTTGACGACTTTCAATCAGGACAGATTGGCAAAAATTTTATCAGGTTATTGTGGCGTAATTTCAATGGAAGAGGGATTTCCAGGTCGAGGTGGTTTGGACTCAATGATTTTCAACTTCATATTACAGAATAACATCTCGGTCAAGATGTTGAATATTGGCGTTGAGGGCGGCTATCGCTTTGAAATTGGAAGGCGTGAGACACTTCATGAGCTTGTGGGAATAGGATTTAATGCTGTGATAGATAAAGTAACCCGTTTTAGTAAAGCACTTTAAAAAATAGAGAATTGATAATTGGGGGATAGGCAGATGAAGTTTCCATTAATGCGTAATAATATTTTACGTGAAGACCTTGATGCGGTGATTGAGCACCTAAAGCAGGATGATCCTATTTTAACCAACGGACCTAAGGTGAGAGAGTTTGAGGCAGAGTGGTCTAAGTGGTTAGGAGTGAAGTATAGCGTATTTGTAAATTCTGGCGCTTCGGCAAATCTTTTATCAATGGCAATACTGAAGTTACGTCATCCTGAGGGCGGGGAGGTAATTGTGCCACCATTGACATGGATCTCTGACGTGGCATCGGTGTTACAAAATGGATTTAAACCTGTGTTCGTTGATATTGATCCAAGCACACTAGCCATGGACTCAAAAAAAATCATCGAAAAACTAAACACGAAAACTCGCGCAGTATTTCTGACACATGTGCAAGGTTTTAATGGTTTAACAGATGAGCTAATCAGTGAGCTAGAAAAGCGTAACATTCCGCTCATTGAGGATGTATGTGAATCGCACGGCGCATCTCATAATGGACGTAAGGCAGGCAGTATTGGCTGGATGTCTAATTTCTCTTACTACTATGCTCATCATATGAGCACTATTGAGGGGGGCATGATTTGCACCAATGATGAGGAGGTCTATCAGCAGGTACGCATGTTTCGTTCACATGGCATGGTTCGCGAAGCGAATGACCCAAAAGTGCGTTCAGAATGGATTGAAAGCAACCCAGAACTAAATCCTGACTTCATTTTTGCCTTTCCTGCATACAACGTGCGTAATACCGAGATTGGAGGCATTCTAGGGTTGAAGCAGTTGAAGCGGCTAGATAGTGTTGTTGAGCGTCGTACGCACAACCTAAAACGTTTCCTATCGAAAATTGATCCTCAGAAGTACTTTGTTGATTTTAAGTTGGAGGGTAGCAGTAACTACGCCTTCAATCTTATTTTGAAAGAAGCAGATGAGGTGCTAGTTAATCGATTGATGGATAAGCTGCGTGCTGAAGGGGTTGAATTCAGAAGGGGTAGTGCAGGTGGTGGGAATCAAGTCAGGCAGCCTTACCTTAAAGGAGTTGTACCTGCAGACCATTATAAAGAGTTCCCAGAGACTGATCATGTGCACTTTTATGGATTTTATATTGGTAACTTCCCTGATTTGAGTGATAGTGAAGTGGATCAGATTTGCGATATTGTTAATGCAGTTTAATGAGTAGCGCTATTATTCTCGCCGGTGGTTTAGGTACTCGGTTACGCTCGACTGTACCAGACCTTGCTAAACCTATGGCGCCCATAAATGGTAAACCGTTCTTAGAGCATCAAATGAACTATTGGATAGCACAGGGTATTGATCACTTTGTGCTGTCAGTTGGGTATCGTAAGGAAGATATTGTTGAGTATTTTGGAAAACGGTATAAGGGATGCGATATTGAATATGCAATCGAGGAGCAGCCTCTAGGTACAGGAGGCGGTTTTTTGAAAGCGATTAATTTGGTTGATCATAACGAATCAGTATTGGTGCTCAATGGCGATACTTTCTTCGAGGTTGACTATAATCAATTGAAGCAATATCACGAACAGAAAAGATCTCAGTGGACATTTTCACTATTTAGAGCCAACGAGGCGGAACGTTACATGGGAATGGACGTTGGGTTAGATGGTGATGTTATATCCCTTAAGTCAGAAACGAAAGTATTGGGGTGTTTGGCTAATGGCGGCGTTTATTTAGTGAACCCAAAGGTAATTGCTGGGACGAGGTTTAAGTCAGGTGATAAGGCATCGTTAGAGGATGATATCTTGTCAGATTTGATGACGCATAATATTCGCTTATATGGAATTGAGTTTGCAGGCCGATTTATCGATATTGGCGTGCCTGATGATTATCAGCGAGCATCAACTGTTCTAGCTGTATAAGGATTTGAGATGAAATACATTAATGTGCTTCAAAAAAATATGACTGCTTCGATTGAGGCAAAGAAAAGTTTCCTTGGGCGGTCAGATCAATTAGAGGTGTTTGCGTCAGCTGTGGAATGCTTGGTTACCTGCTATAAGCAAGGTGGCCGGATCTATATTGCTGGAAACGGTGGCTCGGCTGCAGATGCCCAGCACCTGGCAGCAGAGTTTGTGAGTAAGCTTGCTAGGGACCGCGACCCACTTCCTGCTGAGGCACTGACTGTTGATTCTTCCATGCTGACTGCGATTGGGAACGATTATGGTTTTGATGAGGTGTTCTCGAGGCAGGTGGCAGGGAAAATGACTGGTAAAGATGTGTTTCTTGGAATAAGCACCTCTGGCAATTCAAGAAATATTATCAGGGCTATTGAACAGTGCAAGCAAATGAGTGTGCCTACCATTTTGTTTAGTGGCCACTCTGGTGGAGTTGCTAAGTCATTGGCCGATTATTGTGTATTGGCCTCTGGAGAGACAACGGCAACTATACAAGAGCTTCATATTGTCTTGGCCCATACACTTTGTGAATGCGTAGAGTTGGAAATTTTTGGTTAATTTAAAGATAAAGGAATTCTAAATGTCACACAATATTCTTGTTACTGGTGGTGCAGGTTACCTGGGATCGACAATGGTTCCAGCGCTGCTGGAAGAAGGCCATAAAGTCACGGTAATTGATAATTTTATGTATGGACAGAGCAGTTTGAACCATGTTTGTCATCACCCAAACTTCAATATTGTTCGTGGAGATATTCGCTTAGAAAATGTGATGAAGCCATTAATGAATAAGGCTGATGTAATTATTCCTTTGGCAGCTTATGTAGGTGCACCATTGTGTGCTAAGGATCCCGTAGGCGCGACCACGGTAAATCATGATGCAATTACCATGATGATTAAAAATTTAAGCAAGGATCAGTGGGTTCTAATGCCAACGACCAACAGTGCATACGGAACAGGGGACGAAAACAATTTTTGTACAGAAGAGTCTCCACTTCGACCTATTTCTCAATATGCCATTGAAAAAGTCGCGATTGAAAAAGAATTAATGCAACATGCTAACACCGTTAGTTTTAGATTGGCGACAGTGTTTGGCATGTCCCCAAGAATGCGTATTGACTTGCTTGTAAACGATTTCACTTATCGTGCGGTCTACGACCGTTTTGTAGTGTTATTTGAACCTCATTTTAAGCGTAATTACGTTCATGTGCGTGATGTAACTAGAGCCTTTATTCACGGGGTTAACAATTTCAGTAAAATGAAAGGGCAAATTTATAACGTCGGTCTTTCCGAAGCTAATGTATCAAAAATGGAGCTGTGTGAAGCAATCAAGAAGCATATTCCAGAATTTATCTTTCCTGAGGCTGCAGTGGGTAAGGATCCAGATCAGCGTAACTATGTTGTTTCTAACGAAAAAATTGAGGCCACTGGCTTTAAGACCGCACACTCACTTGATGCAGGAATTGCTGATTTGATAAAAGGCTACACTATGATTAAAAACACAAAGTATGGAAATGTTTAACATTTAGTTATGTTATTGATGATTTTAGATTAGAAAAATTAGAGCTCATATTCTCTTATCTTTTTGAGATGTGCGCTTCAAAAGGTGGCTATATCCGAAAAGATAAGTTTTAAGAATTAAAAATCAAAAGGAAACATACGCATTATCGTTAAATAAAATATTTAATTTTGGTTTGTTAGTTAAAGAATCTGACAGTTATAAATTTACGAAAAAAGAAAGCTCTTTTTACTATTTACAGTTATAAAAACTTTTACTTGGGGATTAAGGTGATGTTGCTATCGGTGGTTTTTTCTTTTAGAAATGAAGAGTCCAATTTGAAAGAGTTGGTTGAAAGAGTCCATCGTGCTATTAAATTGGTGGACAAAGTAGATTATGAGTTGATATTTGTCAATGATGCTTCGACAGACTCGTCGCTTGAAATTTTATTGAGCTTGAAGGATAAATACAAAATAAAAATTTTAAACATGTCGAGAAATTTTGGCGTAACCCCATGTGTTCTAGCAGGGTTTGAATACTCAAAAGGGGATGCTGTGATTTACATGGATTCTGACCTCCAGGATCCGCCAGAACTAATACCAGAGATGTTATCGAGATATTTTTCTGGGCATGATGTAGTGCACACAACACGAACAAAAAGAGAAGGGGAGAATCTCCTTAAGATGTGGATTACAAAAAAAGCTTATGATGTAATTAACTTTTTTTCAGATATTGAGCTTCCTCGCAATACAGGTGATTTTAAACTTTTGTCTAGAAGAGTTGTTGACAAAATTTTAGAAATAAAGGAAGTAGACCCCTATATGCGAGGTATTTCAATTTGGGTTGGATTTAAACAGGATTATGTTTTCTATGTCCGAGAAGCCAGATTCGCTGGTGAAACTCATATGCCATTGTTTGGGAGAGGTCCAGTTAGAGAGTTTTTAAGAGGCTTGACAGCGTTCTCAGCTGGGCCACTTTATATATCGTTTTTTATAGGAATCTTTTCTGTTCTTATTTCATTTGGATTGGCTTTGTATCTTCTTGGTCTTAAAGTAATCGGATTAGCTCAACCTGGAGTAACTATGATATCACTGTTGGTAGTGTTTTTTGGTGGACTAATTTTAATGACAAATGGCATTATGGGTCTTTACATTGCAAGAGTTTACAATGAAAGTAAAGGTCGTCCGAGATACATAATATCGAATGTGATAGATTGAAAATGCAGAAGTTTTTTTTGATTGTTACTTTCGGAGTTTGGATTTTTTTAGTCTATTTTCTTCGAGAGTCTAATTTTTTTTACTTCGTTATTCTTAATAAAGTAAGTGACTTGGGCCTGATTGCAGTTTTTTTATTCATTTTACTGCAATGTGTTTCTGCTAGTTTTCTTTTGCCATGTTCTGCCTTTACTTTAATAGCTGGTAGCCTTTGGGGATGGAAGCTGGGATTGGTTGTGTCGGTAATAGCGACGGTTCTATCATCTGCAACAACTTATTTCATAGGTAGTCATTTTTATTCAAAAGCTGCTCCAGAAGCCATCCAAAGGTATTCCGACTCGATAGCTAAATATATTGTGATCAGTCCTTTCTTATCGTCAGTACTAGTCCACGTTAATCCGGTCTTTCCAGCATCTGCGCTTGGATATTTTTTTGGGATCAAAAAATCAAGGTTTGCTCCATATATTCTTGGCTGTTTTATAGGAACAATTCCATTGCAATTTATATTTGTATATCTGTCTGGGATGTTAACTCTTAGATGAAAAAAGCTATTTTTTTGGATAGAGATGGAACAATAAATGTAGAAAAAGGGTATCTTTATAAGCAGACTGATTTTGAATTTATTCCAAAGGCAGTTGAAGCGCTTAAGATCATAAATAAGCTTGGCTATATAATAGTGGTTGTTTCAAATCAATCCGGTATAGCTCGCGGATATTACCTTAAAGAGGATGTTGAGAGATTACATAGTTTTATTGATGAGTTGCTTTTGCCTTATAAATTAACAATAGCAAAGTATTATTATTGTCCTCATCATCCCTCTATAACTGGCTTGTGTGAATGTAGAAAGCCAGCTAATGGCATGTTGAAGTTAGCAGCCAAGGAATTTGATATAGATCTTGAAAATTCATATATGGTTGGCGATAAAGTAACTGACATGCAAGCTGGTTATGCTGCTGGATGTAAGTGCGTTATGGTTAGAACAGGTTATGGTCAAAGTGAAATAATGGAGAATAAACAAAATATATCATTTGAAATCTGCAGCGATTTATACCAATTTGCATTGAGGTTATTAAATGAAGCGAGAAATTAGAGCAGCCATAAAAAAATACTTTTTTGAATCAAGTGTTTTTAAGAAAGAAATGAGCGAGATAAATATGAAAAGTAACCAACAGTTCTCTATTAAAGAGTTAGTTATTAAATTAATTGCATATTATATTTTTTGTATCATCACCACAATCTCGATCATCGACATAACTGCTAATAGCATAGTAAGAAGTTTCCTTAGCTACAAGGAACCCTTGGTCGGGTGGGCTACTAATTCAATACAGCAAGAAGGTTTGCTATATGGGTATATTTTAAGTACTGGTGATTTGAATTTAGTAAGAGGTCTCAGACATTTTTATGAAAGAAGAGGTGCGGAATATGAGGTTAGGAAACTTGACGAGATTAAAGAGAAAATGATGCCTCAAAATGATTGTAAGAAATAGAGTTCTAGTTTACGCCGTTTTTTTGGTTGTCGTTCTGACAGCTTTACCATATTTTATTCTAGATTATGGAGTTCATAATGATTATAGAGCATTAGATTATGTAATTAACTTTTCTGATATTACTTCGTTTCAAAGCCTAATGTGGCATGACGAGTCTATGCATTTACTTTACATCGGAAGACCCATAAATGCGATACTTTTTAACTTGCAACAAATAACTATTAAAGACATAAATGATTTTAAAGTTTGGCGTTTTGTTTCTTTTCTAACGATTATCGCATCTTATGTGATAAGCGCGAGTGTCAGTCTAAAACTTGCAAAAAAAAGATTTCAATGGATAGTATTCACCTATTTTTTATTCTTCTTATTGCCATCGACTCAGCTTTATATAAATTGGATAGCTAATTTTGTTCCTGGATCATTAAATCTTTTTTTAGCATCTTTAGCATCTTTAGCATTTTTAAAATCGCAAGGGACAAAATTAAAAAACAAATATTGGTTTTTGTTGAGTATGGCATTACTTTTAATTGCTAACTTGAACTATACGGCAAATGTATGTTTTTTTATTTTGCCTTTTATAGTTGGCGCCGTGTTCGAAACAACGGAGTCAAATATTAATTACGTTAAAAGAAGTGTGTTTGCTATGCTGGGGGGGGTATTTCTGTATGTATTGATACATAAATTTTTTCTATTTCCTTTTTTTGGAGAGTACTTTGGAGAAAAATTTGTTTCATATGATCCAGCTACATACAAATTTACAATATCTTTTAACGTTGATGTTTTGCACATTTTATATAAAACACTGGTTGCTTGGTTTTCTTCCTCGTTTTATTCAAGCGGAAGTTTTTATGGTATCTTTTTCACATTAATAGTGAGTTTGTTGGGAATATTATGTAGAGGCATATTGCTTGAAAGAAGAGGTGTTCTAGGAAGTCAACTTCAACTTCGAGACAGTCATAAAATTGTTTTAAGGTTGGTGTTTTTTTGTTTTTTTGTTTCAATTGTGCCCTTTCTAGTTACCCCGCATAGCTTTTTTGCGTATAGAGTTTTTTTGGTGCCATTGCTGATTTTGGAACTCCTGACAGTTTGCTGCATTTTCTATTTAAGTTTACTTATCAGGACATATAGCAAAGTAAAACCTGAATATATAATTTTTTTGATGATATTTGTTTTTGGACTGAACGGAGTTCATCAAAACTATCAATACGCAAACCAATCGGCAGTAGAGTACCAATTCTTGGTTAAAAAACTTAAAAACTACCATCCGGAAAGTGGAGATTATAGGCTTGGTGTTGTTTTGCCTAATCGATTCGTAAATTTTAATCAAACTGATTTATCTTACGATCTTACTTATACTGCAACAAACTATTCAGGTCTGATGAAATCAGTTGTATTTTTTGCAGCTAAGGAATTGGGAATACCTAGAAACAATGTGAATATTTTTGCTATAAATTCTTTTTATGTTAATGGATTTAAGCTCAAAAAAGACTCTTTTAATGAAGATACCTTAGTTGTGGACATGAATGAAATATCTAGTAAAAAATAAAATAAGTTGGCTTTTTTATCTGCTTTTTTGGATATTGATCTTGAGGGTTCCCTCTGAGCTCCCGATTTACACCCATGACTCTTCATCTGAAGCACTGTTAGAGTATTTTTTTGAAAATAACTATCTAGGTGGAAGGGATTTTGTTCAGAATGTAGGGCCGTTAGGATTTTTAAGTTACCCAGATATATTTAATAAGTCGATTTTTTGGCCAAAATTACTACTATTAACTTTTATAACTTCGAGTATAGCTCTAGTGTTTCTTAATTTTAAGCGTGATTTTTTGGATGGATACTATGCCTACTTATTTTTATTTTTTTGCGTAATATTAACAAACTGGGATTCTCTTCTTTATCTGTATTTTTTTGTATTGGGACTATATATCTTTTTTTCGATTTATTCGAATAAAGAGCCTGATTTTAAGACATTACTACTTTCGTTGTTATCAGTGTTTATTCTAGCACTTGCGAAAAGCTTTTATTTTTATCTAGGACTAGGTTATCTTGTTTTGACTCTGCTATCTAACACCTCACTAAGAAATAAAATACTTCTTTGTACAATAACAACCTTGCTGCTATTTCAAGGTTTAAAAGTTCTCAATTTTACGATTAAAGATTTCTTTAGTCTGCTAAATGCACAAGTATATTTTACTGAAATGTATGTATCAAACCTAAATACATTCCCTCTTGGATTAAACTCATATATCGGTTTAGTTTTGATTGTTGGAATTACGTTACAAATTCTTCGATTAATCAACAAAACGATGGGTATTAGATCTGTTGTTATCGCACTTTATCTCTTATTTGTTTCGCTTGTTTGTTATCAGCATTCAACCATTCGTGCAGATGTTCACATAACAGCGCTGCTAGATTTATGTATTGGAAGTAGCCTTATTTTCCTAGGCTACAAAAGAAAAAATAATGCTAAAATTTAATAAAATTTTTCTTGGCCTTACAATTTCATTTGCTTTCATTGCAGGATACGGCGGGCTCAGTTCAAGTTTAATTCTTACTGAGGCTCGTGTTCTCAACACATTCAACTTTTTTATTAATCATCGAGAATATATTTTAGACCGTCAAAATCGCTTTAAAGAAACTCAGTATGATGTTAGAAAAATCCTGAGAAATTCTATTCCTGCTAACGTGCGTGATTTGGGTTACTTCGGTTTTAGTCCATACCCAATTGTTTATGGAAATTTTAATTTTAAAGCACTTCCAGTGTTTACTTCTTTTGCCGCTTCGACACCATACCTTTCAGAGATAAACAGTAGGGCTTATTGGAAACTACCAGATTATTTATTAGTCAATTATGTTACCATCGATGACAGGTATATTTATCAAGATGATCCGTTTCAACAAGTTTACATTGCTCAGAATTTTGAATTTCTAAAAAACACAGACTACGGAACACTTTTGATAAGAAGGAAAACACCTCTTAATCTAGAGAAACTTTCTGTTGATGAAGGTGAAGCAAAATGCAAATCTATCTGCACTATCCCTCTAGATGAAAATAAATCGATGCTTATTAAATTTAGATTTGGTGAAGCTAGATTTTCAGGATTATTCATCCATCCATATTGGACAATGGTTGTTACATATGCTGATTTGACTGAACATGCTTACAAATTTAGTCCAACTTCCGCTCGAATAGGACTTCTTGTTAATGTTTTATCATCTTCTACAATGTATCCTGCTTTTTTAAGGGCTGGAGATAAGAAAATCTCAGCAATTCAGTTGGAATGTAGACCCTTGATTTCTTGTCCAAGAGACTTTAGTTATCGAATGGAGAGGTTGATATGGAAATAAGAAAAATGTTATTTAAAATTGGTACCACCATATTTTTTTCCATAGTAATTATTTTATTGTTGCTCTATCCTGGAATTCATTTATTGGTTACTGCTGGAGGTAGTGCTTATAACAATTCGACAATTCGGACATATGTCTTATCATTCTCTAATAATCCTTATTTGTTCCTAAAGTTATCTGATTTTGATTTAAGTAGAGCGCGATCCGACTATTATCTAGAAGATCTCAATATGGGTCTTGCGCTATGTGGATCGATTGAAAGTACAAACCCCACTTGCTCAAAATTGTATTTGAAGCTTGATGCTTTTAATAAGGGAATTAAGCAGGATGAGTTTCCCCATGAATAACTTTGACTTTTGTGTAATTGGCGCAGGAATTGTCGGGCTTTCGACAGCCTATTCATTACGCTTAAAGTATCCAAAATCTAGAATTTTAGTGATTGAAAAAGAGAATCAGCCAGCTAAACATCAAACAGGACGTAACAGTGGAGTCATACACGCAGGTGTTTATTATCCCCCAGGAAGTCTAAAAGCCAAATTATGTAGAGAAGGGCTTAGGGAAACAAAAGAATTTTGTCAAAAGTTTAATGTGCCTACTAATGAGTGTGGAAAGCTTATTGTTGCTACTACTAGCAATGAAGTAGATCAACTAGACCAGTTGGCTGAGCGGGCTAATGCTAATGATTTATTTTTACAGCGATATAGTCAAAAAGTCCTCAAATCAAAAGAACCTAACATAGCTGGAATTGAAGCGCTTTACTCTCCCGAGACGGCTATTGTTGACTATAGAGAAATGTCAAATCGATTAATGGAGTTGTTGATTTCATTAAGTGTCGAGTTTAGTTTTGATTCTCTTGTTGAAAAAATTGATGAAACTGGAAATTGCGTTATTATTAAAGCCGGTCAGGCGGAGTTTAAGTGTAATTATTTAATTGCCTGTTCAGGATTGCAGTCCGATAGATTAGCAAAACTTTCTGGAGTTGAGATTGACTTTAAAATTATTCCTTTTCGGGGCGAGTATTACCAGCTTCCTGCTTCTAAGAGAGGAATTATAAGTCATCTCATATATCCCGTCCCTGATTTAAGCCAGCCTTTTTTGGGAGTGCATCTAACACTTATGATTGATGGAGCCATAACAGTTGGACCCAATGCAGTTATAGGTTTTTCCCGTGAAGGCTATGATAAATGGTCTTTTTCGTGGAATGACATGATAGATTATGCTAACTACCCTGGTTTTTGGAAGTTGCTTTACAAATATAGATCCAGTGCTCTGCATGAGCTAAAAGGGTCACTTTTGAAATCTGCCTATCTTCAGGAGTGTCAAAAATATTGTCCATCTCTTACACTTCCTGATTTGTTACCTTATAAAGCTGGCATTAGAGCTCAGGCTGTTCTCGATACTGGTGAGATAGTTAATGACTTTTTGTTTAAACAAACCGAAAGAATGTTGCATGTATGTAACGCTCCCTCACCCGCAGCTACTTCAGCATTGCCTATTGGCAGGATGATCGCAGAAAAGTGCTGGATTTAAAAAGTATTTTAAATGCTCACGTGACAATTAATTTTTTTAAGTATAACTTTCTAAATTTGTATGATGAATTACTATGATTATTGACTTCAACTGCCAACAAAAGCCATCCGCTAAATGCCTTATTCGTATTCTCAAAGCTCTTATTGTTTGGTCATTTTATGTAATTTCTTATTTTTTTCTTGATCGTCGATTTCTTCCTTTGTCGCCCCCGATATTTGAGCGTCAATATTTTTATGATGGGTTAAGAAAAGAGGTGGTTTTAGTAAAAATTCGCAATTGGGTAGATTGGCAAACATGTAGGCAGATTTTTTATCAGGAGGATTATGGAATATCAAGTTTGACTCGCAAAGAATCTATACTCAAACTTTACATTGACATTATAAAATCCAAAAAGAAACCACTTATTTTAGATTGTGGAGCGAATATTGGCCTAGCTGCAAATTACTTTTCACTAACTTATGAAGGGTCTGAGGTTTTTGCTATAGAGCCTGAGACAAATAATTTTTTACAAGCACAAATTAATAAAAGACTTGGTTGTAAAATATTTCAAGGTGCTGTAGGTAGTGAAAATGGAAGGGTGAACTTAATTGATCCGAATTTAGGGGACAGTGGATACAGAGTTCAGGCTAATCATGATGGGGATGTTGATTTGATTTCCATTAATTCCATCCTGAAAAAGTATGAGTCTGATGAGTATGTCCCATTTTTTATAAAAATAGATATTGAAGGATTCGAGTCAGAACTTTTTTCAAAAAATACGGAGTGGTTGACAAAATTCCCTGTTATCTTTATCGAACTTCACGACTGGATGTTGCCAAAAACTGGAAATTCTAATAATTTTTTAAAGGAAATTTCAAAACTGAATAATGATTTCATATATCTCGGTGAGAATGTCATCAGTATATCTAACTCATTGATTGATTAGTCTTGTATTTTCCAAAGTCTGTTTATTCTACTTTTTATGAAAAATAACCCTCTGATTAAATCACCATTAAGAATTCTACCCAGCACTGTTGTAATCCCGCCATAAATAATACCAAGTGACCTTGGTAAGGTGACTATTGGTAGAACCCAAACCCATAAATACGGCGACTTTTTATAGCGACTTTTTAGTAATGGGATGTTTTCGCTTTGTTCAATCCCCATGATTCTTTGGCGGAGTAAATATAATGGTAGATAATTGACCATCATAATTCTATCGAATTTTGATATTGTTTTTTGAGGTATTTCTTCACTCATTATATTGTCTAGAAACACTCCTAAATTAGATACAAATACCTTTATAAAATCGTAACCTCCGGAGTTGTTTCTTTTTGCGGCAATGCGATAATGAGTTGATTGCAAGTTATATTTCGCCCTCATTGCTGATCTTAGAATGAGCGGCACGTGAACCAACCAACTGCCGATGTAGTCCTCCGCATTAAATTTCCCCAGCAGATCCTTATTGAAGACACAAGATGAAGTAAATGTAACTGATGGACCTATTGAAATTAGGAAGTCATTGACGTTAGTAAATTCTTTTTCTTTTCCTTGATGACCAGGAAATTCCATTTTAAAGTTTTTTTCATAGCCATAAGCTCTCATGCTTACCACCCCATATTCCTTTTCTTCCAGAGTGCTTAATAGCCATTTCAATGAGCCATCAATAAATAAGTCATCATCCCCTAATATTAATATGTATTTGCCTTTTGCCAGATTTATACATTTTGCAACATTGCCGTCAAGTCCGAGGTTTTTTTTGTTTTTATAGTATGCAATACCAAATCCATCACTAATGGCATTTTCAATGATATTCGCAGTATCGTCTGTACTATGGTCATCTGAAATTAAAAGTTCCACTGTGCCATTATTTATTAACCAGCAATCTTTTTTCAATTGATCAATTGAGAGTCTGAGATAATAACCTCTGTTGTAAGTAGGTATGGCAATAGTTAGTAATGGTTTATTCATAAATCCGTAACCCTCAGGTTTTTATTGTTCTTTGCCCACAAATATAATGAGGCCGGTGCGGTAAAAATTAATTGAATAGCTAAAATGGAGAGGATAACTTCATTTACGGAGTACTTGTTAGCGAAAAAAACAGCTAGAGGAAGAGTTAGAAGTAAACTTATAGATGATATTAATACGAGTGGTTCTCTCCTGAATGAGCGCAAATGGCAGGTTAAAGCCCAAATTAAGAGATTAAAAAAACTAATCATGCAAATACCAATTATCCCATTGAATGGAAGAAGCCGAGCTTTATACTCACTGGGCAATAACACCAAATAACATATACATAGAATAGTAATGCCAGTGGTATAAAAAATAATAGATTTCAAAAAATTCTGACTAAATAATTTATCAAATACTTCCCATTCTTTTAACGAAGCAGCTTTTCCCATAGCTGGTATTTGATGGGTAATCCAAGACTGTGCTAGGACGCCAATCATATTGATGATGGTTAAAGTTATGCCCATTTGGCCCGCGGTTATTGGGCCTTGGAAATAAAAAAGTATTGGGATATAGACTTGACTGGATAGATACCATGCCAAAGACGTTAACCCTATTCTCCATTGCATTGGCCAAACTTCCTCGGTCCAATTAAAAATAGTTTTTGCTTGTTTAAAAGGAACTTTCACTAAATGATTTTTTGAGCGTAGCAGCCAGAAAAAAGTCATAATTCCTGAAGTTGCTGGAATTGCTGCTACCGCCCAGAGGTTATGCCCCAATATTAATAGTAACCAGCAGCAAATTGACCCTATAAATCCGTTTATAAGCCTTAAAGAAAAAATATTTTTTATGTCTCCACCACCTTCCAGTATGGATATGTAGGGTATGGTTAATAAGTTTAAAGTTGTTGCGGTTACCAAAAGTATCCAGGGAGACAACCAAGTCTCTGATGTGGAGGATATTAGAGTGTTGGAGTGATTGAAAAATAAAACTCCAGCCGGAATAATTATTGTAAAAAATAGCAAAGAAATTTTTAGATAAATACGGATCGATTGCGTTATAAAACAAGCAAATATTTTGGAATTTTTGCCATCTACTTTTCCATTTGGATGCCATTTTAGGTTTGCAGATAAGTGAGATGATAGTTGAAGTAGGGTTGCTGATAAACCTAAATCAAAGATGGTGTAAATTGCGGCAAAACTAGAAAAAGCATAGTACCAGCCCTGGTTTGACGGAGATAAAAATTTGGTTATTAGAATTAAAGTTACAAGTCCTGAAAATCCTTGCCATATTCTCTGCGCTAGAAGTAAGTGTAAACTTTTATGATCTGACATGTTTTTATATTAACTACGGTAGTATTTCTCTAAAACTAGTTCTAGGTAGTTTTGACAAATCTCCAGTCCTAAGCTGTTAGCCACTTCTAGAGAGTAGCTGACGTCGCAATCGAAACTACTCCCAAGTTCTTTTTTGTTGAAAATGGCAGTTTTCTCGGTTACTTTCTCTAATACTTGAACGATTTTTTCGGTTGAGTAATTGATTCCATTCCCGATATTAATTGCCCTGTTAAAGCTTTCTCGATTGTTGATGATTTTCTTACATATTTTAAAAGTGTCAGTAATATCAATGATGCTTCTTTTGGCATTTAGCCACAAATCAAATGATTGATTTGTAGAAATTTTTGTATGTAAGAAATTAATTAATGTATGGGGATTTGAACTTACTCCTACAACCTGGGGTAAGCGAAATATTATAAATTTATCAAAAGTTTCAACCAATTGCTCCATGATTAACTTATGTTTTACATAATCTGCACTTGCCTGATTTTGATCTAACACACTTGTTGTGCTGAAATATACCAACAAGTAATCATTTTTTAAGCCGAGTTCGCGCCAATTTTCATTCCTGTAATATTCCAAAAGGGCGCGCTCTTTGCTAAAGGCATCTTGATTCTTCTCTTTTGAATTTGATACGCCAGAAGCAAAAATGAGAGTATTCTCATCCTGCTTGTAAGAAGAAAATCCATTAGCAATTAGTCCATTTCCAATGATCATTTTATATTCTAATAGGGTGTAAAATGCGAAGTTTTGGATGAGTGAGTAAGGCTAGGAACGGTTAAATTTATTTATCAATCCACATCATACTTTGAAAAGCTATATGAGATCAAAAAATAATTTCGATTTAATGAGATTTTTGCTGGCAGTTGGAGTGTTTTTGGCTCACACAACTGCCTTGGCTTCGGTAGATCAACTCAAGATTTTTGAAGCGGTATCATCTGCTATTGCAGTTAAATCTTTTTTCGTTATTAGTGGGTTTTTGATTTTTATGAGTTATGAAAGATCGGTTTGTTTAAATGAATATCTTTCTAAGCGTTTTAGAAGAATATATCCAGCCTATCTTTTTGTGATTATATTTTTTGCAATAATTGGATTTTGGTTTAGCGGACTCAAATTTTCCGTTTTCTTCTCTGCCGATTGGGTGAAGTACATATTTTTTAACTCTGTCTTTTTGAATTTCGTTAAACCAGATTTGCCAGGCTTATTCTTGCATAATCGACTAGCAGAGGTTAATGGTGCGCTATGGACCCTGAAGGTTGAGGTGGTTTTCTATATTGCAGTCCCAGCAATTGCTTATTGTGCTAAAAAAATTGGACGTTTTAAACTTTTTTTTATTTTATATTGCGTATCGATCATTTACAAACAGTTGCTTGGGTCATTGGATAGTCATTTTGCGGCTATGATGGCGATCCAATTTCCTGGGCAACTCTCTTTTTTTATTGCTGGGGCTTGTTGTTATTATTACCAGGATATATTCAAGAAGTATTATATTTGGCTAATTACAGTCTCATTTTTTCTGTGGTTTTTTAATACAGACTCCTATTTTCCTATAATTGAGCCTGTTGCGTTGGCTGTATTTGTTATGTATTTTGCCCTGGTATTCCCATATGTGGGGAACTTCACAAGATACGGAGACTTTTCCTACGGTATATACATATTACACTTCCCTGTTATTCAGCTCTTGGTTCAGGAGGGGTATTTTGCAGCTAATCCCCTGGCTGCTATTTTTTTCGCAGGCTTGATTATTTTTTTGGGATCATTTTTGATGTGGCATTTCATTGAAAAAAGGTTTCTCGTAAAGTCTTCACATTACCTTGGAAATTGAAGTGTTTTACAATCACAAAGTCTGGTCATGGTTTACTATTAAGTAACATCTGATTTCGTTTAAGAAATTACAAATTGAAAGCAAAAATGCCTAATAAATTGAGGGTTGAACGTGTCGCCATTTTGATGGCTGCTTACAATGGGATGCCTTGGATAGCCAGTCAATTGGAATCGATTTTAAATCAGTTGAATGTTGAGGTAACAGTATTTATTTCTGATGATTGTTCATCTGATCAAACTTTTAAGTATGTGACTAGAGTATCTCAGCTTGATAATCGAGTTGTTGTTTTGCCGAAAGTAAAAAGAATGTGCTCTGCAGGCAAAAATTTCTATCGACTGATTAGGGATGTATGTATATCTGGTTTTGATTATATAGCCTTTGCTGATCAGGATGATATTTGGAATCTCGATAAGTTATCCCGTCATTTAGAGCTAATTAAAGCCGAGAACGCTGAGTGTGTGTCATCTAACGTGATGGCATTTTGGGCTGATGGAACACAGAAGCTAATTCGTAAATCCCAACCGCAGAAGTCACATGATTTTATTTTTGAGGCAGCAGGGCCGGGATGTTCATTTTTAATGACGCCTTGGCTTGTTTCTAAGCTCCGTGAAGAAATTGAATCACCTAGTAGCCCAGCTAAAGATGTTGTGATGCACGACTGGCTGATCTATGCAATATGTCGTGGCTATAAGCGTCGGTGGGTGATTGATTTTGTCCCATCTCTTATGTACCGTCAGCATGCGAATAACGTTATTGGCGCAAATTCAGGTATCAAGGCTATCGTTAATAGGCTCAGTAAGATCAATGATGGTTGGTACCGTGGGGAGGTCTCCAAGATTTGTGAGGTTGTCGTGGGCATCAATGCTGACCCTAAGTTAATTAAGTTATCTGGGCTGCTTAAGGCGCGAACATTCCTATCTCAGTTACAGCTTCTCCCTTACGTATTCCAGGCGCGACGTAAACTACTTGATCGTGTGGTGCTGGGTCTCTTTATTCTTTTGTTTGTGTTTTAGTTGGGTTATTTAAATAGCAGTCCACTCAAAGTGACTTTCAGAGTTTGTTTTGTAAATTCCTGTCGTATTCTCTAGGTAGCGCATCACTGTATCTGCCTTAGACCACCGACCGCGTTGCATCATCATCGGTAGGCTGGCGCCTGATTTTAGGAGATCCTGTGCGGCACCAACTCTCATAGAATGCCCGCTGATATGCCTAACCATTGATTGATCTACCTTCGAATTGCTGGCGATTCTCTTATAGATTCGATTGATTTGAGCAGCACTTAGTCCCTCAGTGATCTTTTCACCTCTACTGACTCCCCTTAATAGCATTCCATGACTAACCCCTGAGGCCTTGATCCATTCTATGATGGCTTTTTGTGAATCATTACCCAGGTGCAGCCATCTACCAAAACCGTCCTGGTCGGTCTTACTTCGCCGTAGTTTGATTTTTACGGTCTTATTTTCTGGATCGATGACGACGTCGCTCACCCTAAGTGATACCAATTCACTTCGCCTGCACATGCTATCGTAAGCAGTGAGTAGTAGGGCGCGATCCCTGATCCCCCTTAGACTATTGTCAGTGCTCTTTACCATCCTTTTCAGTAATTCTGCATCAATACCAGCTGCCTGTTTGGATTCTCGGCCAAGGTTCCTGTGCATCCTACGAAGTTCAATTTTCACATTAGGGTGCGTTGTAGGATCTTGTTCCTGGTTGAGTCTATGGATGGCCGATATTGAGGCGACCGCGATGCGGATACTAGCTGACTTTAGTTCGCTATCGCTGAGGTGCTTAATGAAGTTAGATACTTCGGCGTCATTAGCAGGTAGGGCACTTGTTCCTTTGCCGTCACAAAACTCGATGAACCTCTCAAAGTTCTTTCTGTATGCTCGAATTGTTGCTGGGGCGTATGCTCCTTCAATTCGCACTATTGTTTCTTGTAAGGCATTTCGTGATATAGTATTTTTCATATATGAAACCTATTGGATTGCATTCTAAATTGATTGTATTCCAATCAAAAAGGATTGTAAATAGATTGATTACAAGCGAGCAAATAAGAGCAGCTAGAGCCTTAATAAAATGGTCTGCTGATGAATTAGCTGAGGCTGCAGGTGTAGGTGTAGCAACAATTCGGAGGTTTGAATCTGTTACAGGAGTTCCCTCAGGTCAAATGAGGGTTATAGAATTAATTAAGAATAGTCTTCAAGATGCCGGGGTTGAGTTCATCGGTTCCCCAGACGACAGGCCAGGTGTAAGGCTGAAGTAGATAAGGTTTTTTTATTGTAATTGAAACAAATCTAACCCCATTGAATATAATCAATTTTTTATTTATATTTATTAACCAAATTCAACTCCAATTTAGGCACGCTAATACCGTTTATCACACCAGCCCCCTCTGTTAAAATAGCAATACCTTCTCTTCCGCGAACCCTTAAATGAAACGTCTGTTCGACCTAGCCTTAGCCATCGTTGCTGCCACGGTGTTGGTGATGCCAATCGCGCTCGTCTGGGTAGGGGTTCGCCTCACTTCCAACGGCCCTGCGCTCTACTGGTCTGACAGGGTAGGTCAGGGTAATCGCATCTTCAGGATGCCAAAGTTTCGGAGTATGCGTGTCGGCACGCCCGCGGTTGCGACCCACCTGCTGAGTGACCCCAAGGTCTATCTCACGCCGATCGGTTCTTTCTTACGCAAGAGTAGCCTCGATGAGCTGCCACAGCTGTGGAGTATAATGAGGGGCGACATGAGCTTTGTCGGGCCCAGGCCGGCACTCTTTAATCAGGATGACCTGATCGCCCTAAGGACCGAGTTAGGTGTCGATCAGCTTCTGCCGGGCTTGACCGGCTGGGCCCAGGTGAATGGCCGCGATGAGTTGCCTATCCCTCAAAAAGTCGCCTTGGATGTTGAGTACATGCAGCGTCGTTCGCTGTGGTTTGATGTTCGAATCCTCTTGCTCACCGCGCTCAAGGTTATTGTGCGTGACGGGGTCTCCCATTAGCCTTCACCCAAAAATGGATACTCCCCTTTTTGATAACAATCTATAATGAACGACTGCTTGATTTAACTTTAGAACCCCCATGAAAAAAGCTTTACTCAACTCACGTAGCGCAATGGCACTCGGTCACGACATCGTCGCGGCCAGCATAGCCTGGTACGCGGCGTACCTACTCCGTTTTAACTTTGAGCTGCCCATGGAGCATTACTCCATGATGCTACAAACGCTGTGGTTGGTGTTGCCGTTGCAGGCCTTTGCATTCATCTCGTTTGGCCTGTATCGTGGTACCTGGCGCTTCGCGAGTGTGCTTGACCTCAAACGTATCCTATTGACGGTGGCGGTTGCTGCTGTTCTTTTAGTTTCCTTGCTGTTCATGCTCAGTACCAGCTTCCGCGTCCCGCGTTCTGTTCTCATCCTTGACCCGATTCTGCTCATCCTGATGATGGGTGGTAGCCGGTTTGTGTATCGTGCTATTAAAGAACATCAGCTTTATGGGGCTCACCTCAGGCGCGGCGAGCCGGTCATCATCTTTGGTGCGGGTGCCGCTGCGATGTCACTGGTTAAAGACCTGGCACAGAGTTCACAATGGCGTGTTGTTGGCCTGCTTGACGATGATGAGACGATGCACGGCCGTGAGATCCTCGGTGTGAGGGTTCAGGGCGCCATCTCCTCACTCTCCAAGGTCGCCGCCAGGTTTAGTGTTCGGCACGTGATCATCGCTATGCCTTCTGCGCACCACCAGGAACGTCGCAGGGTGTTGGAGTTGGCCAATCAATTAAGTTTAGAAGTGCTAACCGTGCCCTCGATTGATGATTTGATGAGTGGTCGTCTGAGTATTTCTCAAATCCGCCGTGTGGACGTCGAGGATCTGTTGGGCCGTGATGCGGTTGACCTCGATAACTCGGGCCTAAAGGGACTGATTCAAGGTCATGCGGTGTTGGTGAGCGGTGCCGGCGGTTCGATTGGCTCTGAGCTCTGTCGCCAGATCGTTAAATTCAAGCCGAGCAGACTCATCTGTTTGGATATTTCTGAATTTGCGTTGTATCAATTGGAGCAGGAGCTAGCTGGCACATCGACCCAATTGGTTTATGTGGTGGGCGATGTCAAAAATGCTGCGCGTTTGAATCAGCTACTTGCTAAGCATCAGCCTAAGGTGGTCTTCCATGCGGCGGCTTATAAGCACGTGCCATTAATGGAAAATGAGAACGTGTCCGAGGCATTTAATAACAATGTGCTCGGTACTTATACTCTAGCTAAAGCTTGCAAGGTGGCCGGCGTTGATAAGTTTGTCTTGGTCTCAACGGATAAGGCGGTGAATCCAACCAACGTGATGGGTGCGACTAAGCGCTTGGCTGAGATGGTTTGCCAGGGCCTACAAGAAGCAAAAGGGACCAGGTTTGTGATGGTACGTTTTGGTAACGTGCTCGGCAGTAGCGGCAGTGTGATTCCGAAGTTCCGTGAGCAGATTAAAGCTGGCGGTCCTATTACCGTGACCCATCCCGAGATTACGCGTTACTTTATGTCTATCCCTGAAGCCGCACAGCTTGTGATGCAGGCTGGTTTAATGGGCGCTGGCGGTGAGATTTTTGTGCTGGATATGGGTGAGCCTGTGCGCATCGTAGATTTAGCACGTGACATGATTAAGCTTTCTGGGCTGCAAGAAGATGAGATCGCGATTGAGTTTAGTGGTCTGCGCCCTGGTGAGAAGCTCTATGAGGAGCTGCTGGCTGATGATGAGCATACACTGCCAACCCCACACGAAAAACTACGGATTGCTTCTGCACGTGAGGTAGATGTTCGCTGGGTGGATGCATTGCTTCAGTGGGTCAGTACAACCTTGGCTAAAGATGAGGCATTGGTGAAGCAAGAGCTCAAGATGTGGGTGGAAGAGTACCTGGGTGACGTGAATGCTGGTCTTTCCAAAAAAGCTGGTGATAAAATCTCGCGGCCTGTTGTTAATCAATCAAACACATTGCAGTAGTTGATGACCCAAGATCCTCAAGAGATACTTAGCCATTCAGAGCTGATATTCAGCGAGGCTGAGGTTGATTCAGCGATTAATCGGCTGGCCCTAGAGATTACTGGGGCGTTGAGTGAATCTAACCCGATTGTCATGAGCGTGATGGGCGGGGCGGTCGTATTTACTGGCCAATTATTACCAAAGCTTAATTTCCCGTTAGCGTTTGATTACGTGCAGGCCAATCGTTATCACGGGACTAGTGGCCAAGATTTAGTTTGGCGGGTTGAGCCTAGCGATAAGATCAAGGGTAGGGTGGTGTTGCTCCTGGATGATATTTTGGATGAGGGTATTACCTTGGCCGAGATTAAGGCTAAATGTTTATCTATGGGGGCTAAGCAAGTGCTGGTCGCCGTGTTAAGTGAAAAAATATTAGAGCAAGCAAAACCCATTAAGGCTGACTTTGTTGGACTAAAACTCCCTAATCGCTATGTGTTTGGTTGTGGCATGGATGCTTACGGTTGGTGGCGTAATCTTCCTACTATACGTGCACTTAAGGACGTTTAGATTCATTTGATTTGTATCAACACGAATCAATAACTTGGGCGTATATTAGTGTTTAGAATGTTTGTGATTAGAGGATAAATCATGGCTAAAGTACAAAAGACAACCCCTGCCGAGGTGAGTAAAGAACAATTAATCGCCGACTTTAAACTGGTGATTGCGGATGCCGAGGCTTTAATAAAAGCAACGACTGATCAGGGCGATGTTGCATTGGCTAATTTGCGCACACAGGCGCAGGCATCACTTGCTAGCGCTAAGGATAAGCTTGCTGATGCACAAGGCGACCTAATTGAAAAAGGTAAGGCTGCAGCAAAGTCTGCGGATGAGTATGTGCACGAGAACCCATGGAAGGCAATTGGTGTGGCTGCTGGGGTCGGTTTGCTTGTTGGCTTGCTGATTGGTAAGCGTTAATCTTAAAGGGGACGATGTTGGCAGAACCATCTGATCATCAAACCTCTGGCGAAGGCTTACTCGATTCACTCAAAACGTTGACCGCAACCGTGGTGGCGATGGCATACAATCGCCTTCATTTGCTTTCTGCGGATATTGAGATTGCACGTGAGCGTATTTTCTCGCTCTTTATTACTGTCATCGTTTCACTCTTTTTCTTATGCTTTGGTGTTCTCTTATTAAGCATTTTTATTGTGGTGATTTTTTGGGATACCCATCGATTACTTGCCCTGGGCACAGTGACTGGGTTGTTCTTGGGTGTTGGCGGTTTGTTACTAATACGTGCAATCAACGCGATTAAAAAGATGCCTGCGACCTTTGAGGCAAGTTTGGCTGAGTTGGCTAAAGATCATGTGCAATTAACGGCACCGGGTCATGATGAGTAATTGTTAGTATGAGTCGTAAGCTAGATCAACTCAAAGAGCGGCGCGCTAAGCTTCAACTAGAGGCCGACTCGCACCGTCAAGTGCTCGTGGGCAATATTGGCTTTTGGCGTCAAAAACTCAAATTAGTTGATCGGGCTTTATCAGGCATTAACTTTTTGCGCCGCAACCCTTTATTGTTGATCGCAGGGGGTGGATTACTTGCATGGCTTAAGCCTGTGAGTATGGCTCGGATTGCCTTAGGTGCTTGGGCTGGTCTTCAATCTTTAAAGCAAGTGCGCGGCTGGTTGTCTAAGTAAACTTTTTACCTGATATAAACCCAGATTAAGGTTGTTGCGGCGACGGCCATTAGCGCTGTCGCCATCCATCCTAGCGCTTTCGTTTTTCTTCCAAGGACAAATGTTCCCATGATCGAGGTTTTGGATGCCATGTGCATCAGGGCTATCATGATCGGCACCGCCACCACGCCATTAATCACGGCACTCCATAACAGGGCTTTAATAGGGTCTATCCCACTAAAAACTAGCATGATGCCAAGTAATGTCGCCATTGCGATGATCGCATAAAAAGATTTTGCGGCTGCTGGCTTTAAGCTTAGACTGGCTGGCTTATGTATCAGCTCAGCCAATGCATAGGCCGCGGAGCCTGCAAGCACTGGAATGGCAAGTAAGCCAGTGCCTAATATGCCTAAGGCAAACAATAAAAAGGCAAATTCACCGGCAATAGGTCTAAGTGCGGCTGCCGCATCTGCGGAGGTTTGAATGTCGTGTATCCCTGCAGGAAATAGCGTTGCTGCTGTTGTTAAGATAATAAAGAAGGCGATGAGGTTGGAAAAGCCCATGCCAATCATGGTATCCCACTTAATTCGTCTTAGTTGTTTAGCTGCCTGATCAGGCGCCTCTATTAAGCTTTTACGCGATTTACTCACCTGTATGTCTTCAACTTCTTCACCTGCCTGCCAAAAGAATAGATAGGGGCTGATGGTTGTTCCAAATACGCCTACTAATAACAGTATGTAATCTGCGCGAAGGCTTATATGGGGGATGAAGGTTGCGTTGATAACATGAGGCCAATTAACGTTTGAGGCGAACACTGTGCCTACATAAGCAAATAGAGACAAAGTGAGCCATTTTAAAATGCGTAAATAACGTTGATATGGAATCAATATCTGAAGGAATAAGCAGCTTAGCCCGATGATGACGGCATATAGGTGCCTTGGCCCGCCTATGACTAATTTAACCGCATCAGCCATGGCCGCTAGGTCGGCAGCAATGTTGATGGTGTTGGCGATGAGTAATAAAAAAACTAGGGGTAGGGTAATGGCAAGTGGGTAGTTTAAGCGCATGTTATGCGCTAATCCGCGGCCACTGACTAGGCCAATTCTGGCGCTAATGATTTGGATGCCAGCCATGAGTGGATAGGTGAGCACCATGGACCAGAGTAGGCCATATCCATATTGTGCGCCAGCTTGAGAGTATGTCGCAATGCCGCTTGGGTCGTCATCTGCCGCGCCGGTAATAAGGCCAGGACCTAGTCTTTTACTTAAATTAAATAGCTTGCGAAGTTTCATATGGGCACATCATCATTCGCTTTAGATTTGTTGTGCAGTATAAGGTGTTGTTTAGCGTTTGTTTGCGTTACTAATGACGCTATACACTGTAATGCCAATCAGCATGGCGAGGACGAAGATGATGCCTTGCTTGCTTCCAGCACCAAGTAATACAAGTCCTGGGCCTGGACAGATGCCAGCAATGCCCCAGCCGATGCCAAATAAAATGCCGCCAAATATAATTCTTTGATCGATATCTTGTTTTGTGGGGAGGTGCATAGCGCCACCAAGAATGGCTGTGGTTCTTTTTTTAGCGAATGCAAAGGCGACAATGCCAACACCAATCGCGCCACCCATGACAAACATTAATGATGGATCCCATAAGCCTGTAATGTCTAAGAAAGCTAACACTTTGCTTGGGTTGGACATGCCT
>JACCDQ010434007.1_pt1 | contig 35741 bp, 54 predicted proteins | sample 7446031 | NCBI WGS metagenome assembly JACCDQ01 (sample SAMN15323442, study PRJNA562643) | freshwater metagenome | isolation source: river surface water | place: USA:Blue River Watershed | collected 2017-08-17 | reverse complement strand
AGTCCCCAGCCGTGTTGGTTAAGCGCATTGCGTCGGGTTGGGAGTTCCTGGCCGCCAACAACATATAGCAAAGGAATTGATATGGCAAAGTATAGAAAAAAACCCGTGGCCATTGAAGCTACCCAATGGTTCAAGATGGGCGACCATCCGGAAGTTTTGGATGGGCCACTGGATAGGTGCCCGGAGTTTGTTTACGAGCACCATGGCTGGATTCAAACATTGGAGGGTGGCCATATCGTCACCCCCGGCGACTGGATCATCACCGGCGTAAAAGGTGAACATTACCCATGCAAGCCTGATATCTTTGAGATGACCTATGAGGTTGCATAATGGAATGGACATTGGCGCACCCACTGCATGATGTGGATGATATTGTGGACATGGCAGACTCAGTCTTTGGTGCTGAAGCTGATGGCATATTGACCAGGGACAAGGCAGTGTTCCGCAAAAATGTCACTGTGGCCACTACTGTTCAACTGTTTGACAAAAGTAAAGAATTTATTGCCGTATGCCGTGGCGACAGAATAGTTGATACTTTTGTTGGTAAAGCAGAATTTGTTGATCAACTGCTTGGATACTGCTGGTTTGACAGGGGTGGATATACAACCTATGCCAATGAAGAAATCAGCAACGCCAAGTTCCACCATCTTGACTTAGATTTAAGCCCAAGGTTGCGCGTCCGTCTAATTAATGAGATGATTGACCAACATATACTGTGGGCACACAGATGGGGCATCCCCGTTATTTGCTCAACTTCTATCCGTGCCGAGCATGATGGATTTATGAAGATTCACAAAAAGCGTGGATTTACTGTTAATGGGTCTTATGCTTGGATTAGAACTGAAAAAGGTATGCAATGTTTAACGAAATAAGGCCCGAAGGCTCTACTGTTAATTCTGCTGAACTAAAAAGAAAAGCCCGTGAGTACGCAAAAGCCAAGCGTGCTGAAAAGAAAGCCATGAAACTGGTGACAGGGAAGATTGAGCCCAGAGAAACGCCAGAACCTGCCCCAGTAAATGAGTTTGATCTAACCAACTTTACTCCTAGATCACAAAAACCAAACCCTGGTGGCCGCCCCAAATCCATTGTGAACAAGGTGACTGAGTATGGCGCTTTGTTTAACAAGCTAAATGACGAGAGAACCTCCCGTGGGTTGCCCCCTCTTAAGACCGCCATGGAAGTCCTGATTAATGCCATGCAGTCTGACGAGCTAGATATCAAGGACAAAGCTAAGATTGCTGATAAACTAGCCCCGTTTGAGTCATCTCGCGCTCCAATTATCTCTGTGGAACACATTCAAAATGTGACTAGGGAAGATGAAGGGGACGCTGATGACGCTTTGAAGGATTTTATGGAATCTTTGCGTAAAATCTAAACCCGTGTAATATATGCGTAATTTCACGAAAGGCTCAATATGAGTGGATATACATCTGGCAACAACGCCCCTACATTGATGGCACAAGCCCCCAATCGTCGTGGCAATCAATCTAAACACACACCTGGCGCTGGTGGTGTTACTACTGTTACAAGTGGCAGTGGTGGTACAAAATTTAGCGGCCCCAATCAAGGCGCTGCTAAAACCGGTGGCTCTGCTACTTCTGGCCGTGGCCAAAAAGTTGCCGTGTCTATGCCCAAACCATATGAGACTTGCACAACCAACGGTGGTTATGTCAAAGGCTCTTCTTACTTAAAGTGAGATTAATATGTCATACGGAAAAGTAATTAATGGCGGCGCACAAATGCGCAAAGGTGTCACTAAAGGCATCAACGACAAATTGTCTACACGCTCTGCTGAAGATGATCGTCGTGCAACAATTGCGGGTGCTGTTAATAGTGCTTACAAGGTAAACACTGTTTCATCTCAGCACACTAACAACACTAAAGGCGGTACTTTTGCTAAGCCTAGCAACCGCAGTAAAGATTACGCAGCTTAAGGATTATTATGATTATTGAAGAATTTGTCCGTGATGAAGCCAACGAGATTTATGCCGTTGTTGCTGGTGAAAAAATTCACTTAACTTCTGAGTATGTGGCCGCCCACAAGCCTCAGATTGGTGATACTTTGGTTGAAGACACAGTTGAAGTTGAAGAGACAGTTGAAGAGACAGTTGAAGTTGAAGTGAAAGCATCTGCTAAAAAAGCAAAATCTAAATAAGGAAATGTATGGCAACGTATGATATTGCATCGCTGAAAGAAGACCTTCCAACAGCAAAAGAGCTGGCTTTGTTTGTTTACGATAAGACCGACGGTCTTGTCTCTTTAGACCTTATTGGTAAGCCTAAAGAAGAACAATACATTGTTGCTAAAAATGCTCTTGAAGGTAAGAAAGTACCGGCAGAGTTTTTGCATGACGGCAATCCGTATGTGGATAAGAAGGATACTATTCCTGAAGACCCACTGCGGAAAATGCCTAAGCGCAACATTGATTTGCCTGATGAAGATTCGCAGGTTCATTATTTTGGCGCAACCAATATGCCTCACCCATTGGACCCACAGTCTGATAAAAAGGTTTATATTGATTTTCGTAAATATGAAAACGGCCTGATTACTTATCAAATTACCGGCCCTGTAGAAAAGATTCCTGTTGGCGAAAAGATTAACAAGTACGGTCAAACAGTGCCTGAAAAGTACACTTGGTTGGACCCCCGTACTGAAGAAAAAATCTTGCGCAATCCTGATGGTACTTTTAGCAAAGAAGGCCGTGGTGTTCACACGTTTCTGATTGGCGAAAAAGGCGGTGGTGTTTGGTCAATGATTGACCGAGACATTGTCAGCATTTCATCTAAAAACATTGCTGATCCGTGGGCCTAATGGAAGACCCATCGACAATCTTTCAAAGCAAGTTGTCATCTCAAGCTGAAGTATGCGCTCGTAAAACTTTGGAGTGGTTGCAAAAAGACCTCCAAAAAGATCAAGTACTTCAGCCAAATGAGATTTACTATCTTGCCTATGCTGCTCAAATTCTTTTGAACATCCGAGATAGCTATGGCAAAAAGTGAAGCCAGTGACTATATTCTTCCGCTTTACAAAGACAGGGCAATTAAGCATCTAGTTAAATTGGCTGGCGGGAAAGAAAAAGTCAAAGCATTAGACTCTGAGCAACTTAAAGCAATGAAAATTGCTAGAGATAAGTTGGCCAAAGATATGCAATTTAATACTTTGAAATGGTTTAGACCATTTAAGTATCAGCAAAAATTCTTTGATCTGGGTGGAAAGTTTTCCCGTAGGGGCATGATTGCTGCCAACCGTGCTGGAAAAACTATTGCTTCTACTTATGAGACCGCCTATCATTTAACTGGTCGGTATCCTAAAGATTGGAAAGGCGTAAGATGGGACAAGCCCATCATTGCCATGTGTTCTGGTGAATCTTGGGAACAAGTTGCTAAGACTTTACAATCCAAACTATTGGGTTGTGACGATATTAAGCAAAGTTACAAGTTGGGCACTGGGTCTATCCCAAAGGAGACTATTGATGACAAATCAATCCGAACAGATGGAGCTAACGTCTTGGCCATCGAGATTTGGCATGAGTCTGGAGGAAAGTCTAAACTTTACTTCTCCAACTACACCCAACAAGTCCGGCATTTGCAGGGTTTTGAATTGGACCTCGTGGTTCTTGATGAGCAACCTCCAGATGAGACTTTCTCAGAACTTGTTGTTCGTACAGCGTCCAGAAACGGCCAAGTTATCTGTTCGTTCACTCCACTTAAAGGTCTGTCGGGACTTGTCCGAAAGTTCTGGGACAACGTTGACGGTTACTCCCATGTCAGGGTTACATGGGACGATATCCCTTATGAAAACGAATGGGGAGAGTCATTCTTCCCTAAAAAAGAGCGAGAACAGTTAGCACGAGACTTTATGCCCTGGGAGCGTGAATGCCGTATGAATGGTATTCCATTGGTAGGCAAAGGCGTGGTATTCCCATTGTTGGAATGGCCAACTTACAAGTCCGAAGACATTGATTTGCGTGGAAATGAAAAACTGGAACGATTAATTAGCTTTGACTTGGGTATTAAGAATGACCCAACGGTAATTTCGTTTTTTTTCCGCAATCCAGTGGAAGAAATCATTTATTTGCACAAACAAATTACCATTCCTAGCGGCGAAACCCCAGATGAGTATGTGCATTACCTGTTAGACAGGGAAACTCGGGATGTTCCTATTGCACTACCGCACGATGCGGGTTTGGCAGGGCGATATACACTGACAGAGCAATCAGTTCGAGAAGTCTTTGAAGATTCCTATGGACTAAACTGTATTGCAGGTGCTATATTAAACCCACCTAACGATCAAGGCAAAGTAACAAACCATAAAGCCTATGGAATCAATATAATGCGAATGGGCATGGAACGTAAAACTTTTATGATTAATGAGTCATGCAAAGCATTTCTTGATGAATCTAGGAATTACGCAATTGATGATTCGGGCAAATTCTCTGATCCAGACGATCATATTGACTCAGCCCGTATTGGAATATTAGCTTTGATCCAAGGTCATGGTGAATCCGTGGTAAGTCGCGCAAATAACTTTGTTTTTAGGCGAATTGATGTGCCTGAAGGCAAAGTACAACGAATTTAAGGTCAGATATGTTGGATAAACAGAACGTAATTGTAGAAAATCTTGCAAGTTCATCTGGCAATCGTGGACTTACCGAACAAGTTTGCCATGAAGTGTATGTAAAGATGGTTGATTACTTGCGACTTACACAGTCCAAGAATACTTACAACCGATTTACTGATTATCACTACCTTAATATTCCCGTTTCCAATTCAACGGAACCTATTCGTGGCATTGACTACATTCAGCCTATTGTGGCTCCTGGCATTGATTATGCTACTGCGGTAATTACCAAATGTTTGATGCCTAACGGCAAAATTAACTTTGAATTTGAGCGTTTTAGCGAGTCTGATGGCGACCAAGCTCGTCAAGCCACTGAAATGGTCAAATATATGCTCAATAGTAAGAATGATTCTTATCAAGTCATTCGTGATTGGGCTCAAGATTCATTGCTGCACAAAAACGGCATTGTGATGGTGTCTCCAGTGCGTAACCCCATTACGCAATATAAAGAAGTTACAGGTACTCGCGCTCAATTACGAGTGTTTGAGACTCTTGCTGGCGAAAAAGGGCTGACTGCCACTCGCCAAAATATGCTTAAAGTTGATGTGGACCTTGAAGCAGCAATGCAACAAGTCATGTCTGCTGACGAATCAGAGCAAATGCAAGAGCCCACGGGCGATGAGTTGCAAGAAGCTTTAAACGAAAACACTATTTATCGTGCCAAATACAAATTGACTGGTTATGAGACAAGTGTCCGTGTCAAACACGTTGCGCAACACTATTTTGTCTGTAATCCAACAATTTCTACTATTCAGGATCAAGACTTTGTCGGGTTTTATGACCCAATGACTATCCATGAGTGCAAAACTCAATTCCCATTTGTCGATCTTGAAAAATTAGCAAAACACGCGGCCTACGGCCCTGCTGGTGCTTACCAAGCTGGCGCTTTGGAAAACGATTTGGCGCTTCACGCTCGTGATTCAACCCCAGTGCCAGGCCAAGGCGTTATTGCATCACAAGGTGCAGACAAATATAGCCGAGTCATTATGTTGACTACAGCTTGGATTCGTCGTGACATTGATGGCGATGGCGAAGAAGAGATTGTTGAGTGCTGCTTCTCTGGCTCTTACATTTTGTACGCCAAGGAAGTGGATTTCATTCCTTTGGCCAATATGTGCCCCAAGCCCATTACAGGTAACTTCTTTGGTTACTCATTGGGTGAGCGTTTGGTTCCATTGCAAGAGTATGCAACTGCTATTCGCAGGGCTGAAATGTCTTTTGCCATGCAATCGTCTACTCCTCGGATTGGTGTTAATCCTGAGTTTTTGGATGCCGAAGAGATTCAGCGTGGCGTAAGTGCTATGTTCATTTTGGATCGTAAATTTGATCCTACTAAGCACATTTTTGAATTCCAACCTATGCAGGGCAACTTGGCATATGTGGAATCAGCAATGAACCGCTTTGAGTCCGACAAAATGGCCATGATTGGCATGACCAGCCCAAGCGATACGCTTAATCCTGAAGTTATGAAGGATGGCAATTCCGGCTTTAAGCTTCAGTTGGCCATGGGTCCTAATCAGTTGATCCAAGATGAGATGGTTAAGAATTGCGCTATTGGTTTGCGTGATGTCATCTACATTACTTGGAAAACACTGGTTCAGTACTCTGACGATTACAACATTCAGCAGTTGGCTGCTACTTGCTTAAAAGGCCAAGAGTTTTTGGACGCCAAATCCATTGAAAACTTTGAATTTATTGATCGTCGCATGATTAATATTGACTTGGCTTTGGGTTTCTTGTCTGAAGAAAACCGCCTGACTCGTCAGCAAATGATTTTGCAAGCTCAACAACAGTTTGGCCAAGCAATGATGATGATTCCACCTGAAGTGCCTGAAATGTTTATTAAGGTTCGTCGCCCATTTGAAGACACATTGCGTGTTTTGGGTGTTAAAGATGTTGATGCTTATTTGCCAACAATGGACGAGGCATTAAAAATTGCTCAAGCTCAAGCGGCAAAAGGTCCTTCTGCTGAACAACAAGAAACTCAGTCTAAAGTGGCTTTAAATAATGCTAAGACTGAAGAAAGCGGCTCAGTAACTGCTTTGAACATTAAGAAAGCAGAAGATATTGATACAGATAATATGTTTGAAGCTTTGGCAGCTAAGAGAGGTAAACTTACTGCCGTAGAAATTGATTAAGGATTGCAATGAAAAGCTTGGTATTGAATATTCGGGATTATTTTAATCGCCGAACAAAAGTTATAGATAGTCATAAGGAGGCCAATGTAAATCGTAAGGCTCTGGTTATAGAAAATGGAGAGTGCGCCAAACGACTCTTGCGGAATGATGATTTTGCATTGTTATTTAACCTGTATAGGTTTTACTTGCTGGAAATGTTAGAAGAAAGCAAGGACGATGTAAATCGAATTGATAATGCACAGCGTGTTGCCGGGGTCCGAGACTTCATTGAGTTTATTGAACGAACTGAATATCTCGGTAAGGTAGCCAACAAAAATGTTGAAACTTTAACGAAATAAGGTAATATATGTCAGACGTAATCGCAAACGCGACCGCCACTGAGCAAACTGGTGTGAACCCTGTAGATGCTATCGCTGGAATGATTGCCGCCAATAGGCGTAACATTCTTCCAACCGAAGCAGTTACACCACCAGCAGGACAAGAAGAGGCGCAAGCCAAATCCCCTGAGGCGACTCCTGAGGAAGGAATCGAACCTGAAGATGGTATTGACGGGGCTACAGACGCTGTAGATTCAGAAGATACGGAAGAGGCCACCGATGGTGTAACTGAACCGGTTAACTTCTTGGAGTTTGCAGAGCAGAATCCTGACATGATGTGGAGAATTCCCAATAAGGATGCCGAAGGTGGCTTTATTGAGATTCCTGTATCTAAGGCGGCTGCTATTCTTGGCCAAGGAAGTGCTATCCATGAAAATGCTCGTAAGCTTAAAGCCGAAAAAGCAGATTTTGAAGAGTACGAAAGTAAGCGCAGGGCTGAACTAGATGGTTTGCAGATAGGGTTGGAGTTAACTGTTGTTCCTCAGTTGCAATCAGCGGCTGATGAATTGGTAAAAATCCAAGGTTACAACCAACAATGGAAGCAAATCTATGACAACGCCACAGATGATGTTCGTAGAAGTGAAGCGGAAGCTGCAATTCGACAAAACAACGAACTGATTCAGGAAAAGTCACAGTTTATCCAAGCGAATCGACCAAAGGTTCAGCAGTTTTTTGACCAACGAAGTGAGTTTGTAAAGCAACAGCTTGAACAATCTCGTCAAAGCTTCAAAGACAAAGAATTGGCGAACAAGGCAACATATACCGAATTGCGGGATAAGTTGGCTAAAGATTGGAGTGGTGCAAGTGGGTCATTTGTTCCTGGTGTCCAAAACATTGATTTGGTGGCCAGTGATGAGTACCTTTTAGGATTGGTTCGAGATGGTATGAAATTTCGAGAAGGTCCTAAAGTGAAGAATGCTGGTGGTTCATTGGCTGCGGCTAGTAAACCAATGGCAAGAGGCAAAACAGCACCTGAAGATAAAACGGTCGAACTTCAAAAGAAAGCTCAATCTGGCGATAAGAATGCAGCTCGTGACCTTTTAGCAACCATGCTTGCAGCTAATAAGCGCAGGCGTTAATTCAGGAGATATTATGTCTACTATTACATCTACATCCCTCGGTAACGGCAATGGTGCCTATGCTACCGACATCGTGGTTAAAGACCTCGATATGACCGTTTCTAACTATGTTAAAGATCGTACCCCGATCACTAACATGGCTATGAGCAAAAAACGCAAGATCAATTCGACTCTGCACATTTGGCCCAACGATTACTTCCGCACTCCAGCGTTGAACGCTAAGTTGGAAGGTGCTGCTGTTGACGCTACTGCTGCCGCTTCTAACACACGTTCTAACTTGGGCAACTACACACAGATTTTCACAACTGTGATTGGCGCTACAGGTACTGCCCGTGCTGTTGAACAAGCTGGTGGTGACCCACAAGCATATCAAGAAGTCAAGCAATTGACTGAGATCATGTTTGACGTTGAGTTGCAAATGCTGCGTGCTGACGGTGCTTCTATCAAGTACTCTGGCCAAGCCGCTACTCAAGGTTCTACACCTAACAACGGTCGTCGTTTTGGTTCTTTGTACTCTTTTGCTGGCTCACGTTCAGGCAACCCTACCTCTGGTACTGCCGTTCTGAACTTGGCTGCATCTGACAGCAACGACACAACTTCTGCCACATCTACCAACACTCCTTTCAATGGCGTGTTGAGCAATGCTGGTTTGGGTTACTTCAGCTTCTCTACTGGTCAAACTCTGCAAGCTTTCAGCCCCGTGCTGTACAAGCAGTTGGTGACTGTTGCTGAACAGCGTTTCAATGCCAAGATTACCAACATGGTAGTCCCAACATCGTTGCGTACTTCTATCTCTGACAACATTCCTCAAAGCCGTTCTATCAACCGTTTTAACCCTGCTGACAAGGGCGACACGATTGGTACATACGAAGGTGACTTCAACTACACCTACCAGATCGATGACTCATGGGTTATGGATCAAACCGGTGCAGACAACACTTCTATCTTGTTCCTGAACCCTGACGTTGTTCAGTGGGGTTCTTTGCGTGAACTTGGTCCTAACAACGAAGTGTTCTCTAACGCTGATGCCTCTTTGGATCAATACATCATGGAAGGCACATTGATCGTGCGCAATCCAGCTGGTGTTGGTGTCTTGGCAGGTATGACAACAGGTGCTGTGGTTACTACACCTCGCGCATCTACTCAAGTTCAGCGCTATTTGGCCTGATCCTAGAGTCTCTGAAGGGGGTCCCAAGGGGCCTCCTTTGGAGAATCATGGAGCAAAGCATGGAATTGAATCTCAACAATGAAGAGGCAAAAGTAAACGAGGATTACTACACGGGTGGTATTCTTGCTGGAGGCATGGAAGGTGCGTTAATTAAAAACGACAAAATGTTCAACGACGTTAAATCGGGAACTTGGTCGCAGACATTTAACACACCCAACATGAACTACAAAGTTGGGGCATTGGATGGTGAGCGTTATGTTCAATATGAGCAAAAGAACGTGGAAACCATTAGGCAGTATTGCAAAGAGCGTAGGGAGTTTTACAAAATGATTGGCACAACGGATAATCCGTTTTTTGCCGGTACTTTTGAGGCGATGAACCTACCTAAGTGTTTTGCCCATGAAATCAGTTCAAAGTGGTTTAGCAATCGGCCTTGGGAATTAATCAAAACAGATAAAAAGGACAAAATCCTTTTTTACGCAATTGTGAACCAGTTTTACAGCGATTTTGTTTGCCACCCTAGCGGAAAAATCCCACTCCCCTATAATCCAATAGTCCCGACAAAATAAGGATGTCTTATGGCTCTTTTCATCCAATCCGGTAACGCTCTTGTTAGCCGAGTAGCACAATGGGTAGGAGCCATCCCGTCCTCTATTGGCATCAATGCCACAGCATTTGATTCTGCGACTGGTGTAATTACAACTTCTGCGTCTGCTGTTGGCCAAGTGTTAATTGGCGATTTTATTGGCCCAAGCGTAATGGGTTCATACACTACTGTATTGGCTGTTTCTAGCTCGACAATTACAGTTAGCGATCCAGACAGTTCTTGGGAAAACCAAACTTTTCCATTGGCAATTCTTAAGTTACCAACGCAATCTACTGTTGAGATTTTGTCTTGCATTCAATTGTGCGAGTTAAAAATGCGCACTATTGAGCTGCCAGCTTTGCGTACAGACCCATATGGCGATACACCAACAATTTTGTTGACCGACTCTCAGGGTATGGCAGATATTCCTGCCGACATGAACAAACCTATTTTGTTCTTCCAAGAAACCCCAAATAGCCAAGTTGAGCCAGGCACGCCTGCGGCATCCATGGGCCCTTGGATTATTTATGACCGAGTTGGCGACCGAGAGATTATTCGTCGCCGAATGATTGACCAGTTGTATGTGCGTCCATTTGGTGTGCCACGGGTTATTCGTGCTTCATTCTCTGAAGTTGGTCAGCGTTATGTGTTTACGCCTAACCCCGGTGAAAATGTAGAAATTAAAGCGTATTACCAGCGTACATTTCCATTTTTGTTTAGCCCAACTGGTGACACAATTGCTCCAATTGTCCAAAACAATGCAACATTGGCTTCCTTCCCTGAAGGCTATATGTATGGCACATTGTGGGCATATTATGATAAAAACAAAAACAACGAAGAGGCGCAAAAGTGGAATGCTCGTTATGAGGATTCTTATGGCTTGATTGAAGACCAGAACTTTAAGGGTAAATGGCTTGGCGGTGACCAGCACCTTACTTCTGAGTTTCAACCTCGCAACTATCGCTATTCGTTCAAGTGATTTAAGGAAACAACATGGCTACAGGCGGTCTTTACGGAAATGCTTCCGAATCAGTTGGACTGTACGGCAACACCACAAACTTTGGTGGAACGTATTTTGAGTGGTTTATCTTTCAAGAGTCGGCAACTGCGCCAGCAACTCCAACAGGCGGCTCATGGGACTTTTTAACCAATGTGGGTGTGCCACCCTCAGGTTGGTCTAGTACGCCTCCTGTAAGCCCTACAAACACCGTTTGGGCGTCTATTGCGATTGTTAACTCTCGTTCCAACTCTGCATTTACTTGGTCTACTCCTGCATCATGGGTAAAGCCTGGCGCTCCCGGCACTGCGGCCACTGTTACAGCAGGAACGACAACCACTGGCGCACCCGGCACATCTGCATCAGTAACAAACTCAGGCACCACTAGCGCGGCCGTTTTTGACTTTACTATTCCTCGTGGCGATGTTGGTGCAACCGGTCCTGCGGGCGCGACAGGCTCCCCCGGTGCGGCGGCCACAGTAACGGCAGGTACAACCACTACAGGCGCACCTGGTACTTCCGCTTCTGTTACCAATTCGGGAACAACTTCTGCGGCTGTATTTAATTTTACGGTTCCTCGCGGTGATGTAGGCGCTACGGGCGCTACTGGGGCGACTGGCTCTCCCGGCACTGCGGCAACCATTGCTGTTGGCACGACAACAACCTTGTCTGCTGGTTCTTCGGCTACTGTTTCTAATTCAGGCACATCTAGCGCAGCCACATTTAACTTTGGCATTCCACAAGGTCCTACGGGGGCTACTGGCGCTACTGGAGCTACAGGCGCGACTGGCGCACAAGGCGTCCCCGGCATTAACTGGCTAGGAACTTGGAGTAGTTCTACTGCATATGCAATTCGTGATGCTGTTACATATAACGGCACTTCTTATTACGCTATTGCATCCAATACAAACCAAGCTCCTCCAAACGTTTCGTACTGGAATGTGTTGGCAGAAAAGGGAGCTGATGGTTCTGGTGCTGTAAGTTCTGTTGGTTTGTCTGCTCCTGCATTGTTTACTGTTAGCGGAAGCCCAGTTACTTCTAGCGGCACATTAGCTTTAACATACAGTGGCACAGCATTGCCTGTTGCTAATGGTGGTACGGGTGCAACAACTGCTGGCAACGCATTGACATCTTTGGGCGCTATTGGAAGCGCTACATCATCCGACGGTAGCATTGTTGTTAATCAAGTTGGTACAAACATTGATTTGTCGGTGTCTGCCGCGTCCCCCGCGTCTACTTTGCTTACACAAGTGCGAAACACAACCGGCGCAACATTGACCAAGGGAACGGTTGTCTACATGTCTGGCGCAACAGGTCAGATTGCCACAGTTTCTAAAGCGTTGGCGACAGGAGATTCAACCTCTGCTCAAACTTTAGGCATGATTACCGCAGATTTGGCCAACAATACAAACGGGTATGTCACTGTCATTGGCTTGCTTGAAAATATTGACACATCTGCATATACCGATGGCCAACAACTGTATTTGAGCGGTACAACTGCTGGTACAGTAACGGCAACCAAGCCTTATGCACCTATTCATTTGGTGTATGTTGCTGTTGTTGAATACGCTCACCCAACACAAGGTAAGTTATTTGTTAAAGTTCAAAATGGATATGAACTTGATGAAATTCACGATGTTGCAATTTCTTCTCCTGTAACTGACCAGACACTTGTTTACAACTCAAGCACAAGTCTTTGGTCAAATAGCACCGTTTCTTTGACAGCAGGAGTTAATGGCACATTGCCCATTGCCAGTGGTGGCACAGGCCAAACGACAGCAGCAACAGCCATTACGGCCCTAACAGGCACACAAGTTTCTGGGCAATACTTGCGATCCAACGGTACAAATGCTGTGCTGTCTACTATCCAAGCGGCTGACGTGCCAACGCTAAATCAAAATACCACAGGCACTGCTGCAAACGTGACTGGTACTGTTGCAGTGGCCAATGGCGGTACAGGATTAACAACGACACCTGCTAATGGCGCATTAGATATTGGTAATGGAACTGGGTTTACTCGCACTACATTGACTGCGGGAACAAACATTAGCATTACCAATGCTTCTGGTTCAATCACAATTGCAAACACTGCTCCTGCTGGAGTAACAACTGGTAAGAGCATCGCAATGGCGATGATTTTTGGCTTCTAAGGAAACATTATGGCAAATCCAAATATTGTCAACGTAACAAGCATTTACGGCTCAACTTCATATCTTGTGCCTACAGGTACAAGTGCGACAACATGGACTGCTCTTACGCCTGCAACTGGCACAGTTAACAAAATTGATAACATTGTTGCATCTAACGTGACTGGTTCAGCAGCTGCAATTACTGTGTCAATTAATAGTGCAACTAGTGGTGGTGGTACGGCATATCGTATTGCTTATCAAATCAGCGTACCTGCAAATGCCTCATTGATTATTACTGATAAAACAACTGCGTTTTATGTTGGTGAAGCTCAATCAATTGTGGTGACTTCTGGCACAGCAAGTGCTATTGAATTGACAGCATCATTTGAAGCCATTTCTTGATAAGGGGCTAACCCATGTCAATGCGATATAAAGGCGGGAAACTTTCCGCCACTGCGGCTACATCTACAACCAGTGCGGCTACCGGCGTTTGGACATTGCGTCAACAAATGCAAGCGCAAGCGGCTAGTGCTTGGCCTAGCCCACTTGCTCCCGGACAGCAAGCCTATACAACTGCTGGCACATATACATGGGTGGCTCCTGCTGGAGTGACTTCAGTTTCTGTTGTTGCTGTTGGCGGCGGTGGTGGTGGCTACTATACGGTTGGCGGAGGTGGAGGCGCATTAGCTTACGGCAATAATATTTCAGTTACTCCTGGAAATTCCTATTCAGTAGTTGTTGGCGCTGGCGGGCCAAGTTTGACAACAAGTTCAACAAATGGTGGGAATAGTTACTTTTCAACAACGTCAACTGTTAATGCTGGGGGCGGATTAAGAAATTCCACGTCATCTGCTGGCGGAGTTGTTATTGCTGGAACTGGATATTCTGGAGGAAGTAGTTGTGCTTCTTCTTTTGTTGGTGGTGGTGGCGCTGGTGGATATTCTGGTGTTGGTGGCGCACGCGGAACTCTTGGTTCTAATGGTGGGAATGGCGCTGGTGGATCAGGTGGTGGTGGCGCTGGTTCTTATTTTGTTGGTTGTTGCATAAGAGCGGGTGGTGGCGGTGGAGGTGTTGGTATTCTTGGCGAAGGAGCTTCAGGAACCGGTGGAACAGCACCTCAAGGCGGTGGTTCTGGCGGTTCTGGTGGAGCTTCTGGCTTATCTGGAAATGTAAATGGAACAAACCAAAATGGTGGAAATGGTGGTTTATATGGAGGGGGAGCAGGTTCCACTTCATTATTGGGCTGCGTTTTTGTAAATGGTGGGCCTGGTGGTGGCGGCGCAGTCCGCATCATTTGGCCCGGTACTACCCGTAGCTTCCCATCAACAAACACAGGTGATCTATGAGTAAACAGTACCCCGGTGGTTTCATTACCAAATCTCCAGTAACACCTACATCTAGTGCCGCTTCAGGTATGTGGACGCTTGACCAAGCGATGCAGAATAAGCAAGCGGGTACATGGCCAACACCCGTTACAAATGGACAGCAAGCATATACAACTCCCGGAACTTATTCATGGGTTGCTCCAGCGGGGGTTACTAGTGTTTCCATAGTTGCTGTTGGCGGCGGAGGTGGTGGAAGTTATGGATTCCAATATTGTGGATGTTGCGCTGGATATTATGCTTCAGGCGCTGGCGGCGGTGGGGCATTAGCATATAAGAACAATATTACTGTTGTCCCTGGAAATAGTTATACAGTTGTTGCTGGAGCCAGAGGAACTGGCGCAACAAGCAATCTTGGTATGGCCGTTAGTGGAGGAAGTAGTTATTTTTGCAGTACTTCCGTTGTAGCGGCTGGAGGTGGAATTAGATCAACGGGCATTTCTGGTGGAGCTGGCGGTTCTGTTGTTTCAGGAACAGGGTATTCTGGTGGCGCAGGTGGACTTGGTGATTTTGTGCCAACATCTTCTGGATTCAGGGCTTATGGCGGTGGAGGTGGTGCTGGAGGATATGCTGGAACAGGCGGCAATGGAGCCCCACAAGGAGGAGGATATAACGCGGCGGCTGGCTCTGGTGGCGGAGGTGGCGGTGGCGCAACACCATGTGCTAGTGCAGGATGTGGCGCTGGTGGTGGCGGTGGTGGAGTTGGTTTATTAGGACAAGGAACTAGCGGTGCGGCTGGAATCCGTTTTATATACGCTGGTGGCGCATATGGAAAATATGCTGGCGCTGGCGGTGGTGGTTCTGGAGGGTCAAATGGATCGGAAGGAACTAATGCCGGATCAACCGATGGATTTTATGGAGGTGGTGGCCGTGGTGGGGCTGGAAGTTTTGTTAATGGATTAGGCGGGATAGGCGCAGTACGCATAATTTGGCCCGGCACAACTCGTTCCTTCCCAAATACAAACACTGGAGATTTATAAATGAAACTTTTTATCGAAACTGAAAACGGTGTATTTAAAAACCACCCTGCTTTTGAAGACAATTTGATTGAAGCATTTGGTTCTGTCCCCGCAAACTGGGAGCCATTTGTTCGAATTGAACGTCCTATTGAAAATTTATATCAAGTTTTAGAAAATGAAACACCATCTTATGAAAAACTAAACGGTGTTTGGACTGATGTGTGGTCAATTAGAGACATGACCGCTGAAGAAAAATCAGTTAAACAACAAGCCGTTCGTGATGTATTTAATACTCGACCACAGGCTGAAAATTGGTCTGCTTGGACGTTGGATGAAGCAACTTGCCAAATGGTTCCACCAATCCCACGCCCAGAGCCAACTGAAGGTGTGACTGTGTTTTGGTGTGGAGCAGAAAACAACTGGAAAGAAGCTCCCGCCCGTCCTGTTGATGATAATCAATATAAATTTGATTTTATTGGTTGGCAGTGGGTTCAAGTTGTAAACTGATGCTCCGTTTAACAAGGAGTTAATCATGGCCAAAACCGCCACCAAGAAGTCAAAAGTCAAAGTATGCAAAGCCGCTGAGTCAGTGGCCCAAGTCGTTCAGAATACTCAGCTTCAAGTTGCGTATCACTTTCCGTGCCCAGTTTATTTGATTGAGCGCCCTGACTTTTTGGAAGCAGTTAGCATTGTTTCTGAGGAGGCTCTTGAAGCTGCCAAGAAAGAACAGATTCTTAATGAGATTTACCCTGTTCATATGACAAGCAATTACTTTGGTGATCCCCGTATGGTGGGATTTTCTGAGTTTGTGGGCGCTACAGCTTGGAATATTTTGAATGAGCAAGGTTTTGCAATGCAAGACAAGGCAGTTCAATTTACAGAAATGTGGACTCAAGAGCATCATAAGCATTCTGCAATGGATGCCCATATCCATGGATTTGGCTCACAAATTGTTGGGTTTTACTTTCTTGAAACGCCAGAAGATTGCTCCCGCGTGGTTTTTCATGATCCTCGTGCTGCTAAAGTGCAAATTGACTTGCCTGAACAAGATATGAATATGGCAACGCCTGCCAGCAAAATGATTAACTTCACGCCAAAGCCCGGCATGATGATTTTTGCTAACTCATGGTTGATGCACTCGTTTACTCGTCATGCCGCAGAACTTCCAATTAAATTTGTTCATTTCAATTTAACGGTTATTCCTCAACAACAATCTTGCTCACTTCCAGCTGCTGAAATTGTATGAGTAAGTTTTTAATAAGGTTCAATAAAAGTCGTGGCCAAGAAGGTCGCGGCTCTATGGAACATGCTTGGAGAGTGTTTGAAGATGGAAAAGAATACTTAGTTAAGCATTTAAAAATTGAAACGCCAATTTGGGATGAAACTGATGGGAATGATTGGAATATTGCTTGTAAAGGCGTTTTAACACTTGATAGAAGCACTTCAACTGCCGTTATTACCAATGATGTTGCTGAAGTAAACAACACCTAATAGAATTGGGGTATTATGAGCGATTACACCAGACTTAGAACCCCGTTTACCTCGATGTCGTTTACACCCGACATCCCAAGCAATGCTTTGGGACCAAACGAGTACAACATTGGGAAAAACATTGAGGCTGATGTTCGCTCTATCAAGAAAATCTTTGGTGAAGCTCAAATTGCCTCAACCATTACCGACATGCCCATCTTTATTGAAGGTGGCTTTCGGTCTGAAACCTCTTGGGTATATATCGTAGCAACTCGTAATTCATCTAGCCAAGGCAAATGGTGGATGATTACGGCTACCGGTATCTCCAATATCACCCCTGGTGTTGGTGCTAATCCTTCTGTTTACCTGTCTGGTTATACGGAAGACATTAACATTACCTTTTCATGGGTTGGAAATGTCTTCTTTATCAACGATGCCATCAGCAACCCAATGTATTTCTTGCCGACAAGCAATGAAATTACCGTAACGCCTGATGCCTCATGGAACTATGACGTTGGTGTAACGTCTACCCGCGCAGGTTTTGTCAGGAATTACTGTTCTCCAAACGTTGGCAACATCCTTATTGCAGGTAATTTGACCAAAGTTATTGGCGGTACTGAGTACAACTACCCAACAACCGTTCGTTGGTCACAAGCTTTTGCCAATACGGGCTACCCTTCGACATGGGAACCTACCCTGTCTAACGTGGCCAATGAACAAGAAGTGCCAGTTCGTGGTCCTTTGATTGACGGGTTCTTCCTTGGCGGCAATTTCTATGTCTGTTCTTACTGGGACACAGTAGTTTTCTCACCAATCTCGTATCAAAACACCACCGCTCCTATTTTTGGTGTTCGCCTGTTGAACCAAGGCCGTGGATTGTTCAATAACAACTGCTGGACAAACACCGATGCCAATGTGTACGGGATTGATGCTCGTGATATTTGGGTGTTTAATGGCTCAGAATTCTCATCTTTGGGCAACCAAAAGGTTAAAGATTATTTCTTTGCCAACCTAAGCCCAATTTATGCCAGTCGAATGTTCATGGTGAACAACACCCAGAAGTACCAAATTGAGATTTACTACCCTGATCTGACATCTACTGGCTGGTGCAACAAGATGTTGTCATGGCGCTATGACCTGCAAGTTTGGAATGCTCCTAAAGACGTTGCAAACGCCTGTATGGGCACCGAAGGTCCTCGTTGGGTAGATAGCACTACCGACTACTTCAATCTCGGCTCTAGGGCTGTTGTATACGCTCGTGGAGGCATGTCCAACTCTAAGTTGATTGAGACATCCATTGGCAACTCGTTTATTAACAATGCTGCCATTGATGCGCAGTTTGAGCGTACCAACATTGCTTTGCAAACACCAGACGGACCTGTGCCTTATTCCTCGAAAGTTTATGTGCATCGAGTATTGCCTGAAATGGCTGGTACTGGCAAGATTAATTTGACTGTTGGTGGTGCTAATTCAACTCAGCAAACGCCTACTTATGGCCAAACAGGTAATGTTGTTATTGATACTGACAATCCTTGGGTGACTACTCAGCAGAACTCTGTTCGCACAGTAGCTGTGAAATTTGGCTCTAACGATGCTACAGACACATGGAAAGTTAGTGCTTTGAACTTGCAAGCCACAGTAACTGAGGATGCGTTCTAATGTCATTCGCTCTTACCAATGACCCGTCACAAGCGGATATTTCCGAGGCTATCAATTATTTGTTAGCCAACTTTGGGCCCAATCTTTCTGCTGACCCCAATACAGGTCAGATTACAGGTCCTAGCGGTATTGTCATTGCGTATTTGTATCGTTACTTGTCGGTCAAATATGCTGACAGTTTTGATGGCTCATTGAACTTTAGTAACAGTCCTACTGGTCGTGGTTACTATGGTGTGAACAACAGCAATAGCTCTACAGAATCTACCAACCCTGCTGACTATATTTGGTTCAAAGTAGCAGGTGGATTTGGCACAACTAAGTTCTTGTTTTATCAATGCACTGGTGGCAGAAGTATTAATTTCATTATTGATACTGTTGCACCTAATAGTTCCTACATTCAAGACGCTGGCACTGCAATTGATCTAGACATCATTACATCCGGTGCAACTGCCAATTCAGCAACAACTGCTTATTTGGTGCAAAGCCAGTCTGACCCTGCACCTAGCGGTTTCCCTTTGTACACTTCTGGCAATACTCTGCCACCAGGATGGTCTGCCACATTAGGGACAGTAGCCACCGGACAAGTGGCTTGGTATTCTTTTGGTCAATATAACGGATCAAGTGTTACTGTTAATGGCATTCCTGCCAATAGTACATACTGGTCTACACCTGTTGCCGCTTCAGTATTTCAAGACATCATGTCTGACAACTGGGTTAGCGGTGGCGGCTCTGTGCCTCCGACTTATGGTGTGCCATCGTCTTACAGTTCAACTGGTTATTACATCAGCCGCTCGACAGGCAACGTATATTTCAATAATGGTATTTTCCGAGGCAACATTACTGGCGCTTCAGGAACATTTACTGGTACTGTTCAATCAGGATCGACTGGTAACCGAGTAATTTTGAATGAGTCGCCATCGGCTTATTTTAAAGTTTACGACTCTAGTGGAAACGTAATCTACAGTTTGTTAGGTGTGGCTGGCTTGTATACCAACTCAACCTTGGTAGGCGCATCTTCTGTTAGTGCTTTAAATGTTACTAATGCTTCCGGTTATAACGGAACTGCTATAACAGCCACCGCACTTGGTAATGGTCATGCCATTCAAGGCGTGACCAATGACACTTCCGGCGTTCGCAATGGTGTACTTGGGAATAGTTCTACAAGTGCATCAACTGGTGCTGCTGTTACAGGCACAAATTTAAGTGGTTATGGTTTGTATTCCAATGGGTTGATGGGAATTAATAACAGCACCATGGTGACCAACCTAAATTCTGAGTTTTCCAATAAATTAATTGGCTCGGCAGGTACAAATCAATTGAGGTTTGTTCAAGGTACTTTGACTGGTGCATCTGTAGCTACATTTAATGCTGCCGCCAAGCCGGGTAGTGCTTCCACAAATACTTGGATGCAAATTACCATTGATGGCACAACCCTTTACATTCCAGTTTGGACATAATTATGCCAAGACAAGTAGATATTCCCGCACAAATTGTTTATGAGGATTTGCGCACTATTGAAGAAGTGCCAGGTCTTTTGGTCAATGTAATGGTTGGTAAAACTGATTCTTCTGGTGAATTTATTGTTCCCCAACAGTTTCAAACATACACTATTGATGGCGCAAATTACACAGAATTAAACGGACCACCCACATCTTGGGCTCCTGATAAGCCAACAGGTACTTACCGAAATGAAGACCTGTGGCACTTTATTGATCTATTAAGGGGCGAATAATGGGTGGTTTTTCAGCACAAGTACAATCTCCACAATCCTCTGCCCCTGCGGGTAAAGGTGCGGGGATGTCTGCCATGCAGATGGGTCAAAACCCTATTCAGCCATCATTCCCACAAAAGCTTGAGAACAGTATGATGCAGCCTCAAGCCAATGACGGGGCAATTGATCCTACTCAGGGCATGATGGGTGGCAAGATTACTATGCCAGGTCAGGGTGGCCAGCCTCAATTAGGTATGCCTAATGCCTATTCAAACACCATGCAACCATGGGATAATCAAGCGCAACAGCCAAATGCCGGTGGTGGCAAAGGCATTGGCGCTACGGGTGGCCAAATGGCAAAACAAATGGGTAAAGGAGCTTAATCATGGGATTTGGAAAAGGCGGGACTACATCTTCGGTCCAAATGACTCCAGAGCAAGCAGATTTGCTCAAAACACAAACTGGTGCGCTTAAAGAAACCTTTTTGCCAGCTTACCAAAAAACTATTGGTGATGCAGGCACTGTTTTGCGTGATGTTCAAGGTTATCAGAACAAAGCCGCTTTGAATGCTTTTAACCAAGCAGGGCAGGTTTCTGGCGAATCTGTTGGTGGCGCACGCAATATGATTAATGCAGGTACAGACACGCTAACGCAGCTGTTTAATCCTGATTACGAATCAAACCAAATTAATGCCGCCTTGCAAGCAGGTCGTGAATCTGCTCGTGAATCTCAAGCTGGTCAAAACGCCATGTATGGCGCTGCCGGTGGGTTGGGCTCTTCCCGCATGGCTTTGGCTGACAAGAACTTGGCATCTTTGAATGCTCAACGTCAAGCTACTGCTGCCGCTGGCGCTCAATCTCAAGTTCAGCAAAACCGCATGGCGGCTGCCAACTCTATGTTGGGTTCAGGCCAGAATCTGCTTAATACTGGTCTGACTGCCGCAGGTCAGCAAGTTGGTTATTCAACTGCTCCTATGGACTTGTATTCTAAGTATGCTGGAATTGTCTACGGTACTCCTCAAGCATCTACAACACCTAACTTTTCTGGTACTCAAGGTCAAAAAGCCTCCAGCAAAGGTTTTGGATTTTAAGGAACAATCATGGCAGATACACCTTTTGGAGCAAGTTTTGGCAGTCCTGCTAAATACATGGGTCAAAGTCCCCTTGCTGAAGCAGGTAAAGCATTAAAAACAGGCGCTATTTTGTGGGGCTTGCAACAAACAGGTGCTATTGATGCTTTGGATAAAATGGGCATTAAGCCAACTCAATCTGGTGGATTCTCATATAACAGTTCTGGCACTCCTGCTGGTGCTGTTTCTCCTGTGGGTGCAACAGGTGCGGATATGGACGCTTTTACTTCAGGCAACTATGGTGGTCCTGTTATGCCACCTAGTGATGCAACACAGCCTGCCATTCCAAATGCAATGATGCCAACTGCGCCATCTCCAATGTCTACAACACCTCCTGCAAATGTTGGTGTTGATATTCTTGATGGAAAATATCATGGTGCTGAACATTCATATGCAAATCCACAAACTGGATACAACACAATGTTGGCCACTGGTAATGAATATCAGCAAATGCCAGGTTATGGCAAACTTGCCAAAGCTATGCAAGCTTTTGGCGGTGGAATGATGGGATAAGGAACAATCATGGCAGATATTATTGAACAACAAGCTCCTTCAGTTACGATTTATCCAAGTGCATTACAAGATGCTGCCGCTATTAAAGACTCAGCTAATGCGGCTTTGGCCAATCGCGATCCTAAAGGGTTAATTAATGCTGCCCAACAAATGGGAATCGATACGCCGGAAGGCAATGCAGCTCTTAAAACAGCACAAGAGATGCAACAAAGGTCTAACGAGTTTAAAAGCATAGTTACACCCATTGCAGAAGCAAAAACTGATGGAGAGCGCAATATTGCTGCTGCAAAAGCTTTGCGCAATGTAAGCCAAGAACCTTTGTATGGCCAAGCTTTGATTGCTTTTATGCTTGGTCAAAAAGACACAGCTTTTAATTTGGCAACTGGTGGTGCTTTAAAAACCACTACGGAGTATGCCAAAGACAATGGCAACATTATTCAAGTAACTGTTAATGCTCTTGGACAGCCTCAGGCTTATTTTGATGTTGAGCAAAAACGAACTTTAACACCTGAAGAATATTCAAAACGTGGCGGCAGCGTTTCTGATATTGATAAAACTTTTGCAATTAAAAGTGCAGAAGAAAATCGCACTGTTTACAACAAAGCTTTCCAACAAGAAAAGGAAAGCGTAAACAAGTGGACTCAGACATATGCTGGCCTTGCTCCTAAACTTGAGTTTTTAGATAACTTTTATAAGGGCGCTAAAACAGACTTGGCTCCTGATGAATATGCAAAACTTGTTGGCGCTATCAACCAAAGTGTTGGCCAATCAAGTACCAAAGCCAACAGCTCAACTTACTTCAATCAAATTAACGACAGTAAGAATAAAAAAGAAGGCTTAAAAGTTGATGCGGGTCTAGCTGCAAAACTAGGCATCCCAAAAGAATTAATTGGTACAGAATTTTCAGTTGATGGAAGCAACCTTGTTTCTAAAACAAATGGGAAATCTTGGGATTATGGTTTGTTAAAACAACAGACTGATTCTGCAAACCTTTCTTCAGAGGCAACACAAAACAGCCAATCTACATTGGACAGCATTGTTACTTCTAAGAAATTTCAATCTTCTATTGCTGGCAAATCTCCTGAAGAAAAAGCAAGAATTATTCAACAAATGAAAACTGCCATTCAATTTGGCAATGAGGTGGGTTCGGAATTATCAAAAGCAACAGATCAATACGGAAAGCCTTCTTTTATTTCTTTGCCAACTGCCGCATCTTTTGCTGACCCACAAGCGCAAGCAATGACTCAACTTGCTCAACACAAGCAAAATGCAGAACAAATTGCAGCGTACAGAAATCACTTTGAGAAAAACGCAAAGCATTACGACGACACAAAAACTTTGCCAGTTCCAGGCTCTATTGGTGCGGCTTACACTTCTAAGCCAATCTTTAACGAAATTCGTGATCGCTGGTCCAATGACATTAGCAAGATCATGGAAGGTGAGTATGTAGCTCGTGCTGCAAAAACACAACCAACCGCTAGAACTGAAGCAAGACCCGTTGGTCCTGTAGCACCGCCTGCCGCCAACAAAAAACCTTCTTTGTCAGAACTTAGAAAACAAGCCGGAGGTTAATGATGGCAAAATTTAATGAACAAAAATTTCGAGATTCTGCAAAAGCAGCCGGTTATTCTGATGAAGAAATTGATGCAGAGTTAAAAAATACTTCTGCACCTGCTGGCGCAGCTGTGCCAAACATTACTCCTGTTGCTGATGGTAGAGAAACTACGGCGGCATATTCTGCTGAAGCCGAAGCAAAACAAAATCAACTTGTGCAAGAAGCAACCAAAGAAAAAGAAGCTACTTTAGCTGCTCCTACTTTTGATTGGAAGTCTGTTGCAAATTCACCTGTTGGTTATGTAACTGGTGGTGCTGCATTGGGAGCTCTTGCTAGTGGCGTTGGTTATGCTTTGGGCAAAGCGAAATCTAGTCTTAGCGGGATCAATGACCGAAAAATTGGGACAAAGCCAGAAATTGACAAAACAATTGATATCCCAATGGATACGGTTGAGAAAAGAAATGTCAGTCCATTTGCTCAACAGTTTGAAACAACATATGGCGTTCCTTTATCTACTGCTGAACAATTAACAGGTGGTCCAATCACCAATGCTAAAGATGCCGCTATTATTGGTGGGGCCTTGAAAAACCAAGGTGGCATTTCTGTTAATAATCCTTATCAGACAAGCCCATATACACAAGCTCCTGCCCCTGAGGCTGTCGCGCCCACTGCTTCTGCGCCACAAGCCGCCGCTCCTACTTCCGCCCCTGTAGCGCCACCACCTAGCGTGCAAGAAGGTGTTGCTACTGGTAACACTGCAAAATCGGTCCAAGCCGTTGTTGCCAAAGAGTTGGATAAAGCTACTGGTGCAGCGCCTACTGTTGCTTCATTTAATCGTGATGCAAATGGAAATATTGAATATCCAAAAGGTATGAGTAAGGCTGCTAGACAAGGTGCGGAAGCATTTGCTCAACAATACCCAGATCATGCTAAAGCTTTGGCTGCTGAAGGCCGGTTTGGTATTTTGGGCGCTGGTTCTGGTGATAACAATTTGTTTAACTCTTACGGCTCTGACATGATGAAGAGAATCCGTGATGAAGTTAACCAAGGTCAAATGGTTGGCCCTTATGGAAACTATGAAACCAAAATAAATCCTGCTATTAAAGGCATTTCACCTGAGTCGGCTATTGGTAAAGACTTGGCTCAATTAAGAGAAGCTCAGATTGGTGGCAATTACGGCACACTTGGGACGCCAGCAACTATTGGTGGCAAAAAAGGTGGCTTAATTACAGGCCCTAATACTGTTCCTAAAGCACTTAAAGTTGGTGGCCCTGCCATGCTGTTGATGGCCATGGCTGATGCCGCCAAAGCCGCACAACAAGGCAATTATGGCGAAGCTGCTGCCCGCAGTGCTGATGTGGCCACAGACTATATGCCAATGATTTCTCAATTGAAACAAGGATTAGCTCCTACTGAAGCTGGCGCACCTGGCGTATCTAAACAGACAATTGAAAATGCTTACAAGCTTGGCAGCCCTTATGCCCAAACAGAGGAAGCCAAAAAAGCTCGTTTGAAAGAAAAGGCTGGTGCCGGTCGTGGCATCGCTCCCCCATCCGCTTACATGAGGTAACTATGGCTGAGATTTCTCACTCCCAAATATATGAGCGCCTTGTAAAGGTGGAAGAAAAAGTTGATAGCATTGATAAAAATACCAAAGGATTGGTAGAGGCTATTGATGCTGCTCAGGGTGCTGTAAAGGTTTTGGGCTGGATCGCTTCTTTGGCCAAACCAATTCTTTGGTGTGCGGCTTTAATTACTGCCGTTGGCATTGCTTGGCAAAACTTTAAAACTCATTTGTAAATACAAATTATGGCCAAAGCGATAAAAGCCACCAAAAACACTGCGGAGCATAACTATGCTTGATATTTTATCTGGCGGCTTGTTGGGTTCAATCTTTGGTGGCATTTTTAGGATGGCCCCTGAAGTCCTTAAATGGATGGACAAAAAGAACGAACGTGAGCATGAACTGAACATGTTTAAGTTTCAATGCGACTTGGAAGCTCAGCGGGGCCAACAGAAGTTAGCTGAGATTGGCGCACAACGTGAAGCCGCAGTAGATGTTGGCGTGATGGACGCCTTCAACAGTGCTATTCAACAGCAAGCAGAGATGGTCAAAGCCGCAGGTGGATGGGTAGCCAGCCTATCAGCCTCTGTGCGCCCTGTAGTGACCTACTGGGTGATGTTTATTTGGTCATTCATTCATGTTTGGTTTGCATGGAATGCTTGGTTGGCCGGTGCGCCAGCTACTGAGGTGTTCAAAACAATGATGACACCAGACTTTTCTGCTTTATTGTCAGGGACGATTAACTACTGGTTCCTCGACCGCACCTTGTCTAAGCGTGGGTTATGAACTTAGAACTGGCAGCATCACTTTGTCGCCAGTTTGAGGGGTTCCGGTCAAAGCCTTATTTGTGCCCTGCCGGAATTCCCACGATTGGTTATGGCTCAACCTACTATTCCAATGGCCAAAAAGTTACCCTAAACGACCACCCAATGAGTCAGGAAGACGCTAATGCCCTCCTGATGGCTGAGTTGCAACATACTTATTTACCAGGGGTCCTGCGAAACTGTCCGATTCTTGCAACAGATGAGCGCAAATGTAATGCTGTAGTAGATTTCTGCTATAACCTCGGCACTGGTCGGCTCCAGACCTCAACTTTGAAGCGAAAAATCAATGCTCAGGACTGGAAAGGGGCCAAAGAAGAGTTAAAGAAATGGAATAAGGGTGGCGGCAAAGTGCTTGCTGGTCTAGATAAACGCAGAAAAGCCGAATGTAACCTCATGTAAAAATCATGCCAAATATTCCAACACCGGAACACGCAGAATTATTTGCACAAAGCGTTAAGAAATGGCAACAGGTGTTGAGCCTTGGTGATTGGCGCATAGAAAAGGGGACTAAACCGGCAAAGGCTGCGATGGCTTCTGTTGAATTTAGTCCTTCAGCAAGACTTGCTGTGTACCGGTTAGGTGATTTTGGCGCTGAAAAGATAACGGAAGATTCATTGGACAAGACTGCTTTACATGAATTACTTCATGTTTTATTGCACGACCTAATGATGGCGGCCACAGACCCCAAATCCTCTGATGAAGATATTGAAATGCAAGAGCATAGAATTATTAATCTTTTGGAAAATTTGTTGACTAAGGATTGCAATGGGCGCACATAACGAAACTTGTTCCGATGTTGAGTTTATTAAGCTGTGGGGTGAATTTCAATCAGCCGCCAAGATTGCACAGCATCTTAATATTGCAACCAGAGCGGTATTCTTGCGTAGACGTTGGATTGAAGAACACTACAAAATCAAATTAGGTGCTTCTGATTTCCGTGGGGCCAAATATGACGCTGCAAGGCCCAAATCCTTTTCACCACTCAAACAAGTTGACCTTGGCATCTTAGATGGCACGGTCATTGTTTTTTCTGACGCTCACTTTATACCTGGTCAACGTTCAACAGCCTTTAAAGGGCTTTTATGGGCCATACAAGAGTTCAAACCAAAGGCGGTGATATGTAACGGCGATGCGTTTGATGGAGCCTCTATCAGCCGCCATGATGTAACCGACCAACCTCAGACTTCTGTTATCCAAGAGCTAAAAGCTTGTCAGGGTGCATTAGGTGAAATTGAGGAGGCCGCCAAAGCTGCTCGGCACAATGTAAAGCTGGTGTTTACATGGGGAAATCACGACATTCGTTTTGGCAACAGACTTGCACAACACGCACCGCAATTTAAAGAAGTGTTTGGCTTTAAGCTGACAGACCACATCCCAGATTGGGAGTTTTGTTGGGCTTGCTGGCCAACAGAAGATGTGATTATTAAGCACCGATACAAAGGCGGGGTTCATGCTACTCACAACAACACAGTTAACGCTGGCGTATCTGTTGTTACTGGTCACCTTCATTCTTTGAAAGTAACGCCGTTTAGCGATTACAACGGTGTTCGTTATGGTGTTGATACAGGCACTTTGGCAGAGCCTGATGGTCCACAGTTTACTTATGGCGAAATAAACCCAAGCAATCACCGCAGTGGCTTTGCTGTTTTAAACTTCTTTAATGGCAAGCTGTTGTGGCCAGAGCTGGTCCATAAATTTGAGGAAGACCACGTTGAATTCCGTGGTGAAGTAATTGATGTAGGTGCATTTTGAGCGCGTGGCTCATTATTTTGACGGGCGGCATCTACGCCTACATTGCTGGAGAACAACTCTTTAAAGACAACCCACACATGGCCATTGTGTACGCAGGCTACGCATTTTCAAATGTGGGTTTGTACTTGTTGGCTAAGTAGCGTCTTTCACGAACAATCCGCTAGGCAATAGTGTGCCTTTGCGATTCTTGATCTGATCGTATGCAACTTCCATACAGTCTACCAGATTGATATCTTGGAGAGCGCAGTAATTAATAAGACAGACTATGACATCACCAACAGCGTCCACAACAGCTTCCTTGTCCTTCTTAATGGTCGCATCTGCCAGCTCTCCCATCTCTGATACTGCTTTAAGCAATTGAACTTCTGGTGTACTGTTTGGAATAATTTTTCGAGCTTCGGCCCATTGAATAATTTTTATTTCCACTTGTGCATAACTCATACATTCTCCTTTTCTAATGGCACATCACGCCATTCACCATCTTTTATTTTTAACCATGTATCGTAATCTTCACCGCTTGGCAACCAAAATTGTTGAAGTATTCGGACATTCTTTCCAATTCCTTCTCCATGTTCTGGTGCTGGCACGATACGCTCTATAAAACGTAATTTTTCTGTTGGTATCATTCTTAATCCATTTCAAATGGGTCACCAAAGTTGGAACTCATTCCAGTTTTGGTATTAAATAAATTGTTGCCTTGCTTCATGATGAATTCACCATCAGCACCAATGTAGCTGTCGCCTGTTTTGAAAAAAATACGGCCTTCTTGACTGATTATCAAGTCATCAGTCTTGGTGTAGACCTTGCCTGAAAAAAGATCAATTATTGATTTCATAGCGCTCTCCAAACGATTGTGAATCTACCGCCTTCATTTTTTAATCTGATGCCTGAATCAACAATCAACCCTTGTTCAACAAGGTCTGCTCTTCGAGAACGATAAGTAGATTTTGTTGTCTTGAAGTGTTCGTTTAATTGGTCATCTGTAAATCCTTGGCCACCACGCTGTTTTGCATAAGCATAGACTTGCGCTTGGATGTTTGGCACTTCAGGGGCAATACTTGCGGCAGCAGCAATTGAAGTGTCTTTTGATTTCCTGCGAAACAGTTTAAATAAATCCATGATTGACTCCTATTAAATTTTTGGGTGAGGGTACTCGCGTTCGTCCGGCAGAATTGCCCACTTTCCCCCCGAATATCAGAATTCCATTTTTAATTCTTTATGCCGTTGTTTATGACATGGAGTGCAAAGCCACATGACTTCAAGAGGTTTGTCGTAATCCTCATGGTGTCCTTCGGATTTAACATTTCCACATCTTATACAAGGTTGCCTAGTAAGAGTTCCTTTTTTTATTGCATATGAAACAGCTCTATGTGCTTTAGACCGCCTTTTATCTTCAGCTCTCCATGCACGAGTAACTTGCAAATGCAACGCAACTCTTTCTGGTCTACTACTTCTTTCTTTATCATAAGCTCGTACTTTTTCAAGATTTTCAGAACGATGCTTATTAGAGTCAGATTTAGTACATTCTTTACATTTATTTAAATGCCCGTCCCCCATGTTTGGGTGTTTATAAAAATCATCTAATGATTTAACGGTCAAACACTTAAAACACTTTTTAAAACGAACCATGCTGTACCCCTGTGTAATTGGCAGTACAACCATTATAGACCCGTTTTAATTAAAAGGTATATCATCCGCCATGTCATCAAAACCACTGCTTGCTGGCTTTGCTTTGACTTGCTCGGCTTCTTTAGGACTTAATGCCAAGCCCATGAATTTGCCACTCTTGCCTTCTTTAATCCATGCTGAGAGCCAATAATCTTGGCCGTTGACCACCAGGCTTCCCTTGTAGTGAGGGGCACGTTCGTTTGCTTGATTTTCATTTTTAAACAAAACTCCTGAGTTATCGCGCTTTTCCATTTTCATACACCTTTATATGTAAATCCATTTAAAACTCGTCTGATTGTTGTTGCAGACACTTGAAATTTATTCGATAAAGCTTTTACCGAATTGTTTATTAACTTAGATTTGCGAATATTACTAATCATTTCATCAGTTAATTTTGCCGCACCATTTTTTGAACCAATGGTAGCTGTCCCGTGTTTAATGGCATCAGCAACATTTTCTTTTCTTGTGCCCCATCTAAGGTTCTCAAGACGATTGTCTAATCTGTTGCCATTAATATGCAGTGCTTCACAATCTTTAGGGCATTCACCCACAAATGCATGAAGCATTAATCGATGTTTGTAATATGTTTTTGTTTTATTGTTTGTGGAAAAGCTTGTGACCTCATATCCAATTGCAGAAACAGTAAATTTCTTTTCTTTTCCGTTCCTCCATATGCGTCCGTCCTTTGAAATATATGTGTTTGGCAAAAAATCAATGGGGGCTATGTCACGCTTTTCCATAATTAAACTTCCTTTAAAGCTTGCGCTTGTTTCTTTATTGACGATCTAGCTTTTGAGTCGAGTAATGACCACAAAAGCGTTTTTTCTTCCGCATCAGTGATGCCAGAAGCCTCTTCATATGCACCAACAACATCGTCGGCGTCCATACGATCTTTGATTGCCGCTGCTACATCGTAGACAAGGCTTTCACGTTCTTTCTTAACAGCCACACCTTCTGTTGGCCGGTGCTTAGGTCGATCACCACCTGTTGTGGCGTCCAGTACATCATGCTCAACGATCTCCATGGCCGACACCCAGAGATAACGTCTTTGGTATGTCTCAACAGCACCAATATTTTGCACCTCGTGACAGCCCTTAAGTGCGGCAGACCCCATAGGGCTTGTCAAAACGATCTGAGAGAAGTCTTCTGTGTCTGTGATGGTCAGTGTGGCCATGTCTGCTGTAAAGCTCACCACGCCGCACAAACCAACTCGCTCAAAGATTGCTTGAACCGCTGGCAAGAAGTCGCCAAGCTCAAAGTATTGATAACCGGCAAACTTGTTTTGGCCTGACTTGTTGAGTTTTGTGCCCTGCAAATTGATGCGGGCCTCCATTAACTTACTATAAACTTTCATATTTACACCTTGTGATTATTGAATGCGTTGTCGTACTCTTCTTTGATGATTTCTAGCTGAGTGTTGTCATCTAGGTCTTTGAAATCTACCCAATCCATCTCACCACAGCAGACAAACTTCTTGCCTTTTGGTTGGACGCAATATGGGCAGTATTGCTCGTTAGCGTATTGCTCTTTGTATTCGATGATGTAGTTGTTCACGATATCACCCTGTTTATCAATTAGATCTTGGAGATTCAAGACGTTCTACTTTCTTGGCCAATAACCAGTTGTCGCCTAGATAACGCACAGAGCGAATCCATTGGCGCTGGTAGTTGCGAATCGTTTGTGGGGGTGCATCATATGTCAAAAACATTTGACGAACGTGTTTCAGTGCTTGAGTATTCATTGCTATTCCTTAGTGAGATGAGTCGAATGCCATTTGGTTAACGATATCGCTGTGAGATTCGGTAAGCTCATTTAACTCGTCGTCCGTAAGCTCTGTACCGTCCTCGTAGCAAGCGTAACTGAAATACGCATCTGAGAAATCGGGGTAATCCCTACCATCTACACCATCGACTTCTAAGTCGACAACTCGTTTACCTTTGAAAATTATCATATTAACTCCTGTTGAATGAGCCTCTACTTTGCCATGCTTTTTTGACAAATCTATTAGGACAAACCCTAATAGACATCAATTTTTTTCATGTTAGGCTTCTTTCATGAATATCGAACAATCCGAACAAGACTGCGCCCAAGCTTTGGTGGCTTATGCCTACAACTTGGTAATAACTTACAACAACCACCCTGGTGACAGAGATGCCGCCATGATCGGCCTACTGGCTCGGGCTTTAGAGCTACATACAGAAAAAGAAATCAATATCTCAGGAATGTTTCAATGACTCAAGAAGTAATACTCAAAGCTTTACAAGATGGCCCATTGTCATCTTTAGATATCTGCAATTTAACTGGTATGACTAGGGCTACAGTTCTTTCTACTGCTCAAACTTTACGCAAGCAAGGGCTTATCACTTCTAGCAAGATAAAAGTCAATAGATGTTGGCTTGCTCAATACACATTGACCAGTTATGTGCAGCCAGAAGACGAACATGGTGTCAAAATTATTTGCGGCATTCCAACTTACGGAATCTTTACACGTTCTGAGTACAAAGCCATGTACGCTCATGCTCGTAGAATTTATGGAGTAAATCCCAGTTTTGCATCTAAAACAAAGGTGGTAACAAGTGAAAACAACCGACAAGTTTGACGCTGAGATTCAGTGTGTTGGGAAGCATCCCTTTCCGACATTCACTATTGCTGAATCTACCATTAGCAAGAAAAGAGACAATTCCTTTCAAATATACAAGTGCGGCCACTGTCACTTTTTTCATATTGGCCACTCAACGACCAATTACAGGAGCTTGAAGCGTGGTCCTAAATAAGGCATAATGGTTTGAAACACGGCTAGGAATGGATTGATCCCCGTTCCGAAAAGCGAACCTCCCGCCTGCCGATTGTTTCTTTTAGGAGGGTTTGCGAGGATGCAGAAATGCACTATTACTCTTTTAATATTGGTGACTATCAAAGTCACACTTCACATCTTTCCGATATTGAGGATTTAGTTTATCGACGTTTGCTCGATTGGTACTATCTTCATGAAGCCCCCATTCCTTTAGATGAAGCCGAAGTATCAAGGCAAATAAGGATGCGAACGCATACCGAAAGCATTGCAATTGTATTGCGAGAGTATTTTGAATACACTGAAAACGGGTGGATTCATCATCGAGCAAACAAAGAGATTGCTAAAGCTGACGACAAATCTGAGAAGGCAAAAGCAAGTGCTAACGCTAGATGGAATAAGAAGGATGCGAATGCATTGCCTCCGCAATCCGATAGTAATGCTACACATAACACATTACCCAAGACACAAGACACAAAACACATAAAAGATAAGACACAGCGCGGCTCACGCCTCGCCAATGATTTTTCTATTCCAGCAGATTGGATTCTTTTTTGTGAACAAGAAAGACCTGAACTTAACACTGCCAAGACTTTTAATCAGTTTAAAGATTATTGGATTGCTCAACCTGGTCAAAAGGGTGTGAAACTTGATTGGGCGGCCACATGGCGTAATTGGGTGAGAAATACTACGCAGAAATTAGTTTCTGCCGACATTATTCGCACAACAGTTCCGCCTTCTAAGTTGCCCGACCCTGCTTTGGAGAAAATCAAGGCTGACGAAAAGAAGGCAGCACCTATGCCCGACCACATTCGTCAAGCAATGGAAGTATTGAGAAAAAAAGCATGAATAAGGAGAATTTAAATGAGTTGGCTCTTTTCGCAGGTGCTGGTGGAGGAATACTTGGGGGACATCTCCTTGGATGGAGAACAGTCTGTGCAGTCGAGTGGGAACCTTATCCCGCAAGCGTACTGTGCGCCAGACAAAATGACGGACTTCTCCCGCCTTTCCCGATTTGGGATGACGTACAAACCTTTGACGGAAAACCTTGGAGAGGAATTGTTGATGTCGTTTCGGGAGGATTTCCTTGCCAAGACATCTCAGTTGCAGGAAATGGGGCCGGAATTAAAGGAAAACGATCAGGAATGTGGTTTGAAATGGCAAGGATCATTCGTGAAATACAACCAAAATACGTCTTTGTGGAAAACTCACCAATGCTCGTTTCTAGAGGACTTGGAAGAGTCCTTGGAGATTTGGCCGAAATGGGGTTTGATGCGAAATGGGGAGTGTTGGGAGGTGACTCCATTGGAATTAACACGAAACGCGACAGAATTTGGATTCTGGCCTACTCCAACAAAATCGGACGGAATGCAACACGGCAAAGAAAAGTGGATCAAAAATTCAAGGTCAAAACGCATTTCCCTTGGAAAGTCAGCTCCAACAGAGAAAATAACTTACGTTTATTTCGAGAGCAATATTCCGATGAAATACTTTCCAGAACTTTCAGAGGAATTGATGATATGGCCCAAAGGATGGACGCACTTGGAGCCATTGGAAACGGACAAATTCCAGCGGTGGCAGCAACAGCATGGAGACTTTTGAATGACTCATAAAGACGCAATGAGAATTCTTGATAAGGTCAAAGACGGAGTGCCTTATCCAATCAAAATTATCCGCATGGCCTTGGAGTTAACTGGTGACTTACAGCAGACGTAATCTAGAAAACCCAAGCGACAGAGTTGTTCTGGAGATGGCAGAGGCCAGAGAACTCTTTCGTAACTGGGAAACAAGCAAGAACCGTGATCTCATTCGTGCCCGACTAGAGCGTGCAGAAAGAATCTACGGACGTGGAGCAAGAGACAGAATCCGCGACTACATGGGTCGCATGAGAGATGGGCAATTACTATGACATTTATGGTTACTTACCTGGTAGAAGGAAACCCAGTAGGCAAAGGACGTCCTCGCTTTGCAAGACGGGGGAATTTTGTCTCCACCTACTCACCCACCAAAACCCGTGATTACGAGGATTTGATCAAAGAGGCGGCCAAGAAAGCCATGGGAAGCAATGAATTGTTAGAAACGCCTGTAACAGTCGCCATCTACATCACAGTGCCAATCCCTCAGTCTTACTCTAAAAAGCGCACAGAGGCTTGTTTAAGCGGTTCTGAGAGGCCAATTAAGAAGCCAGACATCGACAACATTGCTAAATGCTTCCTTGATGCCATGAATCAGGTGGTGTACCTGGATGACACCCAAGTGCTGACGCTTCATGTCACAAAAGTCTATGGGACTGTCGGCATGGTTGAGGTCATGGTCAAAGAAGATTTGGAGTAAGGGTTTATCCCTATATAAAAATCAAGAATTCAAGATATATTTCATACATCACCAATCAACAGGAGTTAAGAAATGACATATCACATCACTTTTCAAGCCACTACAGGCGCAGGTAGCGTAGTAGTCAAGGCCACCATGTCTTACGAGATGGATGAGTCTGGCGTATACGCTGAGAACATTGACGAGCTGACATTTGAAGGCATGGACATCATGGGTTTGCTGTCTGAAGAGCAATTTGCAGACTTAGAAATCCAAGGATGCAAGGCGGTGCACGACGAAATCAAGTCTTCCATGGAGAACTATGAGCCATGAGCAATAAAAAAACTTATTCCGCTCTATTTTTAGTTTTGACTGTCTTTTGGGTGTGGGTTTACAACCTGATTTGGAGTTATTTTTTATGACAAAAGATGAAATCATTGAAATAGCAAACAAGGCATACGCAATTGACGATGGGAAGCCACTTCATCCATCTGCGCTTTTTCACCTTGAAATTTTTGCCAAACTAGTAGCACAGCATGAGCGAGAGGCGTGTGCAAAGGTGTGTGAACAAGGTGTTCAGTATCAACACCCTACTGTTAGGGGTCACATTATAAAAAACTTTGGAAAATCAGAATTGTTAGCTAAAGCCATCAGAGAGAGGACGCAAGCATGATTTTAGATTATTTGTTAATTTGTCTTGGTTGTTGGTTTATTGGTGGAGACCAAGGTTTTGGTTTGTGGTGTATTTGTTCTGCGTTTTATAGGCGTTAATTATGAACATCACCATCTACACAAAATCTGGCTGCCCAAACTGCGTGACAGCCAAGAATCTACTTCAGTCTTTGAATCTTGAGTACAAAGAAATTGACATTGAGACTGGTGACAGACTTGCCAACTTTGTGGCCAATTATCCAGAAGCCAAGCAAATGCCACAGTGCTTCATTGGAGACCAAAGAGTAGGTGGTTTGGCAGGGTTACAGGCTGCTTTAAAGCAACTGGAAGGACAAGCATGACTAAAGACGAAGCATTGACGCTGGCGGCTGAAATGGAACGGGGGCAGTTTTCTACAACGTTACTGCCTGCCGCTGCAGAACTTCGCCGCCTACATGAAGAAAACCAAAAGCTAAGGGCACAACAAGTTCTAGATAGGAAGGCAGAGAACGCCCGTGAGTTGGGGCTGGACTATGAGCCAGAGCAGGAGCCTTGTGGTGGTTGCGGAGGTTCTGGTTGGGTTCCTCGTGACCCTGACATTGGCACAGACCAAGAATGTTTTGTTTGTGGTGGTTCTGGAGTTATTAAGCCAGAGCAGGAGCCTGTGGCAATTGCCGATGGGACATTCAATCACAACTGTCCGATT
>JACCDQ010105414.1_pt1 | contig 35749 bp, 22 predicted proteins | sample 7446031 | NCBI WGS metagenome assembly JACCDQ01 (sample SAMN15323442, study PRJNA562643) | freshwater metagenome | isolation source: river surface water | place: USA:Blue River Watershed | collected 2017-08-17 | reverse complement strand
CCAATAAGGGTCGTGGTTTTAAAACCCTGGGAGTAGGTTGGTACAGAAAAACGTTCAAAGCAGACAATGCTTGGAAAGGAAAACAAGTAGTGCTTGATTTTGAAGGTATCATGTTGCATGGTGAAGTTTGGGTAAACGGAAAAAAAATTGGAGGTACCAGTTATGGTTATCTTGGCTTTGAAGCTGATATTGCGGATCTTATTAAATATGAAGAGCTTAATGTAGTTTCCGTTCGTTGTTCTACCGAGGGTGGTTCCCGTTGGTACACCGGTGGCGGATTGTTTCGTGATGTGCATTTAGTGGTAAAAGACAAAGTTTCGATAGCCCGTCATGGTGTATTTATAACAACACCTACTATTTCTGACCAGAAAGCTGAAGTTAGTGTGCAGGTTGAAGTAGCAGGGATTAAAAATCAAGAGTACAATTTGGAGATTAATACAAAGTTATATTCTCCAGAAGGCAAGCAAGTAGCCGAGACAAAAACAATGGCTCCTAAAAAATCCAAACTTACTGAAGTAGAAGTGCTATTGCCAAAAGTTATTATCGCTAATCCGCAACTATGGTCTTGCGAAACTCCTAATCTCTATTCGGCGGAAGTAGTATTAGTGTTAAACGGAAAAGTGATTGATAAAGTCACTAAAAAATTTGGTATTCGCACTATTGAGTTCTCTAAAGAATTTGGATTCAAATTAAATGGTAAAAAGGTATTTCTGAAAGGGGTTGCCAATCATCATGATTTGGGTGCTGTAGGAGCTGCGGCTCATAAAACGGCGATTGCCAGAATGATGGATCAAATAAAAGCTTTTGGTTTTAATCATATCCGAACTTCTCATAATCCTTATTCAGAATCATTTTTTGAATTGGCTGATGAAAAAGGAATTTTGGTTGTAGATGAATTATACGATAAATGGGGAAGCATTCAGGCCTGGGCTGGAGGTGCGCCATGGAACGACATTTGGTACAACAATATGAAGGAATGGATTAAACGAGACCGCAATCATCCTTCGGTTATCATGTGGAGTTTTGGAAATGAATTACAGTTTCAGGAAGAAAGATGGAATTGGCCAACAACGGATTGGGGTGTAACTACCTACCGCATTATGGATGTAGTGGCTAAACGTTACGATCCTACCCGTAAAACTACAGTTGCGATGTATCCCGCCCGTGCCGGTGGAATTATCAGAGCCAACCCTGATTTCCGTATCAAAGAGAATATTGTCCCGCCAGAATTAGCAACAGTCACTGAAGTGGCTAGTTTTAATTATACCTGGGAAGATTACCAAGAATACCTAAAACATGCACCTAACATGATTATTTATCAAAGTGAAGCTGTAACTAATGAGTTGGCAGCACCTTATTTCGGTATGGACAGAGAAAAAATGGTAGGATTAGCTTATTGGGGTGGTATTGAATATTGGGGAGAATCTCAAGGTTGGCCGAGAAAGGGATGGAACTATTCCTTCTTTAATCATGCTATGGAGCCTTTTCCACAGGCTTGGTTAACCAAAAGTATTTTTACTGACGAACCATTAGTCTATATCGGAGTGGTGGATAGTGAAGGTGAATCGAAGATGTGGAATGATCAGGTTGTAGGACAAAAGGTGATTTCGTCTCATTGGAACCGTCAAGAAGGGGAAAAATACAATCTCTATACGTATACCAATGCTGATGAGGTGGAACTGTTAGTAAATGGAAAATCTATTGGAGTGCAACAAAATAGCACTGACGTTAGAAAACGCAACACTATTTATTGGAAAGATGTTCCTTATACTTCAGGTAAAATTACAGCTATTGCCCGAAAAGCAGGAAAAGAAGTAGTGCGTCACGAACTGGAAACCACCGGAAAAGCGGTTGCATTAAAAATAGAAACAGAGAATCCAAACTGGAAAGCAGATGGAATGGATCTTCAATATGTAAGAGTGTATGCAGTGGATAGTGCAGGGCATAAAGTGCCTACTGCTACTGGAGAAGTAACTTTTGATGTTAACGGGGCAGCAACTATAATTGCGGTGGATAATGGAGATCATTTAAGTGACGACTTATTTGCTGGTAATAAAAAAGTACTGTACAAAGGCTTTGCGATGGCTATTTTACGTTCAGCACAAAAAGCAGGAACAGTAAAATTAAAAGTAAGCACAGCAGGATTGAAAGGGGTTGAGAAAACCTTTGTAGTAAAATAAATTAAACTCACACAGTATGAAAAAATGGGTCAGTTATTTAATATTATTTTTTGCTATTAGTATCAATGCCCAAACTGCGAATCAGGAAGTTTATCTGTTTAGTTATTTTAAAAATAATGGAGAGGATGGTCTACATTTGGCTTATAGTTATGATGGTTTAAAGTGGGAAGCTTTAAAAAGTGACAGTTCTTTTTTAAAACCTATGGTTTCTAAAGATAGGATAATGCGTGACCCTTGCATTATTAAAGGAGCTGATAGTTTGTATCATATGGTTTGGACAGATAGCTGGACAGACAGGGGTATAGGCTATGCAAGTTCTAAAGATTTGATTAACTGGAGTGATCAAATACAATTGATGGTGATGGATAAAGAGCCAACAGCTCAAAACTGCTGGGCACCCGAACTTACTTATGATGAGACTACTAAAACGTATATATTATATTGGGCGACTACCATCCCTAATAGGTTTCCTCAGGCCGATACCTCTGATGAGGGTAAAAAAAATAATCATCGTATTTACTATCAAACCACTAAGGACTTTAAAACTTATAGTGATACAAAGGTTTTATATGATCCGGGGTTTAGTATCATAGATGCGACCATAGTAAAGGATGGCAATAAATTCTTAATGTTCTTTAAAGACGAAACAAGGGAGCCTGTGCAAAAAAACCTGCATATCGCTTATAGTCAAAAACTTACAGGCCCTTTTGTTTCGCCTACACCAAAAATTACTGGAGAGTATTGGGCAGAAGGTCCAACAACTTTAAAAATAGGTCAAAAATGGTTTGTCTATTTTGATAAGTACCTTGATCATAAATATGGGGTTATTACATCGATTGACTTGAAAAATTGGACCGATGTTTCTGATATGTTGAAGATGCCCGAGGGTATAAGGCACGGTACTGTACTTAAAATCACAGCACAGGAGTTAGTTAAACTACAGCAGGTAAGAAACAATTAAAAATTATCAGACATATATGAAAGCAATGATTCTAAACTTAAAATATAATGTAATGAAGTATTTCCTAACTATTGTATTGATGATACTATCATCATTAGGTTTTGCACAGGTACAAAACGGTAATCCATCGTCAGTTGAGACTAAAGTTCAGCACGAATTCAGGTACACCAACCCCATTACCCGAGATACGGCGATCTCGATGCGGGATCATTTTATAATTAAAGTGGGGAGTAAATGGTATTGTACAGGAACATCAAACCCTGTATGGACTGGTCCAAATCCAGGCGTTCGTCTATTGGTTTCGGATGATTTGCTTCATTGGAAACATTTGTCTTGGTTGATAGATGCTTCTAAACTTCCAGCAGATTGTCCTTATAACGGAAGGTTTTGGGCTCCTGAAATCCATTTTATTAAAAACAAATACTATCTAACAGTAAACAGTGGTAAAGTGACAGCAGAGGACCCGAAGGGAGAAAAGAAACACAGTATTTGGTTGTTTTCTTCCGACAGTGTAACTGGCCCGTATAAACTGGTAAATGGTCCGTTAACAGAGCCGTTCAAGAATGATACAACATTGTTCGAGGACGAAGATGGTCAAACCTATGTTTATGCCAGTGGCGGTGGACTACATCAGGCTAAAATAGATTTGAATACAGGAAAACTCCTTACACCCATGGAAAAGTTTTTAGACAAAAAACAACCAGGATGGCCAGAATGGATTGTTGGCGGTATGGAAGGTCCTTTTGTGATAAAAAAAGAGGGAACTTATTTTATGTTTTTTTCTACCTGGACACGAGGATATGAAGTAGGACTATTAAAATCAAAATCGCCATTAGGGCCATGGGAATTAGCTGCTCCCGAACCCATTTTTGGAACAAGGAAAAGAGAACATCGTCTTAAGAATGCGATAAGCGGAGGTTATACCAACCTGAAATACCAGGATACTGAAGACCCTTACCAGGAAACAGGTCATAACGCATTGTTTGAAGGGCCAGATGGAAAATTATGGAGTTCCTGCCATTATTTCATTAATCGAAAAAGACCTTATCCGTACAGCCAGACATTCGAACCTTGGGAAAAAACACCGCAGCTAGGTATAGAACCAGTTCATTATAAAGACGGAAGATTTTATATAGATGGCCCGACATGGACTGAACAAATTGTGAATTATCAAGATTAACAGTGAAATGAAAATGGACAGATATAGTAATTCAATAAATTTCATGACTAATAAAAAAAAGATACTTATCGATTAGGGAGTATTTTAGTTAATATGAAATTAAAGACTTTGATGTTTGCCAAAGTGCTACTATTTTCGGCAGCACCCGTTTTGGCACAGGAGGTGCCTGCCTCAGTTCCAATTGATGAACAATCTTTAGTGAAAGAGGTAGCGACTGAACTCGTTGTCGTTAACGCAGAAGCCGCTTACGGGAACTTGACATTGCCGACCAATATTAAAGGTGCTACAGTAATTTGGACTTCTGGTAATGAGAAAATCGTGACTGTGAGCGGAGAAGTAACTAGACCAAGAAAACGAGATGCAAAAGTAGTCCTGCATGCAACAATCAAGAAAGGAGAAGCAACAGCTTCTAAGGATATTACTGTTCGTGTTGTCAAGGCATTTAAGAAAGCGGTAGATAAAGCCTATCTTTTTGTTCATTTTACCTTCAAAGAAGAGAAGATTCATTTCAGCCTTTCAAAAGGGAATAATGCATTGGATTGGCGAGAACTCAACGATGGGAAACCTGTATTCACTTCAATACTAGGAACAACGGGTTTGAGGGATCCCTATATTGTGCGTTCACCTGATGGTGATACATTTTACCTGATGGCAACTGATTTGAAATGGTTCAGCGGAGAAAAAGGTCCTGATCGTAAACGCTACATACAGGTTTGGGAGTCTCACGATTTGGTTAATTGGTCTAAGCAAAGAGATGTTCTAGTTTCGCCTCCGAATGTACAAAACACTTACGCTCCCGAAGCCGTTTGGGATGATTCGATAGGTGCTTACGTTGTGTTTTGGACCTCAAAGCTAGATAACAATAATTACTATACCCCAATGTATGCTACCACAAGAGATTTCGTGACTTTTACCGAAGCTCAAATCTGGCAACCCGATGAATGGCGTATTGACTCTACCGTGAACAAAGTGGGAGACTGGTACTATCGATTTACCAAGTCAATTGATAAAGCGCATAACAATTGCCATGACATCGTTGAAGAGCGATCAAAAAATCTTCGCGCCCCACGTGATCAATGGGAGATCGTTGATTATTGCATCGGTGCGAAGGCCGGAATTCCTGAAACTGAGGCACCCTTGGTGTTCAAGTCAAATCCTGGTGATGTTAATGGTGACTACTATTATTTGTGGGCAGAAAAGTGGATACCTAATAAAACCTATGTGGCTATGCGTACCAAAAGTTTTGAGAATCCAAAATGGGAGGTAGTTCCTATTAGTTTGCCAATTCCCTTACCCAAACATGGTGTAATACTCCCTATTACAGAAGCTGAGGCGAAAGTTTTGATTATTGCATTTCCTCCGTTAAAATAATCGAAATTTAGCAATAAGTGATTGGAGTTAGATTGATATACTTCAGATTTATACTAAATTTTATTATTTACTTTTCTTCTTTTAAAAAATATTGTGATTTTTATTCTTGTTAAATAAATGTTAATTATCTATAAATCAATAATTTAAAAAATAAAATTTTATCATTTTGACTTTTTTTATTTGTTTCTACAGGAAAGTACAGGACAGAGAGAGAAAACGTTATAAATACATTTGAATTAATTAACAACCAAAATTATTGTAATATGAAGAAGAAAATTATTCTTTTGATGAGCATCATCATGTATACTCTTATGAGTACATCGGTGTTTGCTCAAGAAAAAACGGTTACAGGAAAGGTAAACGATCCTTCAGGCCAATCTTTGCCAGGTGTTACCGTCTTGGTGAAAGGAACAAAAAAGGCAGTAAGTACTGACTTCGATGGTAAGTATAGTGTCTCTGTATCTACAGGAGGAACCTTAGTGTTTTCTTACATAGGGTTTAAAACTAAAGAGCAAAAAGTTGGAAATTCTAACACCTACACGATTTCTTTAGATGCCGAAAATGAAACTTTGAATGAGGTTGTAGTTGTTGGTTACGGAGCTCAAAAGAAAAAGTTAACAACGGGGGCTATGTCTTCTATAAAAACAGAAAGTTTTACAGAAAGGCCAATCTCAACTTTAGATCAAGGTTTAGTTGGGCAAATTGCAGGGGTTAGGGTGAAACAAACTACTGGTTTACCAGGGCAACCGTTTAGTGTCGAGATTAGAGGTGCAGGGTCTATTTCTGCAGGGAATGAACCCTTATATGTAGTTGATGGGTTTCCTATTCATACAGAGGGAGGAAATAGCGCTGGTGGATTTTCTAATGGTAGTCCACTTGATAATATGAACCCTAATGATGTTGCATCTATAGAAGTTTTGAAAGATGCTGCTGCCGCAGCGATTTATGGATCAAGAGCTTCTAATGGAGTAGTTTTGATTACTACTAAAAGAGGTAAAACAGGAAAAGCTAAATTTACCTTTAATACTTATTCAGGTATAAGTAAAGAAGCTAATCGAGTTGATGTTTTGGATGCGGAACAATGGATAGCAAGACAAAAATCATTTATTGATTACGAGTGGGTAAATTCTGGTATTCCAGGAGCTACAGCTAATCAAACCATAGATGAAAGAATTGCAACTTACAATATAAAGTATCCTACAACTCCACTTTTGCGAGGTAATACTTCTGCTACATACATCAAGTATATTTATGATGCTAGATGGGATGAATCTGGACATCCAGGTCTTGATTATATTAACTGGCAAGACAAAATTTTCCGTATGGGACAATTTAATAATTATCAGCTTTCTGCATCTGGAGCTTCAGATGCGGTGAATTATTATGTGTCTGCTAATTATTCAAAAAATACAGGATATATAATTGGAACTGAATATTCGCTTTTTTCTGCTAGAGCGAATATTGATATTAAATTATCAGATAGTTTTAAAGTTGGCTTTAATTTAGCACCTTCTTATTCTGTTAAAGATGATCCAGGTGTTGAAGGAAAAGATAATATTCTGCATAAAGCACTTAGTGCTTCTCCTATTTTTGAGAATACTACTAATGATTTAGGTGAATTATATACTGTAAAATATGCATGGGGTAGTAGTCAAACTAGTATGATGAATTTATTGGCAAAAAAAGGGAAAAACTCAATGTTTCGAAATTTGATTTCTTCTTACGCAAGTTACAAATTGACGAATGATTTAACTTTGAAGAGTACAATTAATTTTGATAATTCGGATAATGCTACTGAAAATTATACTCCAAGTAATCTTTTGACAGGTGTTCAGGGTGCTTATTATACTTACAGAAGACAGAATATAGTAAATGAAAACACTTTAAATTATATAAAGTCATACAAAGACCATGATTTTAATCTGCTTTTAGGTCAGTCATTTAGTTCATATCAAATGACTAGATCATATCTTACATCAGGTGCACTTTATAATAGTTTTTCTATTGAGACTTTACCTACCGGATCTACTGGATACACAAATTCAGAAAAAAATACTTTATTGTCTTATTTTGGAAGGTTGCAATATGATTACAAAGAAAAATACTTGTTATCTGCGAGTATTAGACGTGATGGTTCTTCAAAATTTGGATTCCAACAAAGATGGGGGGTATTTCCTTCGTTATCTTTAGGATGGAGAGTGACTCAAGAAAATTTTATGAAAAAAGTGAATTGGATTAATGATTTAAAATTGAGAGCGAGTGCAGGTATCAACGGAAGTAATAATATAGGTAATTATGCGGCATATTCGACACTTGCTAGTTATAATTATACATTAGGAGGTACTAATAGTCCTGGACAAGGGAATAGTGCGATTTCTAATCCATTATTGCATTGGGAAGAATCAAAAAGTACTGATTTGGGGTTAGATTTCTCTATTCTAAAAAACAGAATCTCAGGTACATTTGAAGTGTATAGAAAAATAAATAGTGATTTATTATTACAAGTACCTGTTGTTGGGGTGACTGGATTTACAAACTATCTTACCAATGTTGGAAAAGTACAAAACCAAGGATGGGAATTTGAATTGAATACCTCGAATATTGATACAAAAGCATTTAAATGGAAAACGTCTCTTAATTTAAGTCATAATGAAAACAAAGTATTAGCTTTAGGTCCTGATCAAACTAGAATTGAAATTTCAAGTGGTTTTAATGGAGTTCCATTTGCCAAACTAGAAGTTGGAAAACCCATGTATAGCTTATTTATGTTAGTTCAAGATGGTGTAATAACTCAGGCCGATATTGATGCTGGTGGAACTACAATTGGAGGGAATGCATTAAAATTAGGAGATCCAAGATATATTGATCAAAATGGTGATAAAAAAATTAACGAAAATGACCGTGCAGATGTAGGTAACCCTACACCTAAAATTATTTGGGGAATCACCAATACATTTAAGTATAAAGCCTTTGATTTGAATGTCTTAGTACAAGGTCAAAATGGAGGGACTGTGTATGGATTGCTTGGAAGAGGAATTAATCGAACAGGAATGTCAGCTGGAGAAAATAGTCTTGATGTCGATCCTAGAGTAAGAGGTAATTGGAGAACTACCTTCACTACTTTTCAGGCTAATACAGATTGGTTGTATAGTTCAGATTACTTGAGTATTCGAAATATTACTTTAGGTTATGATTTGTCTAAAGCATTTGAATCTATGAAAAGAATCGATAAAGCTAGAATCTATATAAGTGGAGAGAACTGGTTCTATTGGAATAAATATAAAGTAGGATACAATCCTGAAGCAGTCAATACTGCAGGAAGTTCGGATGGTAGATTTACTTTGCCAGTTGATTATGGAGGAGCTCCTTTGGCTAAATCTTTAGTTTTAGGACTTAACATTAATTTTAATTAAAAAACAAAATGAAAAAATACATTAATTTAGTAACAAGTATTTTTATACTATTTGTACTAGTATCATGTGATGACGAATTGAATCAACTTCCTTTATCTCAAGGAGTTACTGATAATTTTTATGCTACGCCAAATGATTTTGTTCAGGCTCGAAATGCTGTGTATTCTTTTGCATTCCACGGAGCTAATGAATATGGATATGCAAATAGAGTATTGAATTTGAGCGAAACTAGATCGGATAATTTGTATGCGATTACTACAGCAGCAAGAGATTGGGAAGGGATTAATAGTTTTTATACCTCAATTGCTTCAAACACATTTATAAAAGAGGCGTACACTAGTAATTATAAGGCTATATTTTTAGCGAATCAATTGCTTGAAAAAATCGACGAAAAAGGAACTATTATCCCCGTTACTACTGATAGAGCAACAATGGCTGCCGAAGCTCGTTTCCTTCGTGCATTTTGTTACTTCGATTTAATCAGATGGTTTGGAGCTGTACCTTTGATTGACAAAACAATGACGGTTCAAGATGCGTCAAAAATTGGAAGAACTCCAGTTAAAGATGTATACACTTTAATTATCTCTGATTTAGAAAAAGCTATTGCTGATTTACCAGCATCTTACGTTGCTGCTGATTACGGACGAGCTACTAAATATGCAGCAAAAGGAATTTTAGGGTTGGTTTATATGACTCGCTCTAGCCCAACTTATGGCATAGAGGGTGCAACTTTGGGATTGAATGAATGGGATAAAGCATACCAACAATTAAATGATATTAAAACTAGTGGATTGTATGCTTTCGGAGCTGATTATGGTGCAATATTTACAGTTGAAGGACTCCCTAATAAAGAAAATGTTTTGACTATCCCTTATACTCAAGGTACAGGAAATGGAGTGGGTGGAAATTTCGTTATTGAGGTAGGGTATGAGAAATATTTTGAATCTATTGGACTGCCTCAGCAAGGTTCTTTGGAATTAAGAAAAATTTCACCGGAATTTCTAACTAAGTTTAGTTCAACAGATAAAAGAAAAATTTTCGGAATAGCTACTAGTTATGTAGCAGCTGATAAAAAGACATATACCGAACCTGTATTTAAGAAATATATGGTTGATAAAACAAGATATGGATTAGATAGAAAAGATTGGGGGGTAGATTTTATGGTAATGCGTTACACTGATGTATTGATGATGATAGCAGAATGTACACTTCACGGAGGTGGGGGAACTCAAGCCGATGTAGATGCTATTATGAATCAAGTACGAACAAGAGCAGGTATTACTGCAAATGCTTCCAATACAACTCTTGATCAACTTTTTGAAGAAAGAAGAAAAGAATTCTTTTCTGAGGGAACTAGATGGTTTGATTTAATTAGATCTGGAAATGCTTTGACTATTATGAATGCTTGGAAAACCACTGTAGATACTGGTAATAAAATTCTAACGATTGATAAAAATTCGTTACTTTATCCGATTCCTTTGCAGGAGATTTTAGCCGCACCAGGTTTATATACTCAAAATCCAGGATACTAAATAGTATAAATATATTAGTATTAAAAGCGCTATAGTTAATCTATAGCGCTTTTTTTATGTACAGGCTAGTACAGGATACTTATATGGTTATGCTCTATTACCTTTAAGTTTCATAATTAAAACAATTTTAAAAATGATTAGTTTTAAAAATATAGGTTTATTTCTATTAATTATCGGAATTTCATTTTCGATAAATGCACAAATTAAATTGCCAACTTTGGTGGGTGACAATATGGTATTGCAACAAAACGCTGTGGTTAATTTATGGGGTTGGGCATCGCCAAATGAAAAAATTAGTATTCAAACAGATTGGCAATCTCTTCCTATAGGAATTATTGCCGATACAGAAGGAAATTGGAAAACGGCTGTTACTACTCCTGAAGGAAGTGCAAAAACGTATAGTATTGTATTGCAAGGAAAAAATAAAATTACGCTTCACAATATTCTTATTGGCGAGGTTTGGGTATGTTCAGGCCAATCCAATATGTTCTTTCCTGTAGGAAGGGAAGAGAAAACTTGGAAAACAGGAGTTAAAAACTACGAAGAAGAAATAGAAAAAGCCAATTATCCTGAAATTCGATTGTTTACAGTTGCTTTAGACGCTTCTCCAAAGCCACTAAATGATGTTAGAGGAAGCTGGAAGGAATGTAACCCTAATACAATAGCTGCTTTTTCAGCCGTGGGTTATTTTTTCGGTAAAAATCTCTATGAAAATTTACATATACCGATTGGTTTAATTTCTTCTTCTTGGGGTGGTACCAAAGCCGAGGCATGGACTTCTCAGCAGGTGTTGGAATCAAATCCTGATTTCTTACCTATTCTAGAACGTAATGCTGCCAAAGAAAAAGAATATAATGTAGCATTAGAAACTTATTATTCTACTAGCAGAAAACAAAAATTAGAAACCAATAAAGATTCAGAGTTAGCAAAAATTGTATTGAAAAAACCAACAAAAGAAAGTGTTAATAAGGAACCTTGTGTATTATACAATGCAATGCTTTATCCTTTGGTTAATTACAGTATAAAAGGTGTAGTTTGGTATCAAGGAGAAAGCAACTCTGAGCGCGCATATCAATATCGAACATTATTTCCCGCAATGGTCAAAAATTGGAGAGACGATTGGAAACAAGGCGATTTTCCATTTTATTACGTTCAAATAGCACCGCATCAAAGTCAAAATGCAGAGATAAGGGAATCGCAGTTAATGGCATTGAAAGCTATAAATAATACTGGAATGGTTGTGACTACTGATGTTGGGGATCCTAAAAATATTCATCCAATTGATAAACAAACAGTTGGGAAACGACTTGCTGTTTTAGCTCGTGCTAAAACATATGGAGAAACGAATCTGACGTATTCAGGGCCAATATACAATCATATGAAAATAGAAGGAGCTCGAATTAGGATTTATTTTGATTATGCTGATGCTGGGCTTGTTCAAAAGGGAGAAAAGGTAACTGAATTTGAAATTGCAGGGGAAGACAAATTGTTTTACCCTGCAGTGGCCGTTATAAAAGGTAAAACAATAGTTGTTTCTTCAACGAAAGTTAATAAACCAGTTGCTGTTCGATTTGCATGGAGGGCAATACCAGACCCTAATTTATTCAATAAAGAGAACTTGCCTGCCTCACCTTTTCGGACTGATGATTGGCCAGAGAAAACGTATATGAATTTTTAATGTTTTGAATAAATTCACTTTTGTCTAGCCATAATGTTTTTATAAATGTATTAATATGAAAATAATAACTAATAAAAGTAGGGAGCTGTTTTCAATGTTATTTTGTTTATTATTCCTGCCTTTAATGGCACAAACTCGTCATATCGCAACAAAACCATTGTTCAGAGATCCTGTTTATGATGGCGCTGCAGATCCAACTATAATTTGGAATAGTAAAGAGAATAAGTGGTTTATGTTTTACACTAATAGACGGGCTAACGATGTAAATAGTGAAGGGGTAAGTTGGGTACATGGTACTCCCATTGGAATTGCTGAATCCAAAGACGGATCTCATTGGGACTATAAACAGACTTGCAATATTAATTATTCCTTTGAAAATTGTACTTATTGGGCGCCAGATGTAATTGAGCATAATGGGATTTTTCATATGTATTTAACTATTGTTCCAGGTGTCTTTGAAGATTGGAATCATCCTCGTTATATTGTACATTTAACAAGTCAAAATTTAGTAGATTGGTATTTTCAATCAGAGTTGAAGTTGGCTTCAGATCGTTGTATTGATGCTTCGGTATTTCAATTACCTGATAGTACTTGGAGGATGTATTACAATAATGAAAGGGATAAAAAGTCTATTTATTATGCAGATAGTCCTGATTTGTATCACTGGATTGATAGTAATCAAAAAGTTGTAAATGATAGAGGTGAAGGACCTAAAGTGTTTCATTGGAAAGGTAAAAATTGGATGATTTGCGATACTTGGAACGGATTAAGCGTATACGAATCAGTAGATTTTATAAATTGGAATAAACAAAAAAATAATATCTTACAAGTCCCTGGGACGGGAGAAGATGATCGAGTTATTGGAGGACACCCCGATGTGCTTGTCAATGGTAACAAGGCGTATATTTTTTATTTTACACACCCTGGTCGAATACCAGAAAACAAAGGAAAAGATAATTATGATACTAGAAGAAGTTCGATACAGCTAGCAGAACTCCAATATGAAAATGAGGAAATAGTATGCCATCGAAATCAATTGGTGAAAATTAATTTAAAACATAAAAAATGACAAAAAATACGTATCGAAATGCATTCAAAATGAAATTAAAGCCTGGTTTTGAAGCCGAGTATAAAAAAAGACATGATGAAATTTGGCCTGAACTTGAGGTGCTACTTTCAGAATCTGGGGTTCATGATTACAGTATCTTTCTTGACGAAGAAACATTGACTCTTTTTGCTTTTCAAAAACTTGACAAAGACTTTGATGAAAATTACTTACCCAATCATCCTGTTGTAAAAAAATGGTGGAGTTATATGGCCGATATTATGGAAACTAATCCTGATAATTCTCCTGTAGCAATTCCTTTAAAAGAGGTTTTTCATTTGGATTAAGGTTACTAAATTGAACTAATACAATACCCTGCTGTAATATTTTACAACAGGGTATTTTTTTATTTTTTTGGAAGGATTATATAATCCTCTAGTCCCGTTTTACCTAAATTTTTCAAACTTTCAGCAATAGTTAGTGCGTTAAAAGTAGCACCCTCGATACCTGTATGGGTATGGTCCTTTGGAAAAAAAATTTTTACTATGTCTTTTCCTAATTGTTCATATTTTAAGGCTATATTTTCATTTATATCAATATAAAAAGCTCCACCTTTTGAAGCAGCTTCTTTGGACCACAAACAATAGGTTTCACTTCTTCGCTCTACTTTATCATTGGGCCATTCATTTCTAGGTGTCTGACTCAAAACTATTGGGATAGCACCTTTTTCTTTAGTTTCTTTAATGAAATTTCCCACATACCACCCAAAGGTGTGTACTGTTTCTGTCAAACTATCTCTTACTACTTCCTGCGTTTCTTCTCCATTTCCTTTGAGAGAGCCTCTAAATTTTTCTTTATCAATTGCACCTGCATCATTATGACCAAATTGTATCAAAACAAAGTCGCCTGATTTCAATTCTTTCTTTACGGCCTCCCAAAGTCCTTCGTTAGTAAAAGTTCGGCTACTTCTTCCTCCTCGAGCTTTGTTGATGATTTCAATTCTAGTTGTATCACAATAGATAGGAAAAGTAACTCCCCAGCCTACAGCATTGGCATTATTGCCGTTATTTGCCATTGTTGAGTCTCCAATTAAATAGATTCTTTTCTTAGCAGGAAGAATAATTTTTGGATTTGGCAGAATGTATTTTTTTAATGAATTATTACTTTTTTTCAATTCATTGATAATAACTGAAGCTGAAAGTACTGCTCCTTTTGCAGATGTATGGGTGTGGTCTCTTTCATAGAAATAAGTCCCAGTTACTTTGGCTTGTCCTAATTGTTCCATTTGGCTTGCCATTTGATCATTCAAAGCTATAAAAGTGACTTTTTCTTGTTCTGCAACCTGCTTGGCCCATAATCCGTATGAGTCATCATTTCTGGGTACTTTTCCTTCTTTCCAATCGTTTCTTGGGATTGGAGAACAAATCACGGGAATTGCTCCTTTGGATTTAGCATCTTTCACTAATTTTCGAATGTACCAACCATAAGTATGAACTATTTCGTGTTTTTTGGTAAGGATATTATCAATTTCTTCCGTTTCTTCACCAATACCTTTTATAGTTCCTCTTGCTCTAGAGTCATCATTAATAGGGCCATTGTCATTATGTCCAAATTGAATGAGTACGTAATCCCCTTTTTTAAGTTTATTAAAAACAGGCTCCCACAATCCTTTGTCTTGAAAAGTTCTACTACTAGTGCCTCCTAAAGCATGGTTTTCGATACTTACTTGTGAGATGTCTAAAAACTGACCTATATAATCTCCCCATCCCCAGAGTCCACCGTCGCCTTTACCACTACCATTTTTTACAGTTGAATCTCCAACAGTATAGACAGTAGGTTTGGGATCTTGTTTTGGTGCAAAATTCAAAAAAAGGAGTCCTAAACATAAGGTTAAAAATAGTTTAATTGATTTCATATTTTAAGATATAAATTTATTTAACAGAGGGTGTTCTAAAATCAAACCATAGATTCATTTGTATGCCATCGTCACCCTTTTTTATTCGGATATTGGTAGGTTGACTTTGTGGACCTTGCTGTTCTAATGGTTTGAAATCGCGCATTGCGGGTATTTCATACATAAAGGAAATATCTCCTTCTGGGAATGCGGGCTGTGGGTTACTTCCTGGAAAACCATTCTTTGGCAAATCCGGAGTAAATAATCGCAAAAAAAGATTTTCTGATTCGCTAAATACCTTAAAAGAGGAGTTACCCGCTTTTAGATTGGCACCGAGTAAATTGGCGTGGTACCCTTTGAATTCAGGATAAATTAAGTTTTCAAAACTTTCACCAGTTATTGTGGTATTATAACTTTTTTCCCAAACACCATATGTGGTGCCTTTAATTCTATTTTTCCAAACGTGATAAGGCCCTCTTCCTAACCATTTAATACCTGTAACTTCTTTTTCAGGAAAATTAAATGTAATTCCGAAAGCGTTGGTTTTGTCTTCAAAAAAAGCGCCGTCAAAACCTCCTGAATTTTCTACATTTTTTAATGCTATCAATTCCATTTTTAATCTACCGTCTGGGTGCATAATCCATTTTATAGAATGGATACCTCCAGAATAATATACAGTACAAATGGCTTTTTCGTCTTCTTGTGAAACCTCAATATTTTTTACTTTGGCTTTCATGCCAATAGGTTTTGGCCCATTAGTTAAAGGAATTAGAATAGTACCATTTTTTATTGCTTGAATTTCTCCTGTTGTTTTATCGAAAGTTACAGCAATGTTTTTCCCTTTTAATGTTATTTGACTTTCATTCTGGATTGCAGAAGCTCTCGTTTTAACTGTTTGTGATACTAAAAATTTGTTTGCATAATAGCTCGCTTTATGAATAGGCCAAGTCCAAGTATAAATTTCCTTATCCTGAAAATCATGAGCCGTTATTGATAACACATCACCATCGAAAAAGTGGCTAGGAATAGCCAATTTAATTTTACGAGTTTCCCCAGGTTCAATACTTGGAATTTCAATTTTTCCAGTGCTTATTTCCTTGGAAACGGCATCGGTGTAAAGGATATTCGCGTCTGATTGGATTACTTTATACTCCATTTTACAAGTGTTCAAATTACTAAAAAGATAATCATTGGTAATTAAAAAGGAACCGTCAAAAGTTTCGGTTATTTGTTTTGGTGCAAATTGAATGGGAGCCCATATTTCTTTTACGGTATAATAACTGCCTTCTCTTTCTCGGTGAGGACCAAGTATGCCGTCGGCGGCCAAAGAACCTTTTGAATCAAATCTTGATTCCCCTTTCCAATCCGAGCGGAATACAGCTTCGTCTAAAAGCGCCCACATGAATCCACCTGCAAACAAAGGACTTTCTTTATACCGATTCCAAAAATCCTCTAATGCTGCTCCGTGACCATTGTCATAAGTTCCGTGCATAAATTCTGTTGGGAAAAATACATTTTCGCCCGAATTAAATCGATGCATTCCTGTTAAATAGGTTGGATAATGATGTGTATCCCAGCCGTTAAAATCAGCCCAAGGATGAATCACGATTCGTTTTTGGGGGTCATTTTCTGCAAAAACTTTGTCCACATCGTAGTTCCAACCTCCTTCATTTCCATTGTCCCAAATAATTATTGAAGGGTGATTAACATCACGAGTTACCATTTCTTGAACTAATTTAGTCCCTGTTGGTGTGTCATAAGAATTTTGCCAACCCGCTAATTCATTTAAAACGAAAATCCCTAATGAGTCGCAAACTTCAAGAAAATGTTCATCGGGTGGATAGTGACCACGCACAGCATTCATATTCATGTCTTTTATCAAAGCCGCGTCCAATAAGCTAATCCGTTTACTGGTACTTCTTCCACCTTCTGGCCAAAAAGAATGTCGATTGATACCTTTCATTATGATTTTGGTACCGTTTATGTAAATTCCGTCTTTCTTTTTGAACTCCAAAGTTCTAAAACCAATTCGTTTTTCCACTTTATGAATGGTGGTTCCGTTTTCTTTCAAAACCAATTCCAAGTCATATAAATTGGGTGTTTCAGTATTCCAAGGTTTTATATTTTTCCATTGTGAGGCAATCGTTTCTTTGGTACTATTGGCTTTAATTGGAAAAGTAAAAGAAGGAAATTTTTCGCCATCCAAACCTTTTAAATTCACTTCGACAACAGTATTTTTACTTGTATTTTTGAGGTTCAAATCCACCGCTATCGAACCATCCATTTTTGGGTTTACCGCTATCTGCGTTATATGTGTTTTAGGAGATATTTCTAGCCATACCGGACGATAAATACCCCCAAATAGCCACCAATCTGCCTTGCGTTCAGCATTGTTTACAGATGAATTTGATGAATGTTTACAAACGTGAACTTCCAAAATATTTTTTGTACCATAATGTAATAATCCTGAAATATCATATTTAAATTCATAAAAACCTCCTTGATGAATTTCGCCAGCGAGTTTGCCGTTTATTTTAACTTCTGTATCTGTCATTGCACCTCCAAAAACAATAAGAACTTCTTTGTTTTTATAATTTTGTGGAATTTCAAATCCGTATTTATAAAATCCTTCTTCTTTGCTAGGCTCTTTTTCGTTGAGTTCCTTGTACCATCTCCCATAAGTATAATTTCCAAAACCTTCTAACTCCCATTGTGAAGGGACATTTATTTTAGTCCAGACTTTACTATTGTTTCCTTCGGTACAATAAAAATCCCATTGAATTGGATGTTCAAAATCTTTTCCTGAAAGAAATACTTTATCAGTTTGCTGCGCAGTACTATTTTCTAAAAAAAAGAGAAAGAAAATAATTATAAAATACGAAAAGTTCTTTTTAATAGTCATAATTTAAAAAGGTTAATTACCATCAGGCTTTACTATTTCAAAACGAGAACTCATTGGGAGCGTCCAATTTGAAAAGGAATTAGGCTGCTTAGGATGATAAGAAGATGTTGATGGGATGATACTGTTTTTTAAAGGTAAAGTTAAGTTTTTTATCCCCTCAACTACACAACGTGCAATTTCATTGGCTCCAAAACTGTTAAAATGGGTATTGTCTTCTAAAATTGTTGTTTGCCCAGGAAAGGTATTGGCAGGATATTGTACAAATGCTTTTCTAGAGCTTACCTCTCCCCAGCTTTCGTAAAGATCAGTTGTCATTTGAGTAACGTCAATAAGGGGTACATTATTCTTTTTTGCCACAGCACGCATAGCATCTGGAAATTCGCCATGGGTGTTTTTTAAGGTGCCATTTTCATTAAAAAAACGTCTTTGAGTGGGAGTTGATAGAATAGGTATTGCTCCTTTTGATCTAGCCATTGTAACATATTCTGTGAGTAAGTCGGAGTACGAGCGCCATGGGCCATTTTCTTCTCCTTTTATTTTTTCATCATTATGTCCAAATTCGATAATGAGATAATCTCCAGGACGCATCGATGATCTTATTTTTTTTAATCGCCCACTTGATTTAAACGAACTTAACGATGCTCCAGAAAAAGCATAGTTAGCTATTACTACAGAAGTGTCAAAATATTGAGTAATAAACTGACCCCATGATGCCCAAGGCTCTAAATCTTGGTCGGTCACTGTAGAATCGCCAGCTAAAAAAACTGTGGTTATATTGGATATCGGTGTGATTTCAATCTTTTGAATTGCGACTTTTCCAAGAAATTCCAATGAAAGTTTGTTGTCCCAATTGAGATCGCTTAATTCTCTTTCTTTAAGAGTGATAGCCAAAGTGCTATCTATTTTTGGAGTTCGTACATTTACATTAAAAGTTCTAGTTTCTTCTTTTCCTTTTGGAATAGCTAATTCAGCAAGCATAGTACGGCGAGATTCAGCCTTTATAGTAATATTTGAATCTTGTTCGTTACTCCCCATGGTGACTTTAATTTTATAATTGCCTTCGGGAAGTTGAACCGAAAAATAAGTTGATTTTAGGATGTTAAAATTGTGTGTCCCCATTTGAATGTTTTGGGCGGTATTGAAATCAAATCCATAACCTGTTTGTGATGTATAACCCACAGGAGATTGGATTTGAATGCCTTTTTTAAAGGTGCTTTGTTTACCAAAAACAAAAAGTAGACTACCGTTATTTTTTCTAAGAGTACTGTTTTCGTTGTTCTCTATATGGGATAGTGGTTTAGAAAAGCAAGTATATACTACAACTAATGTAAAAATCAACACAAATGTATTTTTAATATTCATCAAATCACTTCCAGTAAGGGTTAATGTATCAATCAAAAATAGCGATTGAAGCTGGTAGTACTGTCCTGTACCGTCCTGAGATAATAATTAAACAGGTAGGTACAGGACACTAAATCATTAAAAAAACGAGAAATTGCCTAAGAATTTCAATACAAAATAATAGAAAAAGTGTGAGAAATAGTAAAACCTATTGTGCTTTATTAACGTATTTAGTTTTTCTATTGCCAATAGTAATTATTGGCCAAGAAAATCCACTTTGGCATGGGATTGATCGTACAATGCATTATGTCCCTGATGGTGATGGGTTTCTATTGAAAAATGGGCATCGAAAATTCAACAGAGCCCTTTACGGATCGAATACAGCATTTAGAGTAGAAGCGGGGGATTTACCTGAGTTTGCCTTATACATGCCTGGTATGGGGGGTAATTTTAAACTCGGATTGGTTCAAGGGAATAATAGTAAATGGATAACTGAAGCAACAACTATTACAGCAAAATACCATGCAGGGGCTATGCTATATACCATTGAAGATCCTTTACTTGGTTCTGGAAAACTATTTATAGAAATTTTAGCAATGGCAGATGTGGAAGGTTTTATTGTTAAAACTCGGATGCAGAATGTAATTGCGCCAGTCGAATTGTTTTGCGCTTTTGGAGGTGCTTCGGGTAAAAAATTCAGCCGTGATGGCGATATGGGTCCCGACCCCGAATCGAGCTTTTATCTTCAACCAGAAAATTGTAGGGATAATAGTTATACAGTTGAAAAGTCAAATTTTACTTTAAAATATGGAACAGGATTAGAAGTTGGAAAAGAGGGACGCTATTTTGTGGAAGATTTAAAACAGGAATCTAAACCTGTAAAGGAGCAAGTATTGGTTGGGACTTTCCCTTCGCAATCAACGTTAAAAATAGGCGATGCTTCTCAATTAACTTCCCCTCAGAATTTTTATGATTCAAATGTAGTCAAAGCTCCAGCTTTAGCAGGTAAAATCAATGGGGTAAACAACATTGATTATTATTTTGCTATTTATAATCCAGCTACTAAAGTTGCTTTCAATTATAGTGAGTTGCCTCAGCTTTTTGCAAAGGCAGAACAAGCAAGAAAATCAATTGCTAACCGTATTATAATTAACACGCCAGATCCCTATATTAATGCTATAGGTGGGACTTTAGCAATAGCATCTGATGCTACGTGGGAAGCGCCTTCTTATCTGCATGGTTCCATCGGTTGGCGTATGCGATTAAACGGTTGGCGCGGGGCATATACCGCAGATGTACTGGGTTGGCATGACCGCGCTAAGATGCATTTGCAAAGTTATGCTAAATCCCAATTGACTAATCCAGCACAAGGTCCTGTAATAGCTGATACATTGCACCATTTGTCACGAAGTACAGAAAAATTAGGAGTAGGCATGTTTACTAGTGGTTATATTAGCAGAAATCCTAATGGCGAAAAACTAACGGCACATCATTACGATATGAATTTGGTCTACATTGATATATTGTTGCGACACTATGAATGGACAGCTGATATGACTTTCTTAAAGGAAACGTGGCCTGTATTAAAGCGTCATCTAGAATGGGAGACTCGTAATTTTGATCCAGATGGAGATGGTTTATACGATGCTTATGCCGCCATTTGGGCTAGTGATGCTTTGCAATATAGTGGAGGTGGTGTGGCACATTCGTCAGCATACAATTATTATGCGTTTAAAAAAGCAGCGCAAATAGCTTCGATTCTTGGGGAAGATCCATCAATATATCGTAAAGAATCGGATAAAATTTTAAAAGCGATGAATGCTCAGTTATGGATGAAAGATAAAGGTTCATTTGCTGAATACAGAGATGCATTAGGGAACCAACTTTTACATACTGCTCCTGCGCTATGGACAGTTTATCATAGTCTAGATTCAGAAACTATGGATCCATTTCAGGCGTATCAAAGTCTACGCTATGTAGATAATGAAATACCTCATATTCCTGTTCAAGCAAAGGAGTTGAGAGATGAAGGTTATTACACGCTCTCTACTACCAAGTGGATGCCTTATGAATGGTCTTTAAATAATGTGGCATTAGCTGAATCAATGCATACTGCACTTGCTAACTGGCAAGGTGGTCGTACAGATGAAGCCTTTAAATTATTTAAAAGCGAGGTGTTAGCCTCTATGTACCTTGGTGGAAGCCCAGGGAATTTTGTTCAAATATCATATTATGATGCAATACGTAGTGAAGCTTATCGAGATTTTGGAGATCCAATCGGAATGTTTTCAAGAGCTTTGGTAGAAGGCCTTTTTGGGATTGTACCAAATGCTTTGGATGATACACTAACGATTCGTCCAGGCTTACCGTCAAAATGGAATTATGCTTCTTTTGCAACACCAGATATATCATTTGATTTTAAACGTAAGAAGCAAGAAGATGTTTATATATTGGAGCCAAAATTACCTAAAAAACTTAATTTAAAATTTCAAGTTATTGCAAGAGGACAAATTGAAACGATTACAATAAACGGTCAAGAAGTTAGTTGGAAAAATGTAGATTCAGCTGTAGGAAATCCAGTAATTGAAATTCATGCTTCAGCAGCTGATAAGTATGTTATCAAAATAAATTGGAAAGGAATTCCAACGCTGTTACCTCCTGCTGAAAAAGCATATAAAAATGGGAGTTTGATCAATGAAACGTTTCCCGGTGCAACTATTTTAAAAGTAAATGACCCGCAAAATGGGTTGGTAAATAGTACAATTAATAACTCAGAATTTTCAGCTAAAGTAAATGCTTCAACGGGCAACTATACCGTATTTGTTCAGCTTTTGCAGGGAGAGTTGTCTTGGTGGATGCCCATTTGTTTTAAAGTTGAAAAAGCAGTTACATTGGTTTCTAAAAATGACACAGAAGGCCCTTTTAATAGTTTTACAATCCAAAATAATACACCAAATTCAATAGCAGCTATTACTATAAATGGTTTTAAGGTATTGAGAACTACCCTCGACGGCAAATGGACTAATGAAATTGTTGTACCCGAAAAGGATTTGGTTACAGGAACGAACTCGGTAACAATCAAAATGCAGGATGGCTCGACCGCAGAAGAACAGTTCTATAATTGGAAAGCAGTTACAAAAAGTAAATTAGAAGTGGTTGATCTATCAAGGTATTTTAACGATAAAGTCATACAAATTTTTAAGAATAAATACCTGTCACCTCGTCCGCAGGTTACTACTTTACAACTACCGTGGCAGGGAATCGGTGATTGGCCACATTCGTTACGAACCTTTAATGTGGACGATACTGGTTTGCGTAAATTAGCCGGAGATAAAAACATTATTGAGATACCACAAGGGATTATATTTGCTACTCCTGGTAGTGACTCCAATAATAATATTATGTTTACTTCTCAATGGGATAATTATCCAAAAGAAAAAACGATTCCACTTTCAGGAAATGCTTCTCATATATGGTTTTTAATGGCTGGTTCTACAAACCCAATGCAAAGTCAATTTGACAATGGCGTTATAATTATTGAATATGCTGATGGGGCTAAAGATCAATTGGTGTTACGAAATCCAGAAACATGGTGGCCCATTGAACAAGATTATTACACAGATGGTTTTGCTTTTGCATTAAAAAAGCCAAGACCCATTCGCATTCATCTAAAAACAGGAGCAATAGTTTCTGGAGAAGAATCAAAGATGAAATATAACGGTAAGCCAATTGATGGAGGAGCTGCTACAATTTTAGATTTACCTTTAAATAAAAACAAAAAATTAAAAAGTCTTACGTTACGAACAATCGCTAATGATGTAGTCATTGGTTTAATGAGTGTTACATTGGCTAGATAAAAATAATTATAAATAGAAATTTATGAAGCACAATTTTATATTTTTAATACTCTCTTTTTCATTATTAGCGCAACCTAAAATTAACAGAAAAGAAGTGGTCAGTCGACATAATGTTCATATTACAGAAATAGACACTTTAGCTTCTTTGACAGTAGGGAATGGTGCTTTTGCGTTTACTGTGGATGCTACCGGATTGCAAACTTTCCCTGATACGTATAAAAACGGAATCCCCTTAGGGACAGCTTCAGAGTGGGGGTGGGATAGTTATAAAAACAAGAATCAGTATCAATTTTCAGAAACATTAAAAGAGTTCAAACAGTATGGTCGAAACATTCCATATACCACTCAGCTAAAAACACCTGAACGAGTAAAAGATGCCGTAAATTGGTTCAGGCAGAATCCGCATTTATTGCAATTAGGTAATCTAGGATTTGAGATTGTTAAAAACGATGGAACTTTAGCTCAACCGAAAGACATTCAATCGATTTCTCAGGTATTAAATTTATGGACTGGAGAAATAGAGAGTTCATTTGCCGTTGAGGGCATTCCTGTGAAGGTTCAGACACTTTCTCATCAAGATAAAGATGCTATAGGAGTGAAAGTAGAATCCGATTTGCTTCAAAAAGGGCGTTTAAAAATTCGTTTAAAAATTCCATATCCTACTGGTGATTGGGACGACACAGGAACTAAATGGGAAGGAATTGAAGACTACAAAAGTGCGATTGTTCAAAACACAAAGACTGCAGCTGTCGTAACCCATGAAATGGACAGTATTTCGTATGATATTCGATTGAATTGGAAAGGGAATGCTCAATTTGAAAGAAAAGGGAACCATTATTTTATAGTCCATCCTTCTAAAACAAATACTTTAGAATTGAGTTGCTTGTTTGTGCCAACGGCTAATAAGAAATCAACATCTCTTTCTTTTTCTGAGATTCAAACCAGCAGTCTAGTTGGTTGGCAACATTTTTGGGAAAGTGGTGCTGCTGTTGATTTTTCAGGTAGTACAGATAAGAGGGCTAACGAATTAGAACGAAGAGTTATTCTTTCTCAATATTTAACAAAACTACAATGTACAGGAACAGTCCCTCCACAAGAAACCGGTTTAACATACAACAGTTGGTACGGAAAGCCCCATTTAGAAATGCACTGGTGGCACGGCGTTCATTTTGCACTTTGGAATCGTCCTGAGTTATTGGAAAAGAGTCTTCCTTGGTACCAAAAAGTATTTGATAAAGCCAAAATAATTGCAAAAAGGCAAGGGTTTGAAGGAGCCAGATGGCAAAAAATGACAGATCCCGATGGAAATGAAAGCCCATCTTCTATTGGTTCTTTTCTTATTTGGCAACAACCTCATTTCATTACATATGCAGAGTTGTTATACCGTTCTTCTCCTGACCAAAGTACTCTCGATAAATACAAAGAAAGGGTCTTTGCTACAGCTGATTTTATGGCTTCTTTTGCTTATTATGACTCAGAGCGAAGAGTTTATAATTTAGGACCAGGAGTTATTCCTGCACAGGAACGATTTAAAGCAATGGAAACGTTCAATCCAACGTATGAATTAGCGTATTGGAATTGGGCGTTGAATACAGCTATTAATTGGAAAAAAAGAGCAAATGAATCTGTTCCTGAGCAATGGAATGAGGTGGTCAAAAAATTAGCTCCGCTACCTGTAGCAAATCAAATTTACTTGGCAACCGAAAGCGCTAAAGATTCGTATACCAATCTCGAATTTAAGACAGATCATCCTTCTGTTTTAGGGACTTTTGGAATGCTTCCAGAAACTCCTTTATTGGATAAAAATATAATGAAAAACACATTCAATTTAGTTTGGAATAATTGGTCTTGGGAAAAAACATGGGGTTGGGATTTTCCAATGACCGCAATGTGTGCAGCACGTCTTCAACTTCCAGAAAAAGCGGTAGATGCTTTATTTATGAATGTTAGAACCAATACCTATTTGAAAAACGGGCATAATTTTCAGGATGAAAGACTTCGTTTGTATTTGCCAGGGAATGGAGGTTTACTCACAGCGGTTGCTATGATGTGTGCTGGATGGGATGGGAATAACGAAGCGAATCCTGGGTTTCCAAAGGATGGAACATGGAAAGTGCAAAGTGAAGGATTTAAAAAAATGTTTTAAGTAGTTTAGGAAAGTACAACTTTAGTATTAAATAGAATTTCTATCAATAAAATTGAAAGGAACCTTAGTTGTTCCTTTTTCGTTATTCATAATCATTCGAGAAGCACTTTCACCCATTACTTTAAAATCAGTAGACATCACAGTAATACCTAATAATTCTTTTAGTGGAGTGTCATTGTAAGAAATAATTCCAATGTTTTCTCCTAAGGTGTATTTACTGTCTCTAATTTGTTTTACTAAACTTACCAAGTCTGATTCTTCAATAGTGATAAATAAATCGCCTTTTTTTAGAATCATATCGTCATAGACTTCATTTAAAATTTCAAAATTAATGGAATATTCTACGCAAAATTTTCTAAAGCCACGTAAAATCCTTCTAGGGTAAGGATACACTGCTTTTTCAGGATAGATTAGTATTAACTTTTCATAATTAGCTATTTTAGAAAGCCCTTCCTTAAGCGCATTGTAAATGTCTTCTTCAAAATCTTGATAGATTTCAACGATTTGTCCATCCATCCCAAGCTTAATATTGTCCATAATAACAAGTTTATCTTTAGGGATTTTCTTTATGGCTTTTACTACTTCTTCGGTGTAACTTACATGTTTTAAATCTTCAGTTTTAAAGTGGGGCATGATAACATAGTAATCATAATCGTCTTTGTTTTTTTCAAGAAGATTTAAAAATAAGGTTTCGTCACAATGGTAAATCAGTAAATCAGTATTTGAATTTGCACCAATACTATTGACAAAAGAATTGAAAGTTGTCATTTTGTATGGACTTAATTTATTGATTAAGAAAAGGATGTTAGTTTTAGAAACTAAATTAGTGCGAGTAATGTAATATCCTTTTCCTTTGATAGAAGAGATGACTTTTCGCTCTTTTAAAATGTTATAAGCTTTTTCTACAGTATCTCTCGAAATATAAAAATCCTCACTAAACATATTAATTGATGGAATCTTCTGATTTATCTGAAGATTACCAATCGATATGTTATAGATGATAGAATCTACAATTTGTTTGTATTTAGGTACTCGTGAATTTTCATCTATCTTGATGTATTTAATCATGTCCATAGTAAATACAGGTATTCGTTTGGGGATTATTTTTTTGGTAACATTTAAAAATCACTCTATAAAAATACAGATTATATAAATATAAATGTTTTTTATTTTAATGTAATCGATTGCCCAAATGTATATATTAAATTTAATCCCGCAAAAATGTTCTTTATTATTTAGTATGATTTATAGAAATTTAGTAGAGGAAGGATAGTACAGGATAGTTTTATTTTTTACTTTCTGTTATTTTACAAAACGAAAATTAGTAATTAAAAATAGACAAATAAGAATGGAATCATTATTAGGTATTTTATTTCACTCCATTGGAGGTTTCTCTTCAGGGAGTTTTTACATGCCTTTCAAAAAAGTGAAAGGTTGGTCATGGGAAAGTTATTGGATTGTGGGAGGTTTTTTCTCTTGGTTAATCGTACCGCCCATTGCGGCTTACTTGACAGTGCCTAATTTTTCAGCAATTATTTCAGCAACTGCTCCGTCTATTAAAACAGTTACCTATTCTATGGGATTAATCTGGGGAATTGGTGGTCTGACTTATGGATTAGGAGTTCGTTATTTAGGAATGTCTTTAGGAAATTCCATCACCTTAGGTTTTTGTTCTGCTTTTGGAGCTTTAGTGCCTTCTATTTATTATAATTTTTATCCCGTTGAAGGAAAAGTATCGTTTACTGATATGCTTTCTAATACAGGAGGTCAAATGGTTTTATTTGGAGTTTTGGTTTGTATCATCGGAATTGCTATTTCTGGAAAAGCAGGGATGCTAAAAGAAGCTGATTTTGCTATAGGTCATGAAGATAAAGACAAAGATTTTAGCTTAGTAAAAGGATTGATCATTGCGATTATTTCTGGGATTTTAAGTTCATTCTTTAATTTCGGAATTGAAGCAGGGAAACCAATGGCGGATGAAGCAGTACGACAAGGATTCAATCCTCTGTTTCAAAATAATGTAACCTATATAGTGATACTTTGGGGTGGATTGACAACCAATTTCTTATGGTGTATGTACTTGAATTTCAAAAACAAATCGTTTAAAGATTATACTAATACCGCTACACCTATAGCTAAAAATGTATTGTTTTCATCTATTGCAGGTACCATGTGGTTTTTACAATTTTTCTTTTACGGAATGGGAGAAAGTAAATTAGGTAATGGTGCAAGTTCATGGATTTTACACATGGCAACCATTATTTTAACTGCTAATTTTTGGGGATTTTATTTAAAAGAATGGACTGGAGTATCTAAGAAAACCTTCAGAACATTTTTATGGGGAATTGCGCTAATTATGGCATCCATTTTTATAGTAGGAATCGGAAATTCACTATAATCTGATTTTTTTAATAATTAATAATACTATGTCAAATATAAATACAACTAACATGACTTTTAAACACGTAAGCTACTTATGGGATGAGACTAAGGCTAAAGCTTTAGCAGGAGATGAGGTAGCCCTTTTTATTTACCGTTCTAATTTATTAGGAGCTGATTTAAGATTAACTAATTATGGAGGTGGAAACACTTCTGTAAAAATTACAGATAAGGACCCATTGACAGGAGCCGACTCTGAAGTAATGTGGATCAAAGGTTCAGGAGGAGATATTGGGACTTTAACTAAATCAGGTTGTGCCGCGCTTTACTTAGAGCGACTTCGCAATTTAGAAAATGTGTATAGAGGAATCGAATTTGAAGACGAAATGGTAGAATTATTCAACCACTGTATCTTTGATTTGGCTTCAAAAGCACCTTCAATCGACACGCCTTTACACGGTTTTTTACCGTTTAAACATATCGATCACTTGCATCCAGATGCAGCTATTGCTATTGCGGCGGCTAAGGACGGCGCAAAAATTACAGAAGAATTATTCGACGGAGAAATTGGTTGGGTAGGATGGCAAAAACCAGGTTTTGACTTAGGATTGCAATTAAGAGCTTGTTTAGAAGAAGCTGCATCTCGCGGAAAAAACCTAAGAGGAATTATGTTAGGTTCTCATGGATTATTTACATGGGGAGATACGGCTTACGAGAGTTATATCAACACCTTAGAAGTAATTGAAAAATGTGCGGAATATTTAGAGCGTAATTACGGAAAAACACGTCCTGTTTTTGGGGGACAAAAAATAGAAAGTCTAGCGGTTGATTCTCGAAAATTACAAGCGTCTAAGGTAGCTCCAATTTTGAGAGGGTTCTGTTCATCAGAGCGAAAAATGATTGGTCATTATACTGATGATGCTAGAGTTTTGGAATTTATCAATTCGAATGATTTAGCAAGATTAGCACCACTTGGTACTTCTTGTCCAGACCACTTTTTGCGAACTAAAATTAGTCCTTTGGTGTTGGAATTAGCTCCAAATGAAGATTTGACTGATGTCGAAGCTATTAAAGCGAAGTTGGAACCAGCTTTTGCGGCCTATAGAGCGATGTATTCAGACTATTATGCTACTTGTAAAAAATCGAATTCACCTGCTATGCGTGATCCAAATCCTGTAGTGATTTTATATCCAGGTGTGGGAATGTTCACTTTTGCTAAAGATAAAACAATGGCGCGTTTAGCCTCAGAATATTATGTAAATGCGGTAAATGTAATGAAGGGAGCTGAAGCAGTTTCAGAATATACTTCATTGCCTCATCAAGAAGCATTTGATATTGAATATTGGTTGTTAGAAGAAGCTAAGTTACAACGTATGCCAAAGCCAAAAGCTTTGTCAGGACGCGTTGCTTTAATTACAGGTTCAGCAGGAGGAATTGGGAAAGCTATTGCAAAACGTTTTGCCGAAGAAGGTGCTTGTGTTGTAATCAATGATATTAATGAAGAACGTTTAGAAGGTGCTACTTCAGATTTTACCAAAACTTTTGGAAAAGATGCAGTTTCAAGTACACTTTTAAATGTGACTGATGAAAATAGTACAGCAAAAGCTTTAGATGCTGCTTGTTTAGCCTTTGGAGGAGTAGATATTGTGGTGAATAATGCGGGTATTAGTATTTCTAAATCAATTGCTGAGCATAGTTTGGAAGAGTGGGATAGATTGTATGATATTTTGGTTAAAGGACAATTTATTGTTTCAAAAGCAGGAATTGAAGTCATGCGCAAACAAGGTTTTGGAGGAGACATTGTAAATATTGTTTCTAAAAATGCGGTTGTAGCAGGACCAAACAATCCTGGATATGGTTCAGCCAAAGCGGCTCAAGCTCACTTAACACGATTGATGGCTGCTGAATTAGGAGCAGATAAAATTCGTGTGAATACTGTAAACCCAGACGCAGTAATCTCTGATTCTAATATTTGGTCAGGTGGCTGGGCAGAAGGGCGTGCGAAAGCATATGGAATTACTGTGGCAGAATTGCCAGCGTATTACGCTAAGCGTACTTTATTAAATGAAATTATTTTACCAGATGATATTGCTAATGCTTGTTATGCATTTGTAGGAGGCTTGTTGAATAAATCAACAGGTAATGCCTTGAATGTAGATGGCGGTGTATCAATGGGATTTTATCGATAGTTTTTAGATTGGTTTTGTTTTATCTCTAACGTCTCTTGTTTGGGCGTTAGAGATTTAATTTTAGAAATTAGTACCATCTAAAGTAGTAACCCAATTCTCTTTTTATTTACCTTTAAACAAAAACACTATGTTACTTGATTCAAATAAAATAGCAGCACACAATGCCGATTTACTTAAATCGCATACTAATAAATTAGTTTTCACTACTTCAGAAATTGGTGAAACAGAAAACATAATTCAAAAATTAATAGATTTTCAAATCGCTATTCCATCTTGGGCCTTAGGAACCGGGGGAACACGTTTTGGTCGTTTTCCGGGAGGCGGAGAACCTCGTTCCTTAGAAGAAAAAATAGAAGATGTAGGATTGTTACATGCTTTGAATAATGCTTCAGGTGCTATTTCATTACATATTCCTTGGGATATCCCAACCGATTACCAAGCTATTAAGAACTTAGCTTCTCAACACGGTTTGAAATTTGATGCGGTTAATTCGAATACATTTCAAGATCAAACCAATCAAGAATACACCTATAAATACGGATCATTACAAAATGTAAATAAAGCCATTCGTAAACAAGCTATTGCACATAATATTGAAGTGATTCAGCAAGGAATTGCTCTTGGTTCAGAATCATTGACCGTTTGGCTGGCTGATGGATCTTGTTTTCCAGGACAATTGAATTTTCGTAAAGCGTACCAAAATACTTTAGAAAGTTTGGAAGAAATCTATGCAGCTTTACCATCAAATTGGAAGATGTATTTGGAGTATAAAAGTAATGAACCCAATTTTTATTCAACTACAGTAGCCGATTGGGGACAATCCTATTCGTATGTGAAAAAATTAGGTGATAAGGCATTTACCTTGGTAGATTTAGGACACCATTTGCCTAATGCTAATATTGAGCAAATTGTAGCGATATTATTAATGGAAGGAAAATTAGGTGGATTCCATTTTAACGATTCTAAATATGGCGATGATGATTTAACAGCGGGTGCAATGAAACCGTACCAACTATTCTTAATTTTCAATGAATTAGTTGAAGGAATGGATGCAAGAGGAATGAATCATGCAAAAGGTTTAGGTTGGATGATTGATGCTTCACACAACGTAAAAGATCCATTAGAAGATTTATTACAATCGGTTGAAGCGATTATGATTGCTTATGCACAAGCGCTATTGGTGGATAGAAAAGCACTGGAGATGGCACAAAATGAAAATGATGTAGTTAAAGCTCAAGAGATTTTACAAAACGCTTTCCGTACAGATGTGAGAGCATTAGTTGCAGAAGCACGTTTGCGTTCAGGAGCCGCTTTAAATCCAGTGGCTTTGTATCGTGATTTTAGCGTAAGACAAGAGTTAATCAAAGAAAGAGGAACAAATACTGTAGCGACAGGTTTATAATACAATTCAAATGAATGTAGTAGCTGTTTTCGATATTGGAAAAACGAATAAAAAAGTTTTTCTTTTTAATGAAAACTACCAAATTGTATGGGAACAATCCGTTGTTTTTCCAGAAATAGTGGATGAAGATGGATTTCCTTGTGAGGATATTAATGCACTCAAGAATTGGATAGTGTATCGTTTTGCCGAAATGGAAGCCTTAAAAGAATATAATTTAAAGGCGATCAATTTTAGTACGTATGGTGCCAGTTTTGTATATGTGGACCAAGAAGGAAATAACCTGACCCCATTATACAATTACTTAAAACCTTATCCTAAAACACTTAAAGAAAAATTTTATAGTAAATACAAAGGAGAAGAAAAATTTGCCACTAAGACAGCTTCTCCAGTTTTAGGAAGTCTTAATTCTGGGATGCAAATTTACAGGCTAAAAAACGAGAATACGTCTCTTTTTGACAAGGTAAATTATTGTTTGCATTTGCCTCAATATTTAAGTTCGTTATTAACGGGTCAATTTTTTACAGATATTACAAGTGTGGGTTGTCATACTAATTTGTGGAATTTCAAAAAAATGAAATACCATAAATGGTTAAGAAAAGAAGATATAATTACCAAGATAGCCCCTATGCATAGCGCCGAAGAGACGTTACCATTATTAGAAAATACTGCTATTTCTGTTGGAATTGGGTTACACGATAGTTCATCGGCACTAATACCTTATATTTTAAATTTTACAGAACCATTTGTATTATTGTCTACAGGAACTTGGGTGATCACAATGAATCCATTTAATAATCAGCCGCTTACTTTTGAAGAATTGCAGGACGATTGTCTGTGTTTTTTACATTTTCAAGGAAAACCTGTAAAAGCATCAAGGTTGTTTTCTGGAAATGAACATGAGGTACAAACGAAACGATTAGCGAACCATTTTGGTGTTTCAATTGATACGTACAAAACCGTAACGTATGATAAAGATATTGTTAAACAGTTGAGAGGAGTTAATTTTAATAGCGCGTCTTCAACTCACCAAAAGCAAATTTTAAAGCAATTTCCGTTTGAGAATAGAAACTTGAATGATTTTAAAAACTATGAGATTGCTTACCATCAGTTACTATTAGATATTGTGGCTCAGCAAATTATTTCAACGAATTTAGTAATTCATAATAGTCCTGTAAAGAAAGTTTTTGTAGATGGAGGTTTTAGTAAAAACCCTATATTTATGAATTTATTAGCCGAAGCTTATCCAGAAATGGAAATATATGCAGCCTCTATGGCTCAAGCAAGTGCTTTAGGTGCAGCTTTAGCTATTCATAAAAGTTGGAATCCAAAACCTATTCAAAACGATTTAATTGACCTGAAATTTTATAAACATTAAAAAAATGAAAATTGGACTTTTTATCCCGTGTTATGTAGACCAATTTTATCCAAAAGTAGGTATCGCTACCTATGAATTGTTACAAAAATTAGGTTGTGAAGTTCATTTCCCATCAGGACAAACTTGTTGTGGTCAGCCTATGGCAAACAGTGGATACGAGCATTTGACTAAAGGATGTGATGTGAATTTCATAGCTAATTTTGCCGAATTCGATTATATTGTTTGTCCGTCTGGGAGTTGTGTATTGCATGTTAAAGACCATTTGCATGATGACAAAAATCCAGCATTGGCAATTCAAATTAGAAATCGCGTTTTTGAATTAACAGAATTTTTGACCGACATTCTAAAACTAGAAACTATCGAAGGAAACTTCCCTCACCGAGTGGGAATGCACATCAGTTGTCATGGACAACGAGGATTGAAATTATCTCAAATGAGTGAACTCAATGCACCTTATTTCTCTAAGCCAGAACAACTATTGAAAGGAATTAAAGGACTCGAATTAGTTTCTTTAAGTCGTAAAGACGAATGCTGTGGTTTTGGAGGTACATTTTGTGTAACTGAGGAAGCTATTTCGGTTAAGATGGGTCAAGACCGAATTAAAGATCATGAAGATCATAATGTAGACTATATTACAGGATTTGATATGTCTTGTTTAATGCATTTAGAAGGGATTTTGAGAAGACAACAAAGTCCTATTAAAACCATTCATATTGCTGAAATATTAAATTCAATATGTTAAAACCAAAAGTACATAGCGAGGCGGCAGAAGCTTTTAACAAAGATATTCCACGTGTCAATTGGCACGATGAAACACTTTGGTTTGTTCGTGAAAAACGAGATAAAATAGCATTTCAAATTCCAGAATGGGAATTGCTTCGAGAAACAGCTTCTCAAATCACGAATAACGTTTTGGCCAATATCCATGATTATTTAGTTCAGTTTGAATCTAAGGCGAAAGCTAATGGAGTTATTGTTCATTGGGCAGCCAATGGAGAAGAACACAATCAAATCGTGCATTCCATAATGGAAAAACACGGTGTAAAGCAGATGGTAAAATCCAAATCCATGCTCACCGAAGAATGTCATTTGAACGAATATTTGGCTGAGAAAGGAATTGAAGTGATTGATTCTGATTTAGGAGAACGTATTGTGCAACTTCGCAAAGAACCGCCAAGCCATATTGTTTTACCTGCGATTCATCTTAAAAAAGAAGATGTAAGTGAAACTTTTCATGAACATCTTGGAACAGAAGAAGGGAACAATGATCCTCAATATTTAACCGAAGCTGCCCGATTACATCTTAGAGATACATTTTTAACTCGAAAAGTAGCCTTAACAGGTGTTAATTTTGCAGTAGCAGAGACGGGCGAATTTGTAGTATGCACCAATGAAGGTAACGCTGACATGGGAGTTCATTTAGCAGATGTTCATATTGCTTGTATGGGATTTGAAAAAATTATTCCGCAACGCAAACATTTGGGCGTTTTTTTACGATTGTTGGCACGAAGTGCTACAGGTCAGCCGATAACTACTTTCTCTAGTCATTTCAATACACCTAGAGAAGGTAAAGAAATGCATATTGTAATTGTAGATAACGGAAGAAGTACTCAATTAGGAAGAGAAGATTTCAGAAATTCATTGAAATGTATTCGTTGTGGTGCTTGTATGAACACCTGTCCAGTATACAGACGAAGTGGCGGACATAGTTACCATAATGCTGTTGCGGGGCCTATTGGTTCTATTTTAGCGCCTAATTTAGATATGAGTAAAAATGCCGACCTGCCTTTTGCGAGTACGCTTTGTGGTTCTTGTACCAATGTTTGTCCTGTAAAAATTGACATTCACGATCAATTATACAAATGGCGTCAGGTGTTGGTTAAAGAAGGGCATACACCAACAGGAAAAACAATAGCGATGAATGGAATGGCGAATGTATTGTCTAATCCAATGGTGTTTAATTTAGCTGGAAAAGCAGGTCGATTTGTGATGCAAAAAATTCCTGCGCTAGTTAATAATCATTTAAATCCTTGGTACAAACAACGTGAAATGCCTGCTCCGCCAGAAGAGTCATTTAGAGAATGGTACAAGAAAAAAGGAAAAGAATCTAAATCTCAAAATAATGGATAGTAGAACCGCTATATTGAAAAAAGTCAAATTAAATCAACCTAGTCTGAATGTTGATTTGCCTAATTTGGAAGTTTTAGGATTGGAACCATTTGATTGTATTGAAAAATATAAAACAGTACTTCAAAGTATAGGTGGAGACTATGTTGAGGTTAAGGACTATAATGATATTATTGAATACGTGAAAAATAACTATTCTTTGGATAAAAGAATTATAACCACATTGCCAGAGTTAGCTTCCATTGCAACAACCGATTGGTTTCAGGATGATCCCCATACGTTAGAAAATGTAGAACTAGCAGTAGTTAAATCACATTTTGGAGTAGCTGAAAACTCGGCTCTTTGGGTTACAGATGTTGTTTTAGGTCAGCGTGTAGCTCCTTTTATTGCCCAATATCTAGGAATTATATTGTATAAAAAAGATATTGTTGCTACGATGCATCAAGCCTATCAATTAATTGGCGGAGCTCAATATGATTTTGGAACTTTTATAGCTGGACCATCCAAAACTGCAGATATAGAACAATCGTTAGTTTTAGGTGCCCATGGGGCAAGAGGTTTGGTGGTCTTTTTAATGGAGTAAAAAATTAAGATTGAACTAATGTTATGGAAATATTTTAGTCAGTAATAGCTCAAAGTCAGGAGACTTTGCGCGGCGGTTATATTACCTATATTAATCACATTTTTTTATTACAATAGTATCTTTATCAAAGACTAAACCAACGTCTCCTGTTATTGCTTTTTCAATTTCTTTTGTTGTCCATTTATGTATTCTTT
>JACCDQ010595381.1_pt1 | contig 35795 bp, 44 predicted proteins | sample 7446031 | NCBI WGS metagenome assembly JACCDQ01 (sample SAMN15323442, study PRJNA562643) | freshwater metagenome | isolation source: river surface water | place: USA:Blue River Watershed | collected 2017-08-17 | reverse complement strand
TTACCTTCGTCAATCGAGTCGACCACGAAGACATTTACTTTGTGTTGCCTGAGTCGCTGGTGCTCGCGGGCTTGGGCGTCTGTTGGCTTTTTTCCCGCAGCTTTAAATTCACAGAAGAACACACGGCCATCTTGTGTGATGAACATACGATCGGGCACTGCAGCCCGTGCGGGGCTGGTGAACTTGTACGCAAGCAAACCCTTTGACTTTGCATAGTCACAGACTTTGGCTTCGATTTTCTTTTCCAGCACGGCGTGTCTCCAGCTCGATCAACAATTCAATGTAGTGCTTGGCCTTCTCAAGATCGGCGATGCCGTTCTTCTTGCGCCAACGGCTGATGTACTTCACGACATTGCCCTCCATGTACCCCATCGCGTTGGCGTGTATGTACTCAATGGGCTGAATCGGAAGATCTTTATAGTGGTTGCCTGCCACTTGTTTGTCCAATGCGTTCATGCCAATCCCAGACATAGTTTCTCCACTTCTCTGATGTAGTAATCAAAATCCACGGGTGCCGTGGCGTCTTTGATGTCGTTGCATGGCTGCACGTCCCAGCCACTCTCAACACCGATCTTGCGCCACTCGCCAGGCTTCTTGGCCAGCGGTGGCATCCATTTGAACAAGCGCCCACCGCCCTTGCTGATGTAGTAGCGCGTGATGTTCTGCAACCGCACCGTCGTGCCGTCCTTCTCAAAGCCCAGGTGGCTTGAGCGCGGCACCTTGGTGCGCAGCATGAAGTCCATGATGTCGGGCCACTTCTCGACGGTTTCGCGGATGGGTGCGCCCTCAACCAGCACCTTCTCGGCCACCTTGGCGATCACCAAGCCGCCAGCGTTCTGGTGCCACTCCATGTCCCACTCGTAAGCACCCTTGCGCTTGGTGCTACCATCCTCAAACACACCGATGTAGTTGTTGACGTCGCGGATCATCATGGACTTGTAGATGGCCTCCTCCAGGTTCAACCCGGTGCGCTGCTGCCAGGCTGCGCGGGCCACATCGACCAGCCACTTGTTGACCCGGGGCACCCGCACGGTCAAGCCGTCCGTGTTCACCTGGATCAGGCGCAGCCCCTCAATCTCAAGCAACCCCTCGGCCAACAGGCACAGCAGCAACTGACCATTGAGCGTGATGGTCATGGTGTACAGCGGATCGTAGAACACTGAAAATTGGTTGTTGCTGTCGCCGTAGACGCCATTGAGCGCCAGCTTCAACATCGCGCTTTCGGCTGACTTCTTGGGGTATGACTTGCGCTGGTCAAACAAGAATTTGTAGATGCTGACAAACTCTTTTCCGAGATGGGCCGGGTAGAACCCATTCGCGATTGCCAGGTTCGGATAGTAAGAAGTGACATCGAGGTCCACGATGATGTGTTCAGAATCCGACTCGACAATTTCCGATTCGATGGAGCCGTGGATGCCACCAAGGCCGAAGACAAAAGTAAATCCATTGATGGTTGCAGTCAGGTCAGTGAAGACCCCTTTGGTTTCTGTGATTGATTGACTCTTGAGCCAGTTCATGACTCGAGTGAACTCGGGTTGCTGAAACTCGATCCACGGCAAAATGGCGTCCTTGAGGTGGATCACCGGGCGCTTGGTCTGCCGCGGCGTGCGACCCTTGTTGCCGTAGTCGTAGCAGGCGACACCGGATTCCTCGAGCTTCATGACGAAGTAGTCTTTGCCGATCTTGGTGTCGTTGTGGTTCATGAAGTCGCGTTGGTATTTGTGCGTCAGCTCTTCGCGGAAGCGCAGCATATCCAAGCTCTTGTGATAGAACTTCTTGGTCTCGCCGACGTCGTGCGCGTTGTAGCGCTTGAGCACCTCGATCTGCTCGCGGTTGAGCTGCGTGCCCACGGGGAACGGCAGGTCTTCGATGTTGGGCGAGCGCATGTTGAACTCAAGCACCTTGAGGCTGGTGGCGCGGGCCTTGTTATCAAAGTGATGAATCTTGAACAGGTCGATCTGCTTGACGTACTGGTCGCTGGGCTTGACTTGGTGCACCCAGCGGTCATCGTCATCCTGTGAGCCAATGATGGCCATGGCCTTCTGGTACAGCGTGTTGGCGTCGCTGTGACCCATGCGGATCAGGGTGTGCAGGACCGGGTAATCGAACCCAAGGTTGTTGAAGCCCACCATGCGCGCATCTGTTTCCTTGAGGAACTGGAGAAGATCGAGGATGCTGCGGCTGTCGTTGCGCTGGTCGCTGATTTCAAACGACCACTTGAGCGGGATGTCCGCATGTTCGACCGCCAACGTGAAGACGTTGGGATAGGTTTCGATGTCGTAGACATAGTCGTTACTCATTACGCTTACTCAAAAGGTGGGACCTACTCGCTGCGTCTGGCTGCAATGCTTCTCGCTTCACGCGAGGCCGCACGCCAGCATCCGCTTTCGGCCCCGTTAATCACTGACCCATCATGAAGGGCGGCAGACCCATCGGCGCAGCGGGTGCAGCAGCCGGGGCGAACATGCCAGCGGGAGCACCGGCCACAGCGCCGAACAGACCAGACGCATCGACAGCGCCTTCACCGAAGGGTGCGTCATCACCGGCAAACTGCACAGCGATCAGGTCGCAGCGGATGCCGCGGCCATGGGTGTTGTCTTGCAGCCAGGGCTTGACGGCAGCGTTGACACGGCAGCCACCGTACATCTTGCGAGCGAGCTGCTGGTAGGCCATGGTGTTGGACGGGTCCACGGGCGAGCCGTCAGCCTGGATCATCTGCGGCGCTTGGTCGCGGCCCGCGGTGATGAACACATGGCCAGCGTAGCCGTCGTAGGGCTGAAAGGTCTTCTTGTTGACCTTCTCCTCACCGCGGCCATAGCAGCGCTGCTTGCGGTCGTTTTGGATCATGCCCATGACAGTCTGAGCGTGCTCCTTCCACTTATCAAGGGCCAGGGCGCCGTAGCGCTGCATGAACTGCTGGAACCCGGCGTGGTCCTGCGGCATGATGAACTCGCAGTTGTAGCTGATGCGCTCTTTGCCAGTCTGCGCATTGACCTGCTTCTGAGGCTCGGCCAAGTGCGGGAAAGACAGGCGGACGTTGGACAGAAAAATGATGTCGGACATTACGATTACTCCAGATTAAGAAAGCCACGAGGGCAGGGACTCGGCAGCGGGTGCTGCCTCGACTGCGCTGAACAGCGGCGCAGCGTTGGTGATGACAGCGGGGCGGCTGTCAGATTCAGGGACGACGGTGAGCTTGCCAGCCAGCTTGCTGACGTACTCTTGCTCCATGCGCTTGAGCTGGCGCTCGGTCAGCGAGACCCTCGTGCCGTCGCGCTTCTCCCACGTCAGCTTCTCAGCCTTGGCGGGGGTGACGAGCTTGGTCTCGTAGACGGCCGACTTGGGGATGCCCATCTTGATGAGCTTCTCGGCCATCTCCGCCTCCGGCAGCGCCCAGGCCCGCGAGCCACGACCGTGCACCAGCTTGATACCAGGGATCACCTGGCCAGCCTCTAGGCGGCGCTGTGCTTCCTTCTCCACGGCTTCGAGGAGCTGGCGCATCAGGGGTGCGGCTTCGAGGATTTGTCGGAGTTGACCGTCGTCCATGGTGGACGGGTCTTTGTCGGCGCTTTGCTGCGCGACGTCCAGGGTTTGCGTTACCACGGGTTGGAACATGATTCCAATCTCCTTCATTACGTTACCTGCCAGCGCGGCGCAAGAGCCTTTGGCGCGGCAGAATTTACATTGACTTTCACCCGGGACAAGCGGGGCATCCGGTGCATCGGTTGCGGCAGCCTGAATGATCATTGTACCCATGTTGGTCAGCATGTCACGCACATCACGCTCTGCGAATGTGATGGCTTTCATGCCCTTGAGCGCCAGCTTGGGTTGGACGATGGTCATGCGAATGGTCTTGACTGGATAGTCCACATTAACGGGCAGCTTGTAGCCTGCCAGCACCCCATAGGCGTACTGTTCGAGCTGCATGTTGCCCTCGGCGCTCACCACGCCCATACCGTCCTTGTAGTCGATCAACTCGATCCAGTCGGGACCGATGATCTGGCAGTCCACGGTGCCCGAGAGATCGTCGCGCCCAAGCAACCACTTGGGATCGACTCGCTCTTCGGAGATCACCTTGAACATGCCATTCATGGACCGCTCGTTGATGTAGTCCAGGGCCATCTGCACCCGGGCTGCACGGTCAGCGTCCACCTTGAACTCACCATCGTGGTCAGTCATGGTGTCGCCAATGTGGTCCGCAGCAGCCGTGCGAGTGTCGATGCAATGCTCCAGCAGCGTGTGCGAGTGGGTGCCGTCAATCGCAGCAGCCCCACTCCGCTCGTCGGGGTACTTCGCTTCCTCGCGGATCGAACCCGGGCACAAGGCCCAGCGATGCCGCTTGGAAGGAGAAAGCTGGGCGTGAGTGCTCACTTCAGTGCCTCAACACCAGCATGCAGAGCGCCGTAGTGCTCGGGCTTGACATCGTTGATGTTCTGGTAACCCAGTTGAGTCAGGACGCCTTGGATCATGGCACCCTTTTGCGGACCAAGAGCCTTGTAGGCGTTCATCACGTAGTCGATCAGACCTTTGCCGTCCGAGAACGGTGCGCCAGTGGGAGCCGGGGCAGCCACAGGAGCCACGAAGGCGGGAGGGGCGGGCATCGCAGGTGCAGCGGCCACGGGTGCGGCAGCCACGGGAGCGACAGCGACAGGGGCCGGTGCTACCACAGGTGCGGGGGCTTGCGCCACGGGGGCGGGGGCTGCTACATTGTTCGATTCCAGCTTGGCGGTCAGGGCAACCACGGCTTGAGTCAGGGCTTCAATTTTGGCTTCGAGTGACATACAGATTCTCCTTACGGATTACAGGGGGTTGAATTGTGAGGCGGTCTTCGATGAACGCCTCGATGAGTTCACGCAAGACAGAAGACGGATGCCCGTACTTGCTGGCCTTGGCGTGAAACTTGGTCCGCACTCGGTCTGTCACTCGGACAGTCAGGTGCGATGATTTGGAGATGGTGGACATTTTGAAAATAAATCCGTTGCGTTGGCGAAAGTGTACCACACCTGTGATACGATTGTGCAATGGTTTTGAAAATAAATTCAAAAGCCCAAAAAGAAACCCCGTGGTCTTGTGAACCACGGGGCCAACCAACAAGGAGAACCAAATGAACAAACTGGCAACTGCGATCACCAGCGGAACCATTCTATGACACTCCTTCAGACGGTGCAACAACACCCGGCATCGGTGGATGCCTATATCCGGCACGGCTGGTCACTTGTGCCCATTCCTATGGGGACCAAAGGACCGCGCACCCCGGGCTGGAACCTCAAGGAAAACGCTCTGCGTTCCCAGACCGATCTGCCCTCGGGCTACGGCATCGGGCTGGCCCATGCGTACAGCGGCACGATGGCGCTGGACATCGACCACTGGGAATACACATCGTCACTGCTGCAAGAACACAAGGTATCCCTGCAGGCGCTCTACGATGCCAACGATGCGGTGGTGATCAACTCGGGCAAGCCCGGTCACGGGAAGCTGCTGTATCAGATGCCCTTCGGGCTGGCACTGCCCTCCAAAAAGATCATCGCCTCGGGCGTGACAGCCTACGAGTTGCGCTGCGCCACGGCCAACGGTCTGACGGTGCAGGATGTGCTGCCCCCGTCGATCCACCCCGAAACGCTGCAGCCCTACCACTGGGCCGGGCGCGGCCATTGGACCCGGCTGCCGGTGATTCCCCAGCCCTTGCTGGACTTGTGGCAGTCGATGCTGGAGCAAGACAAGGCCCGCACGATCAGCACCGGGGGACAGGTAGATGCGGCATGGCAGGAGATTCGCCAAGCCATCGACGCTGTGCCCGCTGACTGCACCCGCGAGGAGTGGATCAACGTGGGCATGGCCCTGCACTGGGCTGGCAGCCAGACCGATCAGCTTGACCAAGCGCTGGCGCTGTGGAACGAGTGGTCTGCACAGTCGGGCACCAAGTATCCCGGTGAGCGCGGCATCATGACTCAGTGGGCCAGCTTCAAGACGGACAAGGCGTCCGCTGTCAAGTTGGGGACACTGTTCCACATTGCCAAGCAACACGGCTGGCACCGCCCCCTGCCTGACGCCACAGCCCTGTTCTCAGCGGTCAGCAACACGTTCACCCCTGCCGACATCACGGCCAGCCTGCGCCCACCAGCGCCGGAGATGGACTTGGAGTTGTGGCCGTCGATCCTGCGCACCCGGGCGCGGGAGATTTCCGACAGTGTGGGCTGTGATCCTCTGGTGCCCATGTTCGCAGGGCTGGCAGCGGTTTGCGGTGTGGTGGATGCCCGCATCCGGCTGGAACTCATGCCCGGGTTCAAGGTGCCCCCGGTGCTTTGGCTCATGACCTTGGGCGATCCCGCCGACAAGAAGTCCCCGGGCAGCCGCCCGATGCTGGCCCCGCTCAAGCACATCGAACTGGAAGACCGTCCCCGATACCAAAAGGAGTTGCTGGACTGGGAGGGCAAGGAAGCGGCCTATGCCGGGGCCAAGAAGTCCTTCCTCGAATGGAGCGCCAGCCCGGATGGCATGCTCGGCGGTGACATGGCTCCCCCGGTGCCCGAGTTGCCCGCGCAGCCCGTGCCCCTGAAGATCACGGTGTCCGACATCACCTCCCAGAAGCTGGTGCGCTCGGCTGCCGAACGTCCCCGGGGGCTGCTGTGCCACTTGGACGAAATGAACTCGTGGATCAAGAAGATGACCGACAAGACCAGCGGCGAGGATCGTTCGGCATGGGTTGTCAGCTACGAGTCAGAACCATACGAGATGGACCGGGTGGGCGCTGGCGCGATCCATGCGGACAACTTGGCCGTGAGCATCTACGGCAACATCCAGCCTCGGGTGTTCAAGGAAAACCTGTCGAGCCTGTCGAGTGACGGTCTGCTGCAGCGATTCCTGCCAGCCATCCTGCGCGGCAGCCAGACCCGGCTGGGTCACCCGATCCCCGAGTACCTGACCAGTGCTGCAGCGTGGGAAAACACCTTGCGCCTCGTGTTCGCGCTGCCCCCGATGACCTACCGCTTGAGTCGCGACGCCTTCAACGCATACCGGGATTTCCAAGCATGGTACGAGGAGGCCAAGCAGGACGAGCGGCTCATGCTCTCGGGCGACACCTTCATGACGGCATTCGGCAAGCTGGAAGGCACCGCTGGGCGCTTGATCCTCATGTTCCACATCATCGAGAATCCGTTTGCTCCCGAGGTGAGCGCCGACATCGTGAATCGGGTGGTCGATCTGGTGCGCTCCTACGTGATTCCGGCGTTCCGGTATGCATTGGGCGAGGTGGCAGGGGTTGACCTGTTTGATCAGTGGGTTGCCGACTTCATCATTCAGAACTTCGACAAAGCCCATGTGACCATGAGCGAAATCAAGCGCAGCGCTCGCAGGCAGTTCACCGACAAGAATTCGTGGTCGCAGGATCAGATGGTGCTGGGGGCCATGCAGATGTTGGAGCAAAGCGGTTGGGTGATTCGCACCGATGACGGCAGCAAAGAGCACATGCACATTGCCGAATGGGTGATCAATCCGACGCTGGGCGAGAAGTTTGCAGAGCACCGCAAGCGCGTGGTTTTGACCAAGCAGCGCCTGCGGGAGCACACCTACAGGTTGTCGAGCAAACCGGTCAAGCCGGTGCGCGGGTACACGCCCGACATGGATGAATGAGAAAGGGGCCAGCGGCCCCTTTTTTTCACGCGACTCCTTGTATCTGTTTCAGTGCAGCCTGAAGACCAGCCAACCCGCCAACGCGCTGGCCATCAATGAAGATCTGGGGCATCTGCCGGGCTTCGGGGTACTCTTTAAGCAGCGAGCCCATGACGACGCGATCCTCCGCGTCCATCTCTCCATAGCTCAACCCCTTAGCCTGCAGCAGCTGCTTGGCGGCCACGCAGTTGGGGCAGTTGGCTTTGCTGTAGATGGTGATGTTCATGTGTTGCCTCCTCTTGCTCGGATGGCGGCGGCAATCGTGTCGTGGTCATACGCCCAACATTGGCCTTTCATTTCCCAAACAACCTGAGCACACGCCTCGCGCTCTGCTGCGGCGACAAGGGCTTCAAAGGCTTTGAGTTCTCTTATGTGGACATCCACGCCTAAATTGCTGGGAGAAAAAAAGGAGTCATCACTTTCGTCATGTACCATGCCAGCCTCCCGCGCCATGCGGATGATGTCTTCTCTTGTCATGTGTTCTTCTCCTTGAGTTTGGCTTCGGTTGCCTCTTGAACTTTTTCCGCGTACTCACCTGCGGTCATGTATTGCGTGTATCCGACAGAGGCTCGAACCTTGTCACGTTCACCTCTATCCAGCCCAACCCATGTGCGCTTAGGCTTAATGGTCAGACTGGTTATTTCATGTGTACCTGCAACTAATGCGGCGGAGTACTCTGCAAAAGTTTCTGGAACTTCTACTGGCTTTTCAGCATCACGCATCAATTGAGTAAAGGCGTTGGTCATGAAAATGTTCCTTGTTGGCTTCTAATTTGCTGTTCAGTCAGGCAACAACCCCAACAACCCCAACCATTGCAGTTGCATACTGGGCGGGGAAGTGGGCCTTGATAGGCTTTTGGAGTTTCTGTCACAGGCTCCTGCACAGGCTCATAGTCCAGCCCCAACTCTCTGGCGTTCTCTGCCTTCTTGTCGAGGGCTTGCTGTCTCTTGGCTTCCTTGATGGCGGTGCGGAGGTTCCATGCGTCTATAGCAAGCTGCTTCGATTGCTCGCAATAAGCGTCATGATCGTCTTCAATCTTTGCCCTGAGAATCGGGTTCTCTCGAAAATCGCGCACCGTGTATTTCGTGAAGTCAATCAGGTGCTTTTGGTGAACGCGCTTTGAGGATGATCCGCACTTTTTGCACCTGACGGTGTGGTATGTCTCACTGCGCTCATAGTCACCGTAGCCAGATCGCACGTTTTCTTTCTGGTATTCAGCATCGCCACCACAAAATGGGCACGCTTCCAGCGCCTGCCGCATCGCGGCCAGTTGTTGTTCAGTCATGCTGTCACCCCAAAGTTAAACGCAATCAATTGGCAGAACAGACGGTACTGCTCCAACGCTCCTTTGTTGTTCTTATGTGTTTCTTCAATCTGCTTAGAAAACTCTGCAACTGTTCCTGTGAAGCATCCACAAACAACACGAACACCAATCTTTTCATCAACAAAAGCTGTTGTAAATCGTCCTGATGACTTTGCAGGCCCAATCAGAAGCCATGCTTTATGGTTTTGAACCTGAGCATTACCGGACACCAGAGCATCGCCGGACACCCGAGCATCGCCGGACACCCGAGCATCGCCGGACACCCGAGCATCGCCGGACACCCGAGCATTACCGTACACCTGAGCATTACCGTACACCCGAGCATTACCGTACACCCAAGCATCGCCGGACACCAGAGCATTACCGTACACCTGAGCATCGCCGGACACCCAAGCATCGCCGGACACCCAAGCATCGCCGTACACCTGAGCATCGCCGGACACCAGAGCATTACCGTACACCTGAGCATCGCCGGACACCCAAGCATCGCCGGACACCCGAGCATTACCGTACACCTGAGCATCGCCGGACACCCAAGCATCGCCGGACACCCAAGCATTACCGTACACCTGAGCATCGCCGGACACCCAAGCATCGCCGGACACCCAAGCATCGCCGCCCTGATCCAGATTTTTTTCGCACTCAACATAGCCGCCAAGATCACCGGCAGCTGCCAATAAACCAATAGCAGTCAACGCCCTGATTCGATACAGCGTTTTGCCTTCAAATTGTTTTGTGTCTGTTTTTACAAGTTCGTATTTCATTTGCTTTCCTCCAGCGCCTGCCGCATCGCGGCGATTTGTTTCTCGTTCATACCAGCCTCCAAATTCCAGTAATCGCAACTGTCCAGAACACTGTCAGGAACAGTGCCAGCAGCAGGAAGATTCGTTTGTTGTTCATACCTTGAGTCCTTTCTTCAGGCGCTTGATGTCCCTGCTTTGCGCAAGGGTCAGTGCGCGGTAGTGCTCGGCGCGAGTCTGCATCGTTTTGAGACGCGACTCCAGGTTCTGGATGCGTTTGTGCAGCGCGGTGACACCCGCCACGGTGTCTTGTGCAGATCGAAGTGTGTCGTTCATGACAGTGATTTCCATTTGCTTTTGGGTTCGTTGGCCCGGTCCACGTAGAAGTGGATCAGGAAGTTGAAAATCTGGGCGTAGGACATGGTGATGCCAGTGTCGGCTGCCAGTCTGCCCCGGATCAGGTCGATGTCTTTCGACACGGGGATCGTGACTCGCTTGGTTTTGGGGTCGATCATTTTGGTTCGCTTTCAAAGTGGATTTTTGGACATGACCGAATTGGATTTTTCGACATGACCGGATTCCACAGCCAAATCCGGGGTCAGTGCGTCCAGGATGGTCGGAGCCATGACCTCAAGGGTGCAAAAAACATCAAGCAAGCGCACCGTGGCCGCACTGGGGGCACGGGTGCCCGTGGTCCACTTGCGATAAGTGGACACCGGGACACCCAGCAAACCGGCTGCTCGGGTGTCTGTGAGTCCCCTGCGCTCGGCGAATGTGGTCAGGGACTGGCGAAAATGGCCCATCTGGGGGCTTTTGGGGTCGGTCATAGGGGTTACCTTGGGTAAGGGTCAAAAAAGCCCCCAGGGGTTAATCTGGGGGTTGGCGGGTCCGGTTTGTCCGGGTCAGAGGTCTAGGAACTTCTCAAGGGCGGGCAGGATCACGGCCATTGCCACTGCGATAAGAACCGCAATGATCATCGGTAACCCTTGGCCCGGGCCTCATGGCGTCCACGTTCGATAAGTGATCGGGCCTCTGTCTGGTCCTCTGGGGTCTCGGCGGTCAGCATGGCCCGGATGCTTTGGGCCACTGCTCGGGCCTTGTCGGGGTTCGTGGCCCGCTCGAATTTGTGGCCGTGTTCGATGTAGGCGGCTTCGGTATGGTTCATTCGTCAAGTCCTTTAGTGAGGCAAATTTGATTCACGCCGTTTTCGCGGATCGTGTGGCGTTCGTAAGTGATTCGCCCGGTGGCTTTGACAAACTCGAATTCGTCAACTTCCTCGGGTTCGGTGTCTTCACTGTCCCAGTCCATCACAAAGTAACGGACGGGTATTCGGTTCTCGTCTTCGATGTCTTCGGTCAGTTGATCCCGTTCATTCTCGGCATCATCTAACTGCGCCAGCAGGCTGGCCGCTTCGGTGAATCCCTCGGCATAGCAAAGGCGTTCGCGTTCTTCGGGGGTCATGCGGTTTAGGGGTAGGGTCATGGTTCAGTCCTTCATTGAAAATGGGGGATTACTTGGTTTTCCAGCAACTCAGGCGCGCTGGGTTTGCGCCAAAGGCCAGCGGATGCGGGGCCACGTGGTTTCCCGTCGAGTTTGGATACTGCGACAAAGTGGGTCGCGCTTTTCCACGTCATGCACTTGTCGTGCTTGCTGAAAACCCAGTCGCGGACAGTTGCGCCGCTTGCGTGAGGGTCATTGGTGAAAACGGCCACCAGTGCCCGGGCCATTTTCTCAGCAGCCCCGCGAGTGTTGAAAATCTGATTTTCAGTATGAGCGCCACCACGGACGCCGAATTCAAGGCAATATTTCATGTTGTCCCCCGGTTCAGCGATAAAGATAGTCCACACCGTCGATGGTGACGGTGGAATAGTCGACCATGACATCGCGGGCCGTGGCTTCCCAGTCGATGTGGATGTAATGGGGCAGGTTCGCGGGAATCTCGCCGCAGTCTTCGAGCATTTCCTGCACATAGTCGACAAAGTGCGATTCGCGGATCAGGGTCACGGGATACCAGTCGCCGCGCCACTGTTCATCGCCACCGTATCCCTTAAGGTCTTCGAGAATGGCAGTCAGGGTCTGCAGTTCTTGCGCTTCGGCTTCATCTAGCTTGATGTCTGAATACTCAGGATCAAGCACTTCCACGCGCTCGATCAAGTCGCGCACGTCGATGATGTCTTCATATTTCAGGTTGTTGGTGTCAATGGTTTTCATGGTGTTCAGTCCTTACGGGTTACGGGTTACAGGGAGAAAACGAAAAAGGTCACGCCCCAAACAGTCAGGGCAACCAGTGCAGCACCAAGCAGGATTCGCCCGCTCGATGGTTCACGGGTCTGCACGGTCCGCGGGTACATGGTGATGTACGTCAGTTGGTGGCGGTTCATGATGTGTTCCAGTTACGGTTACGGGTTGTTGATGGGATAAGTATAACCCATTGGGGCACGGTGTCAACAACTATTTTGCCCCATTGGGGTAAATCCCTAGTTTCGCCATCATTACCGCCCGGTCCCGTTCTTCGGCAGTCGAAAAGTAACCAACGTGCTTCACGGTCTCGCCCACACGGACAACACCGCGAAACCGCTTCGCAGCGACCCGAGGCACACGCTTTACTGTTTCGCCAGTGCGCAGCCAATGCAGGACGATTGAAGCGCTCACGGTTCGCCCGTTCCACTGCACACGGTTGCCACATGTCACATTTTCCACAGTAGTCCAGCTCCCGGCATCGTTCCAATGTTCCCAAGTCTCCCGGCGAATCAGTCGACTACCACGTTCGATGTATTCAAAGCCGGTACAGCGCGGCGCGGGTAATTGGGTTTTCGCAACCCTCGCAGGTTTGGCGGGTTTCTCGATTGCAACAGGTGCGGGCTTCGTTGGGTTCAGGAGTTCGTGCAGCTCGGCGTCAGTCATTGATTCGATCACGTCGAAGTCAATACCGGATTGTTGGATGCTGGGAAGCTCCCAAACCACATCCTCAAGTTCTTGGCGGTCCATGTGGTTCCTTTCGTCAGTGTTTCCATGTTACCAGTGTTTCCGTGATTCTGCAAGGGTGTGACAAATTCACTTGTAGAGGGGGATGAAGGTTTCCGGGATTCTGGAGATTCTGCAGGATTAAAAAAGTAATCGTCCAAAACCCTCGCCTGCGCGGAGTGCATTCGTACCAGCGTTGCAGAATCACAGCAACACTGGCAACACTTGACCCACTGGGTCACGGATTCCCGACCAATCAAAAAGACCCAATGACCCATTGGACACCTGCCCCATTGGGTGAAATCCTGCATCCTGACCCATTGGACACCTGCCCCATTGGGTGAAATCCTGCATCCTGACCCATTGGACTCATGATCCCATTGGGTCACTGCGCCACGGATTCTCGGGGTTGAGGGGGTGGGGGAGGGCCGGTGAAGGGTCACGGCTGGAGCTAAGGTACCGCGAACCAAATTTATATTTTTTCAGAGAACCCCTGCCCCAATGGGTTCACGTATTCAATAATCCCCTTTTCCCACCACCCGTGCTAGACTCAGGGCCACTATGGACACATTGAACCAATCATCCGTAGGCACGGTGGAGGCGGCAAGCCAATCCAGTGATCAACCCATCGAATTGCCCAACTGGCTCACCGCGCCTGATCTTCCCGCTCCCAAGCAATCGCGGGAGATGCGTGACCTCATCGTCATGCAGTACGAATCGGCCTATCCTCGCATCCTTGAGCGCATGTACTCGGGCAGCACACTGCAGGCCGCCATCGACGACGACTTTCGGGAAATCGACTCCGGGGCGTTTCTGCGCTGGATCAAAAAAGACCCCCTGCGTTTTTCGCTGTACAAGGAAGCCAAGGAAATTCGAACCGAGGCGTGGGCGGGCAAGATCATCGAACATGCCGTGGCCTCGGACTCAGCGGAGGACGTGCAGCGCTCCAAGCTGATCGTGGACACCTACAAGTGGCTCATGGCCGCTGACAACCGGCGCACCTACGGCGACACCAAGACCATCGACCTCGGTGGCTCCATTTCGGTCACTGCCGCGCTGGCGCAGGCACAAGCCCGGGTGATTGAAGCCGAGGTGATTGACGTAATCGAAAAGGACAACGATGCAGAAGCCTAGATACAGTGCCGAGGAGGAGCAGCTTCTCATGGCCCAGCTTTGGTCTCCCCAGATCAAAGATGACCCGGAGACGTTCGTGCTGTTCTCGTTCCCGTGGGGCCAGCCGAACACGCCGCTGGAGAAGTTCAAAGGCCCGCGCCGCTGGCAGCGCCGAGCACTGCGCCGCATCGCACAGTTCATCAAGGACAACCGAGACAAGCTGGACAACGACCAGTTAATCGACGCGCTCAGGAGAGCCGTGTCCTCGGGGCGCGGGGTGGGGAAGTCCGCCCTCGTGTCGTGGCTGATCCTGTGGATGCTGACAACCCGGATCGGCAGTTCCGTCATCGTCTCGGCCAACAGCGAGAACCAGTTGCGCAAAGTGACATGGGGCGAGTTGACCAAGTGGACCACCATGGCGATCAACTCACACTGGTGGGAACCCACGGCCACATCGCTCCAACCCGCCCAGTGGCTGACCGAGTTGGTCGAGCGTGACCTCAAGAAAGGCACCCGGTACTGGGGCGCTGAGGGGAAACTGTGGAGCGAGGAGAACCCAGACGCCTACGCCGGTGTCCACAACATGGACGGCATGATGGTGATCTTCGACGAAGCCTCAGGTATCCCAGACAGCATCTGGTCCGTGGCTGCGGGCTTCTTCACGGAGAATATTCTCGACCGGTACTGGTTCGCGTTCTCCAACGGACGGCGCAACACCGGGTACTTTTATGAGGCTGTGGATGGGTCGAAGCGAGACTTTTGGGAGTCCGAGAAGATCGATGCTCGGGAGGTCGAGGGCACCGACAAGTCGATTTACGACCAGATCATCGCCGAATACGGCGAAGACTCCGACGAAGCCCGGGTCGAGGTGTATGGCGACTTCCCCAAGAGCGGAGAAGACCAGTTCATCGGTCCCCACCTCGTTGAAGATGCGTTCAAGCGGCCCAAGTACAAAGACGCCACCGCCCCCGTGGTGCTCGGAGTTGACCCGGCCCGGGGCGGCATGGACTCCACGGTCATCGTGGTGCGTCAGGGGCGGGATTTGGTAGCGATCAAGCGCTTCAAGGGTGACGACACCATGACCACCGTGGGCAACGTCATTGACGCAATCGAAGAATACAAGCCCGCGCTCACGGTGATCGACGAAGGTGGTCTCGGGTACGGCATCCTTGACCGTCTGACCGAGCAGCGGTACAAGGTGCGCGGGGTCAACTTTGGCTGGAAGGCCAAAAACCCCGTGATGTGGGGCAACAAGCGAGCGGAACTGTGGGGCGCGATGCGCGACTGGCTCAAGACCGCCAGCTTGCCCAAGGACCGGTTGCTCAAAAACGACCTGGTCGGCCCCATGAAGAAGCCCAACTCGGCGGGCACCATTTTCTTGGAAGGGAAAAAGGAGATGAAAGCACGCGGCCTGGCGTCCCCCGACGCTGCTGATGCGATTGCCGTCACCTTTGCCTTCCCGGTAGCCAGCCGCGACGGAAACAGTCGATCCGCGCCCAAGCGCACCATTCATTCCGGCACCCCTGTGGCAAGCTGGATGGGAGCCTGAAATGCCCCTCGTCAAGTCAACCAGCAAAGAAGCCTTCCGCAAGAACGTCAAAGCCGAGGTGAACGCGGGCAAACCGGTCAAACAGGCCGTGGCGATCGCTTATTCCGTCAAGCGCCAGGCCGCGGCGCCTAAAAATTCAGCACCGAAGAAAAAATGAACCTCCAAGCCCTCCAAGACTGCCTGATCGTCGAGCCTGAGATCGAAAAACACGCACTTTTGCAGCTTCTGCGCGCCAAACAGACCGGTTTCGGGATCGTTTTGGCCGCTGGCCCGGCTGCCAAAGAGGTCAAAGTTGGGGATAAAATCTGCTTCGGCGAGTTTGTCGGACAAGAATTCAGCTTCGACAAGCACGATTACCTCGTGATGCGCGAGGATCACATCCTTGGAGTGGTTGAGCAATGAGCGATCCAACCGGAATCAATGCTGCGGCCAATGTCGCAGTCAACGGGCCGGAAACCCCCGGCAAAGGCAACTCCGAAGTGCTCGCAGAGGCGCGTCAGCGCCTGAACATGGCCATCAACGCGCTCTCCGAGAGCCGCGAAGACGAGATCGACGACCTGCGCTTCTACGCTGGCTCGCCCGACAACCAGTGGCAGTGGCCCGCCGACGTGCTCCAGACGCGCGGAGCGGTCCAAGGACAGACGATCAATGCCCGGCCTTGCCTGACCATCAACAAGCTGCCCCAGCACGTCCACCAGGTCACCAACGAGCAGCGCATCAACCGCCCCGGCATCAAGGTGATCCCGGCCAACGACGAGGCCGAGGCCGATGTGGCCGAGGTCTTCAACGGTGTGATCCGCCACATCGAGTACATCTCTGACGCCGACGTCGCCTACGACACCGCGTGCGAGAACCAGGTGGCCTACGGCGAGGGTTACATCCGCATCCTGACCGAGTACTGCGACGAGAACAGCTTCGACCAAGAAATCAAAATCGGGCGCGTGCGAAACAGCTTTTCGGTCTACATGGACCCGCTGATGCAAGACCCGACCGGCGCTGACGCGCGCTGGTGCTTCATCACCGAAGACCTGACCAAGGCCGAGTACGAGCGCCTGTACCCCAACGCGGCCCCTGTAAGCACGCTCATGAGCCTGGGCGTGGGTGACCAGTCGGTGCAGCAGTGGATCAACGAGAACACGATCCGCATCGCCGAGTATTTCTACTACGAGACCAAAAACGAGACCCTGAACCTGTACCCGGGCAACGTGGCAGTGTTCGCTGGCACGGCCATGGACAAGCTCCAGCGCGCCCAGTGGGGCAAGCCGCTCAAGAGCCGCAAGTCCGAGCGCAAAGTGGTCAAGTGGTGCAAGATCAACGGCTACGAGATTCTCGAGGAATCGACCTGGGCCGGTAAGCACATCCCCGTGGTGCGCGTGGTCGGCAACGAATTCGAGGTCGACGGCCGGATTTACATCAGCGGCCTGGTCCGCAACGCCAAAGACGCCCAGCGCATGTACAACTACTGGGTGTCCCAGGAAGCTGAGATGCTGGCGCTGGCACCCAAGGCGCCGTTTATCGGTTACGGCGGCCAGTTCGAGGGCTACGAGTACCAGTGGAAGACGGCCAACACCAACAACTGGCCCTACCTCGAGGTCAACCCCGACGTCACCGACGGCCAAGGCAACATCCTGCCGCTGCCCCAGCGCGCGCAGCCCCCGATGGCCTCAAGCGGCCTGCTGCAAGCCAAACAGGGCGCCTCCGAGGACATCAAGTCCTCTACCGGCCAGTACAACGCCTCGCTGGGCATGACCAGCAACGAGCGCTCTGGCAAGGCCATCCTGGCGCGTCAAAAAGAGTCGGATGTGGGCACGTACCACTATGTCGACAACCTGGCGCGCGCGATTCGCCACATCGGCCGACAGCTCGTGGACCTGATTCCGAAGATTTACGACACCCAGCGCGTGGCCCGCATCATTGGCGAGGACGGCGAGCCGTCGACCGTCAAGATCGACCCGACTCAGCAGGAGCCGATCCGCAAGATCGTCAACGAGCAGGGCATCGTCATCGAGAAAATCTACAATCCGGGCATTGGCAAGTACGACGTGCGCGCCATCAGCGGCCCCGGTTACGCCACCAAGCGCCAAGAATCGCTTGAGGCGATGGCCCAACTGCTCCAAGGCAACCCGGAGCTGTGGAAAGTGGCTGGCGATCTGTTCATCAAAAACATGGACTGGCCGGGCGCGCAGGAGATGTCCAAGCGCTTTGCCAAGGTCATCGACCCCAAGATCATCTCCGACGACGACAAGTCGCCCCAGCTCCAGGCTGCCGAGCAGCAAATCCAGGCCATGGGTCAAGAGATGGAGCAGATGCATCAGATGCTCATGAACGTGCAGCAGAGCATGGAGGCGCGCGATCTCGAGATCAAGGAGCAGGCCAACTTTATCAAGGCGTTCGACGCCGAAACCAAGCGCCTGACTGCCTTGCAAGCTGGTTTGACGCCCGAGCAGGTGCAAGAATTGGTCATGAACACCCTGTCCGCCGCTCTGGACACCGGCGACGTGATCGCGCAGATGTCGGCCGAAGAATCCCGTGGAGAATCCAATGAAATGCTCTGATTTCATCGGCGAGCTGTTCTTGGCCCGCGATGTGGCCCATTCTGTGCATCTAAACACGCGCAGCTACGCCAAACACATGGCGCTCAACACCTTCTACGACGAGATCATTGAACTGGCCGACGGCTTGGCCGAGGCCTACCAAGGCCGCCACGGTCTCATTGGCCCAATCAGCTTGCGTTCTGCGCGAAAAACGACGAACATTGTCGAATTCCTTGAGGATTCGCTGGCAGAGATCGAAAAGAGCCGGTACGAGGCATTTGACAAGAGCGACACCGCCTTGCAGAACCTGGTCGATGGTATCGTCGAGCTGTATTTGAGCACTTTGTATCGTTTAAAGTTCTTGGCATAAGGAGCCAACCATGTCTTCGACATACAAGCAGATTTCCGCAACCGCCATGATCAAGCCCGCCGCGGGCAAGCTCAAAGGTCTTTTCGTGAGCGCTGCATCGAGCACGCCCACCGTCACCATCTACGACTCGGCCGCGTACAGCACGTCCGACCCGAAAATTCTTGACACCTTCACCCCGGTGGCGGGCACCAACCACAACTTTTACGACGGCATCTATGCCAAAAACGGCCTGTACGTCGTGATTACCGGCACCGTCAGCGCAACCATCGCATTCGAGTAAGGCAGCATCATGGCAGACGTGAAAATCTCCAATCTGCCAGCAGCCGACACGCCGCTGGCAGGCACCGAACAAGTCCCCCTTGTCCAGGACGGCGTCACCAAGAAAGCCACGGTCAGCGACATCGTGGCCGCCGCGGCTACGGGCGTCACTGACGTCACGGCAACGTCGCCCATTCTCTCCAGTGGCGGCACGACGCCCGACATCAGCATGCCCGCGGCCAGCGCCAGCGTCAGCGGCTATCTGACTTCGACCGACTGGAACACGTTTAACAGCAAAGGTTCGGGCACTGTCACCGGCGTCACAGCGACCTCGCCCGTGCAGTCTAGCGGTGGCACCGCGCCCGTGATCAGCATGCCCGCGGCCAACGGCAGCACCAGTGGCTACCTGACCTCGACCGACTGGAACACGTTCAACAACAAGCAGCCTGCTGGGTCTTACCTGACCAGCGGCGGCGCGCTGGGCACCCCGTCCAGCGGCACGGCCACCAACTTGACCGGCCTGCCCCTATCGACCGGCGTCACGGGCATCCTGCCGGTGGCCAACGGCGGCTCGGGCACAGCGACGCCCAGCTTGGTGGCGGGCACCAATGTGACCATCAGCGGCACTTGGCCCAACCAGACCATCAATGCCACCGGCGGTGGCGGTGGCGGCGATGTCACCGGCCCGGCCTCCAGCACCGACAACGCAATTGCGCGATTCGACGGTACGACCGGCAAATTGATTCAAAACTCAGGTGTGCAGATCAACGATGCTGGCGAAGTGAGCGTCGGCGTTTGGAAGGGCACCGAAATTGGCATCTCCTACGGCGGCACAGGCGCAGCCAGCGCCAGCCAAGCCCGGGGCAACTTGCTGCCTTCTTACACTGGCAACAGCGGCAAAGTGCTAGCTGTCAACACTGGCGCGACTGACGTCGAGTGGGTTTCCGCTGGCGGCGTGGGCACCGTGACCTCGGTCGATGTGTCCGGCGGTACAACCGGCCTGACCACCTCGGGCGGCCCGATCACCGGCTCTGGCACGATCACGCTGGCTGGCACCCTGGCCGTGGCCAACGGCGGCACTGGCGCCACAACGGCCGGTGGCGCGCGCACCAACCTGGGCGCGGCCGCCTCGGGCGCCAACAGCGACATCACCTCGCTATCGGGCATCACCGGCGCGATCGGCACGGCCGACTACGTCACCTTCGACACCGCTTACGCCACCACCCTGGCTGCGGGCCAGCTTGGTTGGGACGGCAACAACACGCTGGGTCTGGGCATGGCGGGCGGCAACGTCATCCAGCACATTGGGGAAGACGGCTTCTACTACATCAAAGCCTCCTCGACCATCACCAAAGGTCAGGTAGTGATGTTCACGGGTGCTGTGGGCGCCTCTGGCGTGCCCACAGGCGCACCGGCTACTGGCGTGTCCGATGGCTCGTACATCATGGGTGTCGCTGCCGAGAACATTGCAACCAACGGCTTTGGTCTGGTGCAGTTCCAAGGCACGCTCAAAAATGTTGACACCAGTGGATTTGCCGATGGTGACATCCTTTGGTACGACCCGGCTGTCACCGGCGGCCTGACCAAGACCAAGCCGTCTGCTCCTAACGTCAAGGTGCAGATCGCTGCAACCATCAACGGCGGCAGCTCAGGTGGTGGCACCATTTTGATCCGCGTGAGCGCTGGTTCTGTGCTGGGCGGCACCGACTCCAACGTGCAGTTTGGCACGCTGGCCAACGGCAACCTGATCCAGTACAACAGCACCGCGGGCTACTGGGAAAACGTGGCACCCAGCGCAATCACGGGTGTGGGCAGCTTGGCCAACGCGCTGACGATTGGCACGGGCTTGAGCGGCACCAGCTACAACGGCTCGTCTGCTGTGACCGTGGCCATCGACAGCACCGTGGTGACTTTGTCGGGCACGCAGACGCTGACGGGTAAAACGATCTCCGGCGCCAGCAACACGCTGACCAACATTGGCAACGGGTCGTTGACCAACAGTTCGGTGACCGTCAACGGCACCGCAATCTCCTTGGGTGCCTCGGGCACTGTGACCGTCCCGATCAGCACCGGTGTGACCGGTCTGGGTACTGGCGTGGCTACGGCCTTGGCTGTCAACGTGGGCAGCGCTGGCGCGCCTGTGGTGAACGGCGGTGCACTGGGTACGCCTTCCAGCGGTACGCTGACCAACGCGACCGGTTTGCCCATCAGCACCGGTGTGTCGGGCCTGGGCACCAACGTTGCCACGTTCCTGACCACACCGTCGTCCGCCAACCTGATCGCGGCCATGACCGACGAGACTGGCACGGGCGCACTGGTGTTTGGCACAGCGCCCGCGCTGACCAACCCCACGGTCACCAACTACACCGAGACCGCGTACAGCGCCAACAGCTCGACTGCGATCTCGCTGTCGCTGGCCAACGGCACGGTGCAGATCATCACGCTGACCGGCAACGCCACGATCACCATGCCCACTGCTGTGGCGGGTAAGTCGTTCATCATGTACCTGCGTCAGGATGCCACCGGCAGCCGCACAGTCACATGGACAACGGTCAACTGGCCAGGCGGCACGGCACCGACAATCACCAGCACCGCGTCGAAGCAGGACATCTATTCCTTCTTCAGCGATGGCACAAGCTGGTACGGTGTCACCGTGGGTCAAAACTACACTGCTTGAGGTAGCTAATGTTTGCTGCTGGAAAAACCGCAGGCGCCGCCGCAGCAGTGGCAGCCAACTACATCGAAGACGTATTCAGCACATACCTCTACACAGGCAACGGCTCTACCCAGACGATCACCAACGGGATTGATCTGGCGGGTAAGGGCGGGTTGGTTTGGATTAAACCAAGGGCGTCGGCAACAACAAAATCTCATTCTTGGTGGGATACTTTTCGTGGTGCTACAACTTATGTTTCATCAAATTTAACCAACGGAAATATTTCAGAACCAAACGGGTTAACTTCATTTAACTCCGATGGCTTCACAATTGGAACAAACTCAACAGTAAATGAAAGCGGATATGGTGTTGCCTCATGGACATTCCGCAAGCAGCCGAAGTTCTTTGATGTGGTGACGTATACGGGTGATGGTTCTGGATCAAGAGCAATCTCGCATTCTTTGGGCAGTGCGCCTGGATGCATGATTGTCAAACGAACCAACCTTGCAAACGATTGGGTTGTGTATCACCGCGCAACATCAGCAACACCTTGGAATGATATTGGCGCATTAAACAAAACGGATGCTTGGTATATCGGCGCTGGCGCTGGCTTCTTTGGCGCTGCTCCAACAAGCACAACATTCACTGTTAATTCAAACCTAAACAACAACGGCGACACTTACGTCGCCTACCTATTCGCCCACAACGCAGGCGGCTTTGGCCTGACGGGTACGGACAATGTGATTTCGTGTGGGTCTGTCACAACCGATAGTAGTGGCAATGGCTCAGTTACATTAGGTTATGAACCACAATGGCTTTTGGTCAAACGAACTGATGATGTTTCGCAATGGTACTTGGCTGACAATATGCGAGGTATGCCTGTTAGTGGAGATGGTGCTCGTTTGTTTCCAAATCTGAGCAACGCTGAAAGCACATCTGCTTCTTGGTTTAGGCCAAACGCAACTGGGTTTACGATTGATTCGGGAATGTTTGGATCGGCAGTCAATTTAGTCTACATCGCCATCCGCCGTGGCCCGATGAAAGTGCCTACGGATGGGACTAAGGTGTTTGCTCCTGTCGCGTATACGGGAAACAACACAGACAGGACGGTTTCAGCGCCTTTTGTCACCGATTTGGCAATTGTAAAAAGCAGGGATGCCAGTGTAAGCGCAGGGGCAACATGGGGCGACAGGCTCCGTGGACAGGCTGCTTTGGATTCTTCAAGCACTGGAGCAGAATTTTCTGCTGCTTCTGTATTTCAAGCTAACCCTTGGGATGTTCAAGGAGGCGTGAAAATAGGCAGTGGCGCAAATGCCACAAACAACAGCGGAACAACTTATGTTGACTGGATGTTCCGCCGCGCCCCCGGCTTCTTTGATGAGGTGTGCTATACGGGGAATTTGACGCAAAGAAATATTAATCACAATTTAACAGTCATTCCTGAGTTGTTCATTGTTAAGTCAAGAAGTGCTGTTGCGGCTTGGTATGTCTCGTATTACAAGTCCTCCACTCAGGACATGGAGGGGTTTTTAAATACGACAGCCGCACTCACAACTAGAGACTGGTCAAGCGGAATTTCTGGAGCTGCTTCTACAACCACAACTTTCTCTGTCGGCCCGTACACAGACATCAACAACTCAGGATCAACCTACGTCGCCTACCTTTTTGCATCCTGCCCCGGCGTGAGCAAGGTCGGCAGCTACACAGGCAACGGCACAACACAAACCATCGACTGCGGGTTTGCTGGTGGCGCTCGGTTTGTGTTGATCAAGCGCACCGACAGCACTGGTGACTGGTACGTCTATGACACGGCCCGTGGCATGACAACGCTGACAGACCCGTACCTGCTGCTCAACAGCGCAGCGGCTGAATCGGCTACGCTTGGCTCTGTGACAACTGTCAGCACAGGCTTTGCAGTGGATGCCAGCATCTTGGCTGCTGTCAACACCAACGGCGCAAGCTACATTTATTTTTCTGTGGCGTAGAGTATGAAGTACATCGACAACACTCAAGCCCTAAGCCTTCTGCAATCGCACAAGGTGACAGCCGTGGACAGCCGTAAAGTGGTCAATGACGCTATGAACAACAACATCTGGGAAATTGATGTTTTGATGCTGGACAATGGACAAGCGATTGGCCTTGAAGGTGATGGCAATTCCGTCTCCTACTGGCTGATCGAGCCGCAAGACTTTAAGGAGTAATCATGGAAATCCGAATCCGCGCCACTGGCGCAGTCGTTTACGAAAACGAGTTCCGCGCTATGTTCCCCAACACAGGCTTTCCCGTGCAGCTCACCGCCGAGATCATCAACGACTTTGGCGGGGATGTGGTGCTGTATGGTCCATATCCGACACCTGGTCGGTATCAGATTGTTTTCCGCGATGGTATCGAGCAGCGTGATGGTCAGTGGTTCACCAAGTACAGCGTGGCCGACATGGAGCAAGATGCCAAGGACGCACTCGACGCACAGCAGGCTCGCAACCTGCGCCAACAGCGCGATCAGGAACTGGCAAAATCCGACTGGCGTGTCATCAAGGCGCTTGAGTCCAACACACCTCAAGATTTTGAGTGGGCCGCATACCGCCAAGCGTTGCGTGACATTACCGCGCATCCCGACTTCCCTTGGACCGATCTGCCCAAAGCACCCGGAGCACAATGATGGACTACAACCCGCTGACCCAAAAAGTCATCTACCTTGAGCCGCACGTTGACAACACCAAGCTGGCCGTTGTTGACCTGACACCCGAGGAGATCGAGCGCGACAAGCAGATCGCCATGATGAAGTTGCGTGCCGAACGCAACCAGCGCCTGCTGGCCTGCGACTACACCCAGCTCCCCGATTTCAAGGGCGACAGCGCCGCGTTTGCCGCGTACCGCCAAGCCCTGCGTGATCTGCCCGCCAATGTGGCCGATGCGCGCGAACCAATCAACTGGCCCGCAAAGCCTTGAATCACCCAATATAGCGTGCTATATTGACAAAAACCGTACCGGCGAGGTTCACCGGGCACTCTCACGAGTAAACAATGACTGAAGAAGTCCAAACCCTAGCGGAAGTAGACTCCGCGCCAGCTCCCGAGGTGACGGCCACCGCGGATCAAGCCACAAATGCGCCGGAAGTCGCTGAGAATCAGCCAGAGCAAACGCCCGAGGAGAAGAAATTCACCCAGGCCGAGCTGGACGCGATGATCGGCAAACGCCTCGCAAGAGAGCAGCGTAAATGGGAACGCGAACAGCAGGCCAAGGCCGCCGAAAGGCAAGCCGCAGCCAAGGTGCCTGACCAGCTCCCGCCCGTTGATCAGTTCGAGTCGCCCGAAGCCTACGCGGAAGCGCTGGCCGAAAAGCGTGCTCAAGAGTTGATCGCGCAGCGTGAGGCTGCCAAGCAGCAAGCCCAGATCATGGAGCAGTACCATGACAAGGAGGAGGAAGTTCGGGGCAAGTACGACGACTTCGACCAAGTCGCCTACAACCCGAATCTGCCGATCACCGACGTCATGGCTGAGACAATCCGGGCTTCGGACATTGGTCCCGAGTTGGCTTACCACCTCGGCTCCAACCCCAAAGAAGCTGAACGCATTGCCAAACTCTCGCCCTTTTTGCAGGCAAAAGAGATTGGTCGGATCGAGGCCAAATTGGCCGCAGAACCACCCGTCAAGAAAACTTCGTCAGCGCCTGAGCCTATCCGTCCGGTGACTGCGCGAGCTACGAATTCCGGTGTCACTGACACCACCGATCCTCGGTCCACAAAGACCATGAGTGACTCGGAGTGGATCGAAGCCGAACGCAAGCGCCAGATTGCCAAGCTCCAGGCACAACGCAACCGCTAATTTGAAAGGACAATCATGTCTAACAGTTTGCTTACGATCGACATGATCACCCGCAAATCTCTCGAAATCCTCGAGAACAACCTGGTGATCACCCGCAACGTGAACCGTCAGTACGACGACAGCTTCGCTGTCGAAGGCGCCAAGATCGGTTCGACTCTGCGTATCCGCCTGCCCGACCGCGCTCTGGTGACTGACGGTGCCGCCCTGCAAGCCCAGGACGACAACGAACAGTACACCACTCTGACGGTCTCCAGCCAGAAGCACATCGGCGTGAACTTCACTTCTGCCGAACTGACCATGCAGTTGGACGACTTCGCAGAGCGCGTGCTCAAGCCCCGTATCAGCCAGCTCGCCTCGAGCGTGGACGCTGACGTGGCCAACGCCTACCAAGGCATCTACCAGTCCGTCGGCACCCCCGGCACCACTCCCGCTTCTGCTCTGGTTCTGCTGCAAGCTCACCAGAAACTGAACGAGATGGCCTCGCCGATGATGCCCCGTTACGCTACGGTCAACCCCGCAGCCAACGCTGGCCTGGTCGACGGCCTCAAAGGTCTGTTCAATCCCACCGACACCATCAGCCGCCAGTTCAAGAACGGCATGATGGGCGAAGGCGTGCTGGGCTTCGAAGAAGTCAACATGTCCCAGTCGATCAAGAACCTGACCACTGGTACACGCACTGCTACGGCCAACACCCTGCAAGTGAACACCACCGTGACCACTCAAGGTCAGTCGACCATCTCGATCAAGTCCGGCACCGGCTCGGCCACGATCAAGAAGGGCGAAGTGTTCACCATCGCTGGCGTGTACGCTGTGAACCCGCAGACCCGCGAGTCCACCGGCAGCCTCCAGCAGTTCACCGTGACTGCTGACGCCGTTGCTTCCAGCGGCACTTGGACAACTGTGAACGTGTCTCCGGCCATGTACACCGCTGACCAGGCTCTGGCCACCATCGATGCTTTCCCGGTTGCTGATGCTTACATCAACTTCCTGGGCGCCGCTTCGACGACCTACCCGCAGAACATGGTCTACCACAAGGATGCCATCGCTTTTGCCACCGCCGACCTGCTCCTGCCCCAGGGCGTGGACATGGCCTCGCGCGCTGTGCACAACGGTATCAGCCTGCGTGTGGTTCGCCAGTACGACATCAACAACGACCGTATGCCGACTCGTGTTGACGTTCTGTACGGTTACAGCACCATCCGTCCGCAGATGGGCTGCCGTATCTGGGGTTAATCTGAAACGGGGGCTACGGCCCCCTTTCCAAATTCGTTTTGAAAGGAAATCATCATGGCTCTCCCTAACGGTGCTGGTGGCTACCAGCTTGGCGATGGCAACCGCAGCGAACTTCGCATTGGTTACTCCGCCGCGGCTCAAACCGCAACTTCCACTGCTACCCTGACCGCCGCCCAGATCACTGGCAGCGTGCTGGTGGCAAACCCCTCGACCTCTGCTGCAACGTACACCCTGCCTTCTGGCTCGGACATCGACGCAGTCGTCACCAGTGCTACCGTTGGCAGCACTTTTGACCTGAGCATCGTCAACATCGGCACCAGCTCTGGTACCGTGACGCTGTCCCTGGGTACTGGCCTGACCGACGGCGGCAACGCTACCGTCACCATCGCCATCACTTCGAGCGCTCTGTTCCGTTTCCGCAAGACCGCGGACGGCGCTTACTCGGTGACCAAGATTGCCTAATTGGCCGTCAACCTAAAACGGGGCTTCGGCCCCGTTTTTACATGGAGAATCACATGCCCCAAATCCTGATGACCCACCCCGACCATGGCTCCAAATTCGCCATGTCCGAGACCGAGGCTGTCCATGATGAAAAATTCGGCTGGACGCGATATACTGACGCCACGCCAGAAGTGGCGGCACCCGTCGAGAAGCGCAAGTACACCCGCCGAGTGACAACTCAAACCCTCGAACAGCCCAACGACGAGCAGTCGGCAAGCGACGAATCCGCAGGAGAGTAAGATGTCTTACACCGCAGGCGACCAGATCACCCGAGCGCTTCGACTGCTTGGCGTTCTCGCCGCAGAAGAAACCCCCACAGCCTCGATGGCGCAGGATGCGCTGGTGACGTTCGACCAGATGGTCGACAGTTGGAACACTGAGCGCCTGTCGGTTTACTCCACCCAGGACCAGGTCTTTTTGTGGCCGGTCGGCGAGATCAGGCAGACCCTTGGCCCCACCGGCGACCTGGTGGGCAATCGTCCGATCTTGATCGACGACGCCACCTATTTCCGCGATCCCCAGACCAATGTGTCCTACGGCATCAAGCTGATCAACCAGCAGCAGTACGACGGCATCGCGGTCAAGACGGTCACCTCGACATACCCCCAAGTGCTGTTCGTGAACATGACGTTCCCGGACATCACCATGTACATTTACCCCAAGCCCACGCGGGTCTTGGAGTGGCACTTCATCTCGGTCGAGGAGCTGTCGCAGCCCGCCACGCTCAACACCGTGCTGCACTTCCCGCCCGGTTACATGCGGGCCTTTGCCTACAACCTGGCCATGGAGCTGGCGCCCGAGTACGGCGTCGAGCCGTCGCCGCAGGTGCAGCGCATTGCCATGACCAGCAAGCGCAACCTCAAGCGCATCAACAACCCCGACGATGTGATGGCACTGCCCTACGCCATCGTGGCCACACGCCAGCGCTTCAACATCTACGCCGGTAACTACTGATGAAGACCCCGATCCTTGGCTCCAGCTATGTGGCCCGCAGCGTCAACGCTGCCGACAGCCGCATGGTCAACCTGTTCCCGGAAGCTGTCCCGGAAGGGGGCAAGGAGGCGGCATTTTTGCAGCGCGCGCCGGGCCTCAAGTTCCTGCAAGCCGTCGGCAGCGGCCCCATCCGGGGGCTGTGGGTGGCCAAGGCGCACATCGACCAGATGTACGTGGTCTCGGGCGTCAACGTCTACAAGCTCAGCAGCACCACCGGCACGCCGACGCTGATCGGCCAGGTTTCGGGCACCGGCCCGGTCTCGATTGCCGACAACGGCACGCAGATCTTTTTCGCCTGCAACGGCCCCAGCTACATCTACAACATCGACACCGGCGTGTTCGGCCCCATCACGGACCCGGACTTCCCCGGCGCCGTGACCGTGGGGTTCCTGGACGGCTATTTCGTGTTCAACGAACCCAACAGCCAAAAGGTTTGGGTGACCGCGCTGCTCGACGGTTACGACATAAACGCACTCGAATTCGCCAGCGCCGAAGGCTCCCCGGACGGCCTGGTGGCCGTCAACGTGGATCACCGCGAGGCGTGGCTGTTTGGCACCAACTCGATCGAGGTCTGGTACGACGCTGGCCTGGCGGACTTCCCGCTGGCGCGCATCCAGGGCGCTTTTAACGAGTTGGGCCTGGCCGCCGCGTTCTCCGTGGCCAAGCTGGACAACACCCTGTTCTGGCTGGGCCGCGACGACCGCGGTCAGGGCATCGTCTACCGCGCCAACGGCTACACGGGCCAGCGCGTGTCCACGCACGCCGTGGAGTGGCAAATCCAGCAGTACGGCGACATCTCGGATGCCATCGCCTACACCTACCAGCAGGACGGCCACAGCTTCTACGTGCTGACCTTCCCCAGCGCCAACGCCACTTGGGTTTACGATGCTGCGACCCAGGCTTGGCACGAGCGCGCCGGGTTCCAGAATGGCCAGTTCACCCGCCACCGTTCGAATTGCCAGTGCAATTTCAACGGCGCGATCGTCGTGGGCGACTTCGAGAACGGCAACATTTACCAGTTCGACCTGGACGTCTATGCCGACAACGGCCAAATTCAGAAGTGGCTGCGCTCTTGGCGCGCCCTGGCCACTGGCCAAAACAACCTGAACCGGACGACCCAGCACAGTCTGCAACTGGACGCCCAGGCCGGGCACTTCATGGAGCCGGTGCCGGTGGAGGAAGACGTCTTCCTGATCACCGAAAACGGCATGCGCCTGACGACCCAGAATGACGACCTGCTGGTCACCGAGACCCCGGAAACCGTCTACGTCAATCCCGAGCCGCAATTCATGCTGCGCTGGTCGGACGATGGCGGCCACACTTGGTCGAATGAGCACTGGCTGGGCGGCGGCGCCGTCGGTCAGTACGGGCGCCGGATCATCTGGCGCCGCCTGGGTATGACTCTCAAGCTGCGCGACCGGGTCTATGAGGTCTCGGGCACCGACCCGATCAAGATCGCCATCATGGGCGCCGAGCTGCACGGCCAGGGAACCAATGCCTAACATCACCAATATCCCGGCCGCCCGGGTCGAGATCATCGACCAGCGCACGGGACTGATGTCCCGGGAGTGGTATCGCTTTTTCCTGAACCTGTTCCAGTTGACCGGGGGTGGCAGCACCGACGTCAGCCTGGAAGACCTGCAACTTGGCCCACCGGTGGTGGACCGCTCGGGTGAATTCGACGTGATTCGCACCGAACTGGGCACCCAACCGCCTACAATCCCACCTGGGGCACTCTCGGGCTACGCCATCGAGCCGAGCGCCATCACGCTGACGGCGTCGCCCTTTACCTACGTCAACAACACCGGTTACACGGTCGACGTGATTGTCAGCGGCGGGGGCGTTTCGCTCTTGGAATTTTCCCGGAACGGTGTTACATTTTTCAGCACCGGCAGTTTCTACGGGATGTTCACGCTTTCTCCCTATGATCGGCTGCGGGTCACGTACCAGACGCCGCCACAAATGACTCTTGTACCGAGGTAAAGATGACCACCGCAACCCTTTCTCCCGCACCGAAGCTACAGTTTTTCGACGCCAACGGCAACCCGCTGGTGGGCGGCAAACTGTACTCGTATGCCGCCGGTACGACGACGCCCTTGGCCACCTACGCCAACTACAACGGCTCGATTTCGAACACCAACCCGGTCATTCTGGACTCGCGCGGCGAGGCCAATGTGTGGCTGTCTTCGAGCTACTACAAGCTCAAGCTGACCGACAGCAACGACGTGGAAATCTGGACCGTGGACAACATCGGTGGCTTTGCCACCATGGCCGACATGACCGCGGCGATCAACGCGGTGCTGGCCAGCTTGGCAGCCAGCGGCGGTTCGGCCCTAATTGGGTTCATCCAAGCTGGTACAGGCGCTGTGGCCACCACGGTGCAGGCCAAACTGCGCCAGGTCATCAGCGTTAAGGACTTTGGCGCCGTGGGTGACGACAGTCACGATGACACGACCAACATCCAAGCAGCCATCGACTACGCCAACAGCATCGGCGGCGATGTCTACTTCCCTGCGGGCACTTACAAGATCACCAACGCGCTGACAATCGACAACAGCGCCAGCAGCAGCGAGTATTACAAAGCGTCGATTTACGGTGACAGCTCGGCCAGCGCCCGCATTCACGGCGGCGCAGGCAGCTACAACATGCTCGAAATCAGCGGTGGTTCTACCGGCGCGGGCATCCACAGTCACCAAGTTATTCGCGGTCTGTTCTTCGTTAAGGATGACAACCTGGGCAACCTGATCCAGGGTGACAACCTGGCGTTCATCTCGTTCGAAGACGTGTCCTGTCTCAACGGCGACTACGGCTTCTACGGCACCGATGTGCTGTCGAGCGTGTTCTACGACTGCATCTTCCGCTTTGCCAATTACGGCATGCGGTTTGAATACGCCGATTACAGCCAACCCAACGCCATCACCCTGGTGAGCTGCGTGATCGGCAACAACAATGACGCGGGTATCTATGTGTCCGGCGGCTCGACGTTCAACATGTTCGGCGGCAGCGTTGAGAGCAACGGCATGACCGGCTCTGCATCGCCCAAGTTCGGCGTGCTGCTCGATGACGCTGGCGCGCAGGGCAGCGCCGCTGGCAATTTCAGCGGCGTCTATTTCGAGCAAAACGTGGGCACGGCTGACATCTGGCTGGCCAACTCGGTGCAGTCTGTGGCAGCCAACATTGACGGCTGCTCGTTCAATCGCATCAGCTCGACCTATTACACGACCAACAACATCCTGGTCGAGACAGCCAACAGCGGCGTCGAGCAGTTTGTGACCGTGATGGGCTGCGGCTTCAAGGGCTTTAACACCTACGTGCCCAGCTCGGGCCGCCCGTACATCAACACAATCACTTCGGCCAGCGGCGTCAGCACCGTGGCCTGGGCGGGCTGCCTGTTCCAGTCGGCCACCGAGACCCCCGTGATCACCAACCAGATCACCTTGTCCGGTGGCGGTGGCAGCGGCGTGACCGCGGTGACGGCCACATCCCCCGTGGTGTCCTCGGGCGGCACGACCCCCAACATCTCCATGGGCGCGGCGTCCAGCTCCTCTAACGGCTATTTGACCTCGTCGGACTGGAACACTTTCAACAGCAAGGCCTCGACCTCGTTCTCCGGCTGGACAAACGTGTCCTTCCAAAACAGTTGGTCGGACGCCGGGTTTCCGTCGCCCAACTGCTCCTACACCAAGGACGAATTCGGCGTTGTGCGTCTGCAAGGCGGTGCCATCCATACCGGCAACTCGACTGCCACGATCTTCACGCTGCCTGCGGGCTACCGCCCCACCGCCACGCTGCTCATCAGCTCCTACGGTGAGATCGGCGGCGTGCCGTCCGCGGTGCTGTTCGAAATCAACAGCTCGGGCAACGTGTACCTGAACTCCGCCGTGTCAGGCAACAAGGTGTCGTTTAATAGCGTCACCTTCCAGACCAACTAAGGATCGCCATGGCCGTCTACGTAAAAGTCCTGATCCCTGCGAAGGTCGCCGAGAACGCGCAAACCACGCAGTACACGTCGCAGAACGTCACGACCATCGTCGACAAGTTCACCGCGACGAACTTCAGCGCCACACCGGCCACGATCAGCGTCAACCTGGTGACCCTGGGTGACTCGCCCGGCAACGCCAACGTGATCACCAAAACCAAGACGATGCAGGTCAACGAGACCTACACCTTCCCGGAGCTGGTGGGCCAGGTGTTGTCGGCCGGTGGTTACATCTCGACTTTGGCCAGCGACGCCAACTTCATCAACATCCGCGCCAGCGGGCGTGAGATTTCCTGATGACTAGAATTGCCAGCAAGGAGCAATGACATGAGCTTTCTCGGAACACTACTCGGGGGCGGCGCCGGTTTTCTGCTGGGCGGTCCACCAGGCGCAGCGATTGGCGCCAGCATCGGTGGCGGCGTCGATGCCGCAAACACTGCGAGCAAGGCTGCTGGCATCCAGGCTGACGCCACGAACCAAGCCACTCAGCTTCAGCGCGACATTTTCGAACGTCAAACCCAGCTCCAAGAACCCTGGCGCCAGGCGGGCATCAATGCGCTGGCGCGCATGCAGTCCGGTGATGTCATGAGCTACATGGACCCCTCGTACAAGTTCCGACTGGGTGAGGGTATGAAGGCGCTCCAGCGCACCGCGGCGGCCCGTGGTGGCCTGCTCAGTGGTGGCGCGATGAAAGAGGCCATGCGCTACGGTCAAGGCCTCGCATCGACCGAGTACGGCAACGCATACAACCGCCTAGCCAGCATGGCCGGTCTGGGTCAAACCTCGACCAACGCCATGGCAAACGAGGCGGGCACCTACGGCTCCAACGTGGGTAACTTGATGACCAGCGGCGCCGCGGCGCGCGCCTCGGGTTACGTGGGCGGCACGAACGCCCTGAACCAGGCGCTGTCGGGTGCTGGCAACATGTACATGCAGAACCAGATTTACAACCGACTGTTCCCGAGTGGCGGCACTGGCCCATCCAATGCCGACATCGAGCGCATGTACCTCGGCATGTAAGGACTCACCATGGCAATCGATCCTTCGATCTCTCTGGCGGTTCAGCCGCCCAAATTCGAGTCGCCGACCAACATGCTGGCCCAGGCGCTGGCGCTGCAAAACGCGACTCAGCAAAACAAACTCGGCCAGCTTCAAATGTCCGAGTATGAGCGTGCGCGTGCCGAGGAAGAAGGTCTCCGCAATTACCTGCGAAGCGCTGACCTGACGTCGCCGGAAGCTCGCCGCGGTCTGCTGCAATACGGCAAGACAGGTCTGGCCTACGGCAAGGCATTGGCGGACCAAGAAGCCGCCGCACTGGAACAGAAAACCAAGACCCTGGAATACAAGGCAGACCTGGCCGAGCAGGCCGGGCGCATCTACAACACAGTCAAGGACGAGGCATCCTGGCAGGCTGCACGCTCGAAGCTGGCTGCTTTGGGTGGTGACCCGAGCACGCTGCCGTTGAACTACGACCCGAACTTCATCAAGAGCGAGCTGGCTCAGGCGCTGACGGTCAAAGACCAGTGGGAATTCACAAAGCCCAAAGTCGAGCAAGTCAAGGTGGTCGACCGCATCCTGTTCCGCGACATGAACCCGAACAGCCCGACATTTGGCAAAGAAGCCATGGCGCCGGAGAAAGTCGGCATGACCCCGTTCGAGGCAGCCAAGCTGGCCCAAGACGCCACGGGTGTCGTGTACCAAGAAGACGCCAACGGCAACATCGTCGCGCTGCCTTCCAGACTCAAGGCTGGCGAGCTTCCCAAGGCGCGCGTGGCCATGGCGCCTGGTGGTGGCTTGCAGCCGCTGACTGCTAAGCCCTCCGAGGCTGTGGGCAAAGAGCAGATGTCGATCAACCAACAGCGCGCAATCGTGCGTGGCGCCATCGATGCTGTGACCAACACGCCCGATGCGTTCGGTTTGACCCGCGGCATGATGGGCGAGACCTTGGGTGGCCGCATGGGCACATCCGAGGAAAATCAGGCTCGCTCGTACCTGTTCAACGTGGTGTCCGGCGTGATCAAAGAACGCGCTGGCACGGCGCAGTCCGCGGCCGAAGCCGAAACTCTTTCTCGATTCCTGCCCCAGCCGACCGATGCGGCCGACGTCATCAAGGACAAAATGCTGGCATTCGACAAGTACCTGTCGGACAAGGAATCTGGCACGACCAAGAAAAAGCCCGCCGCTGCTGCTCGTGATCTTTCCGCAATGGACAAAGCTGCGTTAGACTGGGCAAACTCAAATCCGAGCGATCCTCGAGCTGCACAAATCAAACAACGCCTGGGGCTTTGACATGGCATTCGATCCCGATAAGTATCTGGCTTCGACACCCGCTCCGGCTTTCGACCCGGATGCTTATCTGCGTTCAAAAAGCGGTGGTGTGCCCGTTGGGCGCTCGCTTGCCGATCAGATTCCCGGCTACGACCGCCCGGTCCCGGCTGCCACGGCGCCAATCAACACGCAGCCCACGTCGCTGGCCGACAAGGTGCGCGGTGGCATTGAGACCGGCATCACCCTGGGCACCAGTGCCGTCACGGCGCCCATCATCGAGGCTGCCAAGATTTACGGCACGCTGACAAGTGGCCAGTTTGGCACACCTGAAGGCTTGCGAGCTGGTGAGCGCACCGGTCAGCGCGTGGCCCAGCAGATCCAGTTTCAGCCGCGCACGGCAGCCGGGCAGCAGTACACCGCCAACGTGGCCAACGCACTGGCTGACACCGGGCTGCAAGGCGTCCCGCTCAACGTGCTGGCCGACTTCCAGCGTGGCCTAGCGCCCGCGCTCCAGGCTGGCGTGGACACCACCCGTGGCGCCGCTGCCGCTCGCACCGCGCGCCTGGCGCAAGAGGCGTCCGACAAGGACTGGGCGCGTGCGTCCAAGATCGAGGCTGCCCAGGCTGCCCAGCGCCTGGGTGTGGCTGTCAACCCGGCCGAGGCGAACCCCAGCGTCACCACTCGCATGCTGGTGGGCACCACTGGTCAGTCGACCGTGGACACCAAGATCGCCAAGGCCAACTTACCCAAGTGGAACGAGCTGGCTCGTCAAGACCTGGGTCTGCCCGAGAACACCCCGCTGACCCCCGAGGCTTTTGAAAAAGCCCGGGCGGCTCATTCGGCACCCTACGACACCATTCGCAAGATGGGCACCCTGCAAGACGGGGGCGAGGTCGCCACCGAGCTGGGCGCGCTCAAGCTCGACCCCCTGTCGACCAGCAGCCCGGAAAAAGCGGCCAAGGTCAACGCCGTGGTCGACCGCACAATTGAGCAGGTCAGCCAAGGTCTGACCGGTGAAAACGTGGTGGGTCAGATTCGCGGGTTCCGCAAAGACGCGACCCGCACGCTCCAGCGCGCCGATGCCACACCCCTCGACCTGGACATCGCCGAAGCCCAGCTTGGCATCGCCAACGCCCTGGAGAACCTCATCGAGGGCAACATCAAGAACCCGCGCGCCCTGGATGAGTTCCGCGCCGCGCGCACGGCGATTGCCAAGACCTACGACTGGGAGCGCGCCACCGGCGTGACGACCAAGCAGGTTGACCCGGCCGCCATCGCCAAGCTGGCCGAAAAGGGCAAGCCCCTGACCGGCACCCTGGCCGACGTGGCCAACGTGGCTGGCAATTTCCCGGGCGCCGTGGCGTCCAAGCCGGACTACATCAAAGAAGCCTTCCAATACCTGCGCCGTGGTGGCGTGGGTGGTACTCTGGGTTTCGCTCTGGGCGGTGGCCCAGTGGGTGCTGCTGTCGGCGCTGGCCTGACCAGCCTGGGCGGTGAGGCCGTGGCCAACATGCTGGCGCGCCGCGGCGTCCAGAACCGCCTGGCCGTGCCCCAGGATCGCCGCATCCCGCTGCCTGTCGAGCCGACAATCCCGGCCGCGCCGATCCCCCGGAACCGCGCCGTGGTGCCCTACGACTATTCGCAGCAGACGTTCACCGCGCCCAACTTCGTCATGATGCCTGAGCAGTACGGCCCGCGCGTCGGGCCTGCCCCGACCCCCGAGGGCATTCTGCGCGGTCTGCCCGCACCCAGCGCCGAGGGCACCCTGGGCGCCCTGCGCGCCGAGGATGCACGCCGCGCCGGGGTGTCGCGCGCCCTGGG